>Ga0256868_10000022_pt1 | contig 91167 bp, 67 predicted proteins | sample RVTome_13_FD_187341 | JGI IMG/M metagenome (GOLD analysis project Ga0256868, IMG submission 187341) | Soil microbial communities from uranium-contaminated site in the Upper Colorado River Basin, Wyoming, United States - RVT92D227 HiSeq ...
ATATATGATCTGTTTCTCGGCTGCAACCTTCTCAGCGAATGTGGTTAATTTTCGCGGCATAATTCATTCTCCTTCTTTCGAATCTATGATTTATGTTTTATCTTAAACCTTAAACCTAAATCCACACCCTAGATGATTATTGGCAATCTGAATTTAACATAAAAACGTAAATAAGCAAGCGGTTAATTGACTCTTTAAACAGATTTATTGATTGATTTACTTACCCAGCAGGAACACACCAATCAAGATCAGCACGATTCCGATCCATTTGAAAAATGAAAACGGCTCGGCAAAAATTTGCCAGGAGAATAAGACTATCAAAACGTAACCCAATCCCATCATCAAGGGATAGGCATAGGATATGTTTACTTTGGACAAAACCACCATATACATGGCTACACTGGAGACATACGACAAAAGTCCCAAGACGATGAAAGGAGTGGTGAAGATCACGGTGAAATTTCCCACCAGCTGATTTACCGATATCGCCCCTATCCTGTTCATTCCAGCTTTCAAGAAAAGATGCCCGCAGACGTTCAAAATAATGGCTAATAGCATCAAAATTGTGCTGGACATGCTAAACTCCTCTTAAAATCTGGGGTAATTTAACATAATCCAGAGACATGTCAACACAAAATTGGATGTTGTCCAAATATAGAGCAAAATTAGATTACTTAATCAACACCATTCTTTTGGACTCCCTTAGATTGTTTGATTTCAGCTCATAGAAATAAACACCCGAGGCGACTTCTTCGTTGGAATTGTTTTTCCCATCCCAGGTGACAGTATAAGTGCCTGGAGTTTTCTCCTCATCTACCAGAGTTCTCACCAACTGCCCTGTAATATTGAAGATTTTAAGAGTTATACGGCTATATGGTTGTTCGTTTCCTATAGTGAATTCAATAACAGCTACTGGATTGAATGGATTGGGATAACTTTGCGAAAGCTTAAACTCTTTGGGAACAGATGTAGGAAGAGGTGGGTTATTTGAATCTGTATTGCCGACGATTTTGGCATTCTTATTACCGGAACCTCCTCCTTGATACTCGCACGCTCCCATGTCCACAAAATCAACCACCCTTGGATTTCCGTCATAATCAAATTCAGGCAAGTCCGGTGCGTTGTTGTCACCGGCATTCACACAGGCAGAGGAACTATCCAAATGATATCCATTAACAAATTCCGGATTACGGAAGATATTGTAAAATGTATCGCAAGGAGTACCGTTTCTGTTATTCCCCCAAGTGGTATCGCCAATTGCAGAATTTACAATACCATCAATATCATCTTCGAAATTATTCCAAAAGTTATTATATGATATGAGAGCGGTGTCAGTAGAGGAATGAACATAGATGCCATCCCCCTGATTTGTGTTGGAAACGATATTATTATAGAAAAGAACATGAGACGAACCGTGAATGTCTATCCCACCCCCATAGATGTATGCATAATTGTCATCCAAGGTATTATTTACCACTGTGAGCTTTGATCTGGCATCACATTCAATCCCGCCGCCATAACCCCCATCATCCAGGGATGTATCTTTCTCGAACGACAAAGCACTATTATTTATTATCAAATTATTTATGATGCTGGCAGATGAGGCATTGCAACATATACCACCACCGTAAATTGAAGTGTTATTCCTAATCAGATTGCATGTAATTGTTGGTCCCGGATTACACCCAGTGCAATATATTCCACCGCCGCTTGAATATCGCTCCGCATCAGCTTGGTTCCCTTGGATTATATTGTTCCTTATGGTGGGAGAAGATCCTTCGCAGTAAATACCGCCCCCATATCTATCTTCAGATTTAAATGGCAGTATAGTTCCCTTCCCATTTTTTAACGTAAATCCCTCTATTACCGAATTTGAGTCTTCCCCTGAGGAGAAAGTAACCACACTGGCACTATCCAGTGTAGGAATACCGTGCTGCGCATCAATACATGTATAGTTCTTATAGTGTTGTTCGCCAAGCAAGATATAATAGCTTGCCACTGGGATCGGTTTGCCCCGAAAGTTGATTCTCTCACTGTAGGTTTCTGGAGCTACCAAAACCGTATCGTTATCTTGTGCGGCATTAATTGCGTTCTGAATAACAGAATACGTTTGAGGTACTTTCTTAACATGAATGCTGAAAGGATATTGTTCAATCCGGAAAAGCCTCCCTTCGCCAGGTTTCAAGCTTATTATAGATGGACAATTGGCATAAAAGGTATATGATGGTTGGTCGGTATACATGTCTCTGAGCAGATAAGGACCATTGGGAATGTCGAAGTAAACCTTCAAGGTTTCATCCTCTCCTTCCAGACATTTTCGATTTACCAGCATAAAGTATGACGTATCACTATCATTAAAAAACCCTACCTGCACATAGGTGGAATCAGGATGTCTTATCCCAACAATACTGTCGATGTAACTTGGCTGGCTGTTAAGCAAAACAAAAGAGCCAACCTCCTCATTTGCGCAGGCACCCTGCCAGGTCAATGGTTTGATTTGCTGACCAAGTGACCTTGCCCTTGGACCGGTAAAGTGTGCGATTTCCTGGAACTTGGAACTGTCGGAATGGTAGGTTCCATCATATAAACCTGTCTCCAAATATCCGTCTGTCTTTTCGAATGAAAAGCGGTAATTATTAATTGCATCCGCACCATAGCACAAAGCTAAAAATGTTTGAAGCCGAACCTCATATTTAGTAGGATCTCTATGCCAGCAACAATAAATCGTCCCGCTGCCTTGTGGGTATTCATATTCCGTCTCACCTTGGAGACATGAACCGGTCTTCCTGTTACAGGCAGCGTGCGCTTGGATTCCTACCCAAAAATCTTTATTCATGCTGTCTGCTATTATTTTGCACTCATTAAGATTTTTAATTAGAGTATCTATCCGTGGTTGATAATTTAAGTTTGAATCGTCCCCCCGAAAGGGAAAATTATGCATCATGTATTGCACCGGTTCCGTCCGCACTACATACTCATGAGTTATTAAAGTATCATCGAAGTGCCAATAAAAAGATTGAATTCCGGGTATGTAGGGTGGGTTTGATTTTAGAATACTGTCGACGTAGTTATAAGGTGCGTAATGATCTATTAGGTAAGGCTCATCCTTCAGATACCAGCGACAAACCGCTGTTTTGCCATTTGGGAGTGTTGTATGCACCCAATTTGAATCCACATAAGCCATAATAACCTGGTCATGCCACTTTTGGTCAACTAATTCCCATCCATTCTGATCATACACTTTGACATAGTCAATATAGAAATAATAAGCGGCAGTTGTCCCAAATAAGTATATTTGAAAATCAATCCTGTTCTCTGAAGAAACTGTATAGTCTTCAAGATAAAATGGTTTATAATCCCTCCTCGGGAAATCGCTCCTAAATAGGGTTTTATGTTTCAAGATAGTATGGCTTACTGTATCCACTACCATTAAAGAACAAACCGGGACTGGAGGATTTCCGCTTTTTTGGTTTGGGGGATCGTAAAGAGCAGAAATGAACTTCAAATTGAACTCTGCAGTGTAGCTTATAATTACAGTATCCCCGGGAAGATTTCGCTCCTGCTTATAGCTGGGTCCCCACTGAAGAAGTCGGGTAGAGAGGTCATTGAATTTCATGGCTTTGCCGCTGGATGCAGACGTATCCGTAACCAGTACCCCTCCGTCATAATGCAAGTGGTAATTCGATTCAGGATACCTTTCCGCTTCCCATAACGTATAATGACTCCATTTGGACCAATAATTTGGGGATATATCTGTAATTTCATTCTCCGGAATAACTCGCATTGAAGCGTTGACAAAGTATTGTATGTTGGAACTGTTTATATTACCTGCAAGACCGAGGTTAAATTTCAAACTATCTTTTTGCCAAGTAAGGTAATCTGTTTCCCCATTCCCAAGGCCCAAACAATGGAAACTTCCGTAATAGAAATCGTCCGATGCATAGCTAAAGGAAGACGTTAAACCAATAACCAGTACAGCTATTATCTGGATAATCACTTTCGTTTTCATTTGATCCTCCATAGTTAGGTTAAAGGTGAAAGGTTTTAGGTTACAAATTTAGTGTTCAAGATTTAATCTTTGATTGTCTATTTTTATTCGACATTTTATTAATTATCAGTTGTCCTCTATTCGCCATTGATTTCTTATCTCATCTTAGTAATACCATCTTCTTCGGTTTAACTAATTCCAAACCACTTACTTTAAAACGATAGAAATATATTCCCGACGCTACCTCCTTTCCCGAATCATCCTTTCCGTCCCAGCGAATCTTATGTTCTCCCGGATATTCTCTTCCATTCACCAGGGATTTTACTCTCTTTCCTAAAAGGTTATAGATTGTGATTTCAACTTTAGCCGGTTGATAGCCCACATCCGGTAGATAATACCAGATCACTGTTTCTGAATTGAAAGGATTGGGATAATTTTGGGATAACTGATACATGGGTGGTCGATTTTCTTCTTCTGTGTATTCATCCACTGAAGTTGCTAAAACTTCAAGTACATCTGAATATTCGCTTTGATGTCCGGTTAAATCCCAAGCAGAAACTCGATAATAATAAGTCTTCCCCAAAACGAAATCGTAATCCCTGAAGATTGAACTATCCTTGGGGATATTACCAACAATCTTGAAAGTATCGGGAATAAATCCGGCTATGGTATCTTTATAAACCAAGTAATGAGAGAGATCGGATTCAGTATTTGGTTTCCAGGAGAGGATAGTTACAGTAGATTCAGAAACAGCAGATAAACTATCGGGCGGCTTAGGTGGATAATCTAAATAGGTGTATGTCTCTCCGTAAGTTCCGCCATAACACCCGATGTCCGATCTGGAGGAATCGGGGTCTTTAATATTGGGATCACCGGTATTAATACAAGGTGAGCCATATTGAAGATGATAATCATCACCCCCTACCAGCATAGGATCCGAATAAATGTTCCCACCCAGAGAGGTATCAATACTGGCTCCCCCTCCGGCACCGTAATTCTGAAAATTATCCCATAAATCATTATACCCAACGGTCACTACCACACCAGAACCATAGCCCAATATTCCGGTATTTCCGCCAGTCAAAATATTATTTCTTACATCCGAATTCGCTGAACAACCCAACACCCAGTAGTTCTTATTTCCTGATATATAGTTATTTGTAACGGCTTGCTTTTTTGTGAATAACGCATATCCTATATTAACGCTGTTTATATTAGTAACATCGTAAATCAAATTGTTATACATCACAATTGAGTCATTAAGTGTTATAGAGATCGCTCGACCTACGTTATATATTATGTTTTTTACAATCCGGGGATATCTGGGCGAAACCCAGCCCATAATGCCTTCCCCACATAGTGTTATCGTGTTGTTTTGTATTAAGCTTGTTTGTTGTGTACTCGCGGATATCCCTAAATGACAGCTATCTATAAGGTTGTTAATGATCAGAGGACATTTTCGTATAAATATGCCTTCCTCGCATGCACTAAATCTATTCCCTTTTATAAATCTCATTGGTATTCCATAAGGGTCCATGATTCCGATCAGTTGTCCACCCTGAGAGTATCTATTTCCGATTATTTGGAATCCCTCTATGGATGTGCTGTCCTTTCCATCAATCACAGCCCCCATGGTATCATAGTGTACAAAACTGGCATCAATAATGGATGAATCGATACCAATGCCGATTAAAGTTACTCCGGAACTTATGGTGACCCTATATTCATGATAAACTCCCGCCCCCACCCGCACGGTATCCCCATACGAAGCCGCGTTTATCCCCTTTTGAATGGAATCCGCCGCTGTTGCCCAGGAAGTGTAAGGGTATTCGTCCGAACCGCTCTTGGAGACATAATGGGTTTCAGCCAAGAGATAAATAGGGGAAAGCAGAAGAATAATGATTATTGCCAACTTTCTCATTTTAACCTCCCGTTCTCCGAAGGTGTTTTTCTCGATTTGGAACGATAGTAATATAGATAAGTAACTTTATTTTTGCAATAACTTTTTAGGTTTTATACAGTTTATAGCCAGACGTTTTTTAAAAACCCATTGACAAAACACGCTTTTTGCGTATAATATCCATAGATGGTGTGAAACGGGCTGTTGATGCAAGTATCACCGGAAACTGACGATAATCTATGATGTAAGTCCATTTAGTTCTTCGTCCAACTTGAAAGGAGAGCTTCAATGAAATTCAAGACAGCTTTGATTTTTGTCTTGGTGCTAAGCTCGGTAATTTTACTGCAGGCTTCAAAGGCATTGGCTTTTGAGGAGATATATGTCCGGGTGTCGGTAAGTTCTATGGAGGAGAAGGCTCGGTTGTTAGGGGAGAAGGGTTTGGACGTAGCTAACGCGGGACCCGGCTGGGTGGATGTGGTTGTCAACTCTCAGCGCCTGAGTGACCTGATTAGCAAGGGGTATAACGTTCAGGTGCAGTACTGGACTCCCGAAGAGAGAAACGTTGCGCTATATGGACCAAATTGGGATCTGGCATTCCATACCTACGACCAGTTGGTTACGGAAATGCAGCAGTTAGCGGTAAATTATCCCAATATAGTGATATTAGATACTTTGGGTTATACCGTGCAGGGGAGAATGATTCTGGGGGCGAAGGTAAGCGATAATCCCTCCCAAGAGGAGAACGAGCCGGAGTTTCGGATCATCGGAAACCATCACGGTAACGAGTACATGGGGATCGAAATCGGACTCAACATGTTACATTACCTTACGGACAACTACGGTTCCATCACCCAGGTGACCCATCTGGTGAATGATCTGGAAACCTGGATCATCCCCATGATGAACCCGGATGGACGAACTAGCGGAACCAGGTATAATGCCAATGGAGTCGATCTAAACCGGGATTACGGCTATATTTGGAACGGTGAAGGGGGTAGCCCGTCTATTTTTTCTCAACCCGAAACCAGAGTCATCCGGCTTCACGGCTTGGAACACAATTTCTCCGTTTCCCTCTCCTTTCATACCACCGCCGCTTATGTTAATTACGTTTGGAATTACCGACCCTTTCCGGTCGCGGACAGCGCGTTTATTGTGGATATATCCAGACCCTATGCTCAAGCCACCGGTTATACCTTGATCGAAGGATATGACTGGTACCAGACGTACGGGGATTGCAACGACTGGAGTTACGGCTCCCGGGGAGACATTGATGCCACCATCGAAACCGAAAACACCAACATAGACCCCTGTTGGAACCTGAACCGGCCGGCGATACTGGCCATGATGGAACGGACGGATGACGGAGTGAGGGGGAGGATAACCGATGCCACCTCCGGCCAGCCCTTGGAGGGTATGGTCAGGTGCACCCAATTCGGTTTGCCGGTCTTTGCCGATCCGGTGTATGGGGATTATCAGAAGAATCTTCTTTCCGGGACTTATTCCCTCAAATTTTCCGCAAACGGCTATCGGGATACAACCATATCAGGCATTTCGGTCAGCGGAACCACCCCCACCATATTGAATGTGGCTTTAAGACCGGGATCCGAGCTTTTTGCCACGCACGTTATTTCTTGTTATTTCTACGACAATCATTCTTATCCTAATCATTATGTAAACAATCCTACCAATGCTTCAGCTGCCCTGGGACTGCCAGACGATCTTTTTGCCTCTTTGGGAAAGGGCGGGCATGTGGAATTGGATATGGGAAAAAATACCCCTATCGTGGATTTGGATGGTCCGGATTTCACCGTGTACGAGGTCGGTGCGACACAGGACGGATACAGGGTTTATTGGAGCACAGTGCCGTATATTGGAACTTGGAATCTGATTGGAACCGGTTTAGGCACAACCTCTTTCGATATCTCCTCTCTTTCCACAGATACCGTAAGATACATCAAGATAGTAGACGATAACGACGGCAGTGCAACCGAACAATATCCCGGGTGTGATATCGATGCCGTTACCCATCCCAAACCGATAATGGGTGCATTTGTTACTTTCCACAGCTACCGGATTGACGATGACAGCCTGGGACAGAGTCGGGGGAATAACGACGGACAGGTCGATTTTGGGGAAAGCATTGAGCTTTCCATCGTTTTGGAAAACCTTGGTGACTCTACCGCCTATGGGGTTGGAGCCAGCCTTAGCACCAGTCAACCTCTGGTGACGGTGACAGACAGTTCAAAAACATATGGAGATATCCCAGCTGGAGACACCGCAGTAAGTTCAGGCAAGTATGTTTTTACCGTCTCAAGTCAAATTCAGGACGGAACCGAAATACCCTTTCACCTGAACATAACCTCCCCCAACAAGAGCTGGGATTATGATGGTCCAAACATCACGGTACATGCCCCCCGTCTGGTATATCAATCGGTCGATATGGACGATCTGGGAGGGAATGGAAACGGAAAACCGGACCCGGGAGAAACCTGCAGCGTGGTGATTACTTTGAAAAATGAAGGAACCAGCAACAGCCAATCTGTGCAAGCTACCTTGTTGTCCAATGATCCCTATGTGACTGTTACATCCTCGACTTCATCGTTCCCGGACTTACCTGCAGGGAATTCCGGAACCAACCTGACCCTTTATCAGATTGACATATCCGGCATCTGTCCGGTAGGGCATACGGCTTCTTTCGTCATTCAAATTCAGGCTGCTGGCTCCTATTCCACAGCCGATACCTTTCAGGTTAACATCGGACAGAAACCTATTCTCTTTGTAGATGACGACGGGGGAGGCTCCTACGAGACTTATTTCCTTTCCGCCCTGGATTCCACAGGACTTTCCTATGAAATCTGGACCTATGCCACCCAGGGGACACCTTCCGATTCCATGTTGAACCTTTATCAGGCGGTGGTCTGGACTACCGGACCGGATTACGGCACCATCTCCTCCCCCAAAACCCTGACCGCTACCGACCAGGCCAGGCTTATAACCTACCTGGATAATAGAGGAAAACTTTTTATCTCTAGTCAGGATCTGCTTTTGGATAACAATCCCACTACCTTTATCACCAACTATCTGCACGTGTCTGGGCATACGGACGATATGGGTGAAACGTCGGTGGCGGGATTATCCGGAGATACGATAACCGATGGAATGGCTTTTGGTTTGAATCCACCCTTTTACAATTTCTCGGATTACATCGTACCGGGGACCGGAGCTGTGGGAATCTTCTCTGCCACCGGTAAAGGTTCTACCGCTATGCCCAGAGAAGGAGTGCAGCTGGACGTTTATTCTCTCCTGGAGGGGAGTAAAGACTTGGTTAACTATTGTGCATTACGTTATCCCGATACCGCCTCGTCCACTTACCAGGTGGTTTTCCTGGCTTTCGCATTCGAGGGATTGCCGTCATCCGGAACTTCACCCAATAACGGTTATACCCTTATGAGGAGAATAATGGATTGGTTTGGCTTGGGGAGAACCACCCAACCATTCATGCGCGGAGATGTAAACGGAGATTGGAAGATAAACGTGGGGGATGTGGTTTATCTGATCAACTACTTGTTCAAAAACGATCCTGCACCCGTTCCCCTGGAAGTCGGGAATGTCAATTGTGACGGTACTGTAGATATCGGAGACGTGGTCTATCTGATAAATTACTTATTCAAGAACGACTCTCCCCCCTGTGAATAAAACTATTCACCATTCCCTCAATACAAAAGCCCTCCGGCTCACTCAAACCGGAGGGCTTTGTCTTAGCCACGCAGTGATGATATTTTTTATTTCATGAGTGACATTTTCTTGGTTTGGTTGAAATCTCCCGCCTGCAACCGGTAGAAGTAAATTCCACTGCTTAGCTCAACCCCATCCGAATTTCTTCCGTCCCAGGTTATTGTTTGCATCCCGGCTTCTTGGTAACCATCATACAGTACTCTAACTGATTGTCCTAACACGTTGTAGATGGTTAATTTGGCACGACTGGCTTTGGGTAGGTAATAGCTGATCTGGGTGATTGGATTGAACGGATTGGGTTGGTTCTGGAACAAGGTAAACGTCTTGGGTGTATTGGGATTATCCAATCCGGTCTCCACATCGCTGGGCTCGTCCAGCACAAGGAACAAAGTGTCCTTGATCACCTTGGGAGTAGCCGTGCCTATGATGATCAGTTTACTTATCCCAGCGGGAGCGGTTCCGCTGTTAACCACCAGCTTGGAAGTGGAATCGCTGGATGGGATAACCGGGGGCGAGAAATAACAAGTTGCTCCGCCGGGTAACCCGCTCTCGAGGGACAGGGTACAAGCCAAGGTGAAACAGGTTGTCCGTCTGATCAGAATCTGGTATATAGCTGAATCGCCAACCACTGCTCTCTGAGTGTCAGGCGAAGTGGCAAACTTGAAACCCCAATGACCTAGGTCTATGGAAAGATAAACCTGTTTGGTTTTCTGGATTCCTTTAGCCGAGAGTTCGGTTGCGGTTATAGTCAAAGCGAACGGTGTTTCGGTTGTATTGGCATTGCATGAGACCATTATATTCAGTAACGTGCTGTCGGTTGGAGTCAAAATATGTGAGTTGAAACTCCCTGTAACATTGGCGGGTAAACTGCTTACGCTCAAACTGCACGGGGAATTGAATCCGCTGACGGAGGTGAGCTTGACCTTGTAGCTGCTGTCTTCCCCGAGTTCAATCCGCAAGGTTTCCGGCGCAACCGCAAGTTCGAAGTCCTTCTGGCTTCGCAAATCCAGTAAGACCGTATCGCTGTGTGCTAGAACTGAACCTTTAGCCAACAACTGGGTTCCGGTAATTACCAGAGGATATTTGTTGACAATAGCTGACAAATCGGCGGTAATGGTCAGCGTATCGGTACCCGGTGGAACCAAAGTGATTTTCTTAAACGCACCAGTAACATTTGCGGGCAGTCCGGTTACGGATAATGAGCAAGATGAACTGAAGCCGTTAAGTGCAGCCAGGGCAACGTGATAGTCTCCCTGTTCTCCCTGCCTGATCGCCAAAGTCTCTGGAGTGGCGTCGATGGTGAAATCAGGTACATTTACCACCAAATAAACATTCGTACTTTTCTGAATTTTGGTCTGCTCGGTGGCGGTAATAGTTATCATATAAGTACCCGCAGGAGTTACGCCTAAGGTAGTGCTAACAGACATTATTGCGGTATCAGAAGGAGTGACCGGGTTAATGTCGAAGACTGCATCAGCGCCAGCAGGAAGACCGGATGTAGTCAAGGTACACGGATTAGAGAAGCCGTTCTGAGACAGTAAGATTACCTTGTAGCTGGTATCATTGCCTGCTATGACCTGCTGTGTATCCGGAGTGGCGTCTATTGTGAAATTTGGTGCCGGCGTCACTATCAAAGTGACCGTGTCTTTATGAACCAGTGAGTTATAAGTACCGGTTACAATCAGTTTATATGTTGCCGGAGAAGTTTCTCCCGTAGTACGCACTTTCATGGTAGATGAACCCGGTGGAGTAACCGTATCGGGGGAGAAAACAGAGGATATTCCGAGAGACGATCCGATTATGTTCATACTTAATGTGACAGGATTGCTAAAGCCGTTAAGCGCTCCCAGATTCACAGTATAATTCGTCGAATCCCCCGCTGCCACGGTTTGGGTATCGGGTGTAGCGGCTAGGCTGAAATCCGGGGGGGGTGGCTGCTCAATTGTAAAATCAGCATCACTGCTGTCATGCGGGTCTCCAGTCAAGCCGGATACTTTAACCCGGCAGTTAGTCGATGGGTTGTTAGGAATAAGCCATGGATAAGAGCCGGTATTCAGGGTGCTATCAACAACCGAGATCCAATTAGTTCCAGAATCGATGGAGTATTGAATTTTTACCTTAGCGCCAGCGAAACCTTCTGAACCCCAGGTAATATTATGGGTGGTTCCCACTGCCCAGATTTCTCCTCCGTTGGGTGCGGTCACCCAAAGGGGTGGACCTATCCAGAAAGTGGTGGGCATATTATCTCTCGGAACATAAGTTACAGCATCTGAACGAGCAAAAGAAATTGGCGAACTGGGGGGCCACAAACAGGTGTCTATAGTTACATGCATAGTGTCTTGAATCGCGAAAGTCATCATAGCCATAAGCACATGGTTTCCCGGTCCAAACCTCGGGTCTTCACTACCGGTAGGAACCATAGCGAGCCAGAAATGATTCGGGGTTCCACTGGTAAAATCCAAAATGATTGTATTCCACTCTTCACCAAGCTCTGCATTGAATAAGTCCATCATCCAATTATGAGTGGTGTCAGTTCCGATAACAAGATGACGGAAAATGCTTCGGGGAAGATTAGAACCAGTCCATAATATTTTATTCCAATATGAACTCACACTACAATATTTGGTAGGATTGGTTTGAGTGAAGCACAGGGGAATAACAATAGCAGCTATGGAATCAACCGGATTTGGAACATCATGGGTGATCCATAACGGAAAGCGAACTGTGTAAGGTCCTGCACCTGTTTGTACGGCATCCGGAGTGGTTACCCTCAGGGTGTCGCATATTCCGTTGTCGGTGGGCGCTTCCGGGCAGGTCGCCCAAGACCAGCTCCCAAAGACTACGACTGCCATTACCAGAAACAAAAGAGAAAAGGTGAGCCTTTTCATCTTTTACCTCCTTTAAAGAAATTGTTATTTGTTATATTCCACTTGTTTAAATTTAACCCTTCATGATTTATTGATTTCATAATTTTGATTACTCTGCCGCTCTCAATTAATATTAAAAACGTTTTGTTTCTCACCCCCTCCGTAAATAAGATCAAAAGCCGCTTTCCTCATCATGTATCACACTTCGGTATGCTATAAAGGCAAAAAGTATGCCACTGGGCTTGGCTTTAAGATGAATTTATCAGACAGCTTCGCGTTTACCCTAACTCCATGATATCATTGTAAATAGCCATCTGTTATACGTTCGAAGATATAAAAACCGGAGACAATGAGGATATGTTTTTTCTACCTTTTTAGTTTTAAAGCTGTGCATGGTTCTATTCAAATATTGCAAACCCATGCCCATTCAAAAAATCGACAAACACAGTTCCCGGATGATTCTCATCAATAACAAGTTAATATATTTATTTATTTTGTCAAGCTAAAAAAACTCTATTTATTTCCGGTACAATCTATTTATATACTTCTCCAGACATGCGTTCGTTTGTAAAGCAGGGGTGAATGCTGGGACTAAAGGTGCTCGCTTCAAATTGACCTCCCATTTAATGGAATTTCAATTCTATACCCTCCGTCTCCCAGCGGGATCGAACGTAAACCGTATCGGAATAGACGGCAAATGGCTCCCTGGAGGAATATGGCTTAATCCGGCCCAAATTGAATGTCCGGTCACGATTCAAATCTGAGTATCCGCTGAGAAAATACTTTCCGGGGAGTATTCTTTCAAACAGGAAGTGATCCGGAGTGGATGGGTGAATCTGATACGACAAACCGTTCTCCACGGGCTGCCAGAGCGTTAGAATCAAGTTACCCGAAGTTTCGGGTGGGTTATTTATCACCACCTTTCCCGAGACCGTACCAAAGGTGTCCGGATTGATGGTTACAAAATTCGACCTCACCAGCGAGTCCTGCAGGGATGCAGTTCCTAACAAATTACGGATTCCCTTGCCTAAAAGATTGACCGTATACGACATTCTCCCCGATAAAAGAGAATCCGGGGAGAAAACAAGAGTATTTGGACTGACCCATTCAACTTTACCGGGTACCTGGTTCGAGTTCGAATCGACCAGGCTGAAATTAACCTCCACTACTCGGGGAACAGGAGGTTGATTGAAAGAGAGCTTGATTTTTGCGTTCTGAGGAATTTGGACAGCTTGGTTTGATGGTAAAATTGAGAGGATTTGTAAACCGGCAGTATCCGGAGATACCGATCCTTCAAACCTACAGGCGTTATATATGGTATCCATCGAATTGCCGGATTGATCCTTTAACATCGGTACTTTCAGTTCCAGGGTTGCATTCGAATTAATTTCACCGGTTAGCAGGAAGATGGTCTTCGTGTTATCATCCGGATAGAAAGACGAGATCAGCGGGATAAGCTTGTGATCGGAAACGAGTGATAATTCATAGTTTGAGGTATCCAACACGCTCTTATCATCCATCTTTTCACTAAACTCCAATCTCAGTAGATTTTGGTTCAGGGCACGGCAGTTTAGCAGCCCGGGCGGGCTTAAGTCGATTTTATCCAGAACGAAATCGACGAATGCTTTTGACGTATTCTCTTCGGTTAAGGTGACGTCACCTGTGGTGACCCCCACGATCTCGTCCTCCCCGCTCCACAGCATGTCCCGATTTATGTCCTTGACCGCAAAAAGCCGGTATTTTCCCCAGCCCAGATTTTTTAAGTCATATTTTCCCTGCTCGTCAGCTTGGGTGACATAGTCCGGTTTTTCCTTTTCGGGATAAACTTCGGTTCGCTCCTCGGATAAGAGATATGCCCATACGCCGATCTCTATTTCCCTTCCAAATCCTGCTCCTTTCCTTACCCAGACCTCTCCTGAGATGGCTCCGTGGTCTATGCTCGCACCGGTGGAAAAAGCAAAAGTGAAGGATGGGCTTATCCGGTTTTTGTGCAGATCCTGAGCACCGGTGCCGATGGTCACCACGTAGGTTCTATCTTTCTGCCATGATTCTGAAGAGGATAAGGTAAGCGTCTTCCCACGCCAGTTATACTCCAAAGGGGTTTTAGGAAAAGGGGAGACAAAGATCGCCCCTTCGACGGATTCTTGCAACATCCTCTCGCTAAAAGTGATTTTGATTTTTGAATTAAGATCGACGCCGGTGGAGTCTGATGAGGGAGAGACTATAATCACTTTCGGCAGAGTAGTGTCCTCTGGACCTCCGGGTGGCATCCCTTCCTTGGCGCAATGGAGTAAATATAGAAAGGCAATGACTAATATGATTAGTGCAGATTGCGGGGTTTTTATCAAGGGAGATGCCCTATTCTGATACTCCATTATTCCTCGTCCATGAGGAAATAATTTCAAGAAAAAACGTAACGTAAGAAAAAACCTGGTTGTAAGATTTATTTACCAAGTTTGTTTTTCAGATTTTCGTTCTCCGGCGCTAACTTCAGCGCCTCTTCCCATTCTCTCCTTGCTTTTTTGGTTTCACCCATGGCATTATATATGTCCCCCAGGTGTTCATGAATGATGGGATCGCTTTTCATCACCTCCAGCGCTTTCCTTATTTGAATCTCCGCTTCCTGCAGCTGTCCCCGACGGAAAAGAACCCAGCCGTAACTGTCCAGATATGCGGCATTATCAGGTTCAACTTCCAAAGCCTTTTTGATCATAGCCAACGATTCGTCCAGTCTGATCCCCTTGTCGGCAAACATGTAGCCTAGGTAATTCAAAGCCGAGGCATTAGTGGAGTCAATTCTCAGAAGGCGCTCGAATACAGCCACCGCCTGATCGAAATCCCCCTTCCGCTCGTAGGCAGAGCCGAGGGCATTAAGTATCTGAATGTCGTGCGGACTTTTGTCGGATGCCTTATTCAAAATCACAACTGCGGAATCGTAATTGTTCTCTCGAGCGTAGGCGTTCCCCATCAGGAAAAGAAAATAAACTTCCTCTCCGGTTTTTTCCAGGGCTTGTCGGTAGACTTCAATGGCTTTGCCTATGCTGTCCTGCCGTAAATAGACCAAGGCGAGGTTTGCCCACCCATCAGGAACGGAATCATTTAGAGCAACGGTAATCCCGAATTCCTCTTTGGCTTTATCGAAATTTTCCTTATCCAAAGCCATTTTCCCCAGGAAGAAATGGATTTGGGGATCATCCGGATTGGATTTCAGATACGAGACGAAAACGCTTTCCGCCTTCGCGTAATCTCCGGAGGAAAGGTAGATGACACCCAGTCTCTTTTGGGCATCCAGATCATCCGGTGAAAGAGCGGTAAAAGTCTCCGCCTGTTTTAAAGCTTCGTCTTTCCTTCCGGTCTGGTACAATAGAGCTATCAGTTTGCTCCTGACCGCTTGGTTGGCCGGTTCCAAATCCGAGTATCGCTGATAGTATTTAATCGCTTCATCCAAGTCGTTTTTAGTTTCATAGCTTTCCGCCAGCCCGCCTATCGCTTTCAGATTATCCGGCTGTAAATCCAGCACTTTTTTGTATGCGGGTATCGCCTCATCCAAATTTCCGTTTTGCAAAAAGAGACTGGCTAACTGGAGATATACTTGTGGAGAGAAGGGTTGAAGATATGCCACCATTTTCCAGTAATTTATGGCTTGGTTGATATCGCCTTTCAACTGGTATAGTACGGCCAAATGCCATAAGTTACTGATATCGGTGGAATCCTGTTGCACCGCTATCGAATATGCCACAATGGCGCTGTCATCCTGCCCGGTGACCCGGTAGCAATCTCCCAGTAACTTATGGGTCCGGGCATCTTTGGGCACGATCTGCAACGCCTCCCTCTTGGCAGATTCCACGTCCTTTATCATCAAGTAAGCTTGTGCCAGGGCAAATCTGATTTCTGGATTATTGGGTGCGAGGGAAACCGCCTTTTGATATTCAGCCAAAGCAGAGCTATAATCTTTGGAAAGTTCGAACAGATCCCCATCGACATAATGCTGGAAAGCCTCCAGTTTCGATTCCTCGTTGATTTTTTCATTTTCTCGGGAAAATACATTCAGCGTGGGATTGAAAAGAAAATAACCGCAAAAAACTAGGCATAACCAAAATATGTTGTTTCTCATGATATTTAAATATCCGTCTGAATTTCTCACCTCAACTCCCGGGATCAATTTATAATTTTAGTACCAGATTGCAAGCGGTAAATGCTCGTGATTTAATTGGCGGATAACTGAGAAACAAAATTTTCCTTGACACATCCAATTATACAACTTAGTTTTGCTAAAAGTTTGCACGGCTAAAATGGTGTTTTTATTTATTAGGTTATTAATAAGCATAACTTTAATGGCAGCTTTTTTGGTCAACTGAACCAGTCAAAGTTGAGGAGGTGGAGGATTGAACAATCAACCGGACAAGGATCAGAATCAACAGAAGGAATTTCAGCCCTATATAAAGCCAGAAGAGAAAGTGGCAGAGATGACGGTGCGAGCGGTGGTTTTGGGTGCGCTTCTGGCCATAGTTTTCGGCATAGCTAATGCTTATTTGGGATTGAAAGTGGGTATGACCGTTTCAGCCTCCATTCCTGCAGCGGTCATGTCTATGGCAATTTTAAGGGGTATATTGAGAAAAGGCACCGTATTGGAGAACAATATTGTCCAGACCATTGCTTCATCGGGGGAATCTCTGGCGGCGGGGATTATTTTTACCATACCGGCTTTTTACATCTGGAATCTTACAGTACCTGGTTTCAACCACCCCATCAGTGCTTTGGAGATATTCTTCCTGTCTTTAATGGGAGGATTTTTGGGGATACTGTTTGTTATCCCCATACGGCGCTATCTTATGGTGCGGGAACACGGAAAACTGAAATTCCCCGAAGGAACTGCCTGTGCCGAGATCATAAAGGCCGGAGATGAAGGAGGGGGGAGGGCAAAAACCGTGTTCGCCGGTTTGGGTTTGGCGGCTTTTTATAAATTCTTAATGAGCGGAATAAGATTATGGCCCGAGATACCAAACCAGAACATTTATTCCTTCAAAGGAGCAAACGTGGGAATAGATGCAACTCCGGCTTTGTTGGGGGTGGGATATATAATCGGACCGCGAATTTCGGCTTTGATGTTGGGAGGTGCGGTTTTGGGGTATTTGGGGATTGCACCATTGATTGCCTATATAGGGAATTACGTTCCGAATTTAGTCCCGCCTGCCACCAAGCTGATTTCCGAGATGACGCCAAGCGAGATCAGAAATTTTTACATTAAATACCTGGGGGTGGGAGCTGTGGCTTTGGGAGGTTTTGTCAGTTTGTTCAAAGCAGTGCCAATCATCTTCCACTCTTTTACTGTCGGAATAAAAGAGATCTTCGGAAAGAAAGAGGGCAGTGTACAGAGACTCAGAACCGATGAAGATATGCCGATGTGGATGGTGTTGTCAGGTGTCATTCTTGCCATCATCGCCATCTGGCTTTTTCCGGGAACGAACCTCCATCTCATCGGAACCGCTCTGTGCGTCGTCTTTGGATTCTTTTTTGTGGTGGTCGCAGCCAGGATAGTAGGCATCGTCGGAAGCTCTTCGTCTCCGGTTTCCGGTATGACCATTGCCACGCTTTTGGTTACCAGCATTATCCTGCTTGCTTTTGGAGTGTCGGGAATATCCGGTATGGTTACTGTAATGTTCATCGGCACTATTGTCTGCATTGCAGTATGTCTATCCGGGGACATCTCGCAGGATTTAAAGACTGGTTATTTATTGGGAGCTTCCCCTAAAAACCAACAGATGATGGAATTTGTAGGGCTTGTAGCCCCGGCCCTGGTGATGGGTTTTGTGATTTCTTTATTGAACACCTCTTTCGGTTTCGTAAAGGATGCTACCCATCCCGCACCACTTTTAGCCCCGCAGGCTAATGTGATGTCGGTAATAGTTCAAGGAGTAATGACCGGGAATCTACCCTGGGTACCCATTATCGTGGGATGCATGTTAGCCGGAGCAATTGAACTTGTCGGTATCTCTTCTCTCCCTTTTGCCATCGGTCTTTATTTACCGTTGGATCTTTCCACTCCTATTATGGCCGGAGGACTGATCTCCCTTATAGTGAACAAACTTTCCCGGGAAGGAACAGCTCCGAAAAGAGAAGAAAAAGGGATACTCTTCAGTTCCGGACTAGTAGCAGGAGATGCGCTCATAGGGGTTTTGATAGCTTTTGCCATAGCGCTATCATCGGGTTACCGAGCGTTTTATGAAAGGCATGAGGAGATATCGGTTTCGGGTACCTATGGTCCTTGGTTATCCTTAATAGCGTTTCTAATTATGGGCGTTATGCTTTATCGCGCGACAAGGATAAAACAAATAAGAAAGTAAAAATCTCCTTTCAATAAATAATAGGTCATGTTTTAGTCTGTTGTCAGAAACGTGCTGAAACACGGTGTGATAATGGTTGATATGGGATTATCGAGGAGGTATAATGGATAAGCTATTCAAATCGGCTCAGGTTGCGATTAACAACTGCTTGGCGATTAAAAAAGGGGAGTCGGTTCTGGTGATTACCGACCAGCCGTTGAGAAAAATCGGATATGCCTTTTGGGAGGCGTCAAAGGAAATCGGATCGGAAGCCATGCTACTGGAAATTTTACCGAGATCAAGCAACGGCGAGGAACCACCGCCCGCGGTAGCGAATTTTATGAAGGATTTCGACGTGTTGATCATCCCCACCAGCAAATCCATGTCGCATACCAAAGCCCGCAGAGAAGCCTGCGAAGGAAAATCCAGATGCGTCACTCTTCCAGGAATATTGGAAGACACCATGGAGAGGACTCTGAATGCCGATTATCACGAGATCGCCAAACGGAGCATCAAAGTAGCGGAATTGGTAAATCAGGGGAAGACTGCCAAAGTAACCACGCTGGCGGGAACGAACATCACCATGTCTATCGAGGGGCGGAAATGTGAGGCCGACAAGGGTTTAGTGCATAAGCCCGGTGATTTCTCCAACCTTCCGGCAGGAGAGGCTTATATAGCTCCGGTGGAGGGGACGGCCAACGGTATAATCATGGTGGATGGTGCCATGATCGGCAAGGTTAAGAAACCGATCAAGATCGTGGTGAAGGATGGTTTTGCCACTGACATAAGCGGGGATGAATCGGCAAAGCAACTGGAGAAGATGATCGAGCGTTTTGGCCAACCAGGCAGGAACATTGCCGAATTGGGCATCGGTACCAATCACAAAGCTAAAATAGTGGGTAGCGTTCTGGAAGATGAGAAGGTGATGGGAACGGTTCACATGGCTTTGGGGGATAACCAGTCCATGGGCGGGAAAGTGTCGGTCCCCAGCCATCTGGATGGAATACTGCTCAAACCGACCCTCTGGATTGATGATAAAAAGATCATGGAAGATGGGGTGCTGAAGATATAGAAACATACTAATTGAACTCAGATTATTGGATTTGTTGGAGTCTACTCTTAACAATAACATTTAATATTGATAAGAACATAGGGGAGATTACCCTCTTCCAACATCATTAAAAATTACTACGTAGCAGATTAAGACTGAAGAGGAGTCTTAAATGAGAAAGATTGCAATTATTCTATTAATTGTGCTTATTTTCTTGGCAATATTCCAATGTGGAGGGAAGATAAAACCGCCCCCACCCAACATGACTGATCCCAAATACTATTTTCCAATAAATGTTGATTATATGTGGCTTTACGTTCGTATAGGTCCCAACTGCCTAGTGACAGACGATACGATCTCCATTACGGTTCCCAGCAAAAGCGACCGGTACATCGAGGGAATCCAGCGGACGGGTTGGGATATGGTCACCCTACCCGGTGGTGATACCAGCTTTGCCTATCAGGTGAGCGATACAATGTTTTACTTAAGCAGCATCCGGCAAACGACTTTGCCCCCGTACCGAATACTGGTAGGTCCAATCAAAGCGGGAACTTTCTGGAAAGACCGACCTCCTTACAATTACGATTACAGCATAGTAGGTTTCGAAGATGTGTATTCACCTATTGCAGGTGAGACGTTTAGCAAATGTGCCAAGGTTAGAAGAACCTCACCGGACAACAACAAGATAAAATATTACTGGTGGTCTACCGAGTTTGGAAAAGTAAAGGAAATCGAATACCAGTCGGAGCAGTGCCTGCAGGGGATGGAGTTGAAGTATCTGGATAAAACGCACATCATCCCTTGAAACTGTAAAAACTAAGAGGCTAATACTTTTTTCTTCTTTCCACAAAATAATTAGAACCGGGGAGGCTTTTGGTGTACTTCTTCAGATCCGCGATCATGTGCGAGATCTCGCCCAAATGCCGGAACATCCTCTTCTGGTTGACTATGACCGCTATGGATAAGGTCATCAGCGGGAATTCCTCGTTTTCCCCTTTTCGGTTGGAGGTGATGATATAACCTCGTATGACGTCCTCTTTCTTGTACCGCCGGATTATCATCCGGTCGAAGATATTGATGATTTCACTGCAGATTGAATTTATATCTTCCGGTGGAATTACGAAAACAAAATCGTCCCCTCCGATGTGCCCTACGAATCCTTTTCGGGTTCGGCTGTAAACCACGTCGCGAATGATCTCGGAGGTCGTCTTGATCAGTCCATCCCCGTATTGGTATCCATAATAATCGTTATAAGCTTTGAAATTATCCAGGTCCGCATAACAGGCGGCAAACTCGTCGCCTCTCTTTATTCTCCTGGTGATTTCCCTTTCGATGATGTTGGTTCCGGGAAGCCGGGTGGTAGGGTTCACTCCCAAATCCCTCTTGCTTCGATCGATGATCATCTTCAGTTTGGCGGAGATCAACCGCAGGTCCGATTGGGAGGAAAATATCTCGTCGGCTTCATACTTGAAACCATCCAAGGCGGTTTTCAACCGGTACTCCGGGTGATACAGAATCAAGGGGATTAAAGAGAGAATAGGGTGTCTTTTCATTCGTTTTGCCAGATTTAGCTCCGTTTTAAAAGAGCCGGAACCCGCAATAACCACCAGGTCCATGTTGTGTTTTTTTATCAGCGATTCTAGTTGGATAAAGCTGGAGAAGGGGAGAAAGATGGTTTTTTTTCTTAAGGTTTTGCGGAGTGTTTTTATGAAGTCGGTCTGGTCTTGATATACAGCACAGAGTAACATTTCTATCTTCCACCTCCCTTTATTCTGAAAATAAAAGGGACATACATAAAGAAAATAATGGTTTATTCCCCATATACATTTTCTTGACGGCAAACCGGTATGGGACTACCATTGGCTCAAATCTTCATCTTGGACCGGGGATGGTGGTCCTTATGTTCCTGTTTTAGATATTCCCGATCCAGGTGAGTATATATCTGTGTAGTAGATATATCGGCATGTCCGAGCATCTCCTGAACTGCACGCAGGTCTGCGCCACCGTCAAGAAGATGGGTGGCAAAGGAGTGCCGGATGGTATGAGGGCTGGCTTTCTTTTTGATCCCCGCCTGGATCACGTATTTTCTCAATATCTTCCACAATCCCATCCGCGAAAAGGGTTTTCCCCGGCGGTTCAAAAAAAGGAAATCCTGGGAGTTCTGGTTGGCTAACCGGGGACGGGATTCCTTTAGATACCTTTCAATGGCGTGAATGGCTTTAGCTCCAATAGGAACTATCCTCTCCTTCTGTCCCTTTCCGATTATCCGGACCAACTCAACTTCCGGCAGGAGGTCCTTTCTTTTTGCGGATATAAGCTCCGAGATTCTGACTCCCGTGGCGTAAAGGAATTCGAGTATCGCCTTATCTCTTAAACCCAGGTAATCGTCCTCCTGGGGAATACTCAGCAATCTCTCCATCTCTTCGACGTCCAGAACCACGGGAAGTTTTCGCCATAACCGGGGGGACTCCAAAGCACCGGCAGGATTAACGTCCGATATACCTTCCCTAACCAGAAATTTATGGAAGCTCCGGATGGAGGTGATATTCCGGGCTATGCTGCTTGGTTTAAGCTTTTTTCTGTTGAGTAAATCGATCATTCCGGTTATATGTTTCTCCTTTACGTTTTCAATCGTATCCACGTTCCGTTCCTTAAGAAATTTGAAATACCTCTCCAGGTCCAGTCGATACGAATAGATGGTATTGGGGGAGTACCCTGCTTCGAGGGAGAGATAATTCAGAAACTGTTCGAGAAGCTTTTTCATATTAAAATCAAAATTGAGTAGAGGAGACTTTTAAGTCTCCATATTAGATGGATCTGAAGCCTACCAACGCTCAAAATTGATTACCCTACTCAATTTATTATATCAGGGTAGGATAGTCCAGATTAAAACGTGCTTTGTAATATAACCGGGTTCCGATAAAACCGACTATCAAAATGGCAAAATACCAGGGGTAGAAAATACCTGCAGCTATAGACAATAGAAGGATGGACAATTTGGTAGTGACAGCCATATAACGATCTTTTTTGGTAAATGCACAGAAAACAAAAAACGGAAGCGATAGGGAAGAGGCAATAAGAAAAGGAATATCTTTTACCAGAAAGGAGAGGAAGATTGCCATTGCCACTAAGAGAGAAGATAAAACCACTGTTTTTCCCTTGCCCCATTTGACTGAGAGAGTCAATTTTCCCACCCTTCTGTCTCCCTCCATATCGGGAATGGTGGTATTGAGATAAATCGCACCTACCGCCAGCATATAAGGTAAAGAGAAATATAATGCGCGAAAAGAAAGAGACGAATTCATGCGCCAGCCGATCAGGAAAGCCAGAATACCATGCGCCAAAGCGTTTGATGCCAACCCGCCGATTGGTCTATTTTTTAAATTGAACGGTGAAACAGAGTAGAGAAATCCGAATAACATTCCAATTACGAAAAGAATACCTAATTGCCATGAAATGATAAAGGCCGGGATGATACCTGCCAAATCAAGAAGCATCATCTCATATAATGCATTTTTAGTCGAGATATATCCTTGTGCCAGGAAGAAGAGCTTCCGGTTCAACCTGTCCGATTCTATATCAAATATCTGATTCAGGATGTAAACTGCACCAACCAAAAAGGTGATCAATAATAGCGCTAAGCCCGGGAGTTGACTATTCCCGGATAATTGTGAGCTTCTGTGATGTCCTAAAAGCAGGATGGTCCAGACCGGGGGCATCAAGACCGGTCGGATGAGGAAAAAATAATCCAGGTATTTTAACATAGGAAAAAGCCAATAACGAATAAAGAATCCATTCGTAGGATATGACAGACATTGTAGTCGCTCGATTCATCGAGCTAAAAGCGCCTCATGAATGAGGCAACTACAAGTTTCCGTACACAAAAATCTTCAAATCGTAGGATATGACAGACATTGTAGTCGCTCGATTCATCGAGCTAAAAGCGCCTCATGAATGAGGCAACTACAAGTTTCCGTACACAAAAATCTTCAAATCGTAGGATATGACAGACATTGTAGTCGCTCGATTCATCGAGCTAAAAGCGCCTCATGAATGAGGCAACTACAAGTTTCCGAATACAAAAAACTTCAAATAGTAATAAACTACCGGAGATACAAACAGCAGGCTGTCAAACCGATCCAGAATTCCACCATGACCGGGGATTATCTTAGATATGTCCTTGACCTGGGCGTCTCTTTTAAAGAGGGATTCGGCTAAGTCACCTATCTGACCTATCAGACTGACAAACGCCGCTATGACCAAAAGATGATTCAGTCCGGCTGTCCTGAAGAAGACATAATAAGAGAAGAAAGCTGCGGCTATGGCGCCTAATATCCCTCCGAAAAATCCCTCCACCGTTTTCTTGGGGCTGACCGCAGGGGAGAGCTTGTGTTTTCCGAGCGGAAGTCCTATGAAGTAAGCGAAGGTATCGCACGACCAGATGCATAGCAAAAGATATATTATCCATACACCGCCGATTTTGTATTCGGTTCCGAATTTGTTCGGAAGCTCCCGCATCAAAATCAGAAAGCTGAAAAGTCCCGCCACATAAAAAAGGGAGAAAAGCGAAATTGATAGATCCGAAGTTGTCCCCTCAGTTCGTCCTTTTAGTATAAAAATAAATGCAGTAAGGTAGAGGATCCCCAACAGGAAATAGACAATGATCTGCTCTCCCCATAAATATGCGGAGATACCCATGAATACCCCTAAGGGGAGAATTATCCATTTGGGGACTTGGAAGTTTTTGATTCCAGCCAAATAAAGGAATTCCCATAAACCCAAAATAATGAAAATCTCGATTAAGATTAAAAAAGGTATTCTACCTAAGAAAGTAAGGTAGAGGATAAGGGGACCGAAGGTGAAGGCGATTAAAACGCGGATCAAAAGGTTGCTTTTCATATATGAATAGATATTATTTGGAATCGATCAGGTTGTATTTCTCCTCTGATGTAATACCGACCCTCGCCGGCAATCTTAACTATACAAAATATCCGGGGAAAAGACAATCTAAAAGTGCCAAACAATAGCTAATCTCAAATCTCTATTTTTGAGCTGAAATTTTAAACTGAGTCTTGGGAGAGGGAAAATTTTACTGGAGCGGGAGGTGTTTCAGGAGGAGGGCCAGCCACAAACGTTAGGGGGAGGGAGAGTGACTACCTGCTGAGGGGGGCTTGGGGGATTTGGGGGACTTGGGGGACTTGCGAAGGTTGGTTTTTCATTTTTTCTGTTGCCCCAAGAAAATAAGTATAGAGTTCACAACGGATGAAATAGCCGACTTGCGATACTGGTGTTTCTGACGTTTCTGGTGTTAAGGATGGTTGTTTTTGAGTTTTCATAATAGGTCTTCGAAATGAGATAAGACGTTCATACTTTTGGACATAGCTGTTTGTGGTTCTGGTGTTTCTGGTGTTTCTGGCGATTGTTTTCAATTTTTTTATCATTGCTATTTTTTGTTGTATCAGGAGTAGCACCTGACGCGATATAAATTCTTGATAACCCCCCTTTCAATTTCCCCCCTTGTCAGGGGGGAAAAGGAAATATAAATTCTCCTGAATTGGTTCCTCTTTACTTTTATTTCATTACTCCCCTCATATATTCCGCTCCCATCCTGTTCACCACTAAAATGCTACAAAAATTGTAGTTTTGACCTCACCCCCTTTTAGGTGGGTATAAAGAGCCGAAGGGTTCCTGACCTAGTACTGCTCCATACAATCCTAAAATCAACTTGACAAAGATTAACAAACAGTTACCTTTGCAAGGAATTGAAACTTCCTAAGGGAGTCGGGCTATAGACAATATATTCAGATATAATATAGGTGTAAGAATTCACTAAATTTGCGAATATTTTGTTTTTATTAGTTGTTGAGGAGAGATTTATATGCCAAAACATCGTTACTGCAAGCTAACAAACGCGATCGAACGGATTGAGAAGGATATCGGGACTATCCTTATTAAGAAACAGTCATCCAGGTATTTCGAAGGAATAGTACTGATGTATAGTTTGATCGAGAACATTCACAGGTGGCTGGTGTTCCTTAAGGTAGTGTGGGACAAATGCAATCGCACCCTGCCCGCTCGAGAATTCGAATCTCTAAAGAAATACTGCAACCAACAAGATTTCTATTCCGCTCTTAATCTAGCTTTAGCAACGAACCTTATAAAACATTCTCTATTCCGCAAGATTGATGAGATTCGAAGGGAGAGAAATGACATGATCCATCAGTGTTATATTTTCACACATCGGCGTAATGGCCACGTCCTTCGTGCAAAGCTCAAGAGGATTGTCAATATTGCTGATGAACTCTTTGTGGTTTTCAATAATCTCGTTCAGGAAACAGGAGCTGATGACTCATACGATATTTTCAAAATGCGACGATCAAAACAAATGCTGATTTAAGAACACACAATATAGTTATTCAGCATATTAATCAGGTGGGTCTCAGGAGCCGAAGGGCTCCTGACCTACGAGCTTATCGAGGTGTTATATATTGAATTCTATTACTCACTGCTATGTAGATGAAAGCATTCACGATTCGATAGGCATGGTAGTCACTGCATTTGTCTTTGCAAGTTCAGATTTCGAAAACGCTGTGACCGAGGCATTGAGAGAAGTCGGGCTAAATCCTCCCCAAGATGAGTTTAAGAGCAGCGGGCGAATGGACACCGATGATAAAATGCGAGCTGCCAGACATAGACTGATATCCATGGCAGGCTCTCGCACCAAGATTGCCGTATTCTTTGGTCCCTTCCATCGTCCACACTTAGGACGACAGGCTCTACAAGCCCTTCAATCGGTCTTGGTGCGTAATGCGATCCCCGCTTCATCGTTATGGGTTCATTTCGATAAGGGAATATTCTCCTCCGCAGCAGAAGCTGTGCGCTTGTGTAAGCTTTTTCATTCGCTTACAGGAAGCAAGGTGGCAGCCGAAGAGGATTCTCGCTTTTGTGTTGGAATACAGGTCGCAGATGCCGTAGCATATAGCTTCGGACATATTATCAAAGCGGCATTAACCCGCAATCAAAAGATGATCGATATCGGCGGGCCAGAGACAGGGTATCCCGAAGGCACTAAGGCACCATTAAGCTGGTCGTTGTTAATGAATCTGCGTTACGCATTGCTTACTCGCCCTATCGCTTACAACGGCCAACCATACTTGGCGGTGAGCGATCCTGTAGTACTGGACCCTTTGAACGATGATCCCGTTGATTTCGATCAGCACCCAGTCTTATTGGGATGGGGAGTCCAGGTTGCTCCGGAGGCGGATTTATCACTACGCCAAGCTGTCGAACAAGAACTCGGACGCATTTGGTTGGGTTGCGTACATTGATGGCTAACTACCGAGTGAAGATAGCGGTTCGCCTGTAGGTGGTGTCAGGAGCCAAGGGGCTCCTGACCTACGAGCTCGCTCGCAAAAGAATCTCTCAGGGAGTAACATCCAATGATAAAAAGCGTTTGAACGGAGGCTTACTGGCACCGAAGCTCCAGTTCGTTCGTGAGGAACCCCTTGGATTGTAATACAACCTTGCAGTAGTTTAATAAATTTGGGGATTAGCGAAGAAACTAAAGAATTATACTCTTCCGAATCTTCTTTCCCGATTCTGGTAGTCCCAGATGGCTTCGTAAAAATCCTTGGCTGTGAAATTGGGCCAGAGAACGTCGGTTATGTATAATTCAGTATAAGAGGTCTGCCACAAAAGGAAATTGGATATTCGCTTCTCTCCAGAGGTGCGGATTAGCAGGTCGGGGTCGGGGAGACCGTTGGTGTAAAGATATTTCGCGAAATTCTCTTCGTTTAGATCGTTTATATCCAGCTTCCCTTGCTTTACTTCCTGGGCGATTTGCTTAACCGCATCCAGAATCTCCGTTCTACCTCCGTAATTCAAAGCGAGATTCAAGATCAAGCCGGTGTTGTCTTTTGTTTGTTCCTTGGCTTTTTCCAGAATGTCCCGCCTCTGTGGAGAAAGCTCCTCGATTCTTCCGGTGGTGATCAGCTTCACGTTGTTCTTGTCCAGCTCGTTTATTTCCCTCTTGGTAGTCTCGTACAAGAGCTTCATGATGGCAGAAACCTCTTCCCTGGGTCTTTTCCAGTTTTCGTGGGAAAATGTATAGAGGGTTAATACAGAGATGCCTAATTCACCTGCAGCTTCCACCACCCTTTTTACCGCTTTGACCCCGGCTTTATGACCGGCAATCCGGGGAAGCCCCCGCCTTTTAGCCCATCTTCCGTTGCCATCCATGATTATGGCAATATGCACCGGAAGGTTCCCCTTTTTTAAGATAGCATTTTTTAGCTTCTCGATATCTTTGGACAATTAATACCACCTACTCTCACCGGACGGGATGGGCATATATTAAGTGGAGCCATCCTAAGGGATTGTTAAAAACTCTATTCGCAGGGATAAATTCCCTGCTCTATGAAATCTATTTCCCTTTTCCATAGTGGCGGGAATTAATCCCGCCACGAAACCGGGTTATTCAGCAAACTCTTAACGTTCGAGGTATCAAGTATCATGGCAGGAATCAAATCTCCATGATCTCTTTTTCTTTTTTGTTTAAAATTTCTTCTATCTTTTCAATGTAATCCTCGGTAATCTTCTGCACGTGATCGTGACCTTTGCGGGAATCATCCTCCGAGATGGTTTTTTCCTTCTCCGCTTTTTTCAAAGCCTCGTTGGAATCCCGCCGGATGTTTCTTAACGCGACCTTAGCATCTTCCGCTATCTTTTTGACCAGTTTGACCAAATCCTTGCGTCTCTCCTCGGTTAGGGTAGGAATGGGCAGACGGATCACGTTGGCGTCGCTTTGCGGATTTAATCCCAAATCCGACTTTTGGATAGCTTTGATTATCTCCGGAATGAGCTTCTTCTCCCAGGGTTGAATGACGATCATCCGGGGATCCGGAACAGCCAGGTTGGCAACTTGAGCCAGCGGGCTAAGAGTACCATAATAATCCACCTTGATCCCATCCAAAAGTGAGGTGGTGGCTTTGCCAGTTCGGATGGAGGCAAACTCTTTTTTGATCGCCTCTATCCCTTTTTTCATTCTATCTTCCGTCTCGGCATAGATTTTTTTAAGCTCCATATCCTCCTGCCTTTCTTTTTTAATTTGTAATAACTTATCTCCCGAATTAATCGAGCAATGGTAAACTAAAAATTGATATGGAAATCGTATTAGTTTCTTCATCCAGAAACTCTGGTTCCGATCTTCTCCCCCAAAAGAACTTTTTTAAGATTCCCGTCTTTTTGAAGATTGAACACCAGTATGGGCAGATTGTTCTCCATGCATAGGGAAATAGCGGTGAGATCCATCACCTTCAGCTTCCGGTTCAATACCTCCAGATAAGAAAGCTGATCAAACATTTTGGCAGCTGGATGCTTTACCGGATCGGCGTCATATATGCCGTCTACCTTGGTCCCCTTCAGCACCACGTCTGCCTTTATCTCGGTAGCTCTTAGGGCTGCGGTGGTATCGGTGGTGAAATAGGGATTGCCGGTTCCCCCGGCAAGAATCACCACCTTCCCATCCTCCAGGTGGTTTACCGCATCCCTTTTGACGTAAGGTTCGGTCAAGGTGATGATATTTATGGCGCTCATCACCGGAGCCGACATACCCAGATTTTCCAAACCGTCCTGAAGGGCTAAAGCGTTTATAATGGTGGCAAGCATCCCCATGTGATCGGCGGATACCCGGTCAATCGTTCCCAGCTTGGTCAGCTGTCCCCGTATGATGTTCCCTCCTCCCACCACGGCAGCCAGCTCCACCCCCAGCTCTTTGGCAGATTGAATCTGCTTGGAAATATAGGTGATCGCTTCCGGATCTATGATCCCTTCCCTCTGATTGCCAGCAAATACCTCTCCCGACAGTTTCAGAAGGATCCGTTTGTAAATGGGCTTTTCCACGGTGATTAAACCGGACGTTTTGTGTTCTGGAATTTGTTGAATCTAAAAAGAACGTTAGGGGTGATTTCCCGCCTGATGCGGTTCGACTCGTTTCATTGACCCAAGTCAATCGAATAGCGGGATGTCCCACCTGCATTAATCCTGCTGTGGTCCGTTAATGGGAGACGATCTCAGTACAACCAGTTTCGTCCCCCAATCTGAACCGGACAAACTCTCCCACAGTTATCTCTTCACCCAGACACTTTTGGGTTTCGATAATTCTATCTTTTACCGAACGGTCCTGATCTTTCACAAAGGGTTGTTCCAGAAGGCAGACTTCCTGGAAATACTTCTCCAGTTTGCCCTGCACTATTTTATCCAGAATCTTCTCTGGTTTTCCTTCGTTTTTAGCCTGAGTCCTGTAGATATCCTTTTCCTTTTCGAGTATCTCCTGATCCAACTTATCCCGGGTAACCACCAGGGGATTGGTAGCGGCTATCTGCATGGAGATATTCTTGGCTAAAGTTCTGAATTCCGGGTTTTGGATTACCGTATCGGTCTGACATTTCAGTTCGACCAAAACGCCCAATTTATCTCCCGGATGAATGTAGCTTTGGATTAATCCCCGGGTCTGGTTGTTGAGCTCCAGTAGGGCAAATCGCTTGGCAGTGATGTTCTCGCCCAGCTTGGCGATGACTTGATCCATTCTTTCCTTCAACGAATCGATTACCTGATTTATATCCTTGGGGCGATTTTGGATAATCCAACCGGCTATCTCCCTGGTTAATTGCTTGAAATCCTCGGTCCGGGCTACAAAATCGGTTTCGCAGTTAAGCTCCAACAGCAATCCCAATCTATCCTGGCTTTGAATGTCGGAATAAATCAAACCATCCTTGGCCACCCGGGAAGCCTTCTGCGTCGCTCTGGCTATTCCCTGTTCCCGCAGGTAGTCGGTGGCTTTTTGCATATCACCGTCGGATTTCTCCAACGCTTTTTTACAATCCATCATCCCGGCGCCGGTTTGTTCCCTCAATTGTTTAACCTGTTCAGCTGTGATGTTCATTAAAATAATCCTCCCTAAACATGATCTTCTATACTATAGTTATATAATAAATCAGCAGGCTTATATAACAGCTCACACTTTCTCTTTTATCTCCTGCTTTTCCTCTTTTAGTTTCTGAGCTTCCAGCGCCGCTTCCGCTATCTGGTGGGTGATGATCCGGATGGATTTGATGGCATCGTCATTAGCGGCTATGGGAAAATCGATCGGGTCCGGATCGGAATTGGTGTCGAGGATGGAAATTATGGGGATGCCCAGCTTCTTAGCTTCGGCTACGGCGATTCTCTCTTTTTTGGCATCCACCGCATAAAGTAAAGCCGGCAGTCGGTTCATCTCCTTGATCCCGCCTAAAAACTTCTCCAGCTTACCCATCTCCTTTTCCAGTTTCAGCACCTCTTTCTTTGTTAATTTGGCAAAGGTACCGTCATCCCGCATGCTCTCCAGATCCCTGAGTCGTTTTATATTCTGCCGGATGGTCTGAAAATTGGTCAGCATCCCCCCCAGCCATCTTTCGGTTACATAGTAGGCGCCGCATCTAATCGCATGCTCTTTGACCACCTCCTGAGCCTGTTTTTTTGTACCCACGAATAAGAGGCTCTTGTTCTCGCCTACCACCTCTTTGACTTTCTGGCAAGCCATTTCCAGGCAAGCAAGGGTTTTTTGCAGATCGATAATGTAGATGCCATTCCGGGAAGTGAAGATGAACCTCTTCATTTTGGGATTCCATCTTTTGGTCTGGTGCCCAAAATGAACCCCCGCCTCCAGCAGATCTTTGATGGTGATGTTCATGTATCTCCTTTTGGTTATGCCTCCACCGGCGTCTTCTCCCGGGGCGCTGCCAAAGATTATCAGCAGACCCGCCCTCTGGATCAACCGGTGTGCGTATTTAATGGTTTACTTTATCTCTTGGAATACTGAAATCTCTTCCGAGCCTTGATCTGTCCGTACTTCTTTCTTTCTACCATACGCGGGTCCCGGGAAAGAAGCCCGGCTTTTTTTAAGGATTTCCGGTATTCCTCATTCATCTTAACCAGAGCCCTGGCTACAGCTAAGCGAATCGCCCCAGCCTGACCGGTAAGACCGCCGCCGCGTGCCGAGCAGATTAAATCCACTTTTCCCGTCATGCCGGTTATTTCCAAAGGCTTTTGTACCAGGATCATCAGGTCTTCTTTGGTTAGATACTTATTCATCGGTTTGCCGTTTACCAGCATTTTACCCTCCCCCGGCATCAGCCTAACCATAGCTACTGACGTCTTTCTCCTTCCAGTGGCTTGATATACTACTGTTGTCAAATTATCCTCCTCTGAAGTGATTTTCCCTTTATATTCTGTAATTTCTATTATTAATGTTTCCCTATGATTCAGTAACCTTTAATCATATCTTTATTGATTCCGGCATCTGGGCATGATGTGGATGCTCTTTTCCCTGATAAACGAAAAGCTTGGAAAACATCTTCCGTCCCAGTCTGTTCTTGGGGAGCATACCCCAAACCGCATCCCTGAAAAGCTCTTCCGGTTTCTGTTTAAGGTATTTAGAGAACACCGTAGATTTTAGACCACCCGGATAACCGCTGTAGCGGTAATAGGTTTTTATGTTTTCTTTCTTTCCCGAAAGGATCACCTTGTCTGCATTTGTCACTATCACAAAATCACCCACATCCAGATGGGGGGTAAAGTAGGGCTTACCTTTTCCGATAAGCAGTCCGGCTGTTCTGGTTGCCACTCTGCCCAGTATCTTGTTCTTGGCATCGATTACAAACCATTTTCTTTCTATTTCGGTAATGCTGGGTGTATAGGTTTTCATTTAATTCTCCTTTCTACAAAATTTCTATTATAATATATAAAATCATTATGTCAAGTAAAAACTATGCACTTTAACAGGTTTAAGGTTGGTTTGCTTTGTTTGTTTGGTTGAATTATCCTATGCCCATGTTTATATCACCCGTTCTTAAGCTTTTACGATTTCAGCAATTCAGTCAAAAAGTTGCCTTATCAAATAATTGATTAGCTTATAGATTCAATATTATAAGAAAAAACACCAGCCTCTAAACAAATTCAGATGCTGATGTTCTTTTGGGTTTATAATGTCTGTATTCGTCAAATATGTGTCATCAAAAAATCTTTTCGCTTCATTTAATCGGATGGTGTTTCACCCCCATCTGGAACAGGGGGAAGGGTATCATTTTCCATGGTTCTTAACATATATTGAGCGTCGTCCACCAGATCACAATTGGGATATTTTTCAATAAGTGTCTCGTAATTAACTTTCGCTTTTTGGCAATCTTTTAAATTCTCCGAATAAACAAAGGCAATTAGAAATTGCGCCTTATAAACCCGGGGACTCTTTGGATAGAGTTTCAATATGTCCTCGTAGGTTTTTATGGCAGACTGAAAATCGCCCTTCTCTGAAAAATTCTGAGCTTCGGTATAAAGTGCTTGTTCGGTTTTGAGGTTCTTTGAACTGGAGGAACAGGAGAATATTAAAACTCCAACCATAAAGGTCATCATGAGGTATAGGATGTTCTTCAATTTATTGAACCTCCTTCTTGTTACAGTCCAAAACCATTAATCATTTTACTATTCATTATACGAGTCCGCTTTCATCTAATTGGAAAAGAAATGATCTTATTTTAAATCTGTTTCCGTTCAATTCGGAGGGAAGACTCATTCTGGGGAATTATAAATTCCCTTATATAAACACTATTTTATCGACCTTCACATCCACCTTTATCTGAGGGTTGCTATTGCTTTGTGCCAACTCTTGTGCATACTGGAGAGTATCCTGGGAGTGCTCGGTGTATCCTTCCATTCTAACCATGAAATTAAATCATAACCTCACCTCTTCGTATCCTTTTTCTCCTTTTTTAGAGAGAGGACAGGGAGAAAGGTAAAAAAATCAGACCAAATTTGATCGATGTATATTATCGGAGTTTATGTGAAATGATCCGTGAACTATTTTCGTAATGAAGTAATCATTCATCCCTAAAAAATGAATCCCATTTCTTTTTCCAATCCTCTTTCGTAATGGGTTTTTCCTCCATCTTGAAAAAAACTTGCTTGGGTCGGAAATAATCGCAGAAGTTCCCCTTTTCCTTATATCTTACCCATTCCGCTTCCGGTTCCTTGCATTGGTGATAAGCTACCTTATCATAAAAGTTGCAATTGAAACAGCAACGCAAATCGGAATCGCAATGGGGGCAGACGTCTTTCCTTTGTATTTTCTCCGTCACCTCCACGGTCTGCCCACATTTCCAGCAAATCATAGAATCCCTCTCCCTACTTCTGAATTTTGAGAAGCTCCTTTTCTCCAATCATATACTCAAAGCCACCCTTTAAGATTGACCAGCCGATAAATTCCACGTCCTTTTCAACATTGAGCTTAATTTCATCTTTTACCGTATAACTCGAATCTCCCAGGAATTCCAAAATGACTATATCGTGTCTATTATCTGGATGCTTCTTAATGAATGCAAGTAAATTGTCATCATAAGACCAAGCGAAATTATACTTGTATTCTCCTGCGGTCATCGAATCCGAGAACTGAAAGAGGTTGGTTTTATTATTAAGCACACCGATCCAACTTTCGGAATCCATATTGCTGCAATAAACCGTCCGACTTTTATTATGAGAAGGATAAGAAATTCCTATCCCACCGTATTCGCTGTCGTTGTATCTTCGAACTTTCATCCAATAATAATCGGGATTTAGAAAAGGCTCTCTCCTGGTTGAAAGGTAAAGCTCGTTGTGATAACCCCATCCCTCATATACCTGCACATTGTATTTGTTAGGATTACTCATGGAAAGAAGAGAATCGAAGCATATCGTAGACCTTTCATTTGATCTCGACGGATCCCTTTCAATAACAAAACAATCTCCTTGCTTGGTTGGCTCCAGAACCCATCCTTCTATTTTCAGTAACATTTTTCTTTGATCGAAATCAAAGAAATCTATATAAGCGTAGCCTGATTCACCCAGAACTTCAAGAAACAACAAGTAATTATGACCTTTATTCTTAATCCAATGCACTTTCTCAGCATCCCCTTCAATTTTGTGGAGAAATGTTCTTTCAGAGCCATCGGGTTTGCAAAAAAACATGTCTTTCCCTGAGGATTCGACACCTATTCCCGTACATTGAGTATAGAAAACATATTTATCGTCGGAAGAAAGAACTGCAATTTCGCGAGAACCGCATCCCTGATCCTTGATAATCTTCACCTTGCTGCCATCAGGAAATTGGACATAGAATGTGAAATCATCTTGTACAATCTTCAAGTGCTGTGACTTTACGACCACAGCAACAAAAAATACAAAAAATGCTGTTATTACGATTTTTGCTAGCAATTTATCCCTAAATATAAACCAATCCATTACTCTACTCATCTTCTGGCTTTTTGCTTAAATAAGCTTCGATAAACTGATCGATTCCGCCATCCATCACTGACTGAACGTCACCGGTCTCCGCATTGGTGCGGTGATCTTTAACCATGGTGTAGGGATGAAACACATAAGACCGGATCTGGCTGCCCCATTCGATCTTCTTCTTCTGGCTTTCCAGTTTTTCTAACTTCTTTTCTTCTTCTTCTTTATACAACTGGTATAACCTGGCCTTTAGAACCTTCAGGGCATTCTCTTTATTCCTTAACTGCGAGCGCTCGGATTGACATTGAACCACTATTCCGGTGAACATGTGGGTAATCCGCACTGCTGATGAGACTTTGTTCACGTGCTGTCCCCCGGCCCCGGAAGCCCGAAATGTCTCAATTCTTATGTCATCATCTTTTATCTCCACTGTGATGTTGTCTTCGATCTCCGGATACACGAATACCGAGGCAAAGGAGGTATGCCTCCTTTTGTTGGCATCGAAAGGGGATATACGAACCAGGCGATGAACCCCGCTCTCACCCTTCAGATAGCCGTAAGTATATTCGCCGGTTATCTCCAGTGTGGCGCTCTTAATCCCAGCTTCTTCCCCGGCCAGAAAATCAATGATTTCGTATTTGAAACCCCTTCTCTCCACCCAACGGGTGTACATGCGGAGAAGCATCTGCGCCCAGTCCTGCGATTCGGTTCCACCAGCTCCGGAATGGATAGCTAAAAGAGCATTCTTGGCATCATCTTCACCGGAGAGAACCGTCTGAAATTCGAAAGCGTCCAGCTTTTTCTTCAATTCTAAAAGGTCGGCATTAACTTCCGATTCCGCTTGAGCATCATTCTCCTCCTCCGCCATATGCTTAAGCAAGGTGATCTCTTCAGCTTCCAGGTGGAGTTTTTGCCATCTTTCAGACCATCTCTTCAACTCACTGATCTCTTTTAGCACCAGCTGGGCTTTTTGGGAATCGTTCCAGAAGCTGGGTTCTGCCGATAATTTTTCCAATTCTCTGATTTTCTTCTCTTTCCCCTCCAGATCAAAGATACACCTTTAGTTTACCCAACTTCTCCTTGATATTATCGATGGTGATATCCAATTCGGCTGACATGCTATTCTCCTTTTATTCAGATAGAAAGATAAATAAACCCATCCAAGATAGATTCCAAATATAAATCCCTATCGGATAAAGTCAACTTTTTTATGATGGGAATTTATTTTTCCTGCAGCTTGAAAATCACGTGCTCATTTATAAACTACGGCAGCTCCCTTTAGAAATTTAATACCTACTGCCTGAAAAATCCAGATATAACATATAACCGGATACTCTTCGGATGCAACTCCGAGAGCTGGATTTTCGTCTTGTCTAGTAGATCTTTTTTGATTGACAACATTCTGAGTTTATCATATTTTGCATGCACCGAACAGGAGGAGGTGAATATGTCCGAATTTACCAAACATCACGCCAGTAATAAAATGTTCTGGGGATTAGTGCTAATTGTACTTGGCGGGTTGATTCTGCTTCGCAATTTTGGATATTTGGAATATGATGTCGTCCGTTTTTGGCCGGTGCTTTTGATTTTATGGGGAATTAAGAAGTTGATCTATTAGGGCGATCATTAGATATGGGGGGAGTTTGTAATTTTTATCTGAAATAAGTTTAGAACTCAAAGGTTAAATAGTTCAAACCTATTCCTTTTGGGGGAGATAAAGCTTTCTGATCATGAAGACTAATATTTCAGAAGAAACCTTGAAGATGTTCGTTTTCTTTTCGGATATCCTGAACCGGAGGGTAATCAATTCCGAAGGGAAGATAATCGGAAAGGTGATAGATTTAAGGGTGGGTTTGGGGGAGCTTTTTCCTCCCGTAGTTTCAATTCGCATCCGGCAAAAAGGGAAGGAGAAGTTCGTCTTTTTTCCCTGGGATGCGGTGGAAAGCATCAATGGTCATGTAATCAGCTTGAAGCCGGGCGCGGAAAACCAGATTACTGAAAAACCAAGCGAGACGTTAAATCATACCAAGACGAAAGGGGAGGAGATCCTGCTCCGAGATGAGATTCTGGATAAACAGGTGGTCGATACTTATGGCGCTAAGGTAGAGAGGGTCAATGACCTTCATCTTTTACTGGCCGAAGGGCTATTGAGATTAGTGCACGTCGATTTTGGAGTCAGGGGAATATTCCGCAGATTGGGCTGGGTCAAGTATGTGGACATCTTCACCAACTGGCTTTTTGCTTATCAGATTCCCAATAAACTTCTATCCTGGAAATACATTCAGCCTTTGTCTCACAATCCCTACAAGCAGGCTTTGAAGCTCAATGTCACCCACCGTACCCTCTCCGAGATTCACCCCTCCGATTTAGCCGATATTTTGGAGGAGTTGGATCGGCACAAAAGATCTTACGTATTTGACGCCCTGAACGTCGAAGCCCAGGCAGATACACTGGAGGAGGTAGATGACCAGACCAGGGTTTCACTTATCGAGAATCTTTCCGAGGAGCGCGCCTCTGACATCATTGAAGAGATGGAGCCGGACGAGGCGGTTGATCTTTTGCAGGACCTGCCCGAAGCGAAGAAACGGGATTTGATCGAAGGGCTGGAAGATGAGAAAAGAGAGGAGTTGGAGGAGCTTTTGACTTTTGAAGAAGGGACCGCAGGCAGCATCATGACCCCTTATTATATTTATTGTCTGCAAACCGATAACGTAGGAAAGGCACTGGAGATATTCAGAGGCTCGGATAAACCTCTGGACAGCGTCTCATACATCTATGTGATTGACGACAAGGAGAAACTTCTGGGGGTGATAACTCTGCGTGACCTGATCTTGCGTCCATCCGATTCAACCGTTGCCGGCTTTATGAAAAGAGACATAATCAAGTTGAAAGTCAATGATTCGGTCAAAACAACCGCGGAGATATTCAAAAAGTATAAATTTCTAGCTATACCGGTTGTTGACGAAAACGACCTGATGAAGGGAATTATAACGCTTATCGACGGAGTGGAGGCAATCTTTCCTGAATTCGGTGAATAAATCCCGCGATCTCATTCTTAACGCTGTGCTCTCTTATTTGTGTGGAGGTGGAATACAAGAGGATGGGTTCAGAAATTAGGTTTTTCTAAAATGGCAAAAGATCTTTTTCCCACATCTCGCTGGAAAACCTGGCTTATCTTTTTGGCAGTGATAGGTCCGGGGATAATAACGTCCAATGTGGACAATGATGCCGGTGGGATCACCACCTATTCCCTCGCCGGAGCCAACTTCGGCTATACCCTGATCTGGTCGTTGATTCCTATCACCCTGGCTTTGATTATTATCCAGGAGATGTCAGCCCGCATGGGAGTGGTTACCGGAAAAGGGCTTTCCGACTTGATCCGGGAACACTTCGGTGTTAGAATAACTTTTTATCTTTTGATAGCATTGATATTTACTAACTTGGGAAACACCATTGCTGAGTTTGCCGGGATTGCTGCCAGCCTGGAGATCTTCAACGTTTCCAAGTATCTCACCGTACCGTTGGGGGCTATTTTCGTCTGGATTTTGGTGTTGAAGGGAAACTACAAGTCGGTGGAAAAAGTGTTTTTGGGAGCTTGCGTTTTTTACGTCACCTATATCATATCCGGCCTTTTAGCCAAGCCGGATTGGAATGCAGTAAAAACCGGCATCTTGTCACCCGAACTGAAATTCACCGCAGGTAGTTTCGGAATGCTGGTGGGGGTGATCGGTACTACCATTGCCCCTTGGATGCAGTTCTATCTCCAATCGGCGGTGGTAGAGAAAAACATCAAACTGGAAAACTACAAATACTCCCGGGCGGACGTGATCTCCGGCAGTTTTGTAGTGAACATCGTGGCCCTATTCATTATAGTCGCCTGTGCCACCACCTTGTTCCAAGCGGGTATCAGAATCGAGACCGCCAAGGACGCTGCTTTGGCATTGGCACCTTTGGCAGGAAAGTATTGTTCTTATCTTTTTGCCTTTGGACTGTTGAATGCTTCCCTGTTCGCTGCATCCATACTTCCCCTTTCCACAGCTTATGTGGTCTGCGAGGGGATGGGCTGGGAGGAGGGGGTGGATAAGAAGTTCTCAGAAGCCCCCATGTTTTACGGTTTATATTCCCTTTTGATATTTTTAGGTGCAGCAGTGGTGCTTTGGCCCGGTCTCCCTCTGATCTCCATCATGTTCATCTCTCAGGTAATAAACGGAGTAGTGCTTCCGGTGATTTTGGTATTCATGCTTATTCTTATCAACAACAAGAGAATCATGGGTGAGCATACCAACGGCAAGGGTTTCAATATATTGGCTTGGTTAACCGTGGCAATTTTAATCTCACTCAGCATCACCCTGTTACTTCTGATGCTAAAAATCATATAGCTATTTAAGGTCCCGACTGGTTCATAAGTCAATCATTACGAATATTACAAATTCCCGTCTTTTTCCGTATACCAGAAGCGAGGCTTAAGATTCTTTTCACCATATGAATCTCGAGATAATCCGATTTCAGTAAGAAATATCCTAAGAAAAAATGCCCCTTCCCCATACCACAAAGTTTCTGGCAAACATAAGAGTAAGATACGTGGTTATCCTCACTCTGCTTTTGGCTCTTATCCTTTTTTTGACCTCGTTTTTTGGAATAAGGAAAAACAAATCCAACATGCTAAGGGTGATGGAGAGGGAGGGAACCGCCCTGCTGGAAAGCCTGATCCTGGCGAGCCAGAATACGGTCCGGGCCAACGCGTTGGTGGAGGAACTGGTAGGGGAGAGGCTTAGAGACATCGCCAATCTGGTGAACCAGATGGAGGAAGACGGGGTTTTGAATAACGCTAAACTGGAGAATATCGCCGAAGAGAACGATCTTTTGAGGATCGATATCTTGGATCAAAAAGCAGACATCCTGTCCAGCAGTCATCCAAAGGATGAGACCATATATCTGGATTCAACTGGCTCCATCATCCGCTATATTAAGGACGTCCTGGATGGAAACGAAAAAGAGGAGGTTTTTGGGATTGAGGCTAAAAATCTTCTGGCTGAAAAAAATTACGCTGCGGCAGTGAGAAGATATAACCACCAGGGAGCGGTCGTGGTGGTCGCCTCGCCTGCATATATGGACAACTTTAAAAGGGATATAGGCATCGGATACCTAATCCAGAGGATTAGCCAGGAGAGCGGTGTGGAGTATATCGTTCTTCAATCGATCGATGGGATAGTCTTGGCCTCCAAAAAAGTCGAAAAGATGTTGAAAATAGGGCAGGATCCTTTTCTGCAAAGCGCATTGGCAGAGGGTATGGCAAAAAGCAGAATCACCTCATTTGATAGCAAAGATGTTCTGGAGGTGGTAAAAGCCTTCCAATCGGAGGAGATACCTTCGGGTATTTTCCGCATCGGGCTTTCCCTGGATGGGTACAGAAAAGTGGTTTCCAGCTACCAGAAGCAGATGCTGCTCTTTTCGGTTATCCTCTTTTTCCTTGGCCTGTTGATCATCGGAGTCGTGATAATCAATCAAAACTACTTTGTTTTGGACAGATCGTATAAGGAGATAAAAACCCTCACCGGAAACGTACTCGAGGCCATGCACAGCGCGGTGGTGGCTGTGGATGAAGAGGGGAGGATAATCATGCTGAACCGGTTGGCAGAGGACTTGTTTGGGATAAAGAGAAACCATACCCTTAGCCAAAAGTACGATTCGATCTTCCCGGATGACCCCTGTCTTATAAAGCAGACCATGGAAAAAAAACGGGCCAGCCAGGATGTGGAAACCGTTTTCAAAACTCTTTCCGGAAGCAGCAGGAATTTACTAATAGGAAGCTCATGTTTGTTCGATGAACAGAATCAATTCCGGGGAGCGGTGGCGGTGATACACGACGTTACCGAGCTCAAGAAATACGAGGAGGAGGCCAAGAGGGCAGAACGGCTTTCAGCTCTGGGAAATCTTGCCGCTGGCGTAGCTCACGAGATCAGAAACCCGTTAAACGCCATTTCCATAACGGTGCAAAGATTAAGATCTGAATTCGAACCCCGGAAGGACCAGGAGGAATATTTATCTTTCATCCAAACGGTTTTAGATGAGATCAAGAGACTGGATAACATCATCAACCAATTTTTAAGCCTGGCCAAAGCACAGAAGTTGACATTGGTTTCCTCCGATATGAACAAATTTCTGGATGAATTGATCCTCTTGGTCGAAATGGATACAAGGGATAAGAAAGTTCACGTGATAAAAATAATGGATAGACTTCCCCAGCTTAAAATTGATCCGGATGAGATGAAGAAAGCCCTCCTCAATATAATGCTGAACGGAGTTCAAGCCATGCCAGAAGGTGGCAAATTACAAGTACAATCGTATATAGATGATTCAAAAGGAACCGTGGTTATCAGAATAACGGATTCCGGTGTAGGCATCTCCAAAGAGAATCTCTCTACCATATTCCAACCTTATTTTTCCACCAAGGAGAAGGGGACAGGCATCGGGTTGTCCATAGCCTATCGTATCATCTCGGATCATAAGGGTAAAATAGAAGTAGAAAGCGAAGTAGGAAAGGGAACGACTTTCATAATCACATTACCTATAATATAATTTATAAAGTCATGGTGTGATTTCACGGTATCGATAAACAGCTTGAGCTGGATGTTTATTCGGTTTACTACAGCTGAATACCTCGATCAATCATTCGTAATAAGGGTAAAGAGAGAATTATGACACTATATAGAATATTGATTGTAGATGATGAGGAGGCACAAAGGAGGCAGTTAGCCGGTTTTTTGGAAAAGCAAGGTTTTAGCGTGACTACAGCCGAATCCGGTCAAAATGCCATAGAAATATCTCAAAGCCAATTCTATGAGGTAGCCCTGCTGGATTTAAAGATGCCCGGTATGGACGGTATTGAGCTTCTGAAGAGACTTAAGGAGCTGAACCCGGAAATACAGGTTATCATGATGACTGCTTATGGCACCGTTGAAACTGCTGTCGAAGCTATGAAGCATGGAGCATATCATTATGTCAACAAGCCGATTAACCTCGATGAGTTAAAGTTAAACATAAATAAAGCCCTGGAGAAATATCATCTTTTGCAGGAGAATAAATATCTTAAAGAGGAATTAGAAAGCAAATTTCAAGACTTGCAGATAATTGGAAACAGCAAAGGAATGAAAGAGTTGCTGAATACCGTCTCCCGGGTAGCAAAGACTAAATCGACCGTTTTGATACGAGGGGAAAGCGGGACCGGAAAGGAGATGGTAGCCCGGGCAATTCATGCTTTAAGCGACCGAGTAGATAAAAGATTCGTTGCGGTCTCCTGTGCTGCATTGCCCGAGACTCTTTTTGAGGCGGAGCTATTTGGACATGAGAAGGGCGCTTTCACAGGTGCCGTAAAAAGAAAAGAGGGGAGATTCGAACTGGCTGATGGCGGCACCCTTTTCTTGGATGAAGTAGGAGATATACCTTTAGAGACGCAGGTTAAACTCCTGCGGGCGCTGGAATCAAAGGAATTCGAAAGATTGGGAGGCAAGGAGACGGTAAAGGTAGACGTACGGATAATCTCAGCCACCAATCAGGATTTGGAAAAAAAGATAAAAGAGAAAAGCTTCAGAGAGGATTTATATTACCGGCTTAACGTGATATCTCTTTTCATCCCCCCGTTGAGGGACAGGAAAGAGGACATACTGCTTCTGGTGGATCATTTTATCCGGAAAGCCAACCTGAAATGCGGAAGAAAGGATAAGGGAATTACCCCAGAGGTGAAGGATATAATCTTAAATTATAACTGGCCCGGGAACGTGCGGGAGCTGGAGAATGTGATAGAAAGGGGAGTGGTGCTCTCGCGGACCGATGTGATAGATAAAAACGATCTGCCGTATTTCGGTTTGATTAAATCCCAAGAAATGCCTCCTCCTTCTTTCGATTTATCCTTAAAAGAAATGGAAAAAAATCACATATTGAATACCTTATTGAAAACTGATTGGAATTTGAACAAGAGCTCCGAGCTTTTGGGAATTCACAGAAATACACTTCGTTTGAAGATGAGAGAATATGGAATAGTGAAATCAACAGATTAAAGGATCCAACGGATTTAAGAAAGAACGGATGCTATGTTCCCTCTCCGCTGGGGGAAGAAGGATAAAAGGTGCGGGTTATAACACTTCATTTGCAAGTAAAGGAGAGTGTATGGAAAAAATGGTAGCCATATGCGGATTGACCTGTTCCGAATGTCCGGCGTTCATCGCTACCCGGAAGAATGATGACGAGGAGAGAAGGAAAGTGGCTGAAACATGGTCGAAGGATTACAAAGTGGATTTGAAGCCTGAAGACATCAACTGTATGGGATGTATTATTGACACGGATAAGCTTTTTAATTACTGCAAGGTTTGTGAAATAAGGAAATGCGGAAAAGAAAAGAAGGTTGAAAACTGTGCCTATTGCACTGAATATGCCTGCGACAAGCTGTCCGATTTCTTTAAGATCGCTCCAATTGCTAAAACTAATTTGGAGGAAATAAGAAAAAATCGCTGATTCATTTTTGCATTTGCTTCCGCAGTAGCTTGATTCATCAAGCCAAGGGTACGAGGTTTAATATCATCTGTAAAGTTGTAATTCTATAAACGGGGAATAACGTCTCTTGTTAAAGTATGATATTCCCTATAAAGATTACAGGTTAAACATGAGTGGATAGGAAATACTAAAACAGAATCCCCGATTTCAATCTTGTTGAATATCTTCTTATTGACCGAAACGATGCCATGCTCTTGTGACAACAATATTAGCGGTGCATTCTTATAAATTGGACCGAAGGTACCATTCTGTAAAGAGGTCAAGTATCCGAATATTTGCCTGCCATTTTCATCAAATATATAGGTATTTGAGAAGTGGACTGCTCCTCCATATATAACTATTTGGTTTCGAACCTTATATTTCCCGACAACGGGACAGGCGACTGCAACCGCTATCTCGTTTTCGGTGCAGGAGCCAAGCTTTTCCTGCATTAAATCGTAAAACACGAAGTTACCAGGTCTGATTTCGTCCACACCGGTGAAATCATCAGCCAGACTGCAAGTCGGGGTATCGCCAACCGAAATTTCACAGGCTTTCAATCCTCTTTCTCTCAAATATTCTTTCACCGCAACCATTCTCGAAACGGTTTCACTATGGATCTGCCGGATTTCTTCTTTGGATTTTGCCCGGTAACTATGTCCGGCATGGGTAAGCAGTCCATGGAAATCAAGTTGGGTAGAGTTTTTTAACTTTTCAGCAAGAGAATGCACAGTTTCAAATTCATCCCACTGCACGCCGGTTCTCTTATATCCTGTATCGATTTTTATCAATATTCCCACTCGATGTTTGAGATTTTGATCAAGAATAGACAAAACCTGCTCTGAATCAACGAGTAAATTGAGCTTGATTTTGCTCGCCAGCTTATTGATTTTATCTATCTCCAGGGTATTGACAATAAAGGCAACCGTAATATCGCTCCACCCGTGCTTGGAAAAATACAAAGCCATATCCAGGGACGAGACCGTGATTGAAGTCACTCCAAAATCCCTGAACCAATAACCAATCTCCCCTGATTGGTGTGTTTTGAAATGAGGTCTGAATCTAACACCAGATATTTTGGCTTTATTGACCAGGCTCTCTATATTCTGAAGAACCCTTTTCTTGTCAAGTATCAAAGTCGGTTTGGAAATTCCAAGAGATTTCAAGAGCTTATTTTCCCCAGTCATAGCATTCGGCTCCAGTATTGTTACCTCTCTATTTCTTATTCTTCTTATAATCTATCTGCGGTCCAATTGTTTTTCTCAACAAAATCTCGGAGTGTCCCGAGACAATAAAATCTTTCAATTCACCCACTACCTCGTATCCGAGTCTTCTGTAAAGTTCTCGGGCTTTCCGGTTGAATGAAGAGACACACATAAAAACATTTGGGAGTTCTTTAAATATCCTTTCCTCGGCAAATTTGACCAGCTTGCTTCCGATTCCCCTGCTTCTCCATTCTGGCAATACAGCAATAGTCTGGATATAACCTACAAAAGCACCATTTATCTGAAGAATTATGAACCCCATGATCTCATTATTGACGATGGCTAAATAGACTTCCTTGGACGGATCTTTGAGTGTTTCAAGAGAATCTTCATAGCTTCGGCGTAAAGTTATCCATGGCTCTGAGCTGGTCATTAGTCGTGCACAAGTCTCAGCCTCGATTGGAGAGCTAAGTTTCTTTATCTCGACATTAAAATCTTCAGTCTCCGATTTCATCGATCTCTTACCTAAAAAATAGTAGGGAAGATGTGTGAAGAATACCGAACTGTTGTTCTATTTGCCTTGTTTATCAATGAGCTTCTTTACATATACAGATTCGAATTCTTCTGCTAAAATATCCATCAGGACGATGTCATATTTTTTACCGCAGACAATCCTTGCCTGCCTTCGTCTTCCAATCTCCTTGAAGCCGACTTTCTTGTAACAGTTGATCGCCCGCTTGTTATATGAGAATACCCCCAACATGACGCCGTTGAGATTGAGCAGATTGAATCCATAATCCAGAATTAGTCGGGTTGCTTCCTGACCATACCCTTTATTCCAATAGCTTTTTTCCCCGATGCCGATCCCGAACATCGCCTTTCGGTCGACTTTATCTAAGGCAAAAAACATACAGCGCCCCACGGGCAGATCCGTTTTGAGATCTATTATATTGAATACCGGATCCTGTTTTTTTATAACTTCACTTAACGCCTCTTTCTCTTTGTCCGGAGAAGAAACTAAATATGCTTCATCGCCCATGGGAATTGCTACCTCCATATCGTTGTCCCATTCCGCCCATTTTTCTGCGTCTTCCAGACTGCAAGGGGAAAGATAACATTTCTTTCCGATTAGCTTCTTGTAGTGCGGCATATTTCACTCCGTTCGTTTTGACGTTTTGGTATATTGTCGCCCCCTCGTAGGACCGTCACCTTGCCTGCCAGAATCTCAATTCTTTTGTAGGGGCTTGATTCATTGGGTCCAAAGGCAGGGGTTGTAGCACTGCCTACGAAAGGGAATTTGTATTCTATCAGCAGTTCCTCCAAACAGTTCGTCCGGTTTGGAAGATCCGACGCAAGAGGGAAAAACATCAAATTAGATTTTAATCACTTCATTACTATTTGTCAAGCATGTTATTTTGACAGAACATGCACAACCGACGGAAACTCTTGACAAGAAGAGACGTATTATTTAATTGCAGTATAGTAAATTTTATGATAAATGGAAAAATCATACCGCCCTTGCTGGAGGAACAAAATGAAAAAAACATTGCTGGTTTTCGGTTTGATTGCATGTGTGATGATGTTATGGATTGGTTACAGCTTCTCTATGAGCTTAGACGCAATCTTGAATAAACATATGGATGCTCTGGGGGGAAAGGAAAATCTACTCCGGGTCAAAACACAATATGGAGAAGCCAAAATGAAGGTGGGGGGATTGGAAGGAACTGTGAAAATATGGTGGAGCGAACCAAATTTAATGAGGGATGATGCGGATTTCTCCATTTTCAAACAGTCGATGGTTTGTGATGGTGAGAAATGTTGGATGAAGGATCAAAACGGAAAAGTCAGGGAGCTGGTGGGATACGAGAAGGAGAAAATGTACCAAGAGTTTTACTTCGAAACATACGCTTATCTTTTTCCGGAAAGGGGCAAGGGAAGTGTAAAGCTTGTTGGTGAAGAAGAGGGCAGATACTACGTAGTGAAAGTCACTCCGGAGGGGGGTGAACCCAGAAAGCTCTTCCTTAATGATTCGACCTTCCTTATAGATAAATATCAAGAGCCAATGGATGAAGAGACGGTTACAGTTTTTCTAAATGATTATCGTCCGGTAGATGGCATAATGATGCCGTTTTTAGCACACCAAACGACCGGTAAGCCGCAGTACGATATGTATATCGCAACCGAACGGATCATGGTGAATCTTCCGCTCAGCGATACTCTTTTTCTCAAACCCAGGGAAGGGAGTAAAGATTATAGGTTCACCAACTCCGCGGCATCTACCCGAATTCCTTTCGAGCTGGTAAGCAACCATATCTACCTGAAAGTTAAGATCAATAATTCTCCCCCTCTGAGCTTTGTTTTGGATACGGGAGCGGGAGCAAACTGCCTGGATCTATCCCAAGCCGAGGAATTGGGGATTCAAACCGTTGGTAAGGTGGAAGCCAAGGGAGTGGGTGGATCTGCCGATGCTTCGTTTCTGCAGGTGGACTCGATCGAGGTGGGAGATTTGACCCTTGTGGATCAGAAAATGGCCTCCATTCAGCTGAATCAATTGGAGGTGTATGACGGCATGCCGATTGATGGAATTTTAGGTTATGACTTCTTCAACCGATTTACCATTGGTATTGATTACCAAAACCAGATACTCACCGTCTGGGAGCCGGATAGTTTTTCCTATCCCGGTCCAGGGGAGAGAATACCGATCACCATTGAGGGGAATACCCCGCAGATTGCAGCCAAGATCGACGGTGAATATGAAAGCACGTTTAGAATAGATACGGGCAGCAGAAGCAGTTTGGATTTACATGCTCCCTTTGTCCGGGAACACGAACTGCTGAAGAAATATCCGACATATCTGGATGCTCCATCAGGTTTCGGGGTGGGTGGGGCGAGCAAGGGCGTAATCGCCAGAATCAAAAGCTTTCAAATAGGTAATTTTACCATCGATTTACCGGTGTGCGGTTTTTCCTTGGCCGAAGAAGGCGCCTTTGCTACCACCAAAAGTGCGGGGAACATCGGTGGTGGAATATTGAAAAAATTCAACGTGATCTTCGATTATCCCAGTAATCAGATGATCTTGGAAAAGAACAGAAACTATCGGATACCCGACAAATACAGCATGAGCGGTCTGCTGTTGATAAAACAGGATGAGGACATCAAGGTATACGATGTAATAAAGGATTCTCCGGGGGAAAAGGCAAAAATAAAAGCCGGAGATCAAATCCTCTCCATTGATCACCAGCCTGCTAGCAGCTATTCACTTCAGCAAATTAGAGAACTGTTAAATAAAGAGGAGGGGACCAAGATTACCATGGAGATAAAGAGCGAGGATGGAACCAGGGAGGTCAAATTAACCCTAAAAGGGCTTATCTGATTCCATGAGAAATTAGCAAATCTTATCTGATAATCAAATCCTGGCTGTATATTATTTTATCTGTCTTTCATAATATGAGATAGTCTATATTAAAGCAAAAGTGTCTGATCGGCCACAGATAGCTTCGCAATATTCTGCGGATAGAAGTAATTTCATAAAACTCGCCTTATAATTGTTGTCCAAACTCCTGCTATTTTGATTAATATCACGAAGAAAACAAGGGATTATTTAAAAAAAGAAAATATTCTTGTAAAATATGCTTGACAAGAAATTAGAGAACCGATATAATTTATACTCGATTTTGGCTTTTTAAGCTTAAACGAGGCAAGTTTGTAAAAGAAACCTAACAACCATCAAGGAGTAAGATAAAATGCGGTCAAAGTTTTCGGTTCTAATAATGTTGTTCCTATGGTTAACCTCCGTCTACGCCTGGGGTGAACAGAATTTTGGACCTGGAGTGGAAGCGGACACCTCAAACTATTTCACCATACAAAATTTCTTTCTCTCACCGTTTCAATTGACTGACTATAACTTTCTGGGTGGCGGAGGAAGAGCCCGGGGAATGGGAGGGGCCTTTCTGGGCATATCCGACGATCCCAGTGCAGCTTCATGGAATCCCGCCGGGCTATCCCAGATAGACAAACCACAGATGCTGTTAAGTTTCAGTTCGTACATGCGCAGGTCCAATTTCACCAGTTCAGCCAATGGTCTCGATCTGTCGTTCAGTGATAAGCTAAAACGGGACAACAACGCCATCTCTTTTGCCAGTGTTGCCATTCCTTTCAAGATCAAGGAAAAGGAGTTGGTGGGGAGCGTGCTTTTCCAGAAATTGGCGGACATTTACCAGGAAAACAAGTACTTTTTTATCGCCGATTATGCTTTAATCTTAAACCCGGAGCATACCGAATATGTTATGCGTTACAATTATCCGATGGGTCCTATAATAGAGAAAATTACTGGGAGTTTAAACAGCGTAAACATCTCCTTCGCCGGAAAGATCTACAAATCTCTTTCTCTGGGATTGGGGGTTAATGTCTATGGCGGGAACTTCACCAGCGATGCAGATTTCTTTGGACCATCACGAGGCATCTTCTTCGAGAATGCGATCATAATTGATGACACCACCGGCCTTAACGGTTATAGATTCCGTCCCCATATCAAAAGCGATTATTCCGGAGTAAATGCCACGATAGGTGCCATGTATAAATATGATAAATTCAGTCTGGGAGCGGTGGTGAAGACCCCCTTCACCTTAAAAGAGGAGAATGACGTGAAACTTTACACGGACGTCATTGAAGGAGGGGTGATTCTGGATTTCGAATCCATTCTATCATCCCCTTTCTTCAAAACGGATCGTAAGTGGAAGATGCCTATCATGATCGGAGTGGGGGGAGCATATCAGCTGAACGCATTAACTTTGTCTGCCGACTTGGAATATAGAGGTTACTCCAAAACCGAAGTCTCCTACCGCAGGAATATTGCAAATCCTGAGGATGTGGAAGTAACCACTGGCGGATACGTAACCGACAAGTGGTGGGGAAAAGAAAGTGTAACCCCGCCTTTTGTATCCAGCATACAGTGGCGTAACACCACCCAGTTCCGAATAGGTGGTGAATACCTGATCAACACCAAATACGGAAAAGTGCCTTTAAGGCTGGGATACAGAAACGATCCCCAGCCCTTTACTGCATCGGTTAATCCAAGCGAGGTATATTTACGCATGGATCAATATATCGTCGGTAACGACACTGGTTACATACCCGCTTTTGTTCAATCAGATAATGGAACCAAGCAGGGATCCTGGGTTAACGGAAACATAATAACCGTGGGAACCGGCTTATCTTGGGCTCAGATAAAACTGGACTTTACTCTGGAATATGCCACCTATCCCGATGTTAATAAAGAGACCTCTACTGCCTGGATCCTTTTTGACCGGGGTAACAAGAAACTCCTCAATGAGGCTCTTAAACATACTTTTTCCAATAAGGAAACCAATATCCATTACAGTCGAATTATGATTAGCTTTACCGGCTTCTTCTAAGAATATAGATTAAATAAAAAAGCGAAGTCCCCGCTCGATGACGGGAGGAGGGCTTCGCTTTTTTTATGTAAAGTAAACTTATCCATAAGCAGTCCATTGAACTCCGGTTGTCCCCCTGAAGGGTAAAGAATTCACTTGCGCAATGCAGATTTATTCTTAATTTAAAAATCAAAAGAGGAAAGATATATTATACCCGACAGAGGGATCAAGTGCTTTAAATGGAATCATATGGCTTTCAAACAAGGAGAGATTGAATGTGTCCGCACAGGATAACCAAAAAGGAGATAAAAGAGGACAAGTTTGTTACCTTCACTTTTAAGTTGAACGAATGGATCAGGGAACACTTGAACCAGGTGTTGATGGTGGGAGGAGGGGTGATTCTGGTAGGAGTGATAGTGTTTTTTGTTATTTCATCCAAAAGCAAAAGGGAAGAGAATGCCGCTGACCTGTTGGGAAAAGCAGGGATGGAGCTTCAAACCGGAGAATTGGGAACGGCGGTGAGTGATCTTCAAAAGGTAATCAATCAATATGGCAGCACGGAAAGTGCCAAACGGGCAACGTTTTTATTGGCTTCCGCTTATTATTATGCTAAGGATTACAACCAGGCACAGTCTTTTTTTGAGAAATCACTGGATAAATACAAAAACGAGCCAAACATGGCGGCATCGGCACAGGCAGGGATTGCGGATTGTTACATGCAGAGAGGAAGTTTCCTTTTGGCGGGGGATAACTATGTTAAGGCGGTTTCGATGGATCCCCGAGGTTTCTTATCCCCCCAGTACCTTCTGAAGGCGGCTGATGCCTACATCAGGGCGGGTCAAAATGATAAAACCAGGGAGATGCTGAATAGATTGATCAAAGAATATCCCGACTCCAGGGAGGTTTATCAAGCCAAGATACAGTTTTCGGAATATCTCTAACCGATATCCTAGGTATTCAAATAATTCACTATGACCACAAAAGGGGAAGAGATTTTCAAAATGTCCGGAAAATCAATAGTTAAAGGTCAAAAGGCGTTGTCGGTTGCCTTCCTTTGGCATATGCATCAGCCATATTATAAAGACACCAGGACCAACCGATATCAGATGCCGTGGGTGAGACTGCACGGATTGAAAGATTATTACGATATGGTAGCGGTTCTGGAGGAATTCCCTCAAATACACCAAACTTTTAATCTGGTCCCCTCATTGATTGAGCAGATCCAAGATTACGCAGAGAATCAGGTTTATGACGAGCATCTGCTTCTTACTGAAAGACCTGCCACCGACTTAACTGAAGCGGAAAAAGTGAAGATGCTTTCAAGTTTCTTCAGCTGCAATCCCGCTACTATGATTCATCCTTACCCCCGGTATCGTCAGCTTATGAATAAAAAGGGTAACGATCCCCAAGGCTTGGAATCCAAAATCCGCGATTTTACAATCCAGGATTTTTTGGATCTGCAGGTCTGGTCCAATCTGGTCTGGATAGATCCCATATTCAAAGGGGATGCCCTGATCTCCCGGTTGATGAAAAAGGGGGAGAATTTCACCGAGGAAGAGAAGGCAGAATTAATCTCAAAGCAAAGGGAGATAATGGGAAGAATCCTCCCCAGATACAAAATGATGCAGGAGGAAGGGCAGATCGAGGTCAGCTTTTCTCCTTATTTTCATCCCATCATGCCCTTGTTGTATGACACCAACCAAGCTCAAATTGCCCTTCCGCACATTCAGCTGCCGGAAAACAGATTCTCTCATCCGGAGGATGTGGAAGCCCAGATAGACTGGGGAATCGATTTATACAAAAGGACCTTCGGAAAAAAACCTAATGGCATGTGGCCACCGGAAGGAAGCGTGAGTGATACGATCGTCCCGCTTGTGGTTAAATCTGGAATTAAATGGATAGCTACGGACGAGGAGATATTGTATCTCAGTATGTTGATGAAGAAGGGAGAGGATGGCAAGGGTACTAGCCAGAGGTCCAGTCCGCTTTACAAATCTTACCAGATTGAGGTGGGAAGCGAAAAACTATCCATACTGTTCCGAGACCATGCCCTGTCTGATCTGATCGGTTTCGTTTACTCCAGTTGGGATGCCGAGACGGCTGCTGATGATTTTGTCCGGCGATTACACCAGATCAGAAACAGCATACCCCAGGATGAGTTGTCATCTTCTGCTGCAGTTATCATTCTGGATGGAGAAAACTGCTGGGAATATTATAAGAATGATGGTCACGATTTTCTGTCAGCGCTTTATAGCAGACTTTCCGACGACAAGCTGCTCCGTACTGCCACAGTGAGTGAATTCTTGAAGACCCAAGCCCAACCCCTTAAACTGCCTCACCTTTTTCCTGGCTCTTGGATAAACCATAACTTCAGGATCTGGATCGGACATCCGGAGGATAATTTAGCCTGGGATCTTTTGTCGCAAACCCGGAATGCACTGGTCGATTTTGAAAAGCAAAAGGGGAAAAGCGAAGAAATTAAGGAAATCCTCCAGCAGGCATGGAAGGAGATATATGTGGCGGAGGGCAGTGACTGGAACTGGTGGTATGGAGACGAGCACCAGGCAGAGGGGATAGAGGAGTTCGACCGTATGTTCCGATCTCACCTGCTATTCGTATACGAGTTGATGGATCAGGATCCTCCGGAGGAACTGTATTTTCCCATCAAAGCCAAGTTCATTAACACCTATTTTCTTGCACCCACCGGCTACGTTAATCCGGTGATTGATGGAGAAAAAACCCATTACTACGAATGGCAGCAAGCGGGATTCTATGATCCCCTAAAAGCGGGTGGCGCCATGCATCAGACCTCCTCTTTGATTTCTGGAATATATTTTGGAACAGATGACCACCAGCTTTATTTCAGAATGGATCCGACCGTTTCCCCGGAGGAATTCCAACAGGGTAATTATGAGATGGTGCTGGAGATTTTGGAGACGCCCCGATATAAAATCGCCATTAAACAGGGGAGAGCCTCTCTTTTCCGGAAGATCGAGGAGAACGAATGGAAACTGATTTCTGCTGAGCTGGAATTCGCTTTCTCCAAGATCATGGAACTGGCAATCCCCATACACCTCCTTGAGTTCACGCAAAAACAAGCGGTTCAATTTCAATTGATAGTGGAGAGGGAAGGGAATGAAATGGAGAGATGGCCTAGCATGGATGCCATAAAATTCGATCTGCCCGGGCAAAACAAGGCTTTAATATTCTGGGAAGTGTGAGAAGTTTTGTAAATGGATTGATATTTGACTGAAGGATCAGAATGTAAATCAGGAGGTAGGATGTCTGAGCAAACTCTGGGACAGGGTGAAGGGGAACAAAAAAATAAAGAAACCACCCCGCCGGTTATGGATGAAGAGAAGCGAAAGGATCTGATCGAGGAGGGGAAGGCGGCGGCGATATTGGGTTACATCCCCTTCATGTGTTTTGTTCCTTTAGTGAAGATGCGGGAGAATCCCTTTGCCGTAAAACATGGGAAACAAGGACTGATCCTTTTCGTCATCGAGATCATTGCCGCCATCTTTCTTCTGCCAGAGATCAACTTCATTTTCTGGGGATTGGTTATTTTACTTTGTCTGGCTGCAGCTGCTGCCGGGATATTCTTTGCCCTTCAGGGACAGGACTGGAAAATCCCCTTCATCGGCGATTTGGCAGATAAAATCAAACTTTGATTAAATCTTTTGAAACGACTTATCTTTCGGGATATGGTTCCCTGTGTGTTTCACGTTAGGATAAGAATTCGCTTGAGAACCTTAAATAGCAATCGGAGATAGACCGGACAACCAGACAAACCTACAGCGGACGGGTGAATCAAATGGAATATAGGGAAAACTCTCAAATGATTCTTCTTTAACACTACCACCGGAAGAAGGGAGATAAATGATCTATATAATTTTCTGCATATCGATCTTGGCGTTGCTTTTTGCGATCGGATTAGCCCGGAGGGTAATTCGTTCCGATACCGGTACTCCCAAGATGCTGGAGATCTCCGATGCGATAAAAGAGGGAGCAGAGGCTTTTTTGAGAAGGCAATATCGCACCATTATATTTTTAGCTCTGATCTTGGCGGCAGTCATCCTGATTTTTTATAAATTCAGCAACAGCCCCAATATCCGCAGTTTAGGTCCCAGCATCTACTGGAAGGTCACCCTGGCTTTTATTGTCGGGGCTGCCTGTTCGCTTGTTGCCGGATATATAGGAATGTTTGTTTCCATTCGGGCGAATGTGAGAACGGCTGCTGCAGTGCAAACCAGCTTGAACCGGGCATTGAGACTGGCACTCCACGGTGGTGCGGTTTCCGGTCTGTTCGTGGTCGGGATGAGCCTTTTGGGAGTGGGGGGATTGTTTTACCTCTACGGTGGAATGCAGAATCCCACCCATGTCCCCCTTGAAATAGTCGGATTTGGCTTCGGGGCAAGCTTTGTGGCTTTGTTTGCCCAACTGGGAGGGGGAATCTACACCAAGGCAGCGGACGTCGGTGCGGATCTGGTGGGTAAAGTCGAAGTGGGTATCCCCGAGGACGATCCGAGGAATCCTGCGGTTATAGCAGACCTGGTGGGAGACAATGTCGGGGATTGTGCCGGCCGGGGTGCGGATCTGTTTGAATCCACCGCTGCGGAGAACATAGGGGCTATGATCCTGGGCGTCGCCTTATATCCCAAGTTTGGCTTGGGGGGAATCCTATTTCCCTTATTTGCCCGTGCCTGCGGGCTTATTGCAACCATGGTGGGGCTTCTGGTGGTAAAGGTCAAAGAGAATGAGGACCCCATGAAGGCATTGAATAGGGGTTATTATGTAACCACGATTCTGGCTATGATCGGTTTTTATATAGCCGTATGGAAGCTTTTGGGAAGCAATCTGTGGTTTTTCTTTGCCGGGGTGATCGGTCTCTTAACTGCTTTGGCTTTTGTCTACATCACCCAGTATTACACCGAGTATAAATTCCGTCCGGTCAAATCAATAGCCGAGGCGTCACAGACCGGAGCAGCCACCAATATCATCACCGGTTTTGCCGTGGCATTGGAATGTACCGGAATGCCGGTGATCGTTATCTCCGCTGCTTTGCTGGGTTCATACTATTGCGGCCGGGCAGCTCTGCCCGATGTAAGCGGAGCAGGTCTATACGGCACCGCTATCGCCACCATGGGTATGCTGGCACCTTGTGCTTACGTTTTAGCCATGGATACGTTCGGTCCCATAACGGACAATGCCGGTGGAATCATAGAGATGTCTAAAGCTCCCGAAGAGATCAAAAGGAAAACGGATAGATTGGATGCCGTGGGAAATACCACCAAAGCGCTGACCAAAGGTTATGCCATAGGTAGTGCTGCTTTGGCTGCCTTCCTGCTTTTCAGCGCATACTTGGATGAAGTGGAAAAGGTTACCGGGCTCCCCGTTCAGGTGGATTTAACCCGTATTCACGTATTTGTGGGAGCTCTGATCGGTGCTGCTTTAATCTTCGTTTTTAGCGCCTTTGCCATTCGGGCGGTGGGTCGAGCGGCCTACTATGTCATAAACGAAGTAAGGCGTCAGTTCATGTCTGATCCGGGAATCATGGAGGGAACTTCCAAACCGGATTATGGTCGTTGTGTTGACATTGTAACCAAGGGAGCATTGAGGGAAATGATCGTCCCGGGAATGTTACCTATAATAGTTCCGGTGGTTCTTGGTTACACCTTTAAATTTCTTCCCGTATCTGCGGGTAGACCGGGAGCAGAAGCTGTGGCAGCTTTGTTGATGGTCGGGACCATCACCGGAATACTCATGGCTAATATGATGAACAACGGTGGCGGAGCCTGGGATAATGCCAAGAAATTCATCGAGACCGGAATGTTCGGGGGGAAAGGCTCAGACACTCACAAGGCTGCAGTGGTAGGTGATACCGTAGGCGATCCTTTTAAAGATACTGCCGGACCATCACTTCACGTGCTGATCAAACTTTTAAGTACCATCACCTTAGTTCTTGCTCCACTGTTTTTGTAAGTCTATGCACAAAGACTGTAATTCAATAACTAAAATATGAAACGAAAAATTAGTATACCCATGACGATTATAGATGCATACCAACGAAAAAAATTGGTTTTGTTCATCGGGGCAGGATTATCTGCAATGTGCGGTATCCCACCATGGAAGGGTCTGACTTTGCGACTGATTAATGAATGTAAAAACCATGGTTGCAAGAAAACAGATGAAAGATGGCTCAGGCAACATTGGAAAAGTCGCGACTATGCTGAAATTGCAGAAAGGTGTTATAAATTGCTTCCGAGAGATTCTTATATTACTGTATTAACGAAAGCATGCGGAGAGTTTAGAGATTTTTCAAAAGCCCACAAAGTAATCCCATCACTTTCTCTTCCTTTTATAATAACCACTAACTTTGACCGAATACTCGAAAACACATTCGTAAAGATAAAAAAAGCAAGTGTGCCTGTTTTTACCTATTCCCCAGATGAAATCACTTCGGCCATTAATCAAAATGATATTTTCATTTTTAAAATTCATGGCGATATTAACAGACCTGATTCACTGATTCTCACACGAAGTCAGTATGACAGAATAATAGAAGGAAATGGGCCATTGGAAGTTTGGCTCAATACCGTTTTCTTTGGGTATACATTACTTTTTGTTGGATACAGCATGAGTGATCCAGATATTAACTATTTCTTCGGTCTTCTGAAGAGGAAATTGGGTAAATATACAAGAGCACATTTTGCCATTACTAGTAACCCTTGGACTAAGGATAAGCAAAATCTGGCAAAGAGATTTAACATCACGTTCTTGCAAGTCAAACAAAATTCCATACATAAATTCTTAAAGCAATTGAAAATTTCGTGAAGGTGTGAAATAGTAGGTGAAGTATAATAAAGTGAGGTTTATCATGGTGAATGAGCAATTTGATCTTAAAGAAAGGATGAAGATTATTCCCCTTTTCCAAAGATTCGTCCTCGGAAGAGAAACAGAAAATCTAAGAATTAAATGCTATGAAGATCTAATTCTTTATGCGCTCATAGATTCTTCTTCAAGTTCTCCTTTAAGCAAAGCAAGGCTTATTATGAATATTCAGAAACTGCTGGGAGCTAGTAATGATATGCCAGAACGTATTATAACTCAATCATTACAAAACCTAGAAAAAATAGAAAAGATTCAAAGGTTGAAAGAATCTTATTGGATAAGTGAAAATATAGCCCTAAACCTTCGCGAAGAATTAAAAGCAAACCAACAGGAAGCTGACGATTTCTACTTTAAGATTGCCGAAGGAATTAAGAGCAAAATTAGTTCCAAAGATAAAGTTGTGTTGAAAGACATACAAGAAAGAGTAAGACAAAGCATCACAAAAATATTTGAACAAAGAGGCCTCGAAGTGGTTCAGCCTCTAATTATGGGAAAGCCAACTGCCGATACGACTGACTTTGGTATAAACAACTTAGTCATAGAACTATCCTTTAAAGAAATTGAAAACCAAACGATAGTAAAAGCTGCTAAGGAGATGATAAACTGTTTATTTACCAATCCAGATGTTAAAGAAGCTGAATTTCTTTATTCGTTATCAAAGTCTTATATCCTTTTGCAAGCTTTAAATCTGGATCCATCATGTAGTCGGTTCCAGAAAGAGATGCTTAAACAATACATCTTATTCATCGACTCCAGTGTGTTGTTACGTGCTATTACAAAAGGAGGAGAATTCCATGAATTCTATGACACATTTCTTCGCACATGCTCGAACTTACACGGTCGAATCTTTATAATGAAGGAAATTTTTGATGAAGTATTGCATAATGTTGAAAACGCAGTTCAACTATATCCTTGGTTGAGTAGAAATAAGTTACTGATGCAAGAATACAACAATAGATCTGAACGGGAACGGAATATCTTTATTGACAGTTTTTTGAGATTAAAAATAACTGGTGTCTCCAGCAAAACTTGGGAAGAGTATATATACGAATTCCATAGTCATGAAAACCCAGAAAAAATACTTAAAACTATTGCATCTGAGTACAAGATAGAAATTTTCGATACGTACTCAATATTCTCCCAAGATGATTGGAAAGAGATAGCTTGGATTTCTGATTTAATTACCAATCAGAGATTGTATGAGGTAGTTCGGAGATCACCGATATTAGCAGATAATGAAGCGAAACAGTTTCTACTTATTTACAAAAAACGAAAAGAGGAGAGGAAAGATGCACTCGGCAAGTTAACTTGGTTTATTACAACCGATTCGATTATTCCAAGAGTAAATCTGTTGCTAAGGAAAGAAGAGAGCAAATTCTTTATTCCCTGCAGTTATACACCAACAAAGTGGTATCAATTTATAGAGCTTTTTGCAAGAACAGCTAGAAAAGCTGAAGTTTTCACAGAATTACTTGGGTCATCTATGATGCGTTCCATTGTTCCTTCAATAAAGGATGATTTGTATCAGAAGTTTACGGAAGGTAAGCTTCCAAAAACAAAGGAGGAGTATGAACACCTGATTGATATTGTCAAGGAGATCTCTAATGATACACATGTTCGAAAGTCTTATGAGGACTATCTGTGTTCTATAACACAGGATAAATTACAAAAATATGAAATTTATTCAACTTTGGCAATAGATAGATTCCTTTATTTGACGAGCAAAGGATTTGAAGAAATCAAGGAAAAAGAAAAAAGGATTCTCGAACTTGAAAAAGAACTTGTTAGAGTAAAGAAGGATTTGGAACAAATAACAAGAAAGAAAAAAGAGTTTAAAAAAAGACAAATAAGAAGCATAGAACTCAAAAAGAAGAAAAAGAAGAAAAAGAAGAAAAAGAAATAATTCGGTTGCTTTTTTCCCCAAAGGTGATATTTAAGTATATTTCACGACAAATTAACGTCCAATAAGTTACATTATGTAAACTATTTTCTGTAAATTTATCTTTTTACATACATTAAATAGATATTCTCTTCCCTATCTAACCACTATATTGATTAATTTGTTGGGTACGAAGATTTCCTTGATTATTGTTTTCCCTGCAATAAATTTCTTCACTTTCTCTTCACTTAACGCCCTTTCTTTACATAATACCTCTGGTGTATTTACGGGAATGATAATTGATGCTCTCAACTTACCATTCACCTGGACCACAAAAGTTATTTCTTCCTCCTCCAGGGCTTTCTTATCGTATTCGGGCCAACTGGACCTAAATATGCTCTCTTTATGTCCCAAAATCGACCAAATTTCTTCAGAGAGATGCGGTACAAACGGAGCTAAAATCTGAGCTAGAGTTTCTACACAGATTCTCAGAATTCTTGAATTCGAAGGGTCTAGATCATCCATCATGTTTAGAAGTTCCATCATCGAGGCTATGGCAGTATTAAGTTGAAGAGTCTTTATATCCTCTTGTACCTTTTTTATCGTTTGATGTAGCTTCTTGTAAACCTTTAAATCGGAGCCAGTTAGAGCATCTGTTTTGATATTGTTATTTATCTGATTTCTCTGAGCTAATTGGGCAAAATTATATATCCGGTTCAAGAATCGCGTGGCCCCAGTAATACCTTCTTCACTCCACAGGATTTCTCTCTCTGAAGGAGCAGCAAAATACATGGTTATTCTCGATACATCCGTTCCATACTTATCGATCATGTCGATCGGTGAAACCACATTTCCCGTCGATTTGGACATGACCTTACCTTCGTTATCCAGCACCATCCCATGATTGAATAACTCGAATACGGGCTCATCCACGGAAAGCCATCCGATGTCATGGAGAAACATGGTGAAAAATCTGAAATATATTAGATGACCGCAGGCATGCTCGATCCCGCCGATGTATTTATCCACCGGCAGCCATTCACTGGCTTTTACTTTAGAGAATGGCTCATCCGGGTTATGCGGATCGGTATATCTGAGAAAATACCAGGACGAGCATACAAAAGTGTCCATGGTATCAGAATCCCTTTTGGCTTTTCCTCCACACTTGGGACAATTTACATCCATAAACTCTTTTGAATCAGCCAGAGGGGAGCGTCCCCTGGGAGCATAATCGATATCCCCTTCAGGCAAAAGGACGGGTAGGTCTGTTTCGTTAACTGGCACTATACCGCATCTTTCGCAATGAATCATGGGAATAGGCGTACCCCAATACCTCTGACGAGAGATAAGCCAATCTCTTAGTTTATAGTTAGTCCTAAGCCTTCCCAAGCCCTTCTTAATCACATATTCATTGACTTTATCTATCCCTTCGGTAGAAAATACTTCGTTAAATATGTCTGAGTTGACCATGGTTCCGGGTTCAACATATGCCTCTTTCATCTTATCTGGTAATAAGTTACCATCCGGTGATTGAATTACTACTTTAATTGGGATTCCGTACTTTTTAGAGAATTCGAAATCCCTCTGATCATGACCAGGGACTCCCATTACTATTCCCGTTCCGTAACTGGCAAGGACATAATCTGCTACCCACAGCTGAATTTTATCCTCGGAAAGAGGATTTACCGCATAGATTCCGGTGAAGACCCCATCCTTCTCCCCTGCTGCAGAACGATCGATCTCTGATCGGGTGCTTACCATCTGTTTGTACTCTTCCACAGCCTTTCTTTGTGCCGAATCCATGTTCAGGCTTCCTAATAGTTTATTTTCAGGAGCGATCGCCATAAACGTCACGCCATAGATAGTATCCGGCCGGGTAGTGAAAACCGATATCTTCTTGCTGGTACCCTCGATAGTGAAATCTATCTCCACCCCTTCGCTCTTTCCGATCCAATTTCTTTGTAGAGTCCTTGCATTCTCGGGCCAACCGTTCAGCTTGTCCAGATCGTTAAGTAATCTCTCGGCATAAGCGGTAATGCGGAAAAACCACTGCTCCAGTTCCTTTTCCTCCACCACTGATTCGCATTTCCAGCATCTCCCCTTCTCCACTTGTTCATTGGCCAGTACGGTTTTGCATCCCGGACACCAGTTTACCAGGGAGATATCCCGGTATGCCAGATTATTCTCATATAATTTGAGAAACATCCATTGGGTCCATTTATAGTACTCTGGCAGACAGGTGATAACCTCCCGGCTCCAATCAAAGCTGATCCCGCATCTCTTTAGGGTGGCATCCGAGATTTTAATGTTCTGCAATGTCCATTCCTTGGGATGGATCTTTCTTTTTATGGCAGCGATCTCTGCGGGCAATCCAAAAGCATCCCATCCAAAAGGGTGCAGCACCTGGTATCCGTTCATCATCTTGTATCTGGCTACTGTATCACCAATGATGAAATTCCGGAAATGCCCCATGTGAATGTCACCCGATGGGTAAGCGAACATCACCAACAGATAATATTTCCTTTGGGGATGATCCGGTGCCTGGAAGATCTTTCTTTCCTCCCAGATTCCCTGCCACTTGGATTCGATCTCTTTAAATGGATAAACCTTCAATTTAACACCTTTGGATTTGATTTAACTCCCCACTTTAGCCCCCTCTCCATTTCATGGAGTGGGGGATAAAAGGGGGTGAGGTTTTATGGATATAATCTGTAAATCGTTCTTGGGAAAGGAATCGATTCCCTTATGTGCGACAAACCGCATATCCAGGTGACGGTTCTCTCCACCCCCAGACCGAAGCCGGAATGAGGAACCGATCCATATTTTCTTAATTCTAAATACCATTTGTATGCATCCAGAGGAAGATTCTCCTCTTTTATCCTTTCGACCAGGCTGTCGTAATCATCATTCCTTTCGGATCCTCCGATTATCTCACCGTAACCTTCCGGTGCCAGAAGATCTGCGCACAAAGCCAGCTCTTTTCTGGTGGGATGCGGTTTCATATAAAATGCTTTACACGCCTTCGGATAATTGAATACAAAAACCGGTCGGTCAAACATCTTGGTGAGGATGGTCTCGTCTGTGCCTCCCAGATCGGAACCCCACTGGATTTCACTTCCTGCTTTTTGTAACCTCTCCACTGCTTCATCGTATGAAATCCGCGGAAAAGGTTTTTTGATTTTCTCCAAAGCGGACACGTCCCTTTCCAATTCCTTGAATTCGTTCTGGCAATTCTCCAAGACCCAGTTCACGATATGAACGGTGAAATCCTCCTGCAGATCCATGTTATCATCGTTGTTATAAAACGCCTCCTCCGCTTCGATCATCCAGAATTCGGTTAAATGTCTTCGGGTTTTGGATTTCTCTGCTCTAAAGGTGGGGCCAAAACAGTAGACTTTCCCGAATGAGGCTATGGCGGATTCCAGATACAACTGCCCGGTTTGCGCCAAATAAGCCTTGCCCTCATCGTAGTACTTCGTTTCGAACAGTGTTGTAGTCGTCTCGCCTACAGCGCCGGTCAGTATGGGAGTATCAATTAAGACAAATCTGTTCTTGTAAAAATACTCCCTGATAGCCCAGATCAGTTCGTTTCGCACCTTCAAAATAGCGTGCGGTCGTTTTGATCTTAAATAAAGATGCCGGTGATCGAACAGAAACGTTGAACCGTGCAGTTTGGGTGTAATGGGATAATCCTGGGCAATTTGGATTATTTCCAAATCGGAAAGGGTCAGCTCAAAACCTCCCGGAGCCCGGGAATCCTTTCTTACCGTCCCGCTCACCTCCAGGGATGATTCCTGGGTAAGCCGATCGTATAATCCAAAAATCTGATCGTCGACTTCCCCTTTTACCATCACCCCCTGGATAATGCCCGTTCCGTCTCGAATCCAGAGAAAGTGAATCTTTCCCTTAGAACTTTTATTAGCCAGCCAGCCTTTGATGGTTACCTTTTGTCCTTCGAACTTTGAGATATCTTCGATATAGTTGAATTTCATGGGCATTCCACGATTAAGCGTTTATGTTTTGTATGTGATCATGACTGTATCTTAAAAGTAATGATGTCAAATCTGTTTATTGAAGTAGTGTATGGTAACGTTGGATTCCTTGTGAATAATGAAGTTTATCATGGCACTAACAATGCTGATCAACAAAGCTGCCCAGAATGCTTTCCAGAAGCTGGTGATCTCGAAACCCGGCACTATTCCCGAAGCCAGATAAAGAAGGAAAGCATTGATGATCAGGGTAAAAAGACCCAGGCTTAATATGTTTATCGGCAGGGTCAAAATAATCAGCACCGGTCTCACAAAAACGTTCAGTATGCCTAAAACTAATGAAGCCAAGATCAGAACCTTCAAATCTTCGAATCGAATCAAGTGAAACAGATTGGCTACAATAAAGATCGAAACGGTGGTGACGAACCATTTTAATATGAACCTTCTCATCGAATGCTATCCCCTCCTTTGAAGATGACTGTCCGATCAAACCCTCATGGCAGTTTTCCTATTTCCATAGTTCGGCGTACCTTTTAGAATAATGGTCCAGCCCGGAAACCGGTTGATGATCCATCCTTTTATTTCCTCCAACCCAAACAGCTTGCTTTTATCCAGTTTGATCTTTAAAGACAACGGCGAATCTATCAAATAGATACCCATTCTGGGGATTGAAAACGAATCACAACTTTTCCGGATTAGATTCCCGCTCAAGGTAAATGCTCCTTTGTAACCCACTCTCTCCACTTCATCCTGGACGCGTTGGTTATATCTTCCAAAAGGGTAGGATAAGATATCAACTCTCTTGCCTAACTTATCCTCCAGCGTTTCCTTGGATACCCGCAACTCATAATTCAAATACTGCCGGGGAATCTTGGTTAGATCGGGATGGTATACCGTATGCGAGCCGATTTCAAAACCGGCTTTGGAAAGGTCTAAGATCTCCTCCCAGCTTAAGTGTCTTTTTTTAAATCTGCCCCAATTGTAATCCCATTCACTTTGTTTCCCTATATATCCGGTTATTATGAATACACAAGCGGTAAAACCATACTTTTTCAGTACCGGTAAAGCATTCAGGTAAAAATCCTCATACCCATCATCGAAGGTCAAAATAACTTGTTTGCTCTTACTGGAACAATTCTGATCGAAAGTTGCCGATGGCAAGACAGCCTTATATCCTTCGGCCTGAAGGAATCTAATACCTCTTTCGAATTGATTCTTTGTCTGGCGGGTTATGCTCCAACTGAAATCGTCGCTGATCTGATGGTAAGCCAGTACCGGGATTTCGTCCTTAACCTGCTTGATAGATTTCATACTAAACGATACTTTATTCCCTCTCCATTTACAGGATGCTCCAGTCCACTCTCCGCAAGGCATCCTTGCCTACTGGACCCAACACCACCGCGGACAATTTATCCGGTAGCAGAAATTCCTCCGCTATGCTGATGATGTCTTTGGCCTTTATTTTGTTGATATATTCTATGGTTTGATCCGTTCCCACGTATTCGTTCAAAAACAGCTCGTTTCTTGCCAGACGATTCATCCGGCTGGAGGTGCTCTCCATTCCCAATATCAGATTCCCCTTCAGCTGGTATTTGGCGTTGGAAAGCTCTCTGGGGGAAAGACTGTTCTTCTTCAACTTCCCGATCTCTTTCAATACCAATTCCATTACTCTTACCGCATTTTTCTTGTACGTCCCCAGGTAGATTCCGAAAACCCCGGTATCTTCAAAGAAATCGATGAAGGAGTAGATGCTGTATGCCAATCCCAGTTGCTCTCTGACTGTTTGGAAAAGACGGGAGCTCATCCCTCCTCCCAGAATATTGCTCAATACCAGCGAAGAATATCTCCTCTGGTCCTGGTAGGGGAAGAGAGGTATACCCAGACTGACATGGGTTTGGGCGGTTTTGCGCTGTTCCACCATTCTGGCTGCCTCCATCGAAGGGAGTCGGAAGCCGGATTTGACCGATGGGGAATCGGAGCTGAATTCGAATTTACGTTTTATTTTTTTCACCAGCTCTCTATGCTTAAGATTACCCGATGCGGCGATCACCACCCGGGAACAAGTATAATTCCTCTTCATGAAGCTGATCAGCTTTCCGCGGGGCATCGAGATCACGCTCTCCATGCTCCCGATGATCGGCCTGCCCAAAGAGGCATCCTTCCACATGGCGCTCATCAAAAGGTCGTGGATTAAATCCGCTGGGGAATCCTCTAATTCCTTTATTTCGGAGGCGATCACCTTCTTTTCTTTCTCGAAGTGAGAGGGATTTAAAAGCGGGTTCTTGAGAATATCGGACAGCACGTCTAGGGCGATATCCAAATGTTCGTCCAAAACCCGGGCGTAATAACAGGTCTGTTCCCGTCCGGTGAATGCGTTCAAGCCCCCTCCCACCGATTCCAGAGAGACCGCTATATCCTTGGCCGTTCGGTTCTTGGTCCCCTTGAACAACATGTGCTCGATGAAGTGGGATACACCCATTTCATCCTTATCCTCGTCCCGGGAACCTACGTCTATCCACACACCGATACTGATGGAACGGACCGCATCCAGCTCTTCGGTAACCACGCGTATGCCGTTATCCAAAACGGTTTTTTTGTACATCTCTTTCAATTCGATTCCACCTCTTCATAAAAGACAAAACTTCTCAGGACTCTCTCTTACTTCATAGTTAGACAAAATCCAAATGGCTGTTTTACCATTTGGACTTTCTTATCGGAACCGTTTAGGGAGCCCGGTCATCTACCCGCAAAAAATCATCCTATATTATCATTTCTTCTGGTCAAAGGCCGCTTTACGGGATAATTTTATCTTCCCTTCCGAGTCGATCCCGATTATCTTCACCTTCACCTCGTCCCCCAAGCTTAAGACGTCCTCTACCTGTTTGATCCGGTGGGTATCGATCTCCGAGATGTGAAGCAATCCGTCCTGACCTGGCAGTATCTCCACGAACGCTCCGAAAGGAGTGATCCGTCTAACTTTCCCCATGTATATCTTGCCTATCTCCGGTTCCTCGATCAACTGGAGAATGATCTTCTGAGCTAACTCACCGGCTTTCTGATCGACGGAGGCGATGAACACCGAACCGTCATCCTCGATGTCGATCTTGGCTCCGGACTGTTCGATGATGCTGCGGATCATCTTACCCCCCGGTCCAATGATCGCGCCAATCTGATCCGGTTTCACCTTGATGATGATGATACGGGGAGCATAAGCGGAAAGCTCCGCTCTGGGTTTTGCAATGGTTTTTTCCATGATATCCAAAATGTGTAATCTGGCTTCCTTGGCTCTGGACAGGGCTTCTCCCAAAAGATTTAAATCCACTCCAGAGATTTTGACATCCATCTGAAAAGCGGTTATCCCTGTGCTGGTTCCGGTTACTTTAAAATCCATGTCTCCCAGGTGATCCTCTACTCCCAGAATATCCGTCAGAATGGCATATCGCTCCTTCTCTTTTACCAGTCCCATGGCAATCCCCGCCACCGGCGCTTTGATCGGAACCCCCGCATCCATCAAAGCCAAGGTTCCTCCGCACACCGTGGCCATCGAAGAGGAACCGTTCGATTCCAATATATCCGAGACGATCCGGACGGTATAGGGGAAGGCATCCTCCTTGGGGATGATCGGCTGGATGGCCCTTTCCGCCAGCGCCCCGTGTCCGATCTCCCTTCGACCCGGTCCCCGCACAGGCTTCACCTCTCCCACGCTGAAAGGGGGAAAATTGTAATGCAGCATATAGCTTTTGGTTGACTCCCCTTCCAGATCGTCGATCCTCTGCTCGTCTATCTTGGTTCCTAAAGTCGTAACCGCCAGGCATTGAGTCTGCCCCCGGGTAAAGATGGCCGATCCGTGGGTACGGGGAAGAACCCCCACCTCGCAGGTAATCGGTCTTACCTGATCTGCTGTCCTGCCATCGGTTCTCCTGCCTTCATCCAATATCATCTGACGCAGATCCTTTCTCTCTAAATCCTGCAGTATGGATTTAATCTTCGGTTCACTTGCAGGAAATCTCTCCGCCAGTTCAGCCATAATCGTATCGGACAGATCATATAACTTTTCCTCACGTCCTTTTTTTTCTGATGTCCGATTGGCATCTTTTATCTTCTCCAATCCCAAAGCGGTTACCGCTTCCATTAACTCAGCATCTATAACCGGAACCTCCACCTGGGGTTTCGGTTTCCCTACCCGGACGCATAGCTCCTTCTGCAATTCCACCAGTTTTTGTATCTGCTTGTGTCCGAACTCCAGAGCGGAAAGCAGTTCCCCTTCCGAAACCTCACGGCACTCCCCTTCAACCATATTGACGAATTCCTTTGTTCCTGCTACCACCAGATTGATGTCGCAGGTTTCCAATTCGGAAAAGGTGGGATTTACGATGAACTCTCCGTTTAATCTCCCCACCCGCACTGCTCCCACCGGCTGGTAGAATGGTAACTCCGACATGCTGAGGGCGGTTGAGGCGCCGATCAATCCCAGTACGTCAGCATCGTTTTCCTGATCGGAGGAAAGAACCATTACCATGATCTGCACCTCGTTGAAATAACCTTCGGGGAATAAGGGTCGCAAAGCTCGGTCGATCAACCTGGCGCTCACCGTCTCCTTCTCACTAGGACGTCCTTCTCTTTTAAAGAAACCTCCGGGGATTTTACCCGCAGCATAAGCCTTTTCCCGGTAATCGACCAGCAAAGGGAAAAAATCCTGCTGCTCATCCAGCGGCTTCGCTTCTACCACAGTAGCCAGAATCATAGTATCTCCCAAACGAACCATGGCGGCACCATGAGCTTGTTTGGCTACCTTGCCCGTCTCAATGCTCAAAATCTTCCCGTTCACATCTGCTTGTACTTTTACTTCCATTAATTGCTCCTATCTTGCGCCAAAAGTCAGAATAAGTCAGCCTTCGACATGCCCCGGCTTCCAGCTATCATCGTCACTTCGTTAATTATTTTCTCAGGCTGAGCTGCTCCACTATTTTTCGATAACCATCCAGGTCCGTATCCTTCAAATAATCTAAAAGACGTCTTCTTTTGCCTACCAGCTTCAAAAGCCCTCGGCGTGAGCTGAAATCCTTGCTGGATTTCTTAAGATGTTCGGTTAACTGGTTGATCCTTTCGGTCAAAAGCGCTATCTGTATCTCCGGTGAACCGGTATCTTTGTCATGCATCCGGTATTCCTTTACCAGCATCTCCTTTTTTTCTTTGGTGAGCGGCAAAATATCCTCCTTTATGGATATAGTTAAATCTACTTACGATAAATCTGATTGAAGCATGTGTTTAATTACTATTTCATCGGACTTTATCTGTTCTCTTAGATGTCTTGCATCCGAAAATGATTTAGGCTCCCTCACCCAATTTTCAACCCACGCTTCGGCTTTGGAGCCAACCACGTCCCTTTCCAAACCAAATACGTGGATTTCCACCGACCGGTCCACTTCACCGAAAGTAGGCTTGGGACCTATATACAACATTCCTACGTAGTTTTTGTTCTCCAGTTTCACCCGGGCAGAATAAACTCCATCCACCGGAAGAAGCTTTCTGGGATCTATCTTTAGGTTTATGGTGGGATAATCCAGGTTTTTGCCCCTTCCCTTTCCCGGTATCACTTGTCCGGTAAGAGGATAAGAATGACCCAGCATGGCAATAGTTTCAATGAACTCTCCGGTCTTCATCATCTTTCTGATGTGACTGCTGCTTATCCGGACCCCATTCAAAAACAGGGCTGGAACTACCTCCAGCTCAAAACCATATTGGAAACCAGCTTGTTTCAATAAACCGATACCTCCGCTTCTATTTCTTCCAAAGGCATGATCGTTTCCCACCACCAGCTCACCCACATTCAGTTTGTCTACCAAAATATCTTTAATAAAATCCTCTGGAGGGGAATTCTTCAAATCCTGATCAAAATTCATCACCACCGTCTCCTCCACACCCAGCTTTTCCAGAAGTTTAACCTTCTCCTCCAAGGTGGTCAAAAGCAGGGGGGCATCCCCAGGTGCCACTACACTTTGAGGGTGGGGCTCGTAGGTAACCACCACTCCCGTTCGTCTCCTCTCCTTGGATTTTTCGATCATCCTTTTGAGTATCGCCTGGTGACCGCGGTGTAATCCATCAAAGCTCCCCAAGGTAACCGTTGGTTTATCAAAAGGCTGGTACTCTATTTTTCTTATGTCCAAACAAACGTGCATAACGTTGTTTTTATTGAGCTTTTGAACCCATGAACTTTTGAACTATTTTCTATATCACCCGCAGGTATTCGAACAGTCTGCTATCGTAATTTGAATCCAGAAAATTCCCGGCGGTGGTTAAGGCTCTGCCGACAGCGATGATCCGTTTTCGTTTGTCTTTCACCGAGATAGTCTGATTTACATCAAAATTCCCTTCTACGGATAGAACCGAAGAGGATTTAAGCGGAAGACCATGCTGAATTTTGTCTGCAAAATTATCTTCTACCACTACCGAAGGAAGATCGGATATGATTTTCTCTATGGGTAATAAGATCTCCTCAATTCTACCGGCAGCCCGAATATCCGAGATACTCTCTAAGCTTAAAGCCTCATCTACCTTGAAGGGACCCACTCTGGTTCTCCGCAATGAGAAAAGGTATGCCCCACATCCCAGCTTCTCCCCTAATTCGGAAGCAAAGCTCCTTATGTATGTCCCCTTGGAACAGTTGATTCTTAAATGCACCAGCGGTATTTTGATATCCTGTATTTCCAAGCTCTTTATCTCCACCTCTCTTCTCTTTGGCTCGACCTTCACGTTCGCCCGAGCGTATTGGTACAGAGGCTTCCCCTGGTACTTTACCGCAGAATACAAAGGAGTCACCTGTTGTATCCGACCTGCAAATGAGGATACTACATCCCTTATTTGGTCCCGTCCTATTTCCAAATCGTCCTTGATCTGGAGTACTTTTCCCTCTCCGTCATAAGTATCTGTGGTAACCCCCAGCTTTATCACCGCATCGTATTCCTTGTCATATTGGGTCAAAAACTGTGCCACCTTGGTGGCTTTATTTATACAAGCCAACAGAATCCCATCCGCACCGGGGTCGAGGGTGCCCGCATGCCCGATCTTTCGGGTACCTAGAATCCTCCGCAGATAGTCCACCACATCATGGGAGGTCATCCCCCTGGGTTTGTCAACTACCAAGACTCCCGACAGGTTCATTTTTCAATATCCTTCCAATCCGCTCAACAATGATCTGTTGAGCCTCTTTCAAAGCCAGATCCAGGGTGCAGCCGGCTGCATTTCTATGTCCTCCTCCCCCAAAAATACTCGCAACCTTGGAGACGTCGTATTCGTTTTGAGATCTGAGGTTCACCTTGGTTTTTCCGTTTTCCTTTTCGGTGAAAAGCAACCCTACCTCTACTCCTTTCAGAAAAAGGGTATAATCCACCACCCCTTCCATCTCGTTCGGCTCCACTCCCAGTTCTGCCAAGCTTTCCTGTCTTATGATCATGGCGCAGACTTTCCCTCCGAACAGTATTTTGGGATGGGAGAGCACCGATCCCAAGAGCTTCAAAAAAGAAAGAGAATAATTGAAATATATCTGATTGGTTATATATCGAGGATCAGCTCCCCCCTCTACCAGTTCGGCACACGTTTTCAGGCATAAAGGGGTGGTATTGGAAAATTTGAATCTACCCGTATCGGTAAGGATGGCCGCATAAAGTTGGGTGGCTACCGGAGCGGTAATAGGGAATGAAAAATATTTAAGCAGCGAGAAGATCATCTCCCCCACGGCAGAAGCTTCCTCATCTATATAATTGAAAGTGCCGAATCTCTCATTATCCGGATGATGATCTATATTTATCACGGTTGCTCCGGTGGTGATCAACTTTCCCGCCTCCCCGATACGTTCCAGGCAGGTGGAATCCAGCACAAAAACCAAATCGAAAGGCGTTTTAAAGTTTTGCGTCGCGTGAATGGAATTCAAGTTTTGAATCCTCAGCTGAGGATCCAAAAATCGATATTTACTGGGCAATTCCCCCTGATTGATGATGCAAAAACTCTTCCCCCGGCTTTCCAACAATTCCGCTAAGGTCAATTGCGATCCGATTGAGTCACCGTCCGGATCACGATGAGACGTGATCAAAATCGATTTAGCCGGTAGCAGCATTTCGGATATTTTTTTCAACTGTTCCTTCATTCCTCTTTCTCTTCAGATAAGTTGGTTTCCTTCCCATCGGTTTCGTCCTGCCGGTGTATCTTCCGGATCAGCTCCTCGATTCGGGTGCCATATTCCACCGATCCGTCGAAATGGAACTCCACCTCCGGTACATGCTTGAGCCTTAACCTTTTTCCGATCTCGTGCTGGACAAAGCCGCAGGCTCTTTTCAAAGCCTTGGCCGTTTTTGTCTTGGATTCCTCATCCCCTAGAATGCTATAGTATATATGGGCACGTTTGAGATCGGCAGAAACCTCCACACCGGTGATGGTTACAAATCCGATGCCGGGATCTTTGAGCTCTTGCTGGATCATCAGGGAGACCTCTCTTTTGATTGAATCTCCCACCCGGTATTTTCGTTGAAATTGCATATTAACATTTAGCTGATTAAAAGCGATTGGATTTTAAAATCACACCTTCCGGTTTTCTTGAGGTCTATAATTATTTCTATAGAAAATTCAAGGAATAATCCAATATCTGGATCCCCTGTTCCTGGCTTATAAATTCAACCACTTGACTCAATACCTGATTGGCAAATTGCTGCTCGTTAGTTACCACCGAAACCCCCAGGGTGGTTCTTTGCCACAGATCGTTATGATCGACTTCCGCTATGGATACGTTGAATCGGTTTTTTACCCGGTCTTTTATTCTTTTAAGGAAGTGACGTTTGCTTTTTAACGACCCGCTTTCCGGAATGTGAATCTCAATGTTGGCTATGCCTACCACCATGGGAGAATTTCTACGTTTTTTATGTTTTTTATGTTGTCATCAACTCAATAGTTGTGATCCATGTAGCGCTTGGTTGAAAGCTAATCCAGTTTCCGGGCTAACTCTTTAACTTCATAAGCTTCCAGAACGTCACTTTCTTTCACGTCATTATAACTTTCGATCCTGATCCCGCACTCCAGCCCGCTGGTCACTTCCTTGACATCGTCTTTGAATCTTTTCAAGGAGGAAACGATCCCGTCGTAGATCACCACCCCGTCACGGATGACCCGGACTTTCCCGCCTTTCTTTATACTCCCCTGTTGAACAAAACAGCCCGCCACCTGTCCTATGCCGGAGATTTTGAATACGTTCCTGACTTCGGAGCTGCCCAAGACGGTTTCGGTGATCTCTGGCTCCAAAAGGCCCTCCAGGGCTTTTTTTATGTTCGCTTCGATTTCGTATATCACGTCATAAAGTCTTATGTCCACTTTTTCTTTGGCAGCGAGTTCTCTGGCTCTGAAATCTGGCCGGACGTGAAATCCAATGATGATCGCATCGGAAGCTGCTGCCAAGAGGACGTCGCTTTCGTTGATGGAGCCCATCCCCTTGTGAATCACTCTGACCTTCACCTCTGGGGTGGAGATTTTCTCCAGGGTATCGGATAATGCCTCGACTGAGCCCCCTACATCTCCTTTGAGTATCAGTTTCAACTCTTTGATCTTCCCCTCTTCAATATGTTCGTAGATGTCGGACAAGGAAGCCCTTTTTACCTGCCTTATGTCTTGCTCTCTTTTTACCCGCATCCTCTTATTGGCAATCTCCCTGGCCTCAATTTCATTTGCTGTAACAATGAAGGTATCCCCGGCCTGGGGTATTCCTGAAGAACCTAATACCTGTACCGGGGTGGATGGTCCCGCCTCCACCACCGGATTACCTCTTTCATTGAACATGGCTCTCACCCTGCCATAGTGTGGTCCGGTTACAAAGGGATCCCCGATCCTCAAGGTCCCCTTTTGAACCAAAACTGTGATGGTGGTGCCTCTCCCCCGGCTTATTTCTGATTCAACCACCACTCCCAGTGCTTTCCGGTTAGGATTGGCTTTTAGTTCCATCATCTCGGCTTGAAGCAGAATCATCTCCAGCAGTTTGCTTACCCCCATGCCGGTTTTAGCGGAGATCTCTACCATTATGGTCGAACCTCCCCATTCCTCCGGCATCAGATTGAGCTTGGACAGCTCACTTTTGATCGGCTCGCTCTTAGCCTGGGGCAGGTCCATTTTATTGATGGTTACTATTATGGGCACTCCGGCAGCCCGGGCATGATCGATGGCTTCGATGGTTTGTGGCATCACGCTGTCATCCGCTGCTATAACCAATACCACGATATCTGTTATCTGCACTCCCCGGGCTCGCATGGAGGTGAAAGCCTGATGTCCGGGGGTATCCAGAAATGTGATGCTTCCTCCGGGCACCTTCACCACATAAGCCCCGATATGTTGGGTGATCCCCCCCGATTCTCCGGCAATTATGTTGCTTTTCCGAATATGGTCTAAAAGAGAGGTCTTTCCGTGATCCACATGCCCCATGATGGTTATGATGGGGGGTCGGGTTCTTAAATCTTCCTCTTCTTCCGTTTCCCCCTCTTCCTCCAATCCGATCTCTTTGACCGGTTCCACGCTGAATCCGAATTCCAGCGCAATGGTCTCGATGCTGTCCATATCCAATCTCTGATTGATGGTGGCTACCAAACCCAATTCCAGGCATTTGGAGATCACCTCCGCGGGTTTTACCCCCATCAAACTGGCTAGCTCTGCCACCGAGATATACTCGTTTACCCGGATGATATTGGTCGGTTCGACCTCCTGACCTGCTGCATCCGGCAAAAGCTTCCGCTTATATCTTTTCACCCTGTGACCGGTATCTATGGAGGCTAGAGTCTTCTTTATGCTCTGCTCAATTTCCGTCCGATCCACTCTTTTCTCGGGTTTCACCTCCAGAAAGTGAGGTTTCTTCTTCTTGACCTCCAGGCGCTTTTTCTCTATTTTTTTTATCTGCTCTTTGCGTCGAATCTTGATGTCTTTGGTTTTTCGAATGGGTTCAAAAGGGACCGCCACCTCTTCCTTTTCCTCCCGCTCCTTCAACTTCTTTTCCTTCCGGGCGTATTCCTCCTTTACCGCTTCTTTTTCCTTCTGGAATTTCTGTTCTATGGAGGAGGTCATCTTATCATCCACCACACTCATGTGGCTTTTTACCTCATAGCCCAGCTCCCTTATGATGCTGAGCATGGCTTCGCTGGATATCTTGTAATCTCGGGCTAACTGGTATACTCTTTTTTTTGCCAAAATCAGTACCTCAATTTAAGTTAAAGTATGGTGAAAAACTCTAAATCTTTAATCCTATTCCGTCAAAAATGATATTTATTTTCCTTTTTTCTTCGTGCGAGGAGAAGTTAAACCGATGATTTGGATGGGGTGAGATAATCCTTGGCTTTTTGAATCAGGCTGGTTGCTTTCTTATCACCCACTCCTTCAATTTCAGTCAGATCTTCCACACTACATTGGGCCAAGTCTTGAATGGTATCTATCCCTTTTTCCATAAGTTTTTCTTTCAGCTTCTTCCCCACCCCGGGGAGCTCGGTTAAGTAAATCTTCAGCTGGCTTTCCAGTTTTATCTGTTCCCGGTATTCGCTTTCGCTTAAGATATTGATTTTCCATCCGGTCAGTTTGGCCGCCAGACGAGCATTTTGCCCAGCTTTGCCGATAGCTAAGGAGAGCCTGTCGTCCTCCACCACAATGGTCATGCTGTTGTCATCATGATTGGTGTCTATGTGTACCACCTTGGCCGGTGCCAAAGCTCTGGTGGCAAACGTTTCCTGGTCGGGACTCCAGGGAATTATATCTATCCTCTCGCTGGACAGCTCTCTGACGATGCTCTGCACCCGCACCCCCTTTACCCCCACGCAGGCACCTACCGGATCCACCCGGTTGTCGATGGAGCTGACCGCCATCTTGGAGCGCTCTCCCGGTTCCCGGGCTACAGCTTTGATCTCGATGATCCTCTCGTAGATCTCGGGTACCTCCAACTCAAATAGCTTCTTCAAGAAATTGGTGTTGGCCCGTGATAGGATGATCTGGGGACCCTTGGCCGTTTTCTGCACGTCCAGGATCAGCGCCTTGATTCGATCCCCCTGGCGGTATCTCTCCTTGGGTATCTGCTCTTTGGGGGGGATGATTCCCTCGGCCTTGCCCAGATTGACTATCAGATGCCCCTTATCGATCTGCTGGACTCCCCCGGTTACTATGGTGTCGATTTTATCTTTATACTCCTCGTATATCCTCTCCCTCTCCGCCTCTCTCACTTTTTGGATCAATATCTGCTTGGCAGCGATGATGGCGTTTCTTCCGAATTCTCCGAATCCCACTCCCACCTCGATATCCTCCCCTAACCTGACCTTTGGTTCAGTCTCCTTTGCCTCGGCCAAAACGATCTCGGTGTTAGGATCCGCCACCTCTTTCACCACTTTCTTGATCGCAACGATCCGGATGTCTCCCGATTTGCGATCCACCTCTATCTTGATGTTGTCGGTGTTTCCGAATTTCTTCTTTGCCGCCAGCATCAAGCCCGCCTCCAGACTCTCGATCACAAAATCCATATCGATGTTTTTATCCTTGGTTATCTGGCTCAATGCTTCCAATATTTCGTAGTTCATTTATTCCGTTCTCCCCTAAAACAAAATTTTAGCCCAGGCTATCTGATTTAGCGGAATGATTTTCTCCGTTGCTTCATTCGGCTTGAATTTCTGCGGTTCGATCTCCAAGATCAGATTATCATCTTTTAAGTTTTTTATTCTGCCGATTACCTCGGTTGGTCCTTGAACTTTCTCCTTCAGGATAAGTTTAACCGTTTCCCCTATCTTCCTTTTGAAGTCCCCGACGCTGGTTAATGGACGATCCAGTCCGGGGGAGGAAACCTCCAGCAGATAACGTCGGCTGATCAGATCCTCCGTCTCCAGATAATCCCCAATCTTTCTATTAAGGTTTACACACTCATCCAATGTTACCCCCCCGGTTTTGTCAACATATATTCTCAAAACCGAACTTGATCCTCCTTCTAAGAAATTCAATTCCACCAGTTCCAGACCCTCCTCTTCCACCAGAGGTCTGATATTTGCTCTCAAGATGTCCGTTATTGACTCCATGACCTTACTTATACGTCAATAAGTATACAAAAGGGTGGGTTAACCCCACTCCAAACAATTAAATATATTTATATACGTCTGAAAAAGCAACAAAAATCGACATGCTTTATGATACCACCACCCGCTCCTGTTTACTAAACTTTACCCTTCTTATCAGTTCAGACCGTACAAAAGGATTCAACGAAAAAAGCGGGGATTTAGAGTTTCTTAAGAAACTCTTTGCATTTTTCGATGACCTGATCGGGAGTGACCGAAATCACCTCCTTGGTTTTTCTGATACAGATCTCTACCTTACCTTCTTTTAAGCTCTTCGCTCCCACGTTAACCCGCAAAGGTACTCCGATTAAATCGGCATCGTTGAATTTCACCCCGGCTCTATCCTCCCGGTCATCGATCAATACCTCCAATGAGTTCTCTTTCATCTTACCATAAATATCCAAGGCAATCTGGTTTTGATTCTTATCTGCTACGTTCAAGGGTAGAATCTCCACTGAGAATGGAGCTATGGAGGCGGGCCAGATTATTCCGGTCTGGTCATGGAATTTCTCTACTGCAGCCTGGGCGGTCCGGGTAATCCCGATTCCATAAGATCCCATGATGAAAGGTTTCTCCTGGCCATCCATATCCAGGTAATTGGCACCCAAAGCCAAACTATACTTGGTTCCCAGCATAAAGGTATTTCCCACCTCTATGCCCCGGGAGGTTAAAAGTTTTCCCTTCAGGCAACGGGGACACACCTCCCCCTCCTGGGCGCACCTTACCTGGGCGATCTGATCTATTTTGAAATCCCGACTTATGTTGACACCGGTATAATGGAAATCGTTTTCGTTCGCTCCCGTTACGAAATTCTTCAATCGGGTAACTTCCTCGTCGGCTAGGATGGTTACATGGGTTAATTTCACCGGACCGGCAAAACCTACCGGTGCACCGGTGATTTTTTCTACCGTGACTGCGTCTGCCATCTCAAGGTTTATACATCCCAAAGCGTTCTTCAGCTTGACCTCATTTATCTGTCGGTCCCCCCTGATCATGGCGGCGACGATTTTATCGTCTGCTTTGAACAGCAGTGTCTTGGCCAACTTTCGCGCCGGGACCTTCAGGAATGCTGTTACCTCCTCCACGGTTTTGACATTAGGGGTGGAGACTTTTTCCAAAGGTTTCTCTTTATTTTCCTCCGCCGGTGATTCCGCTTCCAGTGAGCTGGCTTTTTCCAAGTTGGCAGCATAATCACAGTTGTCGCAGTAAAAGATTATGTTCTCCCCTCCCTCGGTGTCGACCACTACCATGAACTCGTGCGCGGCTTCCCCCCCCATAGCACCAGTGTCCGATTCCACCATCCGGGTATCCAGCCCGCAGCGGTGAAATATCTTGAAATAAGCGTCCAGCATTTTTTGATAGCTGATTTTCAGCCCATTCTCGTCCCTATCAAAGGAATAGGCATCCTTCATTATGAACTCGCGCCCCCTCATCAGTCCGAACCTGGGCCGGATCTCATCCCGGAACTTGTTCTGAATCTGATAAAGATTCAAAGGAAGCTGGCGGTACGACTTAAGCTCACCTTTAACCAGGAAAGTGACCACCTCCTCGTGCGTGCCGCCCAGGACTAAATCCCGTTCGTGACGATCCTTCGATCGCATCAGCTCTTTGCCTACGGTATGCCATCTTCCCGTCTGTATCCAAAGCTCCGCCGGATGAAGTACCGGCATTAAAATCTCCTGCGCCCCGGTAGCATTCATCTCCTCCCGTACAATCTGGGTGATCTTGAGCAGGACCCTCTGCATAAGAGGAAGATAGTTGTACACTCCGGCCGCCAGCTTTCTTATGTACCCCGCCCGCACCAGAAGTTTATGGCTGACTATCTCCGCCTCTGCTGGATCATCCCTTAATGTCGGTATGTATGTCTCAGACCATTTCATACTTCATCTCATAATATTTGATTTAGATGCAAAGCCCTATTTGGGAGGGGACAAGCCCCACCCTTACGGTTTATTGTTTTTCTACAAAACATGAACTCCGAGTTATTCACCACTTTAAATACCCCTGACCCGACTTGAACGGGTGCACACGGCTCCGGAGGCCGCTGCTCTATCCAACTGAGCTACAGGGGCAGGAACAATTCTATTAACAGATCTCGGTTTTTAGTCATCAAACAAAAAACGATCCGCGGCTTTACTTGGTTTTGATATTTTACATCAATTAGTTATGGTGCCTTTGACTCCAATATTTAAAACTCCACTGGTGGCAAAAGAGGTGAGTGATCTTCCCACGAAGTTATCACCGATGGGAAATAAGAAAGTACTCTGATTTTCTGGGAGTTAAGAGAAGGAGAAAGCTCGTAGATAATAACGGTGCATTTCTCACCAATGATTTACCCTTATCCCATGGCTGCAACATATTCTTTCGATCTGTCGGGGTTGTGCACCATTAAGCAAACAAAGATCGACCATCCATGATTGAATGCCAGTCTACCGGAGTTTCTTCTTGTGCCTATCGGCTCTGAGTCTTTTCTTCCTCTTATGGGTCTTAATCTTGTGTCTTTTATGCTTCCTTCCACAGGGCATTATATCACCACCTATCGATTCAGCTTTAGTGTCAGTTTTTATCCGAGCGGGAGCTTGGTGATCAAAGCCTTGAACTCGTTGGATGGTTTGAACACCGGAACTTTCCTGTCGGGAACCGGCACTTCTTCACCGGTTCTCGGATTTCGGGCTTTGCGCGACTTCCTCTGCTTGATTTTGAAAGTTCCGAAACCTCTGATCTCTATGTTTTTGCCGTTCTCCAATGCCTGTTTGATCGCCTCCAGAAACTTATCCACCACCTCTGCCACATCGGTTCGGGTGAGCCCAGTCTTTTCAAAAACTGCTTCAACCAGATCCGCTTTGGTCATGCAGCACCTCCTCTGAATTTAACGATTTTGGATGTATGATTACAAATAAGTTTATTATTCATATTTTACCCGCAATGATTGCAATGTGTATGTCCGCAATGAGAGCAGTTTGCTCCGGAGGAGGATGAGACAAACTTACCTCCGGAGGAGAAACCGAAAACCGAGAACGATTTCTGGATCTGGTCTGAACCGCATTCCGGACATTTGGGTTTTGCGTTTCGCTGGCTTAGCTGAAGGATCTCAAATTTAGTACTGCATAGATTGCAGACATATTCATAAATGGGCATAAGTTCTCACCGGTTGAGAAAAGAATATGGATCAACTCATTTGAAGATATAATACAGCCTCGGCATCCATTGCATGCCTTCGCTCAGCTTCAATAGGTCATTCGCCTTTTGGGTTAACAGATCAAACCAGCTGATATTCCTTTTTATCTCCTTGACGGTTTTGGGAAATTCTTTGATCCCCACCATTTCACCGGCGATCTTGATGGCATCCTGTAAATCCCCCAGCTGGTCCACCAGGCCCAAATCCTTTGCCTGTCTTCCGGTAAAGATGCTTCCGTCAGCGATCTTGAGTACCTTTTCCTTTTCCATTTTTCTGCCAACAGACACCGCTTCCACAAATTGATCGTAAGTATCATCCACCACCGATTGCAAAGACTTCCTCTCTTTCTCGGTCATGGAACGAGCCCAGCTGCCCATGTCCTTGTTTTCCCCGCTTTTCACCACTTCATATTTGATCCCAATCTTTTTTAGCAGTTCCTCCGCTACCGGAAACTGGAAAATCACCCCGATGCTTCCGGTCAAGGTGGCGGGATTGGCAAGGATGGTATCGGCGGCACAGGCCACATAATACCCGCCCGAAGCTCCAACGGTTCCCATGGAGGCAACCACCTTTTTACCTTTTTCTCTTATTTTATTTATCTCCTCATAGATCTCCTGGGATGAAGCGGCAGCACCCCCGGGGCTGTCGATATGTATTACCACCGCCGGCACGGAGCTATCTTGACCATATTTTCTCAGTTGTCTAATCACCTCGGTTGAGTTGTCTATCACCCCGTGAACTTCCACTATAGCCACTCTCTTCCCTCCGCCGGCCCACAGGGTGGATTCCTCCCCCACGAAACCGATGAAAGCGGTTAAGATTAAAACCGAAATAATCAGGAAACTGATCACGATAACGACGGCTATGATTACGTCACTTTTTTTTGCCAAACTCAGCTCCTTCGGGCAATAAAAAAACCACTCCTAACTAAGTTTGTTTATTATGGAAAATCGACCCCATTTTAAACTATTGATTAAGAAATATCTTTAATCTATCTCCTACCTGAAGATTGGTTTGCGAGCCCAGATCATTCCACAGCAAAAGTTTCTCCAACATTACCCCGAAAGATTTTGCGATATCCCACAAGGTATCCCCCCTCTTGACCACATAGGTGATCCATTTTCCTGATAAACTCATCTTATCGACTTTGCTATTCTCCGTGGGGATATTCAGTTTCTGCCCGGCTCGCAGATGATCTGCATTTGCTAAGGTATTGGTTTTTTTGATCTCCGTTGTGCTGGCTTGGAATCTCTGAGCCAATTCCGTCAAGGTATCACCCTCCTTGACCGTGTAACTTTGCATACTGATATCCGAGGATGCTGGTATTAAAAGATGCTGTCCTACCTTTAAAAGATGAGCGCTGGACAGATTATTGATGGATATTATGGAGGATACGGAAACCCCATACTTTTCTGCCACCCCCCCCAACGTCTCCCCTCTTTTAACAATATGATCTTTCAGAAGCCCGGAGGATTCGGACTCACCCCCGGAAGCTATCTGGAGCGATTGACCTTTCTTAATATAATCGGAGTTTTTCAAACCGTTCAATCGCTTTATCTCCTGGGTGGTGGTTTTGAATTTCACCGCCAACTTGGAAAGGGTGTCCCCTTCTTTGACCGTATATCTGATATTGCCACTACTTTTCTTCTCTGCTTTCTTTGAACTGATTTTGACGTCGCGTTCCGTAACGCTTCCATTAGCAGGAATGACCAGATGTTGTCCCACGCTTAGGCGGTTTGAATTGGTCAATCCGTTCACCTCCTGAATAGCGGAGACCGGGACGTCGTATTTGCAAGAAAGATAAGATAACGTCTGCCCTTTTGAAACCTCATGCTCTACAAACAATCCGCTTGCCTGGGTGTCATACCTCTCAAATGCTTGGGTGAATAATTCACTGGTACCCATAGGAACCCTGAGTCTATACCCTCGGACATTAGGAGGTGTGACTCCCCTCAGAAGTTCGGGATTCAGTTCAAAGATCGCTTCCGACGAAGTTCCTAATGCCTTGGCAACCTTTTTTAAATCCAGCGGTTTATTGATCGCAACTTCTTCAAATCGCAGAGGTTCGTCATACTCGATGTCAAATCCATATCTTTCAGGATCCTTGGCTATGATGGTGGCAGCCATGAATAGAGGAACATAATCCATGGTCTGTTTTTTCATCTTCAGCTTCCAAAAGTCATTGGTTTTATGTTTCTTTATGGCTTTCTCCACATTCCCCTCACCTCCGTTATAACCGGCCAAAGCCAAAGGCCAGGAATTAAACATGGAGTAAAGAGCTTTCAGATAATCGCAAGCAGCATAAGTGGATTTAACGAAATCCCTCCTTTCATCGTACCACCAGCACCTTTTCAGTCCGTAAATCTTACCGGTTCCAGCGATAAACTGCCAGGGTCCCAGCGCCCGTGCCCAGGAATATGCCTTGGGATTAAACCCACTTTCTACCAAGCATAGCCAGACTATATCTTCGGGTAATCCCTTTTCCCTGATGATCTTCTGCATCAGTTCCTTGTACTTTCCAGATCTCTTTAAGTATTTTTGAAATGCTTTTCTTGCTGCCGTCTGAAAGTAGATTATAGCGTTCTCCACCCTTTCATTCCATTCGATGGGAATATCATATGAGGCCTCCTGGGGAGGAAGAACGATTTCCTCTTTTGCTGCCCTTTGCAGATTTTTGAAATTTGTTATGCTCTCGAATCTCTCCAAAAAAGCAGAAATGGAGCTTTCATCATTAACCACTCCCAAACTAAGGAGAGTGATCTTATAATCTTCCGCTATTTCATTGAGCAGGGTTTGGAATCTTTTTTCTCTTCCCGAATCTTCCTCATCTAAGTCCAAGTTAGCCAAAAGTTCCAGAGCTTGCTCAAAGTAGTCCTGAGCCTCCAGCCACTTCCCTTCCTGATTGGCGGATACGCCCAAAGCATAATTCTGTTCCACCTCTTCGAACTCATCTTTCGGTACGATCTCGGAACCTCGATCAGTACAGTTGATTATACCGGTTGTGTCAGATATTTGAGCTGATTCTACGGAAGTTGTAGTGGCTGAACTATCTTTAACCGGGCTGGATTGTGAAGGTGCAGTTTCACCTATCCGCGGTCTATTATCCACCCCCTGACGAATTAGGGTACTGGAACAACCCCCTAAGATCAATGTCGTAATCAGCAAAAACCCTATTGAATTTCCTATCTTCATTTCCGCCTCCTGGTTTGATCAATCCCCAAGATCCGGTAAACCGAATCGCTTTAACCTCTTCCGAACGAATAAATTTATAACTCGTTGCTATATAACAAATTTATAAAATCCTGTCAAGCTTTTTTTACACTCCCATAAAAAAAGAATGCAATAGACCATTAATTTTAAATCCCTTGATTTTAACCCATCAGTCTATTTGTCGGTTATGTGCATTGGTGATTTTAGTTTCGGGATAAACGTTCTAATATCTTTCCGATCAAATTCTTATCCGTTGCATCCAGCCAAGTGATTTCCTGGTCCTTTCTAAACCAAGTCATCTGTCTTTTGGCATAATGCCTGGTATTGATCTTTATTTTTTCGACAGCATCTGAAAAATCCAATTCCCCATTCAAATATAAAAGCAGTTCTTGGTAACCTACCGTTTTGAAAGCCTTTAATTCTGAAACATTCCATCTTTCTTTGAGATTTCTCACCTCATCAAGAAGTCCTTGTTCAATCATCTCCTCCACTCTATGGCTTATCCTTTCGTAAAGCACTCTCCTCTCCAGGGTTAAACCGATTTTAATAAAACTTGCAGGATAAGGATCATATTGCCCGTCCTGTTGACATTCGCTTATCGGTTTTCCGGTTAGCTCATATATCTCCAATGCTCTAACGATTCTTACCAAATCGTGAGAATGGATTCTCTCTGTTGCTTGCGGATCCACCTTCCTAAGTCGATCAAATAGACTGAGCTTGCCTGATGTTTGAGCTTCCCGTTTCAGTCTCTCACGTATACCCCGGTCCGCTGGTGGACCTTGAAAGAATCCTTTGATCAGCGCTTTTAGATAAAGCCCCGACCCTCCTACCGCAATAGGCTGTTTACCTTTTTCAATTATCTGGGTAATGATCTCTCTGGCTCTTTTGCTGTAATCAGCTGCGGAGAATCTTTGATCGGGCGGTATCACATCGATCAGATGATGAGGTATTTTCTCTCTCTCCTCCTTTGTCGGTTTGGCCGTTCCGATGTTCATGAATTGGTAAATCTGCCTGGAATCAAAAGAGACTATTTCACCTTTGAGTATATCGGCAAGTTTAAGCGAGACTTGAGTTTTACCCACGCAAGTTGGACCAAGTATGACCAGCACTTTGTTCAATATTCAATCACCCGGTTTGTCTGTCTTCTTTTGTCTGTCTTCTTTGGAGGGAGTATCTAATTTCGACCGAACTTCTTGTTCAGCTCATTTAAGGTAAGCTTGATAATGGTAGGACGCCCGTGCGGACAACTGTAAGGCTCCTCGGTGGTAAATATTTTACGCACCAGGTTTTCCATCTCTTCCTGGTTCAATCTCTCCCCCGCTTTAATGGCAGCATGGCAGGCAAATGATTTGGCCAACGCTTTCACTTTATCCTTTTCGATTTTTTCCTCCATTTCCAATTGAGACAAAACCTCTTTAAGAAAGATATCTCCGCTTTTATTTCTGGTGCCGGTGGGAACGGCAGTTACCAAAACCGTTCTACCCCCGAAATGCTTGATATCAAATCCCAATCTCCGGATTAATTCTTCATGTTCATCCAAAAGATGAAACTCCCCCGGGGTTAGATCGGTTACTGCCGGAAAAAGAACCTGCTGCGAGGCAGCCGGTTTTTGGGTCAGATTCCTTAAAGCCTCTTCGTATAAGATCCGCTCGTGTGCCGCATGCTGGTCCAAAACCAGAAGATTATCCTTCAATTGCGATAAAATATAAGTATCGGCCAATTGCCAGAAATTGATTTTTACCCCTTCAGTCGACAGTTCGCGGGTGGTTGCATTTCTGTTTATCACGGAATTGTCTCCTCTTCCTCCGGGTTCCGTTTTACCAAAAGCCGCAGCGACGAAAAAGCTTTCTTGGTCCGATTCCCCCGCTTCTCTTTTTTCCATCTTCATACCTTCAATAAACCCAAGACCCGGTGGTGATTCTCTGCCTAAGGAGCTCTCTGTTATTTTCATCGACACTTCTGCTTGTCTAGATGACCAAGATAGAGGAATACTGCTTGCTTTATCTTTAACTTCAATCTCCGGTATGGTTAACGGGGATGTTAGCGATTCCTTTATTCTGGTATAAACCAGGTCATGTACAACTTTCTCGTTGGCGAATCTAACCTCGCTTTTGGACGGATGCACGTTCACGTCAACTGATCCGGGATCGATCTGGATGAAGATCACCGCAAAGGGATATTTGCCCCTGGGGAGAAGATCTCCGTATCCGCTTTGAACCGCATGATAAAGCGACCTAGAGGTAATGGGTCGTCGGTTGACAAAAATATAAAGCTCTGCCCGGTGGGAAGGAGCTATCTCCGGTTTACCCAGAAAACCGGTGATTGCAATTTTATCCTCCTTTTCCCTTATCTTTATCATTCTCTCTTTTTGGTCTTTTCCGAAAACGTCCGCTATCCGGTCATCGGTCGAACCTACAGCGGAAAAAGCGAAGAGTTCTCTTCCTTCACTATCCAGCTTGAAGCTGATCTCCGGATAGGCGATGGAGAATTTGGTTAAAAGGTCTATTATATGTCTGGTCTCGGTCAGCATGGATTTCAAAAACTTGCGTCTGGCTGGTACGTTATAGAATAGTTCTCTAACCACCAGCGATGTCCCCAAAGGTGCACCGGTAGGTTTCTTCTCCTGAATGTTTCCGCCTTCCATCTTGATTTTTGTTCCGCTTAAGTCCTCTCCGGTTCGGGTGAGCATCTCCAGATAGGAGACTGAGGCAATGGAAGGCAGAGCTTCACCCCGGAATCCCAGGCTGGATATTCGGAAAAGATCATCCAATGACTTTATTTTACTGGTGGCATGCCTTTGGAATGCCAACTCCGCATTCCTTTCGTTCATCCCCACCCCGTCGTCCGTAACCCGGATGAACTTCACCCCGCCATTTTTTATCTCCACGCTTATATTCTTTGCCCCGGCATCGATGGAGTTCTCCACCAGCTCCTTGACCACCGAGGCGGGACGCTCCACCACCTCCCCAGCAGCAATTTTATCCACCAACTCTTCAGGTAGTACGATGATATTATTTTGCATGTAGACCTATCTCCCCTCCGGTGTCCCCCTTTCTGCAAATCTGGAGAGGGGGATCAAGGGGGTGAGTTTTTTTGATTTTTTTCAAATAGTCTACTGAGAACCCAACCTAAAACTTACCCCTTACTCTATCCCTGCGAAGCACGTATACGCGTCTCCCCGGTGGGAGAGGGGATTAGTTATTCATCTTTCTTTCTTCATTCATCACTACTTTTATCTTTCCTTCTTCATTTGCCTTTGTATTTACCATCATCTGTAATTGGTTATTTCTTAAATGCGGTTGTATCTTTGCTCAGCAATTCCTCCACTCTTTTGATATTCTCCGCCACTCGCGCCGCTTCGGTCTCCTTTCCCAATTCCTGAAACATTTTTAGGGACTGGTTTAACATCTCCATCCCTTTCTTGGCATCACCCTGGCTAACATACATAAATGCGATATTGCTGAGTGTGGAAGCTTCGCCGTACCGGTCTTTAGTAGCTCGGGTCATCTCCAAAGCCTGTTGGTAGCTCTCTAAAGCATCCTTGAAATTACCCTGGTTTCTTAAAACCTGACCCATGAAATTGAGCTGTCTGGCCTCGCCGCTTATATCTCCTAACTGGTGAAAGATTTTAGCTGCTTCTTGGTAGGAATGCAGAGCGCTATCGAACTCACCTTTACTTTTGTACAACTGACCGATCATCTGCAGTTCGTCTGCCTCCCCCGTTTTATTCCCCATCTCGCCATAGATGATCAGAGCTTGGTTCAACTCACCTATGGCACCGTCCGCATCTTTTTGCTTCTGATACAATCTCGACAGGCTGATATGGGCTGCTGCCTCCCCTTGTTTGAAACCGATCTTCCGGTTGATTTTAACCGAGCTTTCGTATTTATCCTTGGCTTCATTCAAGTCCCCTTTCAACTCATACACCCAGCCTATGGTTAGCAGGTCTTGGGCTTCGCCTTCCCGATAACGGGTTTTTTTGTCGATCTCCAAACCTTGTTGGTAGTAATCCAATGCTTTATCCAGTGCACGTTGGTTCTGATACACCAATCCTATGTTGCTGAGTTGATTTGCCTCCCCCTCGACGAATCCTATTTTTTTGCTGATATTCAAAGCTTCTTGATAATAGGTGAGCGAACTATCGTAGTTTTGTTCTACCTGATAAATCCAGCCCAGATTGTTCAGTTGGTTTATCTCACCCAAAGGATAATTGACTTCCTTAAATAACCTCAAAGATTCCCAATGAATCTGAAGTGCCTGGTCGTAATTTTCGGTAGTCTGAAGAATCATCCCCAGACTGCTTAGTTGTATCGCCTCTTCCTTTTTGTTCCCCAGCTTTTTCTGCAGATAAAGAGCATTCTGGTGAAGGTTTTGGGCTGTATCCAAACCACCTTTATTCTGATAGATTAAACCCAGATTCCCCCACACTGCTGCTTGAGCCTCATCCTCTTTGTTCCTCTCGGCGAATACTAAAGCTCTTCGATATTGCGCTTCCGCCTCCGGAATGTTGCCCAGTAAAAAGTAACAATTGCCATTCAGGAGTAAAAGTGCCACCCGTTCCTTGTCCTCCGTCCTCATCTGCAAGCATGCGTTGAAACCTGAAATCGCCTCCGGGTATTTACCCAATTGGTAAAAAGCAAATGCTTTTTCGAAAAAATCCTTCAGCTGAACATTTTGGGTTTGAGGAAGCCCATCCAGATACTCGGTCAAATCAGAAGAGACCCTCTCAAATTTCTTGACCGTCATCATCGCCTCTTTCAAGGGTCCAGAAAAGAAACTGGATAAGATCAGGTAAATGGCGACTACCCCCAATACCCCCCCAGACAATATCATAAATTTTAAGTTTTGTTTTCTGTCAAGAAAACCCTGTAACCTAAACCTCTTCATAGTGTTGGACATAATATCTCCTTTTGGGTCCTGCCAGGATATGGATAAATGTAAGCGTAAAAGTGACGGTCTATCTTTCCCTTAACCATTTCAAGTAAAGCTGAACCTGGGAAAATCGTCAGCTGCTTGATCTTTTTTTTACTCCACCTTTCTTTTCAGTTGGCTCAGTTTATTTATCGCTTCTATCGGTGTGATTTTGTCTAAATCCAGTTTTTTCAACTCTTCCGATATTTGATGTTCCGCCGGCGAAAAAATACTCAATTGATAAGAAGCCGGTTTTGGTTTGACTTGGGGTAGTTTTTGACAAGATGTTTCACCTTTTTCCAACTCAGCCAGAATCTCTCTGGATCTGTCCAGAACCTTTTTGGGTATTCCGGCTAACCGGGCCACCTGAATTCCATAGCTGTCATCGCATCCCCCCGGGACTATCTTTCTTAAGAATATTATCTCCTCCCCCCACTCCTTTACCGCCACGTTGTAATTTTTTACCCGGGGAAGGAATTGAGCCAGTTCGGTTAACTCGTGATAATGCGTAGCGAACAAGGTCTTGGCTGCTACTGGGGGGTGGTTATGAATATGTTCCGTAACCGCCCAGGCTATGGAAAGACCGTCAAATGTGGAAGTCCCTCGCCCCACTTCATCCAAAAGAATCAAGCTCTTAGGGGTAGCATTATTCAGGATGTTTGCCGTTTCTATCATTTCCACCAGAAAAGTGCTTTGCCCCGAAGTCAAATAATCGGTGGCACCCACTCGGGTGAAGATCCTATCTACCACTCCGATCCTGGCGGTTTTGGCTGGAATATATGAACCCATTTGCGTCATGAGCACGATTAAACCTACCTGTCTCAAATATGTCGATTTACCCGCCATATTGGGTCCGGTTATTACATGAATCTGCTCATTCCTTAAGTCTAACCCGGTGGAGTTGGAAACGAAACTGCCCGGGTCCATGATATTCTCAATAACCGGATGCCTTCCTTCCTGAATTACGATTTCATCCTCCGAGTCCACCTTCGGGCAAGTATAATTGTGTTTCTCCGCCACTTCGGACAAACCAGACAAAACGTCCAGCACCGCTACCAATTCTGCGGTTTTCTGAATTTTAGAAGTTTCCTCCGCCACCTTTGTTCTTAATTGCAGGAACAATTTGTATTCCAGTTTGAAGATTTTTTCTTCCGCTCCCAGGATGAGGTCCTCCTTTTCCTTCAACTCGGTGGTGATGAATCTTTCGGCATTCACTATGGTTTGTTTCCGGATATATTCCTGGGGTATCTTGGACAGATGCGGCTTGGTCACCTCAATGAAATAACCGAAGACTTTGTTGAAACCCACCTTGAGCGAGGGGATTCCCCTCTTTTTCCTTTCCTCCTCCTGCAATCCCGCTATCCACCTTTTGCTTTCCTTAATGCTGTCCCCAAGGTGATCCAGTTCGGAAGAAAAACCGGATTTGATGATTCCCCCCTCGGTTAAAATCATTGGTGGATCAACCGTTAAAGAACTTTCCAGCAGTTGCACCAAAGAGGAGGTGTCGGGTAAATTCTCCTTAATCAAGATCAAAAGCGCGCTATTCGATTTTTCCAGAACCGATTTTATTCCCGGGATTTGGTTAAGGGAATTCTTAAGCCAAATCAAGTCCCGGGGAGTGGCTTTATCACATCCGATCCTGCCAGCCAATCGCTCCAGATCTGCAATGGTTTTCATTCGGTCAATTATTTCTCCGCGCCATTCCCGGTGTCTAACAAATTCACCGATAACCTCCTGTCTTTCCTTTATTTTTTCAATGTTCAATAAAGGTCTGATTATCCAATTCTTCAGAAGACGTGCTCCCATAATGGTTTTGGTTCGGTTAAGCAGAGAGAAAAGTGTGGAATCCTTTTCTCCATTTCCCATGGGAGCTATAAGTTCTAAGTTTCTTATGGTATTAGCATCCAAAAACATCACCTCATCCGAAAAGATGGGGGATAGGTTGTTGATGTGTGAAAGTATTTTCTTCTTGGTTTGCTTTAGATAAGCCCAGATGGCTCCAGCGGCAGAGACCCCTAATTTCAAATTCTGACAACCGAATCCCTCCAGGGAGCTAACCTTTAAGTGTTGCACCAGGGATTGGTAGGCAAATTGGTAATCGAACTTCCATTCTTCCAAAAAGGTGAAAGAGGTTTTCTGGTGCGGCAGCCACAAATGTCTGATCTTCTCCTCTGTCCAGTTGTGTGGAACTATGATCTCAGAAGGAGAGAGCACATTTAACCTTTCAACAATCCTATATCTTTCCCCTTCATCCAGTTTGAATTCACCGATGGACAGATCCAGAAAAGCCAAGCCCATTCTCTCCCCCGCTTCGTACAAACTGGCCAGATAGTTATTCTGATTCTCCTTGATCACCCCGTCCACCATTACCGTTCCCGGGGTGACTACTTCCACCACCTCCCTTTTCACGATCCCATTGGCCAACTGGGGATCCTCCATCTGTTCGCATATCACCACCTTCTTGCCCGCTTTCAAAAGCTGGGAGAGGTATCTTTCTCCTGCATGATATGGCACCCCGGCCAGCGGGATTTTCTCCCCTTTGATTTGTCCGCGGGAGGTCAAAGCTATACCCAGAATCTGAGATGCTATCTTGGCATCTTCGCCGAACATCTCATAGAAATCACCTATGCGAAAGAATACGATCTCTTCCGGAAACTGGTTTTTTATCTCCAGATATTGCCGCATCAAAGGGGTGATATCTTCTTTCATGGTAAAATCCAAATAAGGCTTTTGTCCCCAAGCTTATAATCTTTACGTAAAAACAAACCCCATTATTATTCGAATATCAAAGGGAATGCTGTCTTTCTGCATAAACCCGGCTTGAACTATCATAATTTTAATGTAGATGAAATCAAAGATCGGTAGGATGATCAAATCCACAGAAATTGTCAAAACCCAAAGGGTATACGGTTAGTGCATTCCCCTCTCTGGTGATTCAGATTTTGAATGAATTCCATTCCTTACATGAGGGACACTTCCATAAGGGTACGGTGGATTTATGTCCACATCGCTGGCAGGTAAATTCCTTTCGGGCTGGGGGGAAACTCTGCATCAGATTTTCCAAAAGATCCATAGCTTCTTCCTGGTGTCCCGAAGCGAGATGAAGCGTGGCTAAACTCAGTCGCGCAGCCAAGTATTCCGGATCGGTATCCAAAATCTGTCGGTAATGATCCACTGCCGTTTCCAGATATCCTTTTTTCTCGTTTATTCGGGCTAGGTAAAATAAAGCTGTTACGTTTTTCTGATTCCGGCTCAGTAAGTTCTCGTAGATCTCGGTGATGTCCCCATACTCTCCCAATTCAAACAGACTTTTCTCCAGCTTATCGAAAACCAAATATCCCGCCTCCGGTATTGTCTCCACCAGTTTTTTCCAATATTCTACAGCATCCTTAAGTCTACCGTCTTCGTGATAGGCGTCTCCCAGATAAATGTAAGCCGGAATGCAGTTTTCGTCATAATTCAGTGCCTCCTTGTATGCCACCCTGGCTTTGTGTAGTTCCCCCATGTCAGCCCGGGCTTTGCCCCAAAAAACCTTATAAAGTGCCAGTATGCGGTTAGTCTCGTCTTCTTTACGATCGGTGAGCTTTTTTCTAAGATTAAAAGCCTCTTCCCACTTGGCCGTCGTCTCATATTCGGTCAATAACCGGAGAGCCGCCCAGCGGTCTTTTTCATTTTCCCGGTATAACTCCTGTAATACGGCAATCGCTTTGTCGTTGTT
>Ga0256868_10000023_pt1 | contig 89953 bp, 70 predicted proteins | sample RVTome_13_FD_187341 | JGI IMG/M metagenome (GOLD analysis project Ga0256868, IMG submission 187341) | Soil microbial communities from uranium-contaminated site in the Upper Colorado River Basin, Wyoming, United States - RVT92D227 HiSeq ...
TCGCGCAGTTCCCCGGCGAGATGGGACGCCTGGGTGTGCGGCACGCCGTCACCCTCCTGCGAGACGGCACGGCGCCTCCCGCGGAGATCCTCACCCGGGTGGAGATGATCGACCGGAGCAACATCGCGACCTTCACGAAGAAGGGCGGGGACGCGGAAACCCCGAGTGAGAGCCGGTGACGACAGGCGAGCCGATCCTGCGGATGCACGGCATATGCAAGCGCTTCCCCGGCGTGCAGGCCCTCCGGGACGCGGAGATCGAGGTCCTGCCCGGCGAAGTGCATGTGCTGCTTGGCGAGAACGGCGCGGGAAAGTCCACCCTGGTCAAGATCCTCTGCGGCCAGTACGGCGCCGACTCGGGTTCCATCACGTTCGCGGGTGAGGCCATCCGGCCCGCGAGCCCGCTGGACGCCGAGCGAGTCGGCCTCGTGATGATCCATCAGGAGTTCAACCTGGTGTCCGGCCTGACGGTGGCCGACAACGTCTTCCTGGGACACGAACTCACGCGCGGTGGCCTCATCCGCAGCGAGGCGATGCGTGAAGCGGCACGGAGGCTCCTGGGGAAGCTGCGCTGTGAGGTCGATCCGAGCACGCCCGTGGCCGACCTCTCGGTGGCCGAGCAGCAGCTCGTGGAGATCGCCCGTGCCCTCCGGCAGAAGGCACGGCTCCTCGTCATGGACGAGCCGACCGCGGCACTCTCCGACACCGAAACCGATGCCTTGTTCGACGTGATCCGCTCCCTCTGCGGTGAGGGCGTGCCGGTCGTCTACATCTCGCACCGGATGAGGGACATCTTCGCGATCGGTGACAGGGTGACCGTGATGCGCGACGGCGGGACGGTCGGGACGCGAGAGGTGAAGCGGACGGAGGTGGGCGAGCTCATCCACCTGATGGTGGGCCGCACGATCGCGGAGCAGATTCCCAAGCGACGCGTACCGATCGGGGACGTGGTGCTTCGGGTGGAGGGCCTCGCGCGGAAAGGCATCCTCTCGCCGGTCACCCTGTCGGTGCGATCGGGGGAGATCCTCGGGGTGTCCGGCCTGATGGGCTCGGGACGTACGGAGCTTGCGCGAGCGATCTTCGGTGCCGATCCGTCGGACAGCGGCACGGTCCGGGTGGGTGACAAGGCGATGTCCGGGCGGGGACCTTTTGCGTCCATCGCCGCTGGTCTCGGCTTCATCACGGAGGACCGCAAGCGGCAGGGGCTGATGCTGCAGAGGCCGGTCCGGGAGAACGTCACGCTCACGATCCTGGACGAGGTCAGCCGGGTCGGGGTGCTGGATCTCGGCGTGGAGCGCGAGCGGACTCAGGAACTCGTAGAGCGGCTGCGGATCCGCGCGGCCTCGCTGGATCAGGAGACCGTGAGCCTGTCGGGCGGCAACCAGCAAAAGGTGGTGCTCGCGCGCTGGCTCGCGGCTCGGTGCCGGGTGCTGCTCTTCGACGAGCCGACGCGCGGGATCGACATCGCGGCCAAGGCGGAGATCTACGAGCTCATCGGCGAGCTTGTCGAGCAGGGAGTGGCGGTGGTCCTGATAACGAGTGAGCTGCCCGAGCTGCTCGGCCTCTCCGATCGCGTGGCGGTCATGCATGAGGGCACACTGCAGGGCATCCTGGAGCGCGCGGATTCCACTCAGGAGCGGATCATGGAGCTCGCGCTGGGCCAGCGCCCGTCGTGACGGGGCTGGTGGCGGACGTCTCAGGCGCGGCGGGTCGTGGGTTCACTCAAGGCTTCACGGACGCAGGATCGATGGCGGCCTCGACCGTGCGGCGGAACTGAACCCACGTGCAGGCGAACCCTTCGTCGGCGGTGCTGCAGCCGGGGATGAAGACGGGGGCCTTCGCCGGCGGCGAATCGAGGGTCAGAGGTCGCGCCTCTCGCATCTGCTCGAGTGTCTGCGCCGTGTAGGAGGTGCGGACGGAGTACGACCCCGTGACGGGGTGACGCCACAGCTCGAAGACCAGGGCTCCCCCGGGCGGAGTGTCGTCACGCTGGTAGCCCTCGATCAGCCACGAGAGGCCCAGCATCCCCGCGAGGTTGGAGATGTTGGTGTCGTGCCCCACGATGACGAGCACCCCGTCGGCGGGTGTGCCGAGTGCGCCGGGGACCGCCTTGCGTGCGACGGCCTGCTCGATCGACCTGAGCATGTGACTGAGGAGGTTGGAGCCGTTTGCCCCCGCGAGGTACGGCGTGCGCCTCATCAGATCTGAGTAGGCCCCATGGAGCATCATCATCTGGCGCAGGCTGGACTCGTTGAGGCGACCCCACCCGAGGTCCTTCGCGGGCATGGCGTTCGTGTACTCGAGGAGGAAGTTCTGCGCCAGCGTGGACGCTGCGCTGAGGGGCCCGGCAAACTCGACGAGCCTGTCGCCCGTGCCCGGGCCGACCGACGTGGCGAGATCCAGGAGAGGCTGAGCAACGGAGGTACCCTCGGGAGGGCAGTTCGGGCCCGGTGTGCAGCCGAGGAGCACCTCCTGCATCGTCTCGAACGCGGGCCGATACGCCTCCACGACGGCTCCCGGTCGGGAGCCGAGACGACCCATGACGGATGCGACGGCCGTCGCACGGTCCGCATGGGCGATGCCGAGGGCGATCGGGCTGAACAGCGGATCGTCGGTTCCCTCCGGGAGTGACCGGACCTCGATGGGGCAACCCGGAGCCATTCCGGACGCCAGGGCGTGGCCGCTCTCGATCGTGCGCTGATCCGTGTCGGCCCAGATGAAGATCCGCCCGGCATCTTCGCATCCGCTCGCGCTCAGGAGCCCGGCGTGTGCGAGGTACGCCCGATCGTACGCCCCGACCAACTCCATGAGCCTCCTCCCGTGCGGCGTGAGGAAACCGGGTGGCACGCCGAAGTCAGGCCACTGCCGGGTCGAGTACTGGTTGAGCCGCTCCGCGGGCCACGTTGGCGAGCGGACCCCGTGGCGCGTGAGGATCACGACGTACATCAGCTGCTCACGAGGCGGCGCAGCTTGCTGAATCACCTCGGCGCAGGCGCCCGAGCCAAGGGACAGTAGAGCGAACATCAACGACTCGAGTCTCCTGAGGAACATGCGAACCCTCCTGGCACACCTCGTGAGTCAGCATCCGTCCCGATCAAGCCCTTCAGTTGCCGTGTCGAGGTACCAAGTCCACCGCTGCGGGGTGTCCCGCGTGTCGGATTACCTGTGCCCGTGCGCCCCCACCGGTGCCGGGCCGGTGGAAGTGCGCACCACCAAGGTCGGCGCGACGACCTCGTGGCGAGGCGTGGAGCGGCGTCCCTCGATCCTCTCGAAGATGCACTCCATGCCGAGGCGGCCGATGTCGGCGCCGAACTGTTGCACGCTGGTGAGCGAGATCTGGGGGAGCGCCGCGAGCGAGGTGTTGTCGTAGCCGACGACGGAGACGTCGCCGGGGGTGCGGAGCCCGGCCTCTTCGAGCGCCTTCAGGGCGCCGATGGCGCTGACGTCGTTTGCGGCGAAGATCGCGGTGGGCAAAGGGAACTGCTTCAGCAGCTCGCGGGCGGCCTGGTAGCCGCCGTTCTCCGTGAAGCCGCCTTCGACGGTGAGGACGTTGGCGGCCAGGCCGAGGCGTTGCATGGCGGCGAGGTACCCCTCTCGGCGGACGTTAGCCCCGGCGCCGGTGCCGCCGTCGATGTGCGCGATGCGGGTGTGGCCAAGGCTCGCGCAGTGCTCCACCGCGAGGCTGGCGCCGGCCAGGTTGTCGTTGGTGACGCTGTCGCTGCAGGTCGCGGAGGTGTCGCGGTTGAGGACCACGACCGGCACGGCGCGACACGCGCGCTCGATGATCGTGTCGTCGACCCGGGGGGCGGCGAGGATCAAGCCGTCCACTCGCAGCTCGAGGAGGCTCTCGATCGCGGCCTCCTCCAGGTTGGGCACGCGGTCGCCGGTGTTGAAGAGCACGCGGTAGCCCAGGTCCGCCGCGCGCATCTGGATCCCGGACACCACGTCGCCGAAGAAGGGGTTGCGGAGATCCGAGATCATCACGCCGAGCATTCGGGTCCGGCGCTGCACCAGGCTACGGGCGATCACGTTCGGGCGGTAGTTGAGCTCCTCGATGGCCTGCCGGACCGCTTCGCGGTTCTTGGCGCTGACCCCGTCCTCTCCGCGTATCACCATGGAAACCAGGGACTTGGAAACGCGGGCCTTGCGTGCCACGTCCAGGATCGTGGGTTCCGATTGCGACTGATGAGGCTTGACATCGGTCCTTCTTGGCATTAGATTCCCCCTGGAACGCTCCGGATCATAACGTTCATGGTGTTGCACTTCAAGCTGGAACGTTCCAAAGGACGCCACCGCCGCCGCGCATTGCGGTTTGCAGTGAGTAAGGGAGGTGAGTGACAAGAGGCGGTCATGGAACGTTCCATAACCGGTCCATGAAACGGTAGGGATCGAGGGAGCCCACCGAGTAACGGCCAGAACCACCTTGCGAGAAGGAGGAAAGAATGGCGTCCTTACACAAGAACCGAAGTTGGATGATCCTGCTGTTGATCGCTGGGCTTGCGGCGCTTCCAGCCGTCGCCCAGGCACAGACGGGCACCGGCGTCATCGTCGGGACCGTGAGCGGCCCGGCGGGTGGGGCGCTGGCCAACGCCAGCGTCACGCTGGCGGGCACGAACCTCACGGCGGTGACCAACCAGCAAGGGTCGTTCCGCCTTTCGCCCGTGCCGGCCGGGGAGCACACCATCGTCGTCACCTTCATCGGCTTGGGGGCGGGAACGGCCACGGCGAAGGTGACCGCTGGCGAGACGGTGACGGCCGACGTCAGGCTCTCCTACAGTGAGGCGATCCAGGTGAGCGGCTCGGCGTTCCTGCAGGGGCAGGCGAAGGCCCTCAACACGCAGGAGAACGCGACGAACATCACGAACGTCGTGTCCTCCGACCAGATGAGCCGATTCCCCGACATCAACGCGGCCGAGTCGACACAGCGCCTGCCCGCCGTCTCCCTGCTTCGCGACCAGGGCGAGGGCCGCTACGTGCTGGTGCGCGGCACCGAGCCGCGGCTCAACTCGACCACCGTCAACGGCGAGCGGCTTCCCTCACCCGAGGGCGGGGGGCGCAACGTCGCCCTCGACACCATCCCGGCTGACGTTCTCGAGGCGATCTCGGTCTCGAAGACGCTCACGCCCGACATGGACGGCGATTCGATCGGCGGCACGGTGGACCTCGTCACCAAGAGGGCACCGCTCGAGGCGAGCACCCAGGCGAGCGTCGCGGCGGGCTACGCCGATATCAGCCGGGACTACATCGGGGCCGCAGCGTTCACCCTGGGCCGCCGCTTCTCCGACGGCAAGACCGGGATCCTGTTTGCTCTGAGCGGGAACAAGTCGAACCGCGCCTCGGACGACCAGGAGCCGGAGTACGACGACCAGGAACTGATCGACATGCAGCTTCGCGACTACACGCTCACGCGCGAGCGCTACGCGGCGAACCTCTCCTTCGACCAGCAGTTGTCGTCCGGATCCGAGCTCTTCTTCAGGGCGCTCTTCGACAGGTACCAGGACGACGAGGTCCGGCGCGCCATGGACAACGTGGTCGAGGACAACGAGCTGGTGCGCATCGTTCGGGACCGCGTTCAGACCTCGAACATCTACTCCCTCAGCGCCGGCGGAAACTTCCTCGCGGGCGAGAGCGTGATCAACTTCCGGCTGTCGTTTAACCACTCGCAGGAGAAGACCCCCGACCAGAACACTTCCGAGTTCCTGCAGGAGGACATCGAATACAACCCCAACGTCAGCGCCGGCTCCATCGACCCGGACAACATCAGGGCGAACCCGCTCAACGAGGACATCTCCAGCTTCATTTTCGACAAATTAGAAACCCAGTACAAGGCGGCCGAGGACGAAGACTGGGTGGGCTCACTGGACCTCACGAACGGGTTCTACAAGGACACCGGGCTGAGCGGTCTGTGGAAGTTCGGCGTGAAAGCCCGCATGAAGACCGCGACCCAGGACTACAACGTGTTCGAATACGGGGCGGAGGACGATCTGCCGCTCACCGACTACCTCGACGACTTTAAGCCGGCCACACCGTACATGCACGGGTTCACGAGCTACAACATCGGCCGGTTCCAGAGCCCGTCCGCGATCCGGGACCTCCTCGCCAGCGGCGTGCTGGAGGGGGAGAGGGTCATCGACGAGGACCTGGCGGACTACACGATCGACGAGGACACCTACGCGGCCTACGGTCTGCTCAACCTGGACATCGGGTCGAACCTCAACGTCGTCGGGGGCGTGCGTTTTGAGAACACCACCGACAAGTACCAGGCCTTCGAGCTGATCTTCGACGAGGAAGGGGAGCCGTCCGACCTGACCCCGATCACGGGGGAGAAGAGCTACTCCCTGTGGCTGCCGCAGCTCATGATGCGGTATCGCCTGGCGGAGGGGACCAACCTCCGCGCCGCGGTCACGCGCTCGTTCGCACGGCCCAACTTCGGCGACATCGCGCCGTGGCAGAACATCAACCGTGAGGACCTCGAGATCGAGCGCGGGAACCCGGACCTCGAGCCCACGACGGCGTGGAACTACGACCTCCTGTTCGAGCACTACCTACCGTCGGTCGGTCTCATCGCGGGGGGGATCTTCTACAAGCAGCTCAGCGACAACATTTTCGTCGCGACGTTCGAGGAGGACGTCAACGGCGAGACGTACGACGTGGAGCAACCGGTGAACGGCGCGAGCGGCTCGCTGTACGGTGCCGAGGTCGCCTACCAGAACCGGTGGAACAGCGGGTTCGGCATCTACTTCAACTACACGTACGCAGACTCGACCGCGAACTACACCACCCGCGCCGACACCCAGCTGCAGGGCCAGTCCCAAAACGTGGGCAACATTGCGCTCATCTTCGAGAAGTCGGGGTTCTCGGGCAGGCTGTCGCTCAACTACAACGGCAAGTCGCTGTTCGAGGTCGCCGAGGACGCCGAGCACGACCTGTTCGTGGACGACCACATGCAGCTCGACTTCTCGGCGCAAATGGATCTCAGCAAGACCGTGACGCTCTTCCTGGAAGCAATCAACCTGACGAACGAGCCCTACCGCGTCTACGAGGGGAGCAAGGACTGGACGCGGCAGGCGGAGTACTACAGCTGGTGGGGGACTATCGGCGTGAAGCTGAACTTCTAGGGGCCTGCGCAGCGGGCACGAACGCCTGAGCTGCCGTCCAGGTCGTCTCGGCCTGGCAGGTCGCACCGTCAGCCCCTCGTCTCCGGGAGCTGGAAGGGGGTCCTGTGCCGGAGGCCTGGGTACGCGAGGCAAGGGGAGCGGTGGAGGGACACCGGGAGGTGAGTGACCAATGAAGCCGACCACAGTTGGGGTGATAGGGATAGGACGCATCGGCAGGATGCACACGGAGAACCTGGTGCACGCCGTCCCGGACGCGCACGTGAAGGCGGTCGCCAGCCCGAGGCTCGACAAGGCGTGGGCGGAGAACCTGGGCATCCCCGTTCGTGCGACCGACGTTGACGTGGTTCTCGACGACCCGGAGATCGAAGCCGTGGTCATCACGGCCCCGTCGGGGAAGCACGTCGAGCTGATCCGGAGGGCAGCCGCAGCGCGCAAGCACATCTTCTGCGAGAAACCCGTCGCGTTCGAGCCCCAGGCGATCCAGCAGGCGCAGGCCGCCGTGGATGTCGCGGGCGTGAAGCTGCAGGTCGGGTTCAACCGCCGCTTCGACCCCAGCCTGCTCCAGATGTGGCTGGCGGTGCGGGGCGGGAAGGTGGGTGAGATCCACCAGTTGCGGGTGACCAACCGCGACCCGAAGGCGCCGCCGGTCGATTTCGTGAAGCGGTCCGGCGGCCTGTTCTTCGACTTTGCAATCCACGACTTCGACACCATTCGCTTCCTGTCCGGCAGCGAGATCGTGGAACTCTTCGCTGTGGGAGCCGTCCTGGTGGACCCGGAGATCGGGAAGGCCGGCGACGTCGACACGGCTGTGATCACCCTCCGTCTCGCCAACGGTGCCCTGGGCGTCATCGACTGCAGCCGGCAGACCAACTACGGCTACGACCAGAGGTTCGAGGTGTTCGGCTCGAAGGGCAGCACCTTCGTGGACAACACCACGGCCACAACGATGGTCTCGAGCTCCAAGCGCGGCGTCGTGGCAGACAAGCCGCACGAGACGTTCGTGGAGCGGTACCGGGAAGCGTTCGTGGCGGAGCTCGCGGCGTTCGTGGCGAGTGTGCGCGAGGGTTTGCCGGTTCGCGTCGGTGCGGCGGATGCGCTGGCTGCGGTGAGGGCGGCCGGAGCCGCCCGAACGTCGCACCTGGAGCACAGGCCGGTTCTGCTTTCGGAGGCTGTGCAGTCAGCCGGTGGAGGGCAACGGCAATGAGACCGATCACCGCAGGGATTCTGGGCGCCGGAAGGATCGGCAAGATCCACGCCAACAACGTCATGGCGATGCCGGGTGTGCGGTTGAAGGCGATCGCCGACCCGTTCGCAGACTTCAAGGAGTGGCCGGGGCCCGCGATCGCCACGAGCAAGAACCCCGAGGACGTGCTGAAGGACCCCGAGATCGAGGCCGTGTTGGTCTGCTCGCCGACGCCGAGCCACGCTGATTTCACCGAGGCCGCGGCGAGAGCCGGCAAGCACGTGTTCTGCGAGAAGCCCATCGCCGTTGACGCGGAGCGCGTCCGCGCCACGCTCGAGACGGTGAAGCGTAGCGGCGTGAAGCTCCAGGAGGGTTTCAACCGGCGCTTTGATCCCACCTTCGCGAGGGTCCGGCGGGCGGTGGCCGACGGCGAGGTCGGAGACGTCCACCTGGTCAGGATCACGGCGCGCGACCCGGCCGCACCGCCGATCGAGTACGTCAAGTCCTCGGGCGGGATGTTCGCTGACATGACGATCCACGACTTCGACATGGTGCGTTTCCTGTCGGGGAGCGAGGTGGAGGAGGTACACGCGTACGGAGCGGTTCTCGTGGATCCCGCGATCGGGGTCGCTGGGGACATCGACACCGCCGTGATCTCGATGCGCCTCTCAAACGGCGCGCTCGCCATCATCGAGAACAGCCGCCAGGCGGTGTTCGGCTACGACCAGCGCATCGAGGTGTTCGGTTCGAAGGGCGGGATCGAGGCGTTTAACGAGACCCCCGCGCGGACGGTGCTCCGCAGCCGCGCGGGCGTGCGCCACGAGAATCCGCTTTACTTCTTCCTGGAGCGCTACCAGCGCTCCTTCGTGATCGAACTCGAGGCTTTCTTCGCCAGCATCCGCGGGGACAGGGAACCCCCGGCAGGGGGCAACGACGGCCTGATGGCGCTGCTCGTCGTCCTGGCAGCCAAGCAGTCGTTGGTCGAGAACCGGCCGGTCCGAGTCGAGAAACTCGCGTCGGCGGCGCCCAAGAAAACACGATGAGCCTGCTGAGCTTCTTCTCGACGGGTCTGGACAGACCGCTGCTCGACAGCCGGGAGGAGATCGACCGGCTCTACAAGCGGCACCGGCTGCGCATCATGCTGGCCATCACCGTAGGCTACGGCATCGCCTACACCTGCCGGCTGGCGCTTTCGGTGGTGAAGAAGCCCCTCATCGATGGCGGTATTTTCTCCGCCGAGCAGCTCGGCATCATCGGGTCCGCGCTGTTCTACACGTACGCGATCGGCAAGCTCTCGAACGGTTTCTTGGCCGACCACGCGAACCTGCGGGTTTTCTTCACGACCGGTGTGCTCGTCTCTGCGACGGTCAACGTCGGCATGGGGTTCTCGACCGTGCTCTGGCTTTGTGTCGTCCTCTGGGCGCTCAACGGCTGGTTCCAGGCGTTCGGCGCGCCCGCCGGTGCGGTCGCGATGGCGCAGTGGTTCTCGAACCGGGAGCGTGGCCGGATGTACGGCCTCTGGAGCACCGCCCACGCCATCGGCGAGGGGCTGACGTTCCTCGGGGTCGCCGTGGTCGTGACCGCCTGGGGTTGGAGGGCCGGGTACTGGGTGCCGGGGCTGGTCTGCATCGTGGTGGCGATCGGCATTTACCTGATGCTCCAGGACCGGCCGCAGACGCTCGGCCTGCCGCCCGTGGCCGACTGGAAGAACGACCACTGGAACGGCGAGAAGGCCTCCGAAGAGAGGAAAGGCGGCATCTGGGCCAGCCAGCGTTCGATCCTCAAGCTCCCGGCAATCTGGGTGTTGGCGCTCGCGAGCGCGTCGATCTACGTCACGCGGTACGCGATCAACAGTTGGGGGATTCTCTACCTGCAGGAGGCCAAGGGTTACTCCCTGCTCCTGGCCGGCGGCATGCTCACCGCCAACACGGTGACCGGCATCCTGGGTGCGATAGCGTTCGGGTACGCGTCGGACAAGCTCTTCAAGGCGCGCAGGCCACCGGTCAATCTCATCTTCGGCGTTCTCGAGCTCGCGGGCCTGCTCCTGATCTTCTTCGGCCCGCCAGGGAAGCCGGTGGTCATGATGGCGGCCTTCCTGCTGTATGGGTTCGGGCTCACCGGCCTCGTGACATCCCTCGGCGGGTTGTTTGCAATCGACATTGCGCCCAAGAAAGCGGCCGGTGCCGCGATGGGCTTCATAGGTGTCTTTTCCTATGTGGGTGCGGCCACGCAGGAGCGCATCAGCGGCTACATGATCCAGCGCGGCATGGTCATCGTTGACGGGGTCCGCCACTACGACTTCTCGACCGCGATCTGGTTCTGGGTCGCCTCGTCGGTAGTCTCGTTGATCCTCGCAACGACCCTGTGGCGGGTGCGGCTGCGTGACTGAGGAGAGCCTGGCATGGTGAAGGTGCGCTACGACGTCGCCACCATCGGCAACTACACCAAGGACACGATCGTGACGTCCGCCGGCACGCGCCACGTCGACGGTGGGGGCTTCAACTACGCGGCGTTCGCAGCGCTCGCGTTGGGGTGCAGGGTGGCGGCGGTCACGCGGCTTGCCGGCGAGGACACCCGAGTGGTGGAGGCGCTCGAGCGCGCAGGCGTCACCGTGTTCGCGGAAAAGACCGCTTCGTCCACCCTGATGCGGCTGGAGTATCCGACAGCGAACGTGGACGAGCGCGTGCTCACGGTGGCAGCGACTGCAGGGTCTTTCACGGTGGACCAGGTCCGGGGTATCGAGGCGCGCGCCTTCGTGATCAGTCCCTCAATCCGCGGCGAGGTGCCTCTGGAAGTGTTTCAGGACCTCCGGGGAAAGGACGCGACGATCGCGGCAGACGCGCAGGGTTTCGTTCGCGTTCGCGACGGCGCAGGCAGGCTCCATCACCGTGAGTGGCCCGAGATGAACCAGGTGCTCGCCCTCGTGGATGTCCTCAAAGCCGACGCGGTGGAGGCGGAGTCACTCACGGGGGAGAGCGACCTGAGGCGGGCGGCCGGCGCGCTCGGGCGGATCGGGCCACGCGAGGTGGTGCTGACGCACAGGAACGGGTTGCTGGTTCTGGCCGAGGGCCGGTTCCACGAGGTGGAGTTCCGCTCGGCCTCGGTGGTCGGGCGGAGCGGCCGGGGCGACACGTGCCTCGGCTCGTACGTGGCGGCGAGGCTGAGCGCTCCTCCCGCCGAGGCCACGCTCTGGGCGGCTGCCGCAACCAGCTTGAAGCTCGAAGCGGAGGGGCCGCTTCGGAAGTCACGGGAGGAGATCAAGGAGTTCAAACGCGAGACGTACGGGGGAGCGTGAGGGCACTGTCATGAGCGACGCGAGAGTGGCCGGGACGACATCGAGCGCCGAACGGGCCGGTTTGATCCGGACCACTTGCGGCGATGGGGTGATTCGCACCAGCCTCGATCGACTTCTGGAGGTGAAGGTGCCCCTGTCTCCGTTGGCTGGTCTACACGGCAAGCCATCAAGTTCAAAGAAGGGTCACTTAAGGAGAAACCAACCGAAGTGAGGAGCTTCCAACCTTGAAATCTGGAAAGAAAGGAGAATCACAAATGGCGGAATACCAGGAGACACCAACGCTGCTGAAGACGGACCAGCCCGACCTGTTCTTCGAGGACAACACGGTCGGCCGCTGCAAGAAGGCGGTGTGGGACGCGAGCGACAAGGAAGTCGACGCGATCCTTGCCGAGTACGGCATCCCGTCGCCTCCCGAGTGGGGCAAGTCCGGCTCGTACATCCAGACCACCGTCCGGCATCAGGTCGAGGCCAACCGGAAGAAGAACGACATCGTCTTCATCCCGGTGGGCTGCACCGAGATGCACGGTAAGCACCTGCCGAGTGCGTCCGACACCCTCTACGTGAGCCAGATCCTGGAGGGTCTGCGGCGCTACACCGCCAAGCGCGGTGCAGCGTGCGCGCTGGCGCTGCCGCCGCTGAACTACGGCTCGCACCCCTACCACCACCTGGGCATGGCGGGCACGGTCATCGTTCGCGAGAACGTGGCACGCGAGCTGATGATCGACGTGATGCTTGGGCTTTGGAACGACGGCTTCCGGAAGCAGATCATCATCAACAACCACGGCCACCTCTGGATGCTCGAGTCGGCGATCCAGCAGTTCCAGAAGCGGTATCAGCTGCCGGGGATCTTCCGCGTCATCGACTGGCACCGGGCGGTGCGCGAGTTCTTCCGGACCACCGAGAAGGGCGGCAAGCTGGACACCAACTTCGTGCACGCGGACGAGTCGGAGACCTCGCTCGGGCTGCTGCTGCACCCCGACATGGTGGACATGAAGTACGCCGTGGACACGAAGGGCAAGAGCTACCTGCCGGATGGGCACTTTGACAAGTCGGTGGACCCGTTCAACAGGCCGAGCCGCTGGTCGGAGGGTGAGGGCCACTTCGCGATCGAGATCGTGGCCACGCCGGAGGGGGTTGTCGGAAAGTCCACCCACGGCTCGGCCGCCAAGGCCAAGCGCCCGGTCGCTGCGATCCTGCGCTACCTGACGCTGCTCAACGACCAGATTCTCGAGGTGTTCCCTCCCGGAAAGGTCCCGCCGGTCGAGGAGGTGACGCTGCGCACGGCCAAGGACATGGAGCCGTACCTTCGCGAGCCGATGAGCCCCGGGTGGAAGCCGGTGTACAACCTGCCGGTGATCGGTCAAGGTTTCGATCAGTGATGAGGCTCAGCGTCGTACTCTCGACCCACGCCGCCAGCTTCGAGGCGGTGGCGTTCAAGGGCGATTTCGAGGCGAACGTGGCCAAGATCGCCGGGTGGGGGTTCGACGGGGTGGAGCTCGCAATCCGCGATCCGCGTCTCGTGGATGCGGATGAGCTCGATCGTGTCGTTGGCGGGCACGGGTTAGCCGTGCCCGCCATCGGCACCGGGCAGGCGTGGGGCGAGGAGAAGCTGTCGTTCACGAGCGACGACGCTTCGGTGCGGCAGGCCGCAATCGCGCGAATCAAGAGTCACATTCCGCTGGCGGCGCGCCTGCACGCCGTGGTCATTCTCGGTCTGATCCGGGGGATCACACCGCCCGGGCAGGCGCACAAGCGCTCGATGGAGTACCTCATCGAGGCGATCAGGGAGTGCGCCGCTGCGGCCGTTGGAACCGGGGTGCGGTTCGCCCTCGAGCCGCTCAACCGGTACGAGACCGATCTCGTTCACACGGTTGCCGAGGGGCTGGAGCTCGCGGAGCGGGTAGGTGCCGAGAACTTCGGGCTGCTCCTGGACACCTTTCACATGAACATCGAAGAACCGGTGATCGAGGACAGCATCCGCGCGTGCGGCGACCGCATCTTCCACTTCCACGTCGCCGATTCCAACCGGTGGTATCCGGGTGCAGGCCACCTCGATTTCAAAGCGATTTTGGACACGCTCGCGGCGACCGGTTACCAGGGCTTTGTTTCCGGGGAGTTCAAGCCGCTGCCGGACGCCGACACGGCCGCCGAGCGGAGCATCCGGTACCTGCGAAAGCTGTGCGCAAACTAAAACAGGCGTCCAGACAAGGGTGGCCGAGGGTCGCCGGCACACCGCAAGGGATCGCAGGTGCTGCCGCAAAGGCGAAAGTCTGGGTGATGGTCGAGCGCTGGAAGCACTGAGCGCCGCTCCCGGCGTTTGAGGACAGCCCCCTGGCCAGGGTGACAAGAAACACGGGTTCCGACGACTCTACTAGCATGGAAGCCGTGGCCGACGAGGTCGCCGGACAGCCTGTGGAGGGGCGGGGGCTGAGCGAGGCTGTGAGCGCGGCTCGTCACCCGGAGGTGCCGAAGGTTGCTTGGGGGGCGCTGTTCGCCCGGCTGGCGGCGGGCGACTCGAGCGCACTCGGGGCCCTCTACGAGGCTGCGGCGCGGCAGATCTTTGGCCTTGCCCTCTGGCGGACGGGGTCGGTCGAGGATGCGAGCGACGTGGTCCAAGAGGTTTTTCTCCGCGTCGCCCAGCGGCACCGGCGCCTGGGCAAGGTCGAGGACCCGAGGTCGTGGCTGCTTGGGGTCGCGCACCACGGGGCGATCGATCTGACCAGACGCAGGAAGCGGCGGGCGGCCGAGCCCCTGGATGAGGTGCCGTTCCTGGCGGCGCCGGAGAGCGACGACGCCCGCGCGCTCGACGCGTTGCGTGCCTCGAAGTTGCTCGCGCGGCTGCCGCCCGCCCAGCGGAACGTGATCTATCTGCGACACCTCGCCGATTGCACGTTCGCCGCCATCGGTGACATCACAGGCGTACCCACCTTTACGGTGGCCAGCCGCTACCGCCTGGGGATCGAGAGGCTCCGCCGCCTCATGGAGGGGACGCAATGAACGAGGAACCCGGCTCTTTCGAGAAACTGCTTGCCGGCCTCCGACCTCCCGAGCCGCCGCGCGGGTTGCAGGACAAGACACTGCGGGGCGCGGGGGAAGCGCTCGCCCGCGAGGCCGGGCGCGACTTCTGGACCCGGATCTGGGAGAGCCGCCCGCTTCGCGTCGCCTGGGCCGTCTCGGCCGGCGTGCTGGTGATCTGCCATATCGGTATCACGGAGCTGCCCTCCGGCCGGGCGCCGGCAGCAAGACAAACAGCACTCTCTGCGCGCGACGGCGACGGGGAGCTGGCGGCGATCGGACGGCTGCTCCGGCTGGACGAGGGCGCGCGGCCGCTGATCGGCACCGAAGCGTACCGTGTAGTCGAGGAGCAGGAAACCGATCGCACGTTGCTCGGGACGGGCAACGGAAAGGAGAGTGCGTCGTGAGCACCGGACCGAAACGTTCAAGGTCGCTCGAGGTCGTCGCGGCGGTGGCCGTGATCCTGGTCCTTGCAGGTCTGCTCGGCGTGCGCCTCGTGGACTGGGCGCGGGCGTCCGGCACTGCGGGCGCTGACGGACCGACGGCGCCTCCGGCAACCGTGCCGGCCCCGCACGCCGTCGCAATCGAGTCGCTCCAAGTTCCGTGCTGGAGCTGTCCGGAGAGCAAGGAGTGGCCGGTGCGCTTCAGGACCGACCTCGACCTTCTCGCGCCCCTCGGGACCGGCTCCGCGAACGCCGCGATCTGGTTCAAGGACTTCGCGAAGCGCAGCGGCTCGCGTCGGGCGGAGGCCGAAGCAGCCCATGCTCGGCGGGTTGATGGTCCCGGCGACCTCGGCCCGGTGCTGCGGGGCGATGACCCCCTGTTGCTGGAAGCGGAGCCCTGGTGCGACCAGGCGACGATGCGCCTCTACCCCGACATCTACCCCATAAAGGGGTGGGAGACGGAAGTTCCCAACCTATTGATCCAACTCACGTTCGCCAAGTCGTGGGTGGCCCGCGGCATGGCAGTCTCGGATCCGTCGACGGCGATGGAGGACTTCCGGCGTGCGATCAGGCTCGGCCGCCTGCTTCGCCAGGAGGACGTCACGGTCATCGCGGACCTCGTCGGCCTGGCGTGCATCCGGGTTGGGGCGCAGGGGATCTATGATCTCGCGGTGAAGCAGGGCAACTCACAGCTCGCGTTGGTCGCGGCGATCGTCCTCGGCGAGGTCGCGCCACAGAAACTGGCCGGCGCCCAGCGCCTCACGGAGACGGACCTGGCGCCCTACGTGCAGAAGAACGCCGCGGGCGATGTGAGTCTGGAACTTTCCGGGAAGAAGTTGGACCACATCGTGGCCGTCGCGACGTCCGGCCCCGATCGGCGGTTTCGGGGGGAGGCGATCCTGGAGCTGAACTTCGTGCGTCATCTCGGTTCGCCCGCGCAGCGCGAGAAGGCGCTCGCGGCGCTGAATCAGCTGGCGGCCTCGGGCGACCGGATCCTCGTGGACCTGGCGGTCTGGGCGCGCGACACGAAACCCTCGACCGAGGTTCTCGAGGGCAGCGACCCGCTCCTGCCGCCTCCCCCGTCGCCGTCCAAGAAACCGTAGCAGCCAGACCTCGGGACCCGTCGGGCCTATCTTCCTGACGGGTCTTTGTTTGACTTCGGACCTGTGCAGCGGGTCTTGTCCTCAACGGCTATCGTTTGTTACCCTCACTCGGGTTTGGGGGGCACGCCGGTCACAAGGCTGCTCGGGTGAGGAGTCGCTGCGTGGGATACCACTGCGTGGTCTGCGTCAAGCAAGTGCCCGACACCAAGAGGCTTACCGGGCAGGCCATGAAGGACGACGGTACGGTCAACCGTGCCGCGCTTCCGGCGATCTTCAACCCCGAGGACCTCAACGCCCTCGAAGCGGCGCTGGCGATCCGCGACCGGCACGCCGGGACGGTGACGGTCGTGACCATGGGGCTTCCCAAGGCCGCGGACGTGCTCCGCGAATCGCTATTCCGCGGTGCGGACCGGGGGTTACTCGTCACCGACCGCCGCGCGGCCGGCTCGGACACGCACGCCACCAGCTACATCCTTTCGTGCGCCATCCGGCGCCTCGAGCCCGACATCGTGCTGTGCGGGCGGCAGGCCATCGACGGCGACACGGCGCAGGTGGGGCCGCAGATCGCCGAGAAGCTCAGTTACACGCTTGTTACCTACCTGGAGGAGCTGCTGGACCTGAGCGGAGCGACGTTGCGGGTCAGGCGGAACCTCGGCAACGGCTGGGAGGTGGTGGAGGCGAAGCTTCCGGTGCTGGTCACCGTGCTCGACACCGCCAACACGCCCCGGCCGCCGGCGGCAAAGCGCCTGATGAAGTTCAAGAAGGCGCGCTGCCGCAGCGAGGTCGAGCAGGCCGTCTCCCACGAACTTGCGGAGGCGGGCGAGGACGCGAGAGCCACCGAGGTGGCGAGGCGTTGCCTGGCGCTTGCGGAGCGCGGCCTGCTCATCGAGCAGTGGAGCCTGGACGACGTCGGTGCGGACCTCACATGGTGCGGCCTCAAGGGGAGCCCCACCAAGGTGCACCGCGTCCAGTCCATCGTGCTGGCCGGGGGCGCGTACCGGGAGTACCCGGCCACCGACGAGGGCGTGGTGCACCTCGTTCGGGAGCTCATCGAGGATCACACCATTGGGTAGGGTAGCCACGCGGGGCCGGCGATGATCGAGGTCAACAGGCGGGGCGAAGTGTGGGTGTTTGCGGAGCAGGAACGAGGTGCGCTCTCCGAGGTGCCCTTGGAGCTGCTCGGGAAGGGGCGGGAGCTTTCGGACACGCTGAAAGTTCCGCTTGCCGCGGTGCTGCTGACCGCCGGCGATGGCGAGGGAATGGCGACCCGCCTCGGCCAGTTTGGAGCCGATAAGGTCTACCTTGTCGAGCACGACCTGCTACGGCAGTACCAGACCTCGACGTACGCCCGGGTCATATGCGAGCTCGCGCAGGCGCACGCGCCGCAGATCGTCCTCTACGGCGCAACGGCGATGGGACGCGATCTCGCGCCGACGGTGGCGAGCGCCCTGAAGTGCGGGCTGACCGCGGATTGTACGGACCTGCAGGTCGGCGATCACGCACCGCCCGGGGGCAAGGATCTCCACCGGAACTTGCTGCTGCAGATCCGCCCGGCGTTCGGGGGCAGCATCATCGCCACGATCGTCAACTACGACCGCTGGCCGCAGATGGCCACCGTGCGCGAGGGCGTGATGGTGATGCCGCAGCCGGACGGTCGCCGGCGCGCGTCGCTGGTCCGGCATACGGCGTCGTTCAACGGTTTCACGCCGCGGCTGCGCGTCCTTGAGTCGGAGCGCCGCGAGAAGACCGTCAACCTCAAGGCGGCCCGCGTGATCGTCGCCGGTGGGGCGGGCGTGGGGACGCGGGAAGACTTTCGGCTCATTTGGGAACTGGCGAACTGCCTGGGCGGCGCCGTTGGCGCCACCCGGGCGGCCATCGACCTCGGTTTCGTGGACAAGGACCACCAGGTCGGGCAGACGGGCACCACGGTCCGCCCCGCTCTCTACGTTGCGTGCGGCATCAGCGGTGCCGTCCAGCACCGCGCCGGGATGGACGAGTCCGCGAGAATCCTCGCCATCAACACGGACCGCTCCGCGCCGATCTTCTCGGTGGCCCACTACGGCATCGTGGGGGACCTGAGGGTCGTCGTCCCGAGGCTCATCCGGGCCATTCGCGGCGGGGCCAGGATCGAGGGGCTGGCCGAACCGCTGGAGGGGCCGGGCGCGCCCGCTCGGGAAGCCCGGCGCTGAGGCAACAACCATGGCGAACTTCTTCCTCGACAATGAAGACATCCAGTTCCTCTTCGAGCACCTGGACCTGCGGCAGCTGGCTGCGCTGTACGAAGAGGGGTTTCGCTTCTGCCACGAGCATGACTTCGCGCCGGAGGACGCAGACGATGCAGTGGACAACTACCGCCGCATCCTGACTGCCCTGGGTGAGCTCGCAGCCGACGAGATCGCACCCACGGCGGCGCAGACTGACCGCGTGGGCAACGTTTTCAATGAGGACGGCAGCGTCAGCTATGCCCCCGGCATCGCGGAGGCGCTGACACGCCTGAGCCAGGCCGACCTCATGGGCTCGACCCTGCCCTACCGGTTCGGCGGGTTGAACTGTCCCCAGCTCGTGTACACGATGAGCAACGAGATCGTCAGCCGGGCCGACGCCTCCCTCATGAACCTGTACGGGTTGCAGGGGATCGCGGAGACCATCAACGCCTACGCAGACGAGGCGATCAAGGAGACGGTGCTGCCGGAGATGGCGGCCGGGCGGAAGACCGGGGCGATGGTGTTGACCGAGCCGGACGCCGGGAGCGACCTGCAGTCGATTAAGGTGCGGGCGTTTGAGGACGGGAGCGGCAACTGGGTCGTACAGGGCGTCAAGCGGTTCATCACCAACGGGTGCGGTGAGGTCCTGCTGGTGCTAGCCCGGAGCGAGCCTGAGATCGGTGACGCGCGAGGGCTCTCGCTCTTTCTGGTGGAGCGTGGGCCGCGCGTCAAAGTGCGACGCCTCGAGGAGAAGCTCGGCATCCACGGGAGCCCGACCTGCGAGCTGTTTTTCGACGATGCCCCCGCGCAGCTCATCGGCCAACGGCAGCGCGGCCTCGTGACCTACGTCATGAGCCTGATGAACGGCGCCAGGGTGGGGATTGCGGCCCAGTCGCTCGGCATCGGCGAGGCCGCGTACCGGGTGGCGAGGGAGTACGCCGCGAAGCGTCGGCAGTTCGGGGTGGAGATCGAGAGGATCCCGGCCGTTCGCGAGCTTCTCGTTGAGATGAGCGTCGACCTGCAGGCCGCACGGGCGCTCACCTACTACACCAGCTTCAGCATGGACGTGGAGGTGGGCACGGCGCGGCGGCTCGAAGGTGGTGGCCCCGTCGGAGAGGCCAAGACGCGTCGGCTTCAGCAGGAGGCCCGTCGGCTCAGGCGGATCAACGCCATGCTGACGCCGATGAGCAAGTACTTCGCCTCGGAGATGTCCATGCGGGTCGCTAACAGCGCCATCGCCGTGCTGGGCGGAAGCGGCTATATGAAGGACTACTCGGTCGAGCGCCACCTGCGGGACAGCCGCATTACCACGATCTACGAGGGGACGAGCCAGTTGCAAGTCGTTGCGGCGCTCAGTGGGGTGGTCTCGGGACTCGCCCGCTCGCTGGTCGAAGAGGTGCTGAAGCGGGCCTTGCCGGAGCCGGTGTCGCCGCCCGCGACACAGGTGCGGCACGGCCTGGCGCTGCTGGACGAAGCCGTTGCGTTCGCCAAGGAGCACGGAGGCACGGGCTACCTGGACCTCCACGGTCGCAGGCTGGTGGACATGGCGTGCACGCTCGTCATCGCGGCGCTCCTCTGCGAGCACGCCACCGCCAGCGAGCGCAAGCTGGCCGTGACGCAGCGCTGGCTCGCCGTCAAGATGCCGGAGCTGCGGATGAATAGGGATCTCGTTTGCTCCGGCGACGAGGCCGTGCTCGGCCAGTTCGAGGCGCTCGTAGGGGCTTCCAATCTGCGCTCGTAATGTGGCGCGTTCGTGGCCACGTCACCCGGGTGACCTCGTTTCGTGGCGGCGTGTCTACCTCGAAGTGGCGGCGGTGGGACGGCCGGGAGGAAGCGATGGGTAGCTCGGGATCATGCGCAGCGGCATCTCGGAGGCACGCGATTCGCTGACGGCCTCGAGCAGCACCCGACCCGCCATGTCGCGGGCGACCGGCAACTCGAGAAGGTAGAGCACCGTGGCAGTGACGTCGGCCAGGCGCGCGGCACGTAGCCTGCCGGGGCGGACGCCGGGCCCACTGAAGAGCACAAAGCCGTCAGGCGAGTTGGCGGGCGAGACGCGCCAGCGCCGAGGCGTGCCGACCAACTGACCGAGGCGCTGCCAGGAGGACGGCGGCGCCAGTCCGTACGGGGAAACCACGACGACCAGCGCGTCCCCGCCTTCCAGCATCCAAAGGGTACGCAGCTGGTCGTCGAGGAGCCGCGCCGCCTGGTGCAGCAGGTCCTCCCCCTGGGTTGGCGGGTCCTCGGCGGTCCACAGTGGCCGCAGGTGCGTGGCCAGCGTGTAATCGATGGCGAGCGCGTCTACCGGTTCGGCCGCCGCATAGCGGGTGGCCGTTGCCCCGAGGGCGGTGGCGAGGGCGAACGAGTTGCGCGCGTCTTCGGCGAGCTCCGGCATCGCGCGCAGGGCAGGCTCGAGCGCCGCGCGGAGGTTGCCATCGAGGGTCGAGAACGGCGCCACGTCGGCGGCGAGAGGTGTCGGAACCGTCCACGTGCCCTGCGCGTAGCGCGGCCACCCGACGAGCCCCACCTTGCGGCCGGCTCCGAGCAGGATTTGCCATAGGGTTGCGCGCCGCGGCGCCAGGCCGGGCGCTCGTTCCCAGGCGCGCCACGGGATCTGGTGGGGAAACGGCCATGGGCCCGCGAGCAGGAGCGTCACCGGGTCGGTGGTGAGCCAGGGAACCCGGTACGAGCGCCTCCCGAGCACGCCGTGCACTGCCGGCGCGCACCCGGTGACCAGGGTCGCAATGGTCGCGGACCGTGTGTAGGGGCGAACCGTCCGCAGTTGCCCCCACGCCCCGTTCTCCCACAAGTTCCGGAGGAACGGCATCTCCCCCCGCTCCATGGCCGGGAGCAACCACGGCAGGTCGGCGCCCTCCCACGACACGAGGAGCAACCCGTGTGCGGGGGCGAAGGGGGGTGGCTCGACCACCGCGCCGCTGGACGGCTTTGAGACCGGGGTGGCGATCCAGATCACCCACAGTGATGCGACCACGAAGGCTGCCAAGCCAACGGACGCCAGCGGCGCCCGCCAGGGATGCCGCCTTTGGATGGCCAGCACCAGCAGCAAGACCATGTAGATCGTGGCGATCGACCCCGACACCGCGAGGGCCTGGCGGTTGTCGCCTAGGAGCAAGTCGCGCGTCTCCTCGCGGTTCCACCACGCGGTCGCGGCGACCGCAAAGCTGACCACGATCATCAGCCAACGCCACAGCCCCACGCTGAACCCCCTGTTTGCGGCGAGGTACGTGGCAAAGAGCCCCACCACTTCGGTGAGCACGAACAGCACGGTGCCTATCCAGATGGCGGCCCAGCTCGTCCACGCCAATAGGGCGAGGCACACCTTCGCGGGCGAAAGGGAGACCTCGGGCCAGAGCAGGAGCTGCAGGGGTGCGAGGGCGGCGCCGGCGAAGGCGCCGGCCGCGAGGGAGTGGCCAAGCCGCCGGAGGTGTCGCATAATAGCGGCGGCATGATAGCGCGTCGTGATCTGGCCGTGCGCGTCGCCGCGCGCAGCGACCTCTCTCCCACCTGCTTTCGACTCACACTCGCCGCGCAGGAGCCCCTCGATGCGTCTCCCGGGCAGTTCGGGATGCTCTCGTGCGGGGAAGGGTTCGACCCGCTGCTGCGCCGCGCTTTCTCCCTGGCCGGCGTTTCTCGGCAGGGGGACACGACGGAGGTGGAGCTGCTCATCAAGGAGGTCGGCAAGGGCACCACGCTGCTGAGGCACTTCGCCCTTGGCAGCGATTTGCGGCTTCTGGCCCCCCTCGGCAACGGCTTCTCTCTCGACGCGGGCCCGCACCGACTCGCACTCGTGGCGGGCGGAATCGGACTGCCACCGGTGCTGTTCGCCGCCGAGGTGCTGGCAGCCCGCAGCACTGGGTTCGACCTCTACCTCGGTGCCACCAGCGCAGTGGAGCTGCTGGAGTTGACACGGTGCGGCAGAGCCACCTCGCGGGCGGGCGGCGAGCTGGTGCTGACCACCGATGACGGCAGCCGCGGGGAGAGAGGCTTCGTCACCGCAGCGCTGGCCCGCAGGTTGTCGGAGGGACGGGCCTACAGCCGCGTCCTGGCCTGCGGGCCGACGCCGATGCTGGCGGCGCTCACGCTACTCGCTCGCGGTCACGGGCTGGACGCCGAGCTTTCCCTCGAAGAGCCGATGGCGTGCGGCGTGGGGGTGTGCCTGGGTTGCGTCGTGAAGCTTGCCGACGGGCGCTACGTGCCCACGTGCAAGGAGGGGCCGGTGTTTCGCACCTCCGAGCTGGCGCCAGGGTGGTGGACGTGAGCGTGCGGCTCAATACCACGGTCGGTGGCCTCGCGCTTGCCAACCCGATCATGGCCGCATCCGGCACGTACGGGTACGGCCTCGACCTGCTCGAGTTCTGCCCGCCGGAACGGCTGGGTGCGTTCGTCACTAAGGGACTGTCCCCCAGGCCGCGCGCGGGGAACCCCGTCCCTCGGATCGTCGAGACTGCTGCCGGCATGATCAACGCGATCGGTCTGCAGAACATCGGGGTGGAAGCGTTCTGTCGCGACGCGCTTCCTTTGCTGCGCCAGCGCGGCCCGGTCGTGGCGGTGAACGTGTTCGGCGAGCGCATGGATGAGTACGTCGAGGTGATCGAACGGTGCGAACGGGAGGACGGGATCGCTGCCTACGAGCTGAACGTGTCGTGCCCCAACGTCACCGCAGGAGGTATCGAGTTCGGGCACGACCCCCGGCAACTTGAGCGTCTCACCGGGATGTGCCGGGCGGCCACGCGCCGGCAGCTGTGGGTCAAGCTCTCCCCCAACGCGCCCGACTTGGTTGAGACGGCCCGGGCTGCGGTTTCCGGAGGGGCGGACGCCCTCACGCTGATCAACACCCTGCGCGCGATCGCCATAGACGCCGAGAGACGCCGGCCGGTGCTTGCGACAGGGTGCGGGGGGCTGTCCGGTCCGGCAATCAAGCCGATCGCCCTGCGCATGGTGTGGGAAGTGCACAAGGCCTTGCCCGCGGTGCCGGTGGTGGGGATCGGTGGGGTCGAGTCCGGGCGCGACATCGTGGAGTTCCTGCTCGCCGGCGCGAGCGCGGTGCAGGTTGGCACCGCGATCTTCCGGGACCCGGGCGCCCCCCTACGCATCCTGTCCGAGCTGGAACGCTTCTGCGCGGAGCACGGCGTTGCCGAGGTCCGCGAGCTGGTGGGGGTGCTCGAGTGGCACTGAGCCGTGTGGAGGCAATCCGCCGGGTCGCGGTGGCGCTCGACAGCTCCGAGCGCGCGGAGGTTCTACGCCTGGCGCGCGCGCTCTTGGGTCGGGTGGGCGTCGCCAAGGTCGGCCTGGAGGCGTTCAGCGCGAATGGGCCGGCCCTGGTGGCGGAGGTCGGCGAGCTCGGCATGCCGGTGTTTCTGGACCTCAAGCTGCACGACATCCCCAATACCGTGGAGCGGGCGGCGCGCAACGCGGCGCGCCTGGGCGTTGCGATGTTCACGGTCCATGCCTCGGGGGGCGAGGCGATGATGCGCGCCGCGGTGGCGGGTGCTGCGATCGCGGCGCGGCCTCCAGCCGTGCTGGCGGTCACGGTGCTGACCAGCTTGGATGACGCTGCCCTGGTGGGCCTCGGGATACCAGGCGGCGCTGCAGGCAGGGTGACGGCGTGGGCGGCGCTCGCGCAGCGGTGCGGGTGCACCGGGGTCGTGTGCTCGCCGCAGGAGGTCTCCGGGCTGCGGTCGGCTCTCGGGCCGAACGTGCTTCTCGTGACGCCGGGTGTGCGGCCCTCCGGGGCCAGCGCCGGCGACCAGCGCCGGGTGGCGACCCCACGCGAGGCCATCGCCGCTGGCGCCGACCTGCTCGTGGTGGGCCGCCCGATCACAGCCGCGCCTGACCCGGTGGCGGCCGCCGAATCAATCGTTGCCGAGATGTGCCACACATGACCGGCGCCGGCATCGACGGACGCAGAGGCTTGAGGCGGGCCACCGGTCCCCGAGCACGGAGCACGGTGGCTTTCCCCTGCGACACCCACGTTCACACCCGCCGCTGTGGGCACGCGGGAGGAATGGACGAGGAGCTCGTGGAAGCCGCTATCGCTCGCGGCCTTGGGGCGATCGCTTTGACCGATCACGCGCCGTTCTACTGGCTGCCGCCCGAGCAACGCGACCCGACGCTCGCGATGTCTTTCGAGGATCTGCCGCGATACGTGGAGGACGTTCTCGTGATGGCGGCGCGCTACCGAGGACGAATCGAGGTGTTGCTCGGTGTGGAGGCCGACTACATCGCGGGCCGGGAGGAAGCGCTGGTGCGGCTCCTGGAGGTCTACCCCTTCGATGTCGTGCTGGGTTCCGTGCACTTCGTGGACGGCTGGCTCGTGGATGCGCCCTCGTCGCTGGCGCGCCTCGACCAGGGGCAGGCCGAGGTGGACCGTGTCTGGGGGCGCTACACGGAGCTGCTGATCGCGGCCGCTGGCTCGGGACTCTTCGACGTGCTCGCACACCTGGACCTGCCGAAGAAGTTCGGTCATCGTCCGTCGGTCCCGTTCGCCGGGCGGCAGAGCGAGGTCGTGGCCGCGGTGGCAGCCTCTCGCTGTGCCGTGGAGCTGTCGTCGGCCGGGCGGCGCAGGCTGGTGGGCGAGGACTACCCCGCACCGGACGTTCTGCGCGAGCTGGCCTCGGTCGGGGTGCCCTTTGTGCTCTCGTCCGACGCCCACGCCCCCGCCGAGGTAGGCTTCGGCTTCGCCGAGCTGGCGGCAAACGCACGGGCGGTGGGGGTGGACGAGGTACTGGTGTTCGGAAGACGGCGGGGAAAGCCCGTTTCGCTTTGACAGGGTTGCTAGAATTGCGACAGCCCGCGATTCGGCGGGTCGTTTTGTGGTACCCGAACAGGGGGCAACTTGATGGACAAGGAACACTACCGAGTGCTCATTCTGGGCTCGGGCCCGGCGGGGCTGACGGCGGCGCTCTACGCGTCGCGTGCCGAACTCGCGCCGCTCGTCGTTGACGGGATGCAGCCGGGCGGTCAGCTCACCATCACCACCGACGTCGAGAACTACCCCGGCTTCCCGGAGGGGATCCTGGGGCCCGAGCTCATGGCCAAGATGCGTGCACAGGCGGAGCGCTTCGGCACCACCACGATCTTCGACACTGCCACGGCGGTCGATCTTTCGAATCGTCCTTTCCGGGTGACGACCGGCGAGCACGGGGTCGTGAGCTCTGACACCCTCATCGTTGCCAGCGGGGCCTCTGCCAGGCTTCTCGGAATACCCGCCGAGACCGAGCTCATGGGGTACGGCGTCTCCGCGTGCGCCACGTGCGATGGGTTCTTCTTCAAGGGCCGGGAGGTCGTGGTGGTGGGCGGCGGCGACACCGCAATGGAAGAAGCGACCTTCCTGACCCGCTTTGCCAGCAAGGTGACGGTGGTCCACCGCCGGGGTGAGCTGCGTGCATCGCGGATCATGCAGGAGCGCGCCCAGGCCAACGCAAAGATCGCGTTCGAATGGCACTCCGTTGTGGTGGACATCGTGGGCACGCGGGAGGCGGGCATCACCGGGGTCGTGCTGGAGGATGTGCGGACCAAAGAGCGGCGCGTCCTTCCGACCCAGGGGGTGTTCATGGCCATCGGGCACAAGCCCAACACCGAGCTGTTCCTCGGGCAACTGGAGATGGACGGTGGGGGTTACATCGTGACGAGACCCGGCTCCACCCGCACCTCGGTGGAAGGAGTGTTCGCCAGCGGCGATGTGCAGGACCACGTCTTCCGCCAGGCAGTCACCGCCGCAGGGAGCGGCTGCATGGCGGCAATCGAAGCCGAGCGCTGGCTCGCGGAGCACGGGGCTTGATGGCGGGAATAGCCGCCTGGAGAAGGCAGGTTTTTTGCTGGTAGGGGCAGGTCTGCCCCTGGAGGGTAAACATGTTGACGATGACGGAGAAGGCCGTCGAGAAGGTCCGGTACTATGCGGGCGAGATGCCGGATGCCAAAGGCAAGGAGCTGCGCATCTTCGTGCAGGGCGGCGGCTGTTCCGGTTTTCAGTACGGTTTCACATTCGACGACCTGCAGGAGGGCGACACCGTCGTGGAGTCGGGTGGGGTGCGGGTTCTGGTGGACCCGATGTCGGCCCAGTACCTCACAGGCGCCACGGTGGACTTCGTGGAGGACCTACGCGGCGCGGGCTTCGTGGTGGAGAACCCTAACGCGGTGCGTTCTTGCGGGTGCGGCCACTCGTTCTCGGTGGAATGAGCGAAGGGTTGAGATTGCCAGGACGTGAGAGGACGGACGTGACCACACGGGCACTGGACGGACGTCACCGCGCCGTCGTGCGGATGGGGAACCCGGTGCTGCGCGAGCGCGCTCAGGACATCCCGCACGACCGCTTCGGCACCCGCTTCCTGCGCGACCTCGGGCGCGATCTCCTGCGGACCATGTTCGAGGACAACGGCGTGGGGCTGGCCGCGCCGCAGGTGGGTTCCGGCGTGCGCGTCTTTGCGTACTACGTCCCCGGAGAGGGGGACCGCGACGCGGTTCCTCCTCGGGTGCTGGTCAACCCCGTGTTGACGCTGGTCGGGGAGCCCACCGAGCTCGGCTGGGAAGGGTGTCTCTCGGTACCGGGCCTGCGCGGCATGGTGCCTCGACATCCGGCGGTGAAGGTCTCCACATTCGACACGGACGGTAACGAGCTGACGTTCGAGGCGGAAGGGTTTCACGCCCGGGTGATCCAGCACGAGCACGACCACCTGGACGGCATCGTCTTCCTCGACCGGATGACGGACATGTCCTCCCTGATGTTCGAGGAGGAGTGGGAGCAGTACGCCAAGGAGAAGGATCTACCGGTCGAGGTGTGATTCGGAGTGAGCCGGGAAGAGGTGAAGAGGCGCTCGCGAGATAGCCGCGAGCGCCTCCGCGTTCTGCGGTCGGGCACCTAGAGCTTGGGAGCTGGCGCGGCCGGAGCTGCCGGCGCTGCTGGCGCGGCCGGGGCCGCCGGGGCTGGGGGAGGCTCTGGGGTTTCCGGCGCCTGGCCGTACCACCGGAATGAACCGGTCCTGTGCCGTGGCACCTGCACCGAGATGGAGAGCTTGTCGCGCTTGCGCATCACCTGAAGCGCCACATTCTCGCCCGGTTCGTAGGACCGCAGGATGCGCAGCGCCTGTGTCGGCGTGGTGGGCGTCCGGTCGCCGATCTTGAGGATGACGTCGCCACCCTTGAGCTTGAGTGGGCCGTCCTTGGACGCGCTCACGACGAGAATCCCCTCGGCGGTTGCGAAGTACTCGCCCAACTCGGGGTTGAGGGCGACGAGCTCGATGTCGCGCCACGGGCGACCAACCGTGTGGACATCCACGTCGATGTCCGGGACGTCCGGCACCTCGATGTCGGGGATCTCGATCAAGGGCTGCTCGGGCACGGTGACCATCCTGATTCGGGGTCCCATGGCTCGGGTAGCGGTGACCGTGACCGTTTTGGTCCCGCTGCCGCGCCGGTACTCCAACGTCACCTTGTCGCCGTCCTTAAGGCCGCGCGCCAGCTCCATCAGCTTGGCGGTGGGCGCCGACTCGTCCTCGTCAGCCTCGACCTTGGCGGAGGCGAGCAGCTCGCCGTTGAACTTGACGATGATGTCGCCGGGCTGAAGACCTGCCTCCTCGGCCGGGCTGCCCGGGGTGAGCCCCTCCAGATAGGCCCCGATCGCATCGGTCTTGGGGTTTTTCTCCGACTGGAGAACCAGGCCGAGGCGGGCGCGGTCACCGAAGATGACGACTCTCCGGTCGATCCTCTTGAGATCCCTGTTGATGTGGAGGCGGCCCAGTCGTTCCGCTGCGCTTTGCATCGCCCGTTCCGCTTCCCGCACCTGCTGCTCGGCCGCGCGCATCTGCTGCTCGGCCTTCTTCATCTCGACCTCGGCGTCGCGGCGCGCCTTTTCGGTGTCCTTGCCGGTCTCCTGTGCGGCTAGCGGTCCGGCGAGCAGCAGCAACATGCCGAGCCCTGCGAGGAATCTGGTGGTCTTCATGTGTTGTCTCCCTTTCTTCTTTTACAGCCCGACGTATGCGGTGCGGGTGGTCTGGACGCTGACGAGCGCGTCGAGGAGCCGAACCCGCTCCTGCCACAGTTCCAAGACATCCTGTGATTGAGCGCGTTCGGGTCCGACACGGCCGAGCTGGGCGTCAACGACAGCGATACGGTCCTCCAGCTGCACGATCGTGTCGGCGGTGCGCCCGTTGACGACGCGGCCTGCACCGCCGTGGGTGCGCAGGCGCTGCTCGAGCTGCTGGGAGGCGGCGACGAGCACCTTGGTCTCGCGCACAAGCTGGGCTTCGTGCCAGGATTCGAGCCCGCCACGGACAGCGATCACCAGCGTGAAAGCGGCGGCAACGCAGGCCGCTGCCCAGCCGGCCAACGCCCAGCGGCGGCGCTGCACGCGGGCTGTGAGCTCGGCCCGCAGGCTGGGCCAGATGTCGTCGGCCGGGCGCTGCTCGGGGAGCGCCGCGAGGCGCCCCTGGATGGCGCGCAGGCGCTCGATCTCCGCGCCGCACTGCGGGCAGGATTCGGCGTGCGCAACGGCATCCACGGTCGCGTCGCCGTCGCGCACCGCGAGCAGATCCTCGAGGCTTAGGTGCATGGTCCCTCCAAGCGGGGCGCCAGCATCTCACGCAGGCGGGCATGGGCTCGTGCCAGCTGCGACTTCGAGAAGCTGGCGGTCTTACCCGCCATCGCGGCGATCTCGTCGTGGCTGTACCCCTCGACGTCGTGGAGCCAGATCACCACGCGCGCGGTGTCCGGGAGGCGGGCGAGGGCGGCCTGGAGGTCGAGCCTCTCTGGGGCAGTCGCGATCGCTGCGATGCCGTGGGCCCGCTCTGCTGCCACGGCATCAGCCAGCTCCTCGGAGAGATCCTCCTCGGGCGCGCGCGACGCCTGCCGCCGCAGCTTCATGAGCGCCTTGCTCGCGGCGACCCTTCGGATCCAGCCCTCGAACGAGCCATCGCCGCGGAAACGCCCGATGCTTCGCACGACCTCCAGAAACGTCTCCTGCAAAACGTCCTCGGCGTCGTGGGAGGTGCGGGTGAGCCGGCGGGCCAGGGTGTAGACGGGAACCTCGAAGTGCCTGAACAGTGCCTCGAGCGCCGCTTCGTTGCCCGCCTTGGCGCGCGCCACCAGTACCTCGTCCACCGTTGTCATCTGGGTTGCTCGCGTAGTGACCCCCGTGGGTTCCCCAGCCTGCAATACGGTGGCGGCCTCGAGAAGGTTCAGGGTCACCCGACCGCCTGTTGTGACATCGTGTCCCACACCCATCAAGATGCGCGGCGGAGGAAAATCGTCGCGGCCGGGACCGGTGATGCGAACGCCCCAGCGCGGGGCGACCTCTGCAACCACCTGATCGGTCCTAGCAGCACCTCTGTGTCAGGGGGTGGAGTCCTTGCCCGAGACTCGGATCGTCTCCAGGCCGTGGGCGTGGGGGCCGGTCTCCTGGTGTCGCAGGAGGAACGCAAAGAAGAGCGCCACGATGCCGAGCACCGAGAACATCCACATCCCGGGCGTGTATCCGGTGGGGTTGGAGGCGCTCGCCGCCCAGTGGTCGTTCGCCCAGCCGATCAGGAGGTTGAACCCCGCTAGGCCGATGTTCTGGATCATCGTCATCAGGCCGTACGCGGTGCCGAGCTTGGACTGGTCCACGATGTAGGCGACCGAAGGCCACATCACCGCGGGGATGAGCGAGAAGGCGACGCCCATGACTGCCATCGGCACGACCAGGGGGACGCGGGTGTACGCCATGACCAGATAGACGGGAACCAGCAACAGCGACCCGAACATCATGAACAGCGCCCTCTTGCCGATCTTGTCGACGAGCAGGCCGAAGAGGGGCGTGCAGACCATCGCGAACAGCGTGAGCATGCTGGAAAGGAACCCCCCGAACTCGCGCGAGGCGCCGTGGGCCTCGATGAAGAACTTCACGGCAAACGTCTGGAACGGGAAGATCGCGGAGTAGAAGGTGATGCAAAGCGCCACAACGTACCAGTAGGAGGTGCCGAACTTGAACAGGTCGGCGAAGACGACCTTGTCGGTGCCGCCGCTTCCACCGAGCGAGTAACGCCTCTCGGCGGTCGCCTCCAGGATCCAGTAGAGGATCGGCCCCGTGATGCAGAAGGTGGCCATGCCCACGCTGATGAGGAGAGGCCACTTCCAGTTGGCGTAGGCGGCCGCCGCCCACGTCGGGGCGTTGAGGGCCGCGAAGGAGCCCAGGCGCGTGATCGTGAGGTTCACCCCGAATGCAAATGACAACTCCTTACCACGGAACCACTTGGCAATGGCCGTGGTAACCGCGACGATGAGCGACTCGGCGCCCAAGCCGAAGATCAGGCGCCCCGTCGCCATCACCGCGAGAGTGCCGCTCACCACCGTGATCGCCGCACCTGCAAAGCACAGGACGCCGAACAGCATCGTCGCCTTGCGGGTGCCGATGCGATCGATGATGAAGCCCCCGATCAGCACCATGAAGACGTTCGGGATGCTGTAGATCGCGTTGAGCAGGCCGATGTTCGCGTCGGAGAATCCGAGTTGCGCCTTCAGGACGTCGGCGAGCGGGCTAATCGAGTCGTAGACGTAGTAGTTGCCGAACATCGCGAAGGAGATCAGCACGAGGACGGCCCAGCGGTACGCCTTGGGCGGAGCCGGTTTCTCCGGGGCGGATGTGATCGTCGAAGCGGTCATGAGGGGCTCACCTCGTGCGCCCTGAGCCCCGAGCGGGTGGGCGCGGGCGTCGGGGGATGGTAGCAGAGGAGGGGCCATCCGACGCCGCGCACCGTGACGCGGGGAGCGGTCGCACGCCGGGGCCCATGCAAAGCCTGAACCCTCGGGTGGTGTCCTGCGTCTAATAGGGAGAGGTCCAGAACCCGGCCCACCCCACGGCGACGGTCGGGAGCGGGAGAGCGTATGAAGAGGTGGCTCAAGGTATTGATACCTGTCGTTGTCCTCGGGGGCATCGGTTTTGGCGCCGTCCAAGCCAGCAAGTCCAGCGGTGCCTCCAAGAACGGCTTCACCCTGGTGAAGGTCGAGCGCGGGACGATCACCGACAAGGCGCTTGCGACGGGTCAGATCGTGCCCGAACAGGAGATCCAGGTGAAGTCCCAGATCTCGGGAACGATCCAGGAGTGTTTCGCCGAGGTGGGCGACCGGGTGGAGATCGGCCAACCGCTGTTTTCCATCACCCCAGATCCCACCCCGCTCGAGCTCAACGAGGTGGAGCGCGGCGTTCAGCTGGCCGAGGTGGCCTACGCCAGGGCGAGCGCCGATTTCGAGCGCAACGGCGCCCTCTGGAAGGAGGGGATCCTCTCCAAGGAGCTTTTCGACGCCAGCAAGCAGGCGTTCGACCAGTCTAGGATCCAGCTCGACCTTACGCGGGAACGGCTTGCGCTCACCAAGGAGGGGAAGCTCGCCCGCGCAAAGGGCGGAATGGATTCGGTGATCCGCGCCCCCGCGTCCGGAACGGTGCTCAAGCGCCACGTCAACCCCGGTGACCCGGTCGTGCCGCTGACCTCGTACCAGGCCGGCACTCCGCTCATGACGCTCGCCGACATGGGAACCCTCATGTTCAAGGGGACGGTGGACGAGATCGACGTCGGCAAGCTCAAGGAGGGGATGCGGGTTCGAATCAAGATCGGCGCCCTCCCGGATGCCACGGTCACCGGGCGGCTCACGAGGATCGCCCCCAAGGCGACCGAGAAGGAGGGCACGACGCTGTTCGACGTCGAGGCGGCCATCGAGAACCCCGGTGGCGTGACGCTGCGCGCCGGCTACTCGGCGAACGCCGACGTCGTCATCCAGGAGAAGGCCAACGTCCTGCTGCTCCCCGAGCGGCTCGTGAGCTTCGAGAAGGACAAGGCTTCCGTCGAGGTCCCTGGCGCCGTGCCGGGCGCGCAGCCGGTGAAGAAGGAGATCAAGGTCGGGTTGTCCGATGGCTTGAAACTCGAGATCGTGGCCGGTCTTGCGGAGGGCGAGGAGATTGTCCAGCGCCCCCCGAAGGAGATCAAGTGACCCTTCGGCGCGTGGACGCGCTGAAGGGTCATCCCGAGCGCAGCGGGGGATCCCATCGCGAGACCACGACCTCGATACGCTCGGCCGGATCGCCGGAGGCGAGGGGCTGAGCTGTGGGTTGGCGCAACTACCTTCGCCAGTTCCTCCGCGACCTCCGCAGCCAGAAGCTGCGCACCGTGCTCACGCTGTTCGGTCTGGTGTGGGGCACCGCCTCCGTCACTCTGCTGCTGGCGTTCGGGGAGGGGCTCCAGGAGCGGCTGATCAAGAACATCCGCGGTCTCGGTGAGAACATCGTGATCTGCTGGCCCTCGCAGACCAGCAAGCCCTGGGAAGGGCTGCCGCGCAACCGGAAGATCGCGATCAAAGACGAGGACATCGAGGCGCTGCGCCGCGAGGTTCCCGGGCTGACCGCAATATCCGGCGAGTACAGCGCCGGCAACAAGAAGTTCAAGGTGGGGCACAAGGTCCTGGTGCCGGGGATGACGGGGGCAAACCCGGTTTTCGCCGCGATGCGGAACCTGATTCCGCAGACGGGCGGACGCTACGTCAACGACCTGGACATGGACGAGCGGCGGAGGGTCGTCTTCCTCGGCGATGGGCTCAAGAACGACCTGTTCGGCGACGAGGAGGCGGTGGGCAAGTACGTGACCGTCAACGGCGTGCCGTTCCTGGTGGTCGGGGTCATGCAGAAGAAGGAACAGGACTCGTCGTACCAGGGGCGCGACACGGACCGGGCCTCCATCCCGGGCACGACGTTTCGGGCGATGTATGGCCAGGAGAAGTACGGAAACTTCGTCCTCCAGGTCGCGGACGCAGACAAGGTGGAAGTTGCCAAGGACAAAGTGATCGCCACTCTGGCGAAGATCCACAGGTTCGACCCGACCGACTCCGAGGCGGTGCGGATGTGGGACGTCACCGAGAACGAGAAGTTCATGCACTCGTTCATGCTCGGCTTCCGTATCTTCCTGGGCGTGATGGGCGTGCTGACGCTGGTGGTCGCCGGGATCGGGGTCTCGAACATTATGAACGTCGTGGTGGAGGAGCGCACCAAGGAGATCGGGGTCAAGATGGCTCTGGGCGCGAGACAGCGCGCAATCATCACGCAGTTCCTGTTCGAAACCCTGCTGCTGACGGCGCTGGGCGGGGCGATCGGTTTCGCGATTTCGGCCGGTATCTGCGCTGGGTTTCCGGCAAGCCTTGACGAGTACGTCGGGACGCCGGCCATTTCGCTGCAAGTTGGAGCGACCACAACAGCCGTTCTTGGCGTGATCGGTTTTCTGGCGGGTTTCTTCCCAGCGCGCAGCGCGGCGCGTCTCAACCCGGTCGAGGCGCTGAGGCTGTAGCGATGCTGACCGCCAAGCTCATTGTCCGGCTCTTTCACAGCGCCGCCAAGATCCAGCGCAAGCGGATGATCCTCACCGTGACGGCGATCGCGTGGGGCACCATCGCGATCATCCTGCTCCTCTCGTTCGGGGAGGGGCTCAAGCGCAGCATGGATCAGGGGAGGCGCGGCCTCGGGGACAGCCTGGTCATCCTGTGGATGGGGGAGACCGAGAAGGCGTATGCCGGCCTTCCCGCGGGGCGTCCGATTCGGCTCGTGCCGGACGATGTGGAACTCGTCCTCAAGAGCGTTCCGGAGATCGCCTCGGCTTCGGGGGAGATGCACAACTGGAACGTGCAGCTGGTCAATGACCGGAAGGCGCTCAACAAGCGCGTTGTGGGCGTGCAACCGGCCTACGGGGAGCTCCGAACCAGCTACCCGCAGCCGGGAGGACGGTACATCGACCAGCTGGACCAGCGCTTGAAGCGGCGGGTCGTTTTCCTGGGCAACGAGCTGGCAAAAGACCTATTCGGGACCGAGGACGTAGTGGGCAAGACCCTGCTGGTTGCCGACATGCCGTTCACGGTGATCGGCGTAATCCAGAAGAAGCGGCAGATGGGGATGTACGGCGGCCCCGACAGCGACCGGGCCACAATCCCGCTCTCCACCTTCGAGGCGATGTTCGGTCGACGGTACCTGTCGAACTTCGTCTACAAGCCGGTCAGCACCGAGATCGCTCCGGTGGCCAAGCGCCGCCTCATGGAGGTCCTTGGCGCCAAGTACCGCTTCGACTCTGCCGACACGCGGGCGCTTCACTTCTGGGACACGATCGAGAACACCAAGGTGTTCAGCAAGATGATGATCGGGATCGAGATCTTCCTTGGTGTGATCGGCGCCCTCACGATGATCATCGGTGGAGTGGGCGTGGCCAACATCATGTTCGCCGCGGTCACCCACCGGACGCGTGAAATCGGCGTGCAGATGGCGCTCGGAGCGCGACGCGTCTACATCACAGGCGCGCTCGTGCTGGAGTCGCTTGCACTCACCTTTCTCGGCGGCATCTTTGGGATCGCGGTGGGCGCGGCCATCGTGCAGGTGTTGGCCGCGGTGCAGGCCCGGGCCAAGAGCGAGGCGATGGAGTTTCTCGGTCAGCCAACCATCTCGATCCCGATAGCGGTCACGACGGTGATACTGCTGGGGCTAATCGGATTGGTGGCGGGCTACTTCCCGGCGCGGAGGGCGGTGTCGGTGGAGCCCGCTGCTGCACTCAGGTACGAGTAGGCGTGGCATCACGGCCGCGAGGGCGGGCCGTGTGGAGGTTTAGATGTTCGGCAACGGGAGAAAGAAGAACGGGGCAAACCCGGGCGCAGGGAACGGTGACCTCATCGATCTGGAGGGGATTCGGAAGGTCTACGACACCGGGGCCATCAAGGTCGAGGCGCTGCGTGGCGTAGACCTGACGGTGAAAGAGAACGAGTTCCTCGCGATCGTGGGTCCGTCCGGGTCGGGCAAGTCCACGCTCATGAACATCATCGGCTGTCTCGACACGGCCACCGACGGCTCCTACCGCCTCAAGGGGGAGCAGGTGGGCGGACTGTCGATCGATCGTCTTGCAGAGATCCGCAACAAGCGAGTCGGTTTCGTGTTCCAGAACTTCAACCTGCTTCCGCAGCTCACTGCCTTCGAGAACGTCGAGATGCCCCTGCTCTTCAAGGGTACGCAAGCCCGGCAGCGTCGCGAGCGCGTGGAGTTCCTCTTCGAGCAGGTGGGACTCTCCGACCGCATGCTGCACCGACCGGTAGAGCTCTCGGGCGGTCAGATGCAGCGTGTGGCTATTGCCCGGGCACTGGCCTGCGAGCCCGACATCATTCTGGCCGACGAGCCGACCGGAAACCTCGACACCACCTCGGGTCGGGACATCGTGGGAATGTTCGAGGAGCTCTGGCACAAAGGTCACACCCTGGTGCTGATCACGCACGACGCGGCACTTGCAGGGCGCACGAAGCGCGTCGTGCACGTCCAGGATGGCGCGGTGGTGAGCGACGAGGCGGTGGCCTGAGACTCCCTACTGCGGCTTGACGCCCACGTACGATCCGGCGGCGTTGATCGTGTACCAGATCTCATCCGGCTTGGTCTTGAACGCCCTTGTGAAGAGCTCCTCGGCAGTCTGACGGTCCGCGTTGAGGTTGTACCAGGCACCGATTTCGGTGAGGTTTCCCTCGTCCTTTGGGTCGAGCGCGAGCGCCTTGTCGAAGGCGGCCTTAGCCTTGTCCCACTCGTTGGCCTCGAGGTAGACGCGACCCATGCGCATCCAGTCATCCGCCTTGACCTTGGTGGCGACCACGCGGTCGAAGATCCCCTGACCCTCGACCTTGTCGCCCATCAGGTAGTACACCCGGCCGACCGCGATGTTTTCCCATGAGCCTTTGCCCGCCTGCGAGAGCGCCGCCGGCAGCAAACCGAGGGCTGCATCTTTGGGACTCTTGCCGGTGTACATCATGGGGTCCGTCCTCTTGGTCGCCGAGGCCGCGACGCCGATGGCCACTCCGAGAACGAACACCGCCACGACGAGCAGCGCATGAGCTTTCTTCATCATTTCCTCCCCGATCAGGGAATATAGACTCGATCTCCCCTGGGTGCAACCGCCAGGCTGGGGCTCGCTTGCGGGCTCCCGTGCGGTGGGGTACTGATGTCATTGACGTGGGGCGATGGAGGTTTTCCATGAAGTCACTGACGCGCTACCTGACCATGAACGTCCCGACTCGAATGGACTTCGTCAACATAACCGGGAAGGTGCAGGAGGCGGTGTACGAGAGCGGGGTGCGGGAGGGAATGTGCCTGGTCAACGCCATGCATATCACCGCCAGCGTGTTCATCAACGACGACGAGGCTGGTCTTCACGAAGACTTCAAGCGTTGGCTCGAGCGGCTGGCCCCGTTCGACCCCTCGCCCACGGTCTACCGGCACAACCGGAGCGGTGAGGACAACGGCGATGCGCACCACAAGCGGCAAGTGATGGGGCGTGAAGTGGTGGTGGCGGTCACGTCCGGGAAGCTCGACTTCGGGCCCTGGGAGCAGATCTTTTACGGCGAGTTCGACGGCCGCCGACCCAAGCGCGTGCTGATCAAGGTCATCGGGGAGTGAGGGGTCCGTCGGGCCGCGGGGCGCTTGACTTCCCTCGTGGTGGTGCGGCTACACTTGCGGCGACCATCGCGGTTCTTGGGGGGATCATGAAGGGCACGCGGCTTCCGGTATCGTCTCTTGTGGTGCCACTGGCGGCTGCCATCCTGGCGGCGTGCAGCGCCGAGAACGCCTCCAACGTCTCGGACGTGATCGTGGCGGGCGCCAAGCGGCTGAAAAGCTCGGGGCAGACCCAGCTCACCATCCGCTACCAGCCGCCCGACACGAAGCCGTACGTGATCGTGGTCTACCCCGCCGTCCGGACACCCGAGGACGAAGCGTCCCTCGAGCGGATCGCGCCCAAGGCCCTGGCGATCAGCCAGGCCGGCGCTGCCCTCTCTCCAAAGGCGGAGGGGTTCACCGACACCGTGGTGCTCTGGCGGAAGGGGGCGCTGGCGACGTTCAGCACCTCGGGGCGTGGCGTCGCCGAGGCGTTGATGGTGCTGGCGGTGGCCAAGGACAAGGGCGGGCCGACGGACATCACCCTCAACCGCGAGGGTGACAAGGTGTACATCGTCGAGGTCCACTGAGTCGGGCAGGCCGCGCGCCTAGAACGGCTCTCGGCGGGAAACCCGACTGCGGCGGACGAGGGACGCCCACAGACGCGGGGTGTGACGCGCCAGGAACACCGCGAGCTTGGCATGTGAGGTGATGATGCGCTCGCGGCGCCGGCGGGCGACGGCGCGCACGATCTGGCGTGCCGCACGCTTCGTGGGCATCCGCAACCAGTGGGGGACCGGGTCGGGGGCGTCGGCGCGCAGGTGACCACGGTTGTCGACCAGGCGGATTTCACTTTCCACGAACCCCGGCGTGATTAGGACGACCGCGATTCCGTGAGGGGCGAGCTCGCTGCGCAGCGCCTCGGCGAGCGCGCGCACTGCGAACTTGCTCATCGCGTACGGCGAGGCGGTCGGGGCCGCCATGTAGGCGCTCACGCTGCCGAGGATCACCAGGGTACCCCTGGAGCGCCGCAGCTCGGCGAGGGTGGCGTAGGTTGTGCGGAGCACGCCGAATACGTTGGTCTCGAACTGCCGCCGATAGTCGTCGATGCGCAGGGCTTCGAGGGCGCCGACCACCCCGAAGCCAGCGTTGGCCACCACAACGTCGATGGGGCCCAACCCCGAGGCGGTGAGCGCAACGGCGCGCTCGAGATCACCTTCCCTCGTGACATCGCCGGGGATCGCGAGGGCGTGCCCGCCGCCGGCCCGGATCTCTGCCGCGACCGTTCGGAGGCGCTCAGCGCGCCGGGCCACCAGCGCCACCGAGGCGCCCCGACCGGCAAACTCTCGGGCGAGCCCGGCGCCGATCCCCGAAGACCCCCCGGTGATGAAGACCACCTTGCCGGTAAAGGTTCTCATGAACGTGGCGCCTCCCAGGCGCGCTGGAACTGTTGGCGTTCTAGCCCACTCCCCCGTGGCCCCCGACGGGCGTCAACCCCTGGGGGTGGTGGACCTTCGCGACCCGGCCCCCGTCGGCGAGGTCGAGGAACTCATCGCCCTCGGGTGCGGAGCCGTCGGGCCGGCGGATCACTTTGCAGAGGGGCTTGTCGAACGTCTCGGGGGAACGCACCGTGGAGATCGACAGCACGAGGTGGCCATCCACGAGACTCAGGATCGCGCCGGGGGGGAAGCGCCCCATGATGTTGCAGAAGAGTTGCGTCAAAAGCGGGTCGTATGCCTTACCGGCCTGCGCCGCCATGCGGGCAAGACAGTCAGGAGTGGAGAGGATGGGTCCCTGGTCCGGCCGGTAGCGGGTGAGGATGTCGTAGTCGTCGGCAATGTGCACGATCCGTGCGTACAGGGCGGGCAGGCCGCGGGTGTCGTCGAAAGCGTAGTGGTGCTGCAGCACCGTGAGCAGGCGCCTGAGCTTGGCGCGGTGGAAGCCGCGTTGGCGCAGCAGCACCCGGAGCCCCGCGCGGGTGTGGCGTTCGAACGGGACCGAGTAGCCGTCCTCGCGCATGGTGAAGCCGACGTCGTGAAACATCGCCGCCACGCCGAGGTCGGCCAGCGAAGCGTCGGAGAGGCCGGCTGCCCGGCCGATCATGAGGGAGAGATTGGTCACCATGAGCGTGTGCTGGGCGAACGGGGGCATCGCATCCTCGGCCCTCCGTGCGACCTCTGCGCTGTCACCGAACCTCGAGGCATCGATCAACTGGTGGACGAGGCGGCGCACCGGCAGCGGGCTGGGCAGGCGGTCGGCGCCAAGCGTGGCAAACACGCCCGCAACCGTGCTGGCGCTCGCGAGGTAGACCTCCCGGAACTCACGCGTGGCCTGGTGGAGCTCCTCACCCGTGATCCGGAAGCGGAACGGCGGGTGCACCTGGACGGAACTCATGCCCGCCGCAGCGAGCTCCGTCTGGAGCGCCGCTCGGGGCTCCGAGGGGCCGGGCGGGGACGAGAAAAGCCGCACGATCGTACGGATCTCGGGGTCGTCAAGCGGTGCGTTGACGGTCAGGCCACCGACACCGTGCCGGTGCAGGTCAGTGCCCAGAGTGATCGACTGCTCGATCAGCTTGTCGAAACGGATGCGGAGGTCGTTGACGAAGATCTGATCCTCCACACACTGCAGGGTCGCCGGGCCCAACAGCTCGAGGAGCTCCCGGAGGGCGGAGCCGAAGTCCCTCACCGGGGCGTCGAAGGCGGTGTTGTTGAGGGCGTGTGTCCGGGCCATATGGAGCAACCCATTGAAAAGGTGCGCGAGCTGCGCGCCCAGCTCGCGCACGCGGGTGGCGAGCTCGCGGTCCTCCTCGGCTCGTGCTCTTGCGAGAGTCTTGCCGAGCTGTTCCTGGGCGGTGGCGATCGAATCAGGCATGGGGCCGACCTTCCTGTGGATGCCTGAGCCGCGCGAGCGTCGCCTCGGCCTGGCGGGAAAGGTCATCGCTGGTGTGGCGCGAGAGCCACTCCAAGAGCTCCTCCGAGTCGCGTCCGGGAAGATGTGCGAGTCCGCTAACGGCCGCCCACCGGAGGATGGTCTGGCCGGGGGCGAGGCGGCCGAGCAGGCCGGATGGACGGATCCATTCCTTGAACAACGGCCTGGCTCTGGTGGGGTCGAACGAGGCGAGGGCCTCGCCGGCCGCTCGTGCCTCGGCCACGGTGAGCTCCCCGGTGGACCCGCGCTTGACCCTCTCGACCAGGGGGTCGAATGCCCTGCTCTCCCGCTGGCGGGCCAGGATCGCGAGCGACCGCACCCTCACGGCAGACGAGCCCGCGCCGAGAGCCCCGACGAGCGCCCGTCCGATCCTGGCACCGTACGGCACGGTTTCGAGAAACCTCAGGCCCTCGAGCTGAAGCTCCTCGTCGGTGCCGCCGATAAACCCGACCGCGGCCTCCACGGCGCCAGCCGGGTCGGCCCGGGTGAGGAGCCGAAAGAGCTCGATGGACGCAGGGCCGCCAAGCGCGTGCAGGCGCTCGACGACGCGTGCGGTCTGGCCGTGCATCTGGGTTTCGAGGAGCTGGCGTATCAGCGGCGAGCCGCGGTGGTGCAGAGAGCCGGCGAAGAGGTCGAGCAGCGTCCCGAGGTGGTCGCCGGGTGCCGTGCTCATGAGCTCGACAAGGGCGGGCGGGGCCGCGGGCTCGTCGGGTCCGAGCTCGAGGATGAACCGCCTCACGACGTCCTCGTCTATGCACGACGCGAGGAGCTCTTTGCGAGCCTTTTCGTCGGGTGGCGCTGTGCGCTTGACCGTGTGCACGACCTCAAGAAGTGCGTCGAGGTAGTTGTCCCCTACGAGGAAGGCGCAGATCTCCCTGAGCACCGGGGCCACGTCGTCGAGCGTGAGGGGATCGAGAGGGTCGGAGAGCCCCGCCAGCAACTCCTTGGCGAGCTGGAGGCACTCGCGTGGTACGGCTTCGGTGCCGTCCTCCTCGGTGATGCTGGTCAGCAGCGAAGGTGGCACCTGCCTGTGCTCGATCGCGGCGCGCTCGGTGAAGCTCGGCCACGGGTAGTCGAACCGGTAGGGGGCGCCGAATACCATCGCCTGCATGGCGTTCCGCGGGCCGGCCAGCGAGCCTTCCGGCACCTGCATGTCGGAGTCGTCGTCCTCGCTCGCAACCAGGCCCTCCACCGCTCCGATTTCGATGTGCTTGAAGTCAGCCCGCCAGAGCAGGGTGACGACGTCATCCTCCTGGGTGCGGACTCCCTTGTAGCGGACGGAGAGGATGCCGATCAGGGCGATGATCTCGTCCCACTCGAGCTCGGGGCGGATCACCAAGCGCCGAACCCCGTCGCGGTAGAGGCGAAACGCGAGAGAACGCTCGCGGTCCTTGTCCGAGTAAACTACCTCGCCTCCCAGGACGATGTCCCAGGGGCGAACCTCGAGGTTCATCTCGCCGTGCGTGGCGAGGTAGTGCTCGAACCTGGCGCGCGTGTCCTCGAGGAAGCCGCGAATCCTCTCGTTGGCGGCGTCGTAGAGGATGAACGAGCGGGCGGTGTGGGCGAGCGCGCGCAGCGCCGCGTTGGCGTCGCGGCCAGCCGCGCTCTGCCCGAGCGCCGCCTCGCCGATCTCGGCGCCCGGCGCGCCGCTCTCCACGGCCCCGGTGGCGGGTTCCGGCTGCGGGTGGTCCGCCTCGGTGGCCCCGTGGTCGGGCGGTGAGGGGGGCGACGGTTCGTGCATGCGTGCCTGCCTTTTCCCCCGGTTGGCGCGACCGTTGGGCGCGCGGAACCCTCCTTATTTCATGATACCCCCGACACCGGCACGCACGGCGCCCCAGAGCCTTTTACTCGCCGTAGTACTCGATGACGCGCACGACCGCCTGCTGGCACACCTTGCAGAACGGTTTGGCACCCTTCGTGAACATGAGGCAGTCCACCATTGGCCGGTAGAGGCCTCGGGACGCGTACCCCGCCCCTTCGAACGCTCCGACCTGGGCGACGAACGCGGATTTCGCGAGGTAGGCGTCGACTCTGGCGGCGTGCTCGCGCGAGAGGCGCTCCGACTCCTCCTGCAGCTTCTCCACGTCCACGCGGGGGGCTCCGGCGCGCTTGGCCGCCGCGATCTTCCCGTTGAGCTCCTCGCGCACCTTCTGGTAGGCCAGGTCCGTCGTGTCGAAGTCGGCCTTCTCCCATAGGGTCGGGATGGCGGTCCCAGGCGTCATCAGCGATTTCCACTTGAGGTTCGTGGGGTCGAGGAGCGCGGTGACGTTGGGGGGCGACGGCTCCACGCCCTTCGGGAAGAACTCCGAATAGGCCACCGAAGAGGTGTAGTACTCGTCGGCAAGCCCGCCGAAGGTGTGCCCGAACTCGTGGAGGAACACGTAACTGCTCCAGTAGTTGTCGGCGGTAAACGTGCAGTAGAGGTTGTAGATCCCGCCGCCGCCGTAGCGGGGGGAGTTGACCATCACCAGCAAGGCGTCGTAGGGCACATGGGCGGCGAGGTCGCGGAGACTCCGGTTGCCCTCGATGAGCAGGTAGCGCTCCGAGCCGAGGGAGTCGAAGCTCGCGTTCAAGGCGGTGTTCTTGAAGGAGCCCCAGCTCGGCTCGTCGCAGCCGCTCTCCTGGGACGGCTTGAGAACCCCGTAGATGTTGAAGCTGTCCTTGCGGCTCGCGTACGGCTCCTGGGCGAGGAAGATCTTTACGAATCGGGCGAGGTCGGCGCGGAACTTCCCCTCCTCCTGCGCGGTGTACCCCTCGCCGAGGATCGCGACGTCCACCTTGGCGTGTGGGTCCCCGCTTTTGAGGGGCTCGACGACCGTGACCCCTGCGTCCAGCGGTCTGCGGATGACGGTGACCGCGGAGGGGTCGATTTCGGTGGTGAAGACCTCCTTCAGCGAGCCGTCGCGCCCGCGCGCCTCGATGGCAAAACGCACCTTTCCCTTCGGGCAGGGGATCAGCACGGACTCGTGGTATGTCCTGCGTGCCCCCTTCTCGGCCGCGGGGGTTGTCCGGTACTCGCCGAAGTAGGTGTCGTAGCCCCTCGAGAACAACAGCGTGCCGGAGGCCGGGTCGATCACCTTGACGAGGTAGCCGCCGAACCCGAACGGCTCTATGAGGTGGGTTCGACTGCCGGCCCAGATCCCCTGGCGGTAGACCTGGTCAAGGGCGACCACCTCGTCTGCGGCGTTCCCGGTGTGGAAGGTATCGATGCGCAGGGTGGCGTCGAGGAAATGCTCGTCAAATGCCGGCGGTGGGGCCGCCAGCAGCGGTGCGGCGAGCAAAAGGGCGACGAGGGTCGCAACGATCGTCATGGGTACCTCCGAGGTGCATGGTACCCGACCGTCGGGTCGTGCGGACTAGGTGGTGCGACGGGCGTACCTGGTCGCGACGTAGTCGTCGATGAGGGCGCGGAACGCGGCTGCGAGCTCCTCGGAGGTGCCCTTGAGAGTGGTGAACTTCTGGCCGTCGATGTAGACGGGGCAGGCGGGGGACTCGCCGGTGCCGGGCAGCGAGATTCCGATGTTGGCCGCCTTCGACTCGCCTGGGCCGTTCACCACGCACCCCATCACCGCGAGGCGCATCGTCTCGGCCCCTTCGTACTGACGCTTCCACTCGGGCATCTTCTCCCGCACGTACGACTGGACTCGCTCCGCCAGTTCCTGGAAGGTCGTGGACGTCGTGCGCCCGCACCCCGGACAGGCGGTCACCGAGGGGGCGAACGAGCGCATGCCGAGCGCCTGGAGAAGTTCGCAGGCGGCGATCACCTCGTCGCGGCGGTCGCCACCCGGGCGCGGAGTGAGGGAAACGCGGATGGTGTCGCCGATCCCCTCGTGGAGGAGGACGCCAATCGCGGAGGCGGACCACACCAGCCCCTTGATCCCCATGCCGGCTTCGGTGAGGCCAAGGTGCAACGGCTGCTCGGTCCTCGCAGCGAGCGTGCGGTAAACCGCGATCAGCTCGTTGGGCTGGGACACCTTGCAGGAGATGACGATCTGGTCGGTGCGGAGGCCGGAGGCGAGGGCCAGCTCGGTGGATTGGAGTGCCGAGAGGATCATGCACTCGTCGAGGACCTCCTGCGAACTCAGCCCCAGGCCACGGTCGGTGTTCTCCGCCATCTTCGCGGTCACCAGCTCCTGGTTCAGCGAGCCCCCGTTGACACCGATCCGGATCGGCTTGCCGTTTTCCACCGCGATCTTGCAAATCGCCGCGAACTGCTCGTCGCGCTTGGCGCCGTGCCCCACGTTGCCCGGGTTGATGCGGTACTTGGCGAGGGCGGAGGCGCACGCGGGAAACTGGCGAAGCAGAAGGTGCCCGTTGTAGTGGAAGTCCCCGATAAGCGGCACGGCGCAGGCAGCGTCATCTAGTCGCTTTCGGATCTCCGGCACCGCCCGCGCAGCCTCCGGCACGTTGACCGTGACCCGGACCAACTCGGAACCAGCCTGTGCGAGCTCCAGGCACTGCCTGGCGGTTGTTTCGGCGTCGGCGGTGTCGGTCGAGGTCATCGACTGCACGACGACCGGCGCGCCGCCCCCGATCTGGACGTTCCCTACTCTCACCGCGACGCTGCGGCGGCGCTCAACGTCTGTCATGGAACAGAAACCCTCCCGGGTGCGACACTCCCCTCGGGGGGAACGCTACATTCTGGAGAAACCTGCCGTCAAGCGAATGGGGTGGCACGAAATCCCGGGACTTCTCAGGCGCCCCCAACCGCAGCCTGCTGCTTGGCTACCTCGGCGTGCACCTGGGCCATGTCGAGGGCCTTCACCTTGCCGATCAGATCCTCGAGCGCCTCGGCCGGCACCATCCCCGGCTGGGCATACAGCATGACCTTCTCGCGGAAAACCATCAGCGTCGGGATTGAGCGGATGCTGAATGCCGCCGCCAACTCCTGCTGCGCCTCGGTGTCGCACGAGGCGAACGTCATCTCGGGGTGGGCCTCGGCGGCCGCTTCGAAGATCGGCTTGAACGCGCGGCACGGCCCACACCAGCTCGCCCAGAAGTCGACCAGCACCGTGTCGTTGTTCTCGATCGTGTCGTTGAAGTTGTTCGCTGTCAGCTCCTTGACTGCCACGTACCCTCCCTGCCGATGGGTTTCGCGTCGGGTACCCACCGGCCGGCGATCGAGACCATCACTCCATCACCATTGGGTTATAGTATAGGGCGCGACGCCTGATTCGGCAACCCCCAGGCAACTCCCACCTTTCGCAGCGGCCTATACTCGCGTTTCGTCGGCCGCCGGCGCCACCGCCCGCAGCCCACGACCATCAACCCGGAGGGAGACATGTCACGACGGATCAGCACGTTGGGCATCCTCGCGTTGGCGCTCATGGCAGGGTTCGCGCGACCCGGCTTGGCCCGTTCGGCGGAGCCCCAAGCGGCTCCCGCGCCCACGACCGCCGAGGCTCAGAGGTTCGTCTCGGAGGCCGAGGCCCTTCTGCTCGACCTCTGGATCGAAGCAGAGCGTGCCAGTTGGGTGCAGTCCACCTTCATAACCCAGGACACCGAGATCCTCGCCGCGCAGGCCAACGCCCGCAAGAACGCAGCCACCGCGGAGCTCGCCAAGCGGGCGACCCGGTTCGACGGCCTGTCGCTGCCCCCCGATGTCGCGCGCAAGCTCAAGCTCCTCAAGCTCTCCCTCACCCTGCCCGCGCCCTCGGACCCGAAGGAGAACGCGGAGCTCGCCGGGATCGTCGCCGGAATGGAGAGCGCGTACAGCACGGGGAAGTACTGTCCGGGGGGCGAGGCGCCCTGCGTCGACCTGCAGGAGATCTCCGACACCATGGCGCGCAGCCGCGACGCTTCCCAGCTCGCCGCCCTGTGGCGGGGCTGGCATGCCACCGCGCCTCCCCTGCGGGACGAGTTCGCCCGCTACGTGGAGCTTGCCAACAAGGGCGCCCGCGAGCTGGGTTTTGCCGATACCGGCGCGATGTGGCGCTCCAAGTACGACATGCAGCCTGACGACTTTGCCCGCGAGGTGAACCGTCTCTGGAGCCAGGTCAAGCCGCTCTACGACTCGCTCCACTGCTACGTGCGGTCGAACCTCGCGAGGACGTACGGCAGCACGCTGGTGCAGGAGGGGAAGCCGATCTCGGCCGACCTGCTCGGCAACATGTGGGCTCAGGACTGGACCAACATCTACCCGCTCGTGGCGCCCAAGGGCGGCGACCCGGGTTTCGACCTGACCGAACGCCTGCGTGCCAACAGCTACGACGCGATGAAGATGGTTCGCACCGGTGAACGGTTCTTCACCTCGCTGGGATTCGCGCCACTGCCGGACACGTTTTGGCAGCGCTCGATGATCACCAAACCGCGCGACCGCGAGGTGGTGTGTCACGCAAGCGCTTGGGACATCGACTGGCTGGACGACCTCCGCCTGAAGATGTGCGTCGAGATAAAGGCCGAGGACTTCGCGACTGTCCACCACGAGCTCGGTCACAACTTCTACCAGCGCGCGTACAGCACCCAGCCGCCGCTCTTCCGCGACAGTGCCAACGACGGCTTCCACGAGGCCGTGGGCGACACGCTGGCGCTCTCGATCACCCCGCCGTACCTCAAGCGACTCGGCCTGATCGAGAGGGAGCCCGATCCGTCGGCTGACATCGGCCTGCTCCTCAACCAGGCCCTTGACAAGGTCGCGTTCCTGCCCTTCGGGCTGCTGGTCGACCAGTGGCGCTGGAAGGTTTTCTCGGGTGAGGTCACTCCCGAGAGGTACAACGGCGCATGGTGGGAGCTGCGCCGCCGGTATCAGGGCGTGGTCGCGCCGGTACCGCGCAGCGAAGCCGACTTCGACCCCGGCGCGAAGTATCACGTGGCGGCCAACGTGCCCTACACGCGCTACTTCCTCGCAACGATCCTCGAGTTCCAGTTCCACCGCGCGCTCTGCGAGGCAGCCGGCTATCAGGGTCCCCTCCACCGCTGCTCGATCTACGCCAACCCGGAGGCGGGCCGGCGCTTGAAGGCCATGCTGGAGATGGGAGCGAGCCGGCCGTGGCCCGATGCGCTCGAGGCGCTCACGGGTCAGCGGCAGATGGATGCCGGTGCGATGCGGGGCTACTTCGCCCCGCTCGAGCGATGGCTGGGCCAGCAGAACACCGGCCACGCGTGCGGGTGGTAGGGTCGGCTAACCGCGAGCCGTGCGCGTCTCCCAGCGCTTCCCATAGCTCGCCCAGACGCGCTCGGGATCGAGCTTCAGCTCGCGGGCGTAGGCCATCACGAAACCGCGCACGAACACCCGCTGGGGGAGCAGGTCGAACGCCTCCGCCTCGATGCTCTCGAGCTGCCTGGGCCTGATGCGCGTGCGCTGGGCAACCTCGGCCAGTGTGAGGCCGAGCCCCTCGCGCACGATTCGCAGCTGCGCGCCGGAGAACTCGGTTGCGGCCTCGACGGCGGCGCCGCCCACCTGCGAGTCAGGCGGCGGCACCAGGTCGGTGAGGTCCGCGCCGCTCGCCTCGGGAACGGAGTCCGTGCCGGCGAGCGCGAACTCCGGCACCGCCGGCATCTCCCATCCGAACGTACGCATCAGCGTGAGGTACGCCTCTCGCAGCCGCTGCTGCAGGACGCGCTGTTCTTCCATGTCCGTGATGGAGTAGAGCGCGAGCGCGCCGGGAGCCAGGGCCTTCGAGAGGCGCTCGTACGCGCGGCGAACCTCCTCCTCGGAGGCGCCTGCCTGCAAGCCCAGCACCTCCCAGGGGCCCTGCTCCTCCAGAGGCTTCACGGATCGGACTCTTCGGGCAGCGGCAGTTCGAGCAGCCGGCCCGCCACCGAAGCAAGGTCCAACGCGAACGACTTTCCGAGCTTCTCGAAGAAGACGGGCTGGTGCGCACGCACCGCCCGCCAGACCTGGTCGTAGTGACGCAAGTGTCCGAGGTAGGTGAGCTCCAGCCCGAAGAGCTTGCGGGACGCCGCGCACATCCCTTCGCCCAGCGAAAGGTCCTTGGGTTCGCGCGCCTGGTTGACCAGGAGGAGGGGCTTAAACGTGGCCATCTCCCGCTCGAGCGCCGCGCCGGCCGCGGGGTCGCGCTCGGCGACCGCCTGGACGATCTCTACGGGAACGAGCGGGCGCTGCCCGCGGGCGCGTGTCACCTCCTGGATAAGGTCGCGAATGCCAAACGACGCGTCCACGCTCCTGATCCGCCGCAAGAACGCTGCCTTCAGGAAACGGTATGCGTTCTCGACCGAGGTCGGCTCGGGCACGATCACCAGGATGCCGTGGTGAGCCTGCAGGAAGAAGTCGACGACGTTGTAGTGCGTGCCTGCCCCCAGGTCGAGAATGGCGACGTCGGCGTCCAACTTAGCCACTGCGCGCAGGAGACGGAGTTTTTGCTGGTGCATGGGGTTGGCGACCTGGATCGCGTTGCGAGCGCCTGAGACCAGGCTCAGTCCGGGGACCGGCGTCGTGATGACGAGCTGCGACAGACTCTCCACCCGGCGCAGGACGAAGTCCGACAGGGTCTCCCTCGGGTACTCCATGCCGAGGAAGCTGTGGAGGTTCGCCCCGCCGAGGTCGCAGTCGACCAGTACGACGCGCAGGCCGCGCCGCACGAGCTCGATCCCGAGGGTCACCGCGACCAGGCTCTTGCCGATTCCACCCTTGCCGCCGCCGATTGCGATGGTTCGCAGGGCCCGCGGCGCGGGCTCCGGGCGCCTCGCCGCTGCCGTGCGCTCGCTCGAGTCGAAACGCGGGAAACGCCCGGTCCCCAGAGGTCGGGCGCCGCGAGGCGAAAACGGGTTTGATCCGGTCATACGGCTCCAGGCGCCATGCCACGCGTGCGCTTCGCGCAACGAACGGCGGTCCTACGAGCCCCCGCAGCACCTCGACGGAGTCTCATGAATTTATGCTAACACGGGACGCGTTGAGTGACGCGCTCCGCGACCTCACCTCTTTGGCGCGGCGAGGGCGGAGCGAGCTGCCGCGAGCAGCGCACGTGCCGAGATCGGGTGGCCCACGGCGCCGTTCATCCAGGCATCCGGGGTCAAGCGTCCCTGCCGGGCGGTGCGCTCGAACTCCATGCCGAACCGTGGGCCGCGCACCGTCTCGGCGAGCTGGAAGGCGATGATGTGACCGAGCGGGTAGTCGGGCAGGTAGAGCGGATTGGTGACCGTGTGCGAGTAGATGGCGAGGATCTCGACGTCTTTCTGGGCGAACAGCGGCGCGTAGTAGCGGTTCCACACGTCACGCGCGGTCGCCAGCACGGCCTCGCGGAGCTGGGACGGAGTTGCGTCCGGGTGCTCGTACAGCCAGCGCCACACCCCCATGTCGACCAGCGAGACGGCCGCGATCTCAGCCGTCGCCCACAGGGTGCCGAAGACCTCCGAAGCCGCGTCCGCACCTGGGGTCGCCAGTCCCAGGAGCTGGATGTCCCGCTCCTGGAACAGCATTGCGAACGCTTCGGTAAAAGCCGTGTTCGGAACGCCGTTCAGGAACCAGCGGTCGATGCCGTGGAGGGAGAACGTCTGTTCGACGTTGTGGCCCAGTTCGTGGATGGCGATGTTGAAACCCTTGTAGTTCATGCCGCCGGCGGGTATGCGGGTGCGGAGGTGCGCCACGTCCTCCCGCCGGGCCGCGCCCATGGCATGGCCGGAGCCTCTGGAGGGGTCCGCGACGATGCGGTCGGCGAGCCACTTCGCCCTCTCGGCGGAAAAGCCGAGCCCAGCGAGGATGTGCGGCAGGTCGGCCTGGAACGCCGCCACGGTCGGGTAGCGGGCTCGCACGATGGTGTCGAGCTTCTCCTCCGGGTAGGCGGCGCGCGGCGTGAAACCCGAGTACCAGATGTCGAACGGCTCCAACGGCCTTCCAAGGCGCGCGCGGACCAACGCGGCGAGGTCGGAAAGCTCGGACGAGCTGAGCACGGATACCAGCAGTGCCTCGACCTCCTGCTCCGGGATCTCCCTCTGCTGGTCGAAGGCACGCGCCATCGCGGTGGGCGCCGTGGGCGTGTACGGATCCGCTGCGCGGGCGGCGTGAAAGTTGGCGAGCCAGGCGGCGTACCGCCGGTCGGGCTCGCGCTCCGAGAGGTTTGCTCCGGCTGCGACCGCGGCGCCGGGTGCGGGGCGAACGTCGTTGGTCTCGGGGCACCAGTCGAGGTCCGGGTTGTCGATCACAGCCGCCGGGATCTCCTGGCGGACGATGCGCTCCATCACGCGCTGGATCGTGCGCTGCTTGGCGAGCGCATCGGCCTCGCCGTAGTGGGAGGCGAGCTCGTCGCGCAGCCCCCAGTGGCTGATCAGGCGGAGACCCCGGGGAAAGAGCCGCTTGCCGTCGCGCGTCACGAGACGGTCCATACGAATGTTGTACTCGGCGATGTAGGCGTCTGCGGCGGTCTGCGACGTCGTGATCTCCTGCAGGACCCCGGCCGGGATGCGGTCGGCGAACCGGTCCATCATCCGAGAGCGCGCCCACGCATCGCGGTTCCAGCGTCCGCCTTGCGCAAGCCGCTCGGAAAGCGTGTGCACCGGGAAGTTGAGGAGGGCCAGAAACGCCACCTTGGTCTTGAAGAGATCTTCGTTAGTGTGGATGGAGAGGTCGACGTCGGCCAGCAGGCGATCCAGCGTGCTCACCGATCCGGTGTCGAGGTCGAGTGGGGTGAGCAGCTCGCGCCGGACCTCGTGAAGCTGCCCGTCCACCTGTTCGAGCACCCGTTCGAGGCGCGACTCCACGGCCGCAAGTGCCGCGGGGTCGGTGAGGAAGCTTGACTCGCAGAAGGCAGCGAACACCGGCAGGTCGCCGTCCTCGGGCCACCAGCGATCCGCGACCTGAGTGACGCCCCGCCTTGCCCTCCCGGCCTGTGACTCGCCGTGCGTGGCGATGAGCTTGGCGATCGTGGCCTGGACCAGCTCGGAAGGGACCGGGGGCCTGGGGGCAGGGCCGCCGAGCGCCACGCCTGCGAAGGCGAGGAACACGCTGGTTGCCAGAACGAGTACGGGGAGAAGTCGAACCATCATGGTGCCCTCCTCGCGCGCCAGTATAGGTCCGCATGGGGACACGGCGGGGCTCGCGCGTCGCCCGGGCGCGGCCGTACAATGCGTGGTCGTGGAAGCACACTTGGGCCCTGGCGTAACACCGACGAACAGAACGGGGCTGCGCCTGCGAGACCCGATCTCCGGGTTGACCCACCTAGTCTTTGCGGTTGTTGCGGTGATCGGTGCCACGGTGCTGATCACGCTCGCCGCCGTCTCCCATAAGTGGTGGCACCTCGCGGCGTTCATCGTCTACGGTGTCTCGCTCAGTCTGCTCTACCTGGCAAGTTCGCTCTACCACCTGCTGCCGGTCTCGGAGCCGACACGCAGGGTGCTGCGCCAGCTCGACCACATCGCGATCCTGCTCCTGATCGCCGGGACCTACACGCCGGTGTGCCTGGTGCCCCTGAGGGGCCCATTGGGGTGGTCGCTTTTCGGCGCGGTGTGGGGATTGACACTGGTCGGGATGTTCGTGACGATCTTCGCTATCAAGGGGCCGCGCTGGCTGGGCGTCGCGCTCTACCTTGCCCTGGGCTGGCTGGTGGTCGTTGCGGTCTGGCCGCTCTTCAAGCGGCTCTCACCGGAAGGGCTCGTCTGGCTCGGGCTCGGCGGCGTGTTCTACAGTGTGGGCGCCGTGATCTATGCGGAAAAGAAGCCGAACCCCATTCCCGGTGTGTTCGGCTTTCACGAGATCTTCCACATCTTCGTAATGCTGGGATCGTTGTCGCACTTCGTGGCGATCGTCCGCGCCGTGCTCCCGCTGCCGTGAGAAACCTTGTGCGGGATGACCCGTACCGAGAAGCGGCGCACCTGCGCTGAGGGAGGAGCCATGCGTCTGACCGATTTCGGACTCTGTGGGGCCGCGCTTGCAGCCACGCTCGCGGTGGCCACGGCCCCGGCTGTGGCTCAGACCAAGCTGCTCCGCTTCCCCGACATCTCGGGGGAGAGGGTAGCGTTCTGCTATGCGGGGGATCTGTGGGTGGCGCCGGCCAAGGGCGGGTCCGCCACGCGGCTCACCGCCCATTCGGGGCTGGAGCTGTTTCCCAAGTTCTCGCCGGATGGCAGGTGGATCGCGTTCACCGGCCAGTACGACGGCGACGAGCAGGTGTATGTCGTCCCAGCCACTGGCGGCGTCCCCAAACAGCTCACCTACTACCCTGCGCATGGGCCGCTTCCCCCGCGGGGGGGGTACGACAACCAGGTGTACGGGTGGACGCCGGACGGCGCGCGGGTGCTGTTCCGCTCCCTTCGCGACGCCAACGGCGGGAGCGTGGAGACCGCGCTCTACACGGTGACCGCGGACGGCGGCCTCCCGGTGAAGCTGCCGATGCCGACCGCGGGGGCGGGCGATTTCTCGCCGGAGGGAAAGCTCATCGTCTATTCCCCCCTGTTCCGGGACTTTCGCACGTGGAAGCGCTACGGGGGGGGCTGGGCGCAGGACCTCTTCATCTTCGACCTGACCACCGACAAGGCCCGCAACATCACCAACAACCCTCGCACCGACCGCGACCCGATGTGGATCGGCCACACGATCTACTACGCCTCCGACCGCGATGGGACGCTCAACCTCTACGCCTACGACGTGACGTCGAACGCCACGAAGGAGGTGACGCACAGCACGAAGTGGGACGTGCGCTGGCCATCCTCCGACAACAGGGGGAGGATCGTGTACGAACTGGACGGCGAGCTGCACGTTCTCGAGGTCGCCTCGCGCCAGGACACGTACATCCCCATCACCGTGCCGGACGACGGGCTGAACACGCGGCCATCGCACTACCCGGCGTCCAAGAACATCGAGGACTTCGAGCTTTCGCCCAAGGGCGAGCGCGTACTGTTCGTGGCTCGCGGCGACATCTTCACCGCGCCCGTCGAGCACGGGCCGACGCGGAACCTCACTGATTCGTCGAACGCGCACGACAAGTGGGCGCGGTGGTCGCCGGATGGGGCGAAGATCGCGTTTGTCTCTGATATGAGCGGCGAGGAGCAGCTCTACCTCATCGCGCAGGACGGTGCCGGCAAGCCGGAGCAGCTCACGACTCAGTTTCAGGCGATGCTGTTTGCCCCCGAGTGGGCGGGAGACGGCACCCGGCTTGCGCTGTCAGACAAGAACGGCACGCTGTACGTCGTCACGGTCGCCGAAAAGAAGGTGACTGAGGTCGCCCATGACGAGTTTGGTGGGATCCGCGACTACGCCTGGTCGCCCGACGGAGCGTGGCTCGCTTTCTCGATGGGGAACCGCAACGGCTTTCGGTCTCTCTACATCTGGGGTGTGGCGGAGGGGAAGGTGCACCGCGTAACGGACGACACGTTCAACGTCGAGGGTCCGGCGTGGGACCCCGAGGGGAGTTACCTGTACGTGCTCTCGGACCGCGAGTTCGCGCCCCAGATCTCGTCCATCGAGTGGAACTACGCGGGCAACCGCACCACCGGAATCTTCGCGCTGGCGTTGCGCACGGATGTGAAGAACCCGTTCGGGCCGCGAAGCGACGAGGTGACGGTCGAGAAGGCTGGGGACCGGGGTCCTGGGGCCGGGAACGGGAAAGACGAGAAGGCAACGAAGGGTGACAAGGACAAGGAAGAGACGGCCAAGGAGGAGAAGGGCAAGAAGAAGGACGAGATCAAGCCGGTGAAGATCGACTTCGAACGGCTGGCCGAGCGTGTGGCCCGCGTTCCGGTGGATGCGGACAACATCGATGGGCTTTCCGCCACGAAGGGGCACCTGCTCTATACCATCTCGGGCGCTCCGTTCTACGACCGCGATAGCTACGGGAAGACCTCGCTCCAGATCTTCTCGATCAAGGACCGCGAGGCCTCGGTGCTGGTCGAGGACATCTCCGGGTTCGCGCTTTCGGCGGATGGCTCCAAGGCGCTGGTGCGCCAGGAGAAGGCCTACAACCTGTACGACGCCAAGCCGAAGGCGAAGGACAAGAAGACCGTCTCCACGAAGGATCTGTACGTGAACCGCATCCCGGCCCTGGAGTGGGAGGAGATCTTCAACGAGGTGTGGCGGCGGTACCGCGATTTCTTCTACGTCAGGAACATGCACGGGTACGACTGGAAAGCGCTTGGTGAGCAATACCGCCCGCTCGTGAAGTACGTGGCGCACCGTTCGGATCTGAACTACGTCCTCGGCGAGATGGTGGCCGAGCTCTCGGCCGGGCACTGCTACCTCCAGGGCGGCGACTACGAGACCCCCGAACGGGCGAAGGTGGGCCTCCCGGGGGCGCGGTTCGAACTCGACGAGAAAGCGGGCCACTACCGGATGTCCCGAATCTTGAAGGGCGACAACGAGGAGGAGAGGTACCGGTCGCCGCTGACCGAGGTCGGCGTGGACATCAAGCCGGGCGACTACGTCCTGGCGATCGACGGCGAGGAGCTCAGGGGCAGCGACAACCCGTACAGGTTGCTGCGCCACAAGACGGACCCAGTGACCCTCACGGTGAACTCGAAGCCCTCGCTGGAGGGGGCGCGCAGGGTCACCTACACGCCGGTGTTCGACGAGTCGGCGCTGCTGTACAAGGAGTGGGTGGACGGCAACCGGGAGAACGTCTCGAAGGTGACTGGGGGCCGCGTGGGTTACCTGCACATTCCCGACATGGGAGGCGAGGGCATCGCGGAGTTCATCAAGTGGTACTACCCCCAGATCCGCAAGGAGGGGCTGATCGTGGATGTTCGCTCCAACGGCGGAGGGAACGTGTCGCAGTGGGTCCTGGCGCGGCTCGGCACCAAACTGCTGGGGACGCGGTTCGGCAACACCGGGGATTTCCCCCGCACCTACCCGTACACGGTGTTCCACGGCCACATGGTGTGCCTGATCAGCGAGACCTCGGCGTCGGACGGCGACATCTTCCCGCACTATTTCCGCAAGGCGGGGCTGGGGCCCCTGATCGGCAAGCGGACGTGGGGCGGCGTGGTCGGGATCTCAGGTCGCGGGCCCCTTCTGGACGGCGGGCAGGTGTTCGTGCCGATGCAGGGCACCAACGACGAGAACGGAAACTGGGTGATCGAAGGCCACGGGGTCGACCCCGACATCGTGGTCGAGAACGAGCCGCAGGCGGTGATCGAGGGGCGTGACCCGCAGCTCGAGCGCGGCATCGCCGAGGTCATGAAGGCGATCAAGGAGAAGCCGATGAAGCTCCCGACGCGGCCCCCGGACCCCGTGAAGACCAAGTGACCGTGCCGCAGGCAAGGTCATCCTGAGCCCCGTCCTATCGTGTGGAACGGGGCGAAGGATCTCGCCGACCTGGTATATCTTGCCCCATCCCGCCCTGCAGGAGGGGGCGAGCTGCCGGCGGGCAGGTTGACGATCGGTGCCCGTGGAACCCGACTGCGCTAGCATCACACAAATGCCCGAGCGCGAGCGGCGGTGGAACGGGTGGGGTTTTGCGGGCGAGGGCTTCCCGGTGCCGGCGGCGACACGCGCCTGGCTCGCCGAGCGACTGGGGGAAGGCGACCCGCTGGGTGCGACCGCCGAAGGCGAGATCCCCCTTCCGCCTTCGCGCCCGCTTCCGGCCCTCGCTGCGCCAACGGTGATCGCGCCCGCGGCACGCCTACGAGCAGCCTGCGGGCACTCCCTGCCGGACCTGCTGGCGCTACGCACGGGAACGATCGCTGCGTTTCCCGACGCGGTGTGTCTCCCGGAGAGCTCCGAGCAGGTGGTCGAGGTCCTGAAGGCGGCCTCTGCGGCAGGTGTGACCGTGATCCCGCGCGGAGGGGGCACCAGCGTGGTGGGGGGCGTGACCGTGCGCCCCGGGGCCCGCCCGGTGGTGGCGCTCTCGCTGGAACGCCTTCGCGGCCTCGTTCGCGTTGATGCCACGTCCCGACTGGCGACGTTCCGGGCCGGCACGCTGGGCCCCGAGGTGGAGGCGGCGCTCGCGCCGCACGGGCTGCGGCTGGGCCACGAGCCGCAGTCGTTCGAGCTGTCGACTGTAGGCGGCTGGGTGGCCACCCGCTCCGCCGGGCATCGCTCCACTGGCGTGGGCAAGATCGACGAGCTGGTGGCAGGGGTGGAGGTGGCGACCCCCGCAGGGCTCTGGCGGCTGCCGGCCCAGCCGGCCTCCGCGGCCGGGCCGGAGCTACGCCGGCTGGTCGTCGGGAGCGAGGGGCGTCTCGGGGTGATCACCGAGGCCACGCTGCGCGCGCGGCCGCAGCCCGAGTGCGAGGATGGCCTCGCGGTGCTCATGCCGGGGTGGGCGTCCGGCGTGGAAGCCTGCCGCGAGCTGCTGCAGGCGGGGGTCCCGCTGGAGGTGCTACGGCTTTCGGACGCCTGCGAGAGCAGCTTCGGCACGACGCTGGTCTCGCTCTCGCCGCTCGCGGCGCGCGTCAGCCGGGCACTGTTCTCCCTGCGACGATACAGTCAGGGGTGCTTGCTGCTGTTGGGCTGGGCAGGGGGCACGCAGGAGGCGATGCTGGGCCGGCAAACCGCCGCGCGGGTGTGGCGCGCGGCGGGCGGGCTCGCCCTCGGGCAGTCCGGCTGGCGGCGATGGCGGGCCGAGCGCTTCCACCACCCGTACCTGCGGGACGAGCTGCTCTCGGGGGGGTGGGGCGTGGACACGCTGGAGACCGCGGCGCCCTGGGCGACGCTGGGGACGGTTTACTCGGCGGTGCGTGAGGCGATGAACGCGTCGGGCGTGCGGGTCGTGATCCTCTGCCACCTCTCGCACGCCTACCGCGACGGGGCCTCCCTCTACTTCACGTTCCTCTGGCCGCTCGCCCACGGCGCAGAGCTCGCCCAGTGGGGCGCACTCAAGAGCGCGGCGACCGAGGCGCTGCTCTCAACCGGCGGTACGCTGTCTCACCACCACGGGGTGGGGACGATCCACGCGCCCTACCTGGAGCGGGAGGTGGGGCGCACCGGCGTGGCGGCACTCTCGGCGCTTGCTCGCGAGTTGGACCCAAAGGGTGTGCTCAACCCCGGTGTATTGCTCCCCGAGGGAGACAGCTGATGTTCCTCCCCGGGTGGCGCGAACGCGCCTGGCAGAGGCTCGGTGAGGGGCTCGACCTGCTGGTCATTGGGGGCGGCATCACCGGTGCCGGGATCCTCCACGACGCGACTTTGCGCGGCCTCACGGTGGGTTTGGTGGAGCGGGGGGACTTCGGCTGCGGCACCTCGTCGCGCTCTTCCAAGCTCATCCACGGTGGGCTTCGCTATCTGCGGAAGATGCAGCTCGGCATCACCCGCACCGCGTGCCGCGAGCGCGACCTGCTGGCGCTCTCCAGCCCGCACCTGGTGTGGCCGGTTCGCTTCCTCTACCCGTCCTACGAGGACGACGCCACCCCGGGCTGGCAGGTGGACCTGGGGCTCGCGATGTACGACCACCTCACGCCGGTCCGCCACCGTCACGAGAAGGTGGACGCCCGCGAGACGGCAGCCCTGGTGCCGGCTCTGGCGAGGCCGGGGCTGGAGTTCGGCTTGCTCTACGACGACGCGGTGGCCGACGACGCACGGTTGGTGGTAGCAGTGGTTACGGCGGGGGTGCTGGCCGGGGGCGTGGCGGTGAGCTACGCCCAGGTGGAGGGCCTGGTTCGCGACCGTGACGGTGAGGTCGCAGGCGCAGTGATTCGCGATCTGGAGAGCGGCGCAACCAAGGAGGTGCGGGCGAACGTGGTGGTGAACGCCACTGGCGTCTGGGGCGACGAGGTTCGCGCGATGGGCGGTGCGACCAAGCCGAGGCTGCGCCCCTCCCGCGGCTCCCATCTGCTCTTCCCGAGGCACCGCCTCCCCCTGGGAGTGGCGGTGACCGCCCTGTCCCCGGACGACGGCCGGCCGGTGTTCTCAGTGCCGCACCCGGAGGGGACGCTGGTGGGCACCACCGACCTGTTCCACACCGGCCCGCTGGATGACCCCCGCCCGAGCGCGGAGGAGGCTGACTACCTGTTGCGTTTCGCCCAGCACGTCTTTCCCGCCGCGCGCCTGCGTGCGGAGGACGTGAGCGGCGCATTCGCGGGTGTGCGTCCTGTGCTCTCCAGTCACGCCGAGACCCCCTCGGGAGCCTCGAGAGAGGAAGCGGTGTGGGTCGAGCAGGGGCTCGTCTCGACCGCCGGCGGCAAGCTCACGACGTTTCGCGCCACCGCCGAGAAGGTCGTGAACACAGCGGCCAAACTGCTCCCCGACGAGGTGCAGGACCGACTTGGGCCGCCGCAGACCGCCGGGGTGGGGCTGCCGTGGCGCGGGGACCCGACAGAGTTGAGGCGGGGTCTTCGGGCGATCGGCGCCGGCGACGAGGTGGCTCAGGGACTGGCACGTCGCCTTGGCGCGCTTGCGCTGCCGGCCGCGGCGGCGAACCCCGAGGCGGTTCGGCCGGTGGCCGAAGGACTCGACCTCTGTGGCGCGGAGCTGCTCTGGCAGCTGCGCTTCGGGGGCGTGGTGCATCTGGAGGACCTGCTGCTGCGCCGGGTGCGGCTCGGGATGTGGCAACCGCGCCTCTGCCTCGAGATCGCCCCTTCCCTGCGGCCGTTGCTGCGGCGCGCGGCGGGGTGGACCGTTTCGCGCTGGAACTCGGAGATGAAACGGCTGGAGCGCGCGGTGGCCAACTGGCTGCCGCTGGAGGCGAAGTGAGCCCGACCCTCGTGCTGGTGAACCCTGCCGCCGGCGGTGGCCGCGCCGGTCGCTTCTGGGAGCGCCTGCGCCTGCAGGCCGAGCGTCTGGCGCCGCTCCGGGTGGTGATCCCGGGGGGAGCCGAGGAGTCGCGGCGCGCGGTGCGGGACGCGCTCGCTGCGGGGTGCGAGCGGGTCGTCGCGGTGGGCGGTGACGGCACCGCCCACCTGGCGGCCAACGTGCTCCTCGAAAGCGAAGCAAAGGTCACACTGGGCATCGTTCCGGCCGGGACAGGCTCCGACCTGGCACGGGCGCTGGGAATCCCCCGTGATCCCTCCGAGGCGTTGCGGCGCGCGCTGCTCGGCCCTCCGATGCGCCTGGACGTGGGACGCTGCGAGGGCGAGGCAGGGGGCTTCTTCTTCATCAACATCGCCTCGGCGGGAATCGGAGGGCTGGTGGACGAGACGGTCAACGCGATCCCGAGGCGAGGGCGCACCGCGTTCCTGCGGGCCACCCTGCGGGCGCTGCGCCATTACCGGTGCGCGCCGGTGCGGGTGGCAGTGGACGGCGAGGCCTGGTACGAGGGCCCTCTCTTCGTGCTCGCCGTGGCCAACGGCACCACGTTCGGCAAGGGGATGCGTGTCGCCCCCCAGGCGCGCCCCGACGATGGCCTGTTCGATCTCGTGCTGGTCGGCGAGGTGGCGGGGTGGGAGCTGATCCGTCGGCTGCCGCAGCTCTACTTCGGGCGCCACCTGGGCGCGCGGCCGGTGCGCTACCGACAGGCGCGGGAGGTGCGCCTCGAGCCGCTGGCGGCGCTGCCCGTGTTCGACGTGGACGGGGAGACGTACCCCTCCGGCGCCGCCACTTTCACGCTGTTGCCCGGAGCTCTCGCGGTGGCCGGGCCGCCCACTTCGCCGGGCCGACGTGGCCGCGAATCTCGGGTTAGCTTTGGTGTGAGGTGACGGCGATGATCATGGCGATCCGCATCCGCGAAACCGGCGGCCCGAGGTTCTGCGCTGGGAAGGCGTCAAGGTCGGCCGCCCCGGTCCGGGCTCGGTCGGAGTGTAGGTGGCCCGGGCCACGCCAGGAGCAGCGTGAGCAGCAGCAGGTGCGCCGCCACAACCGGTATGCCCACGGGCACCACCACCTGTTCGAAGAGCCGCTCGGCTTGCACGACCAGGGCGGCGCCCGCACCCATCCCGCGAAGCAGAGGGCGTGGGTCCGTGAGCAGAAGTACCAAAGGTACGAGGAGAAAGACGCTGTGGTGGTACCAGAGCAGCGGTGAGGAAACGACGACGAGCATGATGAAAGCGCCCCCGTTCACCAGGGACTTGACCCCCGAGGCCCGGCGACCAGCAAACGCCCGCCAGCAAGCAACGACCGTAACGGCAGCAAGCCCACCCCTGACGAGCATCAGCAAGAGTTTCCATGACCCGTGCCAGCCGAGCCTCTGCCCCATCTGGATCAGAACGGAAAGAAGGCTCTCGTTGTACGGGCTCAGGTGAGTTTCCCAACCCAGGCGGGGGAGGAGAGTGAGGAAGTCGGTGAGGACCTGGGGTCCGAACTGCAGCGCCGGGATTGCGCTGAGGGCAAGGATAGCGGCGATGGTGCTCCCGACCACTCGGCGTTCTCCCCGACACAGGAAGTAGAGCAGTAAGAGGATCGGCGATGTCTTGAGCACGATTGCGAGCGCAAGGAAAAGTCCGGCCATACTGGGGCGGTGCTGAGCGGAAAAGAAGAAACAGAGGCAGATAGCTACGACGGCAAAGGCGTTGATCTGACCGAGGTACACGGTCTCGAGGAACGGCGCAAAAATGGCCAGTGACGCAAGCGCGATTTCCTGTTGGAAAAGCACACCGGGCCCTGAGTCCCGAGCCTTGAAGGCAAGCGCGAATGCGAGGGCCGTTGACGCCAACCAGACAACGGCACTGGCGGCCATCCACGCCAGGAGGGCGAGTGCAGGTCCCATCCAGGAGAAGCACGAGAGGAGGGACAGGGCAAAGGGGTGGTTCACGAAGCTGCGCCCAATCGCGTACGGCAGGTAGGGATTCGCCCCGTCACGCGTGGCCGCCAGCGCCCGCTCGTAAATGTCGAAGTCCTCGCCGATGGGGTGGCCGGTCAACGTGGCGAGCCAGTACACGCTATGAACGGCGAGGCCTACCGCGAGCGTGAGGAATGCGGCTGTGACCAGCACGGGGAGCCAATGACGAACGCCCGGCCGTGCGCGCTCCGCGGTGCCGGGCGGCGAAACGCCCCGGGTAGCGCGGGCGCTGTCGGGCGGCTGGCCACCGCCGCGCAGGGGTCGCATCGGTCGCCGCATCCTAACACTCGATTCCCAACGCTCGAGGTACGATCGGGCGGACGGTCCCCTCCGGTGGTGCGGGTTCCGGTGCAGGGTGACGGGAACCGAGCGTTGGCGGTAGGCTTCACCATGAGGTGGCGGCGATGGTGATGGCGATCCGCATCCACGAAACCGGCGACCCCGAGGTGCTGCGCTGGGAAGGCGTCGAGGTGGGCCGCCCGGGTCCGGGCGAGGCGCGCGTGCGCCACACCGCGGTCGGCTTGAACTTCATCGATGTCTACCACCGCAAGGGGCTGTACGCACTGCCGCTCCCCGCGGTGCCGGGCTCCGAAGCCGCGGGGGTGGTGGAGGAGATCGGGGCGGGCGTGACCGAAGTGAAGGTTGGGGATCGCGTCGCCTACGCCGGTGTGGTGGGCGCCTACAGCCAGGTTCGCCTGATCCGGGCCGACCGTTTAGTGCTGCTTCCGGAGGACATCGAGGACCGCGCTGCGGCCGCGATGATGCTCAAGGGAATGACCGCGCAGTACCTGCTGCACCGAACATGCCCGGTGCAGCGGGGGGACACCGTCCTCATCCACGCCGCGGCCGGAGGGGTCGGGCTGATCGCCTGCCAGTGGGCGAAACACCTGGGGGCGACGGTGATCGGCACGATCTCGACGGAAGAAAAGGCGGCCGTTGCGCGCCGGCACGGTTGCGACCACCCCATCGTCACCTCGCGCGAGGACTTCGTGGCGCGCGTCAAGGAGATCACCGGAGGACGCGGCGTGCGGGTGGTGTACGACTCGGTGGGGAAGGACACGTTCGAGGGCTCCCTCGACTGCCTGCAGCCGATGGGGATGATGGTCTCGTGCGGGAACAGCTCCGGGCCGGTGGCGCCGATATCCCCGCTGGTGCTCTCGGCCAAGGGCTCACTCTTCCTCACACGTCCCACCCTGATGACCTACACCGCCCGGCGAGAGGACCTGCTCGCGACCGCCGCGGCGCTGTTTGAGGTGGTGCACTCGGGTGCTGTGAAGGTGGAGGTCCACCGGACCTACCCGCTCGAGGAGGCGGCGCAGGCCCACCGCGACCTTGAGGCGCGGAGAACGACGGGGTCGTCGGTGCTGCTGCCCTGACGACCCTAGACCAGAGTCCCCTCGGCCCAGCCGACGCGTTTGATCATGATCTCGCCCATCATGCAGGTGCCGAGGCCGTACCTCTTGTCGGCCATCTGCACGCACAGCGGGGGCGGCGAGAGCGGCCAGGGCTCCCCGCGCAGCGCCTCGCGCTTGGCGGTGATGATTTTCAGGCAGACCGCCTCCACCGCCACCGGGTCGGTGCCGGCGATCAGCCCCTTGTAGTCCCACAGGTAGCGGGGGTCGGGCTGCGGCCCCTTGTCGCACAACGGGCGCAGGGCATCCACCAGCACGAGTCGGGTCTTCCCCTTGACGTGGGGCAGCAGCCAGATCTCGCCGAGGCGGTCGTTGTTCTCGTCGTGGTAGCGCGACGGGTGCCCCGAGTACATGATGTAGTTCTTGAGCACCGTTCCCATGCCGGTGAGCCAGTGCGCCTTGAGGCCTGGCAGCGAGATCAGCGCAGTGCAGGCCTCGGCCTTATCGGGGCCGCCCTGGGCCAGGCGGATGCGCTCGGCCGGGACGCCGGCGTCCACCAGAGCCGCGCGCACCGACGCGATGACCTCCTCGTGCGTCGGGTTGAGGTGTGGGGTCGCCACGAGGCCGACGGTATCCTCGGGCTTGACCAGCGAGCGCCAAGCCTCGCGCGGTGAGGCCTTGCCGGTCACGCGGGTGACGGTCTCGCCCAGCATCTCCCCGAGGACCGAGACGTCCACATCGTGGCTCGGCGAAAGGACGCGCTGGTCCCGTACCAGGATCACGTCGGCCGACCGCGACTCGCGCACCGCCTGCTCGGCCCACCCGAGGCCGACCAGCGACACACCCACCGCCGCCCCTGCCGTGTCGCGCACGAAGTCGCGACGGGTCACCACTCGCCTGTCACTCATGGGAAGCCTCCAGAGTCTCGATCGCCTGCACCGCCGCCGCGATCAGTGAGGCCGCCGTCTCACGGTCGGGGGCCTCAAAGGCAAGGGCCAGGCCGCGGCCGGACAGGCCGAACCCGGCCCAGCCGTCCTCGATCTTGGCCGAGCCGGTCGCTCCGGCCCGGGTCTCGGGCAGGTACGCCGTCCGAAACTTCTCGAGCGCGAGGCGAGCGGCGCGCGCGTGGGGATACCGCACGAGCACCAGGCGGGCGTTGCCGTAGCGGGCCGCCACCGCTTCCACGCTCGGGCCGAGACTCAGGATGTCCCTCTGACTCACGAAGTAGGCCGAGTTGAGCACGAGGTGGGAGCGGAGGAAGCACACGCTGTCAGGACGGAGCGTTAGCTCCGCCGCGGTCTGTGGCAGCGAGGTGGCCAGGTGGGGCGGCGGCGGATCGCGGCGGCCGGTCACGATCGCCCGGCCGAGGGCCAGCACCGCGCGCCTCGCCGCATCGCTCTCGCGGGTTGCGAGGACGCGCGCGTAGAGATCGTCGGACCAGATGCGCAACAGCCCAGCGCCGTAGAGGGCGCGCGGCCCCGGGGCGGGTACGGGTTCCTTGAGCGCTACCGGTTCGCCGCCCCAGTCGCCGGAGAGCAGGCCGTAGGCGTCGTCCGAGGTTTGCATCCAGTACAGCTCCACCAGAATCTCGCCCTGGTCCGGGGACGCGTACTCCGTCACGTCCAGGTGGTCGAACCGGTAGGCGACGTAGAGCTCCCCGGCACCGTCCATGTAGTCGAAGATCCCGGCCGCCTCGATCCTCCGCAGAGCCGTGGGGCGGCTCCAGCCGTCCACGGTCTCCGGAAGACTCAGGGTTGCTGCCCGGGCTTCCGGCGGCGCCGGTGAGCCGGCCGGCGCTTGGCGCGTGTGCGACATGGCCCCCTCCCCGCTCGGTGCCGCCGCGGGGCCAGCCAGCGCGATCGCGGCGCCACCCAGCGCCAGCGCGGCAATCACGGCGCGGCGACCGGTGCCCGATCGCCCTTGCTGCCATCGTCCCGACAAGCCGGCCACCATCCCATCGTACGCCCGGGTCCGCGCCGGGTTTTGTACGGCATTGCGACTCGGCTTGACCGCAGAGGGGCAACGCCGCACACTCTTGAGCCATGAAGCCGCTGGTTCTCATCGTGGACGACGAGCAGGGGATCCTGACCACCCTCTCCCACGTGCTCGAGGACGAGGGCTTCCGGACGATCACGACCCGGAGCGGCGAGGAGGCACTGCAGCTCTACCGCAAGCGGCGGCCGGCCGCGGTGTTCCTCGACATCTGGCTCCCGGACCGCGACGGCCTCGAGACGCTCAAGAGGTTGCGGGAGATGGACCCCAACGCGGCGGTGATCATGATCTCCGGTCACGGCACCGCGCCCACCGCGGTCACCTCCATCAAGATGGGCGCCTACGACTACCTGGAGAAGCCGCTCGCGTACAACCGTGTGTTGGAGGCCCTGAACGGGGCGCTGGCCGCGAGGAAGGCCGTTGCGGGGGGCGAGGCGGCCGCTCATCTCGACGTCGGGAAGGGCAGCGAACCGCCACGCCAGTACCTGCCTCCGCCGGGGCTGCCGCTGCTGCAGGTGTCCGACACGCCGCAGCGCACGATCCGCGACAGCACAGTTATCTACGGCCTGGGCCTCCACTCGGGGAGCCGAACCGGGATGACGATGCAGCCGCTGCCGCCCAACTCCGGTATCCACTTCCTCACGCTCCCCAAGGGCACGCAGATCCCGGCCCACCTCGACTCGGTGGCCGAGACCGAGTACGCGACCACGCTCTCCTGCGAGGGCGAGAGCATCCGCACCGTGGAGCACCTGCTCGCTGCGCTCCACGCCCTCGGGGTCACGAACCTCCTGATCAAGGTCCACGGCGAGATCCCCGTGCTGGACGGTTCGGCGCTCGGGTTCTGTGAGCGGCTGGCGGAGGTGGGTCTCGAGGAGCAAGCCGCCCCGCGCGAGGAGTTGGTGGTCGACCGCCGCTACGAGATCACGGAGGGCGGCGAGAAGAGCCTGGCCATCGAGCCCGCCGAGGTGTTCTCGGTGTCATACCGCCTGCGCTACCCGGCGCCGGTGGGCGAGCAGTTCTTCGAGTTCACGCTGTCACCGGGGGCGTTCGAGGAGCAGATCGCGCCGGCGCGCACGTTCGGCTTCATGCGCGACCTCCCGATGATGAACGAGTTGGGCCTGGGCTCCGGCGGCCGGCTTGACAACTGCATCCTCATCGGGGAAGACGGCGTCATCAACACCGATCTACGGTTTCCCGACGAGTTCGTGCGCCACAAGATCCTCGATATCATCGGGGACTTCTACCTGCTCGGCTACCCGGTGCGCGGCAAGGTGACCGCCAGCCTCACGGGTCACAGGGACAACATCAAGCTCCAGCGCATCATCCTCGGCGCATCCGCCTGACCGGCTGCTAGGCTCCGAGCCTACATCCTCATCTCAGCGTCGGAGTCTGGTTGTCGGGTCGCCGAAGAGGATCCAGGTGCGGCGGACGTCCATGTCGGAGGTGGCGGCCTTGGCCGCCCGCGTCGCATCGCCGAGGGTGGTGGTGCCGGAGAACAGCAGGCGCACGAGCGCCTCGTCGATCGCCACCTGCGAGGCGGACTCGGTGAGGCCCGAGGAGGCCCACACCGCCACCGCTCCGCCCGGCCCCTCGACGAGCGCCTCCGCCAGGCTCTCCTGCTGTGCCTCGTGGAAGAACCCGTTCAGGCAGGTCATGCTCACCACAAACGGGTACCAGTAGTTGCGCAGGGCGTGGGCTTCGTCGGTGGTGAGCCAATTGCCGTGCCACACGGCTACCGAGCCGTGCCCGATGTAGTTGATCAGCGTCTGCCCGAGGTTGAGGTGGCTGGCGAGCTCGCTCTTGGCTGCGGCATCCCCGACCTGGCCGCGGAAGATCTCGGAAACCCACACCGTGGACGGCACCGCCGCCTTGACCTGCGCGCTCAACGCCTCGAAGTCGTTCTCCTCGTCGTTGGCATCCGCCAGCAGGAGCACCCGCCCGAACCTGGCACTGCCATCGTAGGCCACGATCTTGCCGATCGCGGTGGTGGCTTCCGAGGCGATCTGGGCCGGGATGCGCCCGACCGGGATGTCTCCGATGCCGTCACCGTCGAAGTCGGCGAACCAGTCGTCCGAGGCGGTCTCCAGATTGGTGGTGTCCACCAGCTTGGTCGGCACCAGATCGGCCCACCCGAACCCGAGGTAGTTCCTGGGGTCCGAGCTGGCATCCCCTACCAGCAGCAGGTAGCGCGGCGGACGCAACCAGTACTTTGTGGCACAGGCGAGGAAGTCCTTGATCGCCTGTGGGTCCCTCGCCCCGTAGGAGAACTCGTCAAACACGCTCTCCACGTCTACGACCGCGACCTTGAGCCCCTGGCTCTCCCGCAACGCCCGCAGCGGCTCGAGTGCCGGGAGCAGGGAGCGGTGCCCAATGATGAGCAGGTCCGCTCCATCGCCGGCCGCATGCCACGCCGTCGGCCGGTTGGGCAGCACCCCGACCGGGTGACGGATAGCACCCGTCCCCACCGCGAGGAGAGTCCGCTCACCCGCCTCCGGCACACCCACGGTGACGGTGTAGCTCCCACCCTCCTCGACGACCTCCGCAGACAACGCCTGCACCGCCCACGGATCGGTGATGTCGAGCACCTTGATCTCGGAGCTTCTGAACCCCCCGATGCCGACCTCCTGATACCCGCCCAGGGTGAACTCGAGCACCTCCGCGTCCGCCTGCCAGGTGTGCGCGTAGCGCACCCGAATCGACTCCACCGCGCTGACGTCCCCCTCGCCTCCCTCGGCGGTGAGGGTGACGGCGTTGTCCCCCTCCACGATCATGGACCCAGCCACCGGCACGGCCAGCTCCCCAACCGTCATCCCCTCCCAGACCACCGTCCCCACCCGCACCTCGTTGAGCTCCACATCCACCCGGTGGGTAGCAACCGTGGCTCCCACCAGACGCACGATCAGCTCACCCGGGAGGGATTGATCGACGTGCGGCACCCGCACCGTCTGATTCACCGGCGTGGCGGTGACCACCGCCCCGAAGAAGTTGCTCTCTTCCCCGTTCAAAAACGCCGGGAAGTACAGCGTCCGGTCCGCCCGCTCGACCTCAGATGGGAAGCTCGCAGGCCCTTCCGACCATCCGCCGGCGCTGCCCACCTCCGGGATGCGCAGACCCGCCCCCGACCCGGCCACCAGCCAGTACACCCGCACCCCGCTGGCACAGGTCTCCAGGCCCTCCCCGTAGAACTCAATCCCGTCCCCGGAGGCAAACACCCCTTGCTGCCTCACATCCACCAGGATCGGGACCTGCCGGCCGTCCATGAAGAGCTGCAGGCTGCCCGGGTCGACAGCGGGGTCAAGACCGGCTGCCAGCAGCTCCTCCTGGCTCACCCGGTACCACCCATCCTCCGAGACCAGGAGCTTGACCGCCGGCCGGCTCGCCAACCCCCACTGCACCGCCAGCCGCTCGTCACTCGTTGAGACCCCCTGCCGCAGCTTGCGCCGCACCCGGTGCTCCACCGACCCTGAGGCCGCCTGCCCAAGCCCGGCCAACAGCGGTGAAGACCCCTGCGCCGACCCACCCGAGGCCGGGTGCGAAAGCGCCTGGGCCTGCGCCTGCCACGCCCCCGGCTGCACACTCACCGGCCCGTGCCAGCGCCTCTCCCCCGACAGCTCCCACTCCTCCAGCCAGTAGGTGGCACCAGGGGCGGGCGAGGCGTCCCACCAGCTGTAGCTCTGACCCGCGGTCAGCGGCGTCCCGGCTCCGGCAAGCAATGCCGAGCCCGCGATCAACGACGGCGTGACTCGCACACGCTCGCCGGCGGACTCGCGGTAGACGTGGAACCCAAGGTTGTCCACCTCGAAGCCGGTCTGCCAGGAGATCAGCACGCCCCGACCGGGGTAGTGGACAGCATCCAGCGAGACCATCTCCACCGCGGTGGGCTTTAGCCCGATCTCCGAGCCCGGCAGGATGTAGTTGGCATCGCCGGCGTACTGGACGGTGTTGTAGGACGTCCCGATCCAGCACGCGTCCCGCGCGACGCTCGAGATGCGGACCTCGTCAATGAACCCGTCGAACCAAGCTGGATCAACACCGTCATTGCCGGCACGTGTGGCCATTCCAAGGTTGTCGTTGTAGAAAGCGCCGGTACTCGAATTCTCCAGATTGGTGTTCAGGTAAAGCGTTCGATTCGAACCATCATATGTCATTGCGCCGTAGTACCACTGACCCGCGGCAAGTGGCGTCGTACCGGACAGGTTGCCACCTTGGCTCTCGTCCCAGCCCCAACCGAGAGTCAATACAGTAGGTGAACCATCAACCGCATAGATCCCAACCCAATCGTCGATCGGTTCTGTTTGGTTGCGGTTCTTCGTTACAATGCCAGCATACGCACCGGCAACCGGGAGGTTCCTCAGGCGGAACCACGCGTCGATGGTGAATGGAGAGTTCGCCGTCAAGGTACCATCGGAAAGCGTCAAGGCTCCGGTGGTGCCGTTAAACTCGTCAGCACCATCGATCTTTTCCGTGGTCGCGTTCTGGTTCACGCCAGCGGACGCCGTCCCCGTGTACGCGCTGGCCGTCGAGTCGGCCACCGTCCCACCGCTGGTCTCGTGCAGATGCCACACCTCGCGGAAGCCGTTGCTCCACACCCCGGGAGCGTTCTGGGTGGGTGCGGTGATGCCGCTGTTGCCGTAGTGCATAGTGATGGTGGTGTTGGCGTTGTAGGCGAGCGTGGGGATCCTCACCCACGCCACCAGGGTGCCCGTGGCGCCGTCGTACTTCTCGATCTCGTGGTCGAGCTTGAGATCGTTGGCGTCCCGGAAGATGATGTCGTAGCCGTTCGAACTCTCCACCTGGCCGCCGTTGGCGACCGTCTTCAGGCCTTCCTTGTCGGCGGCAGCCCAGTTCGTCGTGTCGATCAGGATCGGGAAGCTCGAGAGGTTGGCGCCGCAGCTCGCTGGTGTCATCACGTCCCTGATCGTGATCGTCCGCTGCGAGGTGTACACGGCCGGTTCGGTCCCCTCGCCACCCGGGGTGACGTAGGTGTCTGGAGTGGATTGGTTGCTGTACTCCGTGCCGAGCCAGCAGGAATCGCGTACGACGCTCGAAACACGGACCTCGTCGATGATGCCATCCAGATAGCCGCTGAGCACGCTGTTCCAAATACCAACACCCATTAACAGGTTGCTGGAATCGTATGTAATGGCGGGTGTCGTACCCGTACCCGCATCGACGACTCCATCTCTGAAGACCTTCAGGTTTGTACCGTCCGAATACCCTCCCACATGATGCCAACCAGTGTCTGCTATCGTGCCACCAGTCACACTGTTGGTACCGTTGACCCACAATTGAAGGGAATTGGCGCTGGTCAAATTCAGCTTGAAGCTGTAATAGCCAGCATTGACCTTAGTCAACAGGTCTCGTTCAACACTTCCAGTTGTATTCCTCTTTATCCACATCGAAAGACTGAAGACCTGTCCGACGTTTAAGGTCGACCCGTTGTTGACGGCGTCGATGTAATCGTCGGTCCCTTCGAGGTCGAGGCCACCGTTGATCTTGGCCGAAACCTGATCTCCAGCAGTCATGGTTCCAACAGATGTGCCGTTATTTGCGTTCGACGTGCTGTCCATCATCTGCGGTGCGGTGCCTGCTGGATTTTCCTTGAGGTGCCACACGCCGCGCCAGCCGTTGGCGGTGTTCCAGACGCCGGTGGGGTTGGCGGTGGGCGTGGTAATCAATGAGTTGCCGTAGTACATGAAGATCGTGGTGTCGGCGTTGTAAGCAAGCATCGGGACGCGGACCCAGGCGACGAGCGTGCCGGTCGCGCCGTCGTACTTCTCGATCTCGTGATCGAGCTGGAGATCGCTGGTATCCCGGAAGATGATGTCGTAGCCGAGCGCGCTCTGAACGTGGCCGGTGGGCGCGGTCTTCAAAGGGTCCTTGTACGCAGCGGCCCAGTTCGTCGTGTCGATCAGCACCGGGAAGCTGCTGAGGTTCCCCGTGCAGGTCGGTGCATCGGGCGTCATCGCGTTCGCGATCGTGAGCGCCTGGTGATAGTCGTAGGTGGAAGGATCAACCTGCTCGACACCCGGGGTGACGGTGGTGCCGGGGCTGCTCTGGTTGTTGTACTCGGTGCCGATCCAGCAGGTGTTTCGGGCGACACTCGAGATCCGGACTTCGTCGAGCTTGCCGTCGAGGTAGCAGTTGGAACAGAGGGTTCGCTCTGCCATGTGCACGTTGTTGGTCGCGTTGTGCTGCGATGAAGGTATCGAAGTTGTGTTGGAGTTATCGAGAGACCCGTTCACATAGATCCTCACGGCCGTGCTCGGCTCAAAGACGCCAACGTATTGGATCCATTGCCCCGTTGGCACGTTTCCCGTGCTTGTAACCCTGCTTTGAGTTGCACTGTAACCATCTTCCGAGATGATGAAGTACGCCTTGCTGTCGCTGTTCTCCAGATTGAGTTCCCAACCTCTCTGCGGTTCGTCTCCACTCTTGGTCACAAACCGGGTGTTCACGGCGGGGAAAGTCCCGAATGCGTCCACCCACACCCATGCCGAAGCGGTCATCGCGCCGGTGAGTTGCAGAGAACCGGGGTTCCCGAAATCGACGAGGTCGTCCACACCATCAAAATCCAGACTGCCGTCGACCTTCCCAGGGACCTGATCACTCGAGTCCATGGTCCCGGAGGTGGTTCCGTTGTTGGCGTTGAACGTGCTGTCCTTGATTTCGCCGGAGGTCCCGGATGGACTCTCCCTGAGGTGCCAGACACCGCGCCAGCCGTAGCTGGTGTTCCACACCCCGGTCGGGTTGGCGGTGGGTGAAGTGATCGCCGAGTTGCCGTAGTACATGTAGATCGTGGTGTCCCCGCTGGGGTTGAGGCTGGGGATGCGGACCCAGGCGACGAGCGTGCCGTTGGTGGCGTTGTAGCTCTCGATCTCGTGATCGAGCTGGAGACCGCTGGTGTCCCGGAAGACTAGGTCGTAATAAGTGGGGCTCTGAACGTGACCGCCGTTGGTGACTGTCTTCAGGGTGTTCTTGTTCGCGGTGGGCCAGCTCGTCGTATCGATCAGGACGGGGAAGTTGGCGAGGTTGCTCGTGCAGCTTCCGGGCGTCATCGCGTTCGCGACCGTGATCGCCTGGTGGTAGGTGTACGTGGAATCCACCACCTGCTCGCCGCCCAGGTTGACATCGGTGGGAATGCTCTGGTTGTTGTACTCGGTGCCGATCCAGCAGGCGTCACGAGCAACGCTGGAGTAGCGGGCTTCGTCGATGATGCCGTTGAATGTGCGATCGCCTGCTGAGGTGTTGCCGATAATGAGGTCATAGGTGGCGTCCGGATCCGCCGTTCCGGTAGGTCCGCCTGGGATATCGGGATCCACGGTCGTTGTGAGGGGTTGTCCGTTGACATAGAAGGTCGGAACGTTCGCGATCGAGCTGCTGTCATAGGTCACGGCGACATGCGCCCAGGAGTCGAGGCTCAGCGCGTTGGTCGTGGCAAACCAGGTACCGTCGTTCCCCGAAAACTGATGGGCGAACTTCATGGTGTTGACGAAGCCGTCCTCGGTGGAGACGAGGAAGATCTTTCGGGTGCCCTTTTCGAGAACTCGGCCGTATCCGTAGGTCGGATCTTCTCCCCAGGTATTCGGGTTGATCCACGCCTCCATCGTCATCGGGGTGTGATTATCCAGACTCGCAGCGCTCCCGGTATTGACCGAGTCGTCCACCCCATCGAAGTGGAGGCTTCCATCGAGCTGTCCGGCGACCTGATCGCCGGAGATCATGGAAGCTTCTGGCGTACCGTGGTTCAGATAGGCGGTGGAGTCCTTGATATCCCCCGCGCCGCCGGGCCCGGGGTCCTCTTTCAGGTGCCATACGGCCGCGTATCCGTTGCTCCACACCCCGGTAGGGTTGGCAGTCGGCGTCGTGACGGCCCAGTTGCCGTAGTACATGTAGATCGTAGTGTCGGCGTTGTAGACGAGCCTGGGGATGCGGACCCAGGCGACGAGTTCACCCGTGGTCGCGACGTACTTTTCGATCTCGTGGTCGAGCTGCGTCGTGCCGTCCAGGGCTCGGAAGATGATGTCGTAGCCGCTGGCACTCTCGACATGGCCGCCGTTCGCCGCGCTCATCAGGCTGGCGTCGGTGACCTTTACGAGCACCGGGAAGTCCGACAGGTCGGTAGTGCAGCTTGCCGGCGTCGTGGCGTCGCCAATCGTGATCTGCCTGCGGTACGCAAAGAGCCCGCCCCCACATGCCGGCTTGAGCGGCGCGGCGACGATTGCCCATCGAGCGCCCGCCGGCCCCACCGTCCAAGACATCGTCACCGATGCCGCGCCCGCCTTTTCGGATCCCGCACCGACAACGTTGGAGTCGCCGGCCGGCGCAGTGACATCGTTGTAGCGTTCCTGCTGCCCCACTGCCGCTGTGAGCGTCTGGCCACCGGCAGCACTCTGGCGGGACCCGACCGTGTCCACCACCAGTTCGCCAGCAGCGCTCGAGACGATCACCGACGGAGCCGTGCCGTTTCCGCCTACGGCGGCCGCGATGCCAAACGGGGTTGTTTGATGAACGCCCGTGTAGGACATGCCGCCGGCGACCGCGACGACGTTCGCGCTGAAGGTTATGACGATGTTGTTCGTTCCGGTCGCCGGCGCCGTGATGTACCACATCTCCGAGCGGATTCGGGCTGGAATGCCAGGGTCAATCGCAGTCGCAAGAAAGGTCATGCTCTGGCCCGCATACGTCATGGTCGACACGGTCGGGACCGGATCCAGGAACGAGAAAATGTTGACTCCGACCACGAGGATCCTGTTCGTGCCGATGGCGCCGACCGTATGAGGAACCGTCAAGCTGCCCACCGCGGTCGAACCCGTATTCCCTTCGGATGCCGCATCAAAGGTGATGGTCTCAGGCGCCGGGCAAGCGGTTGTCGTCCCCTGGCCCTCGGCGCTCAATGGTGTCTCGTCCCCATCCTGGTTCCTCGCCTTCACCTTGACACCGTAGGTGGTCGAGGGGGTCAGGCCGTGAAGGGCCAGAGCATCCAGTTGGGTATCGGTCAGCCACACCTCTGTGGCCGAGGGGATGCCGGAAGCATTGACCCATTTGTTGAGCCACGTCGAATCATTGGGGTTGGTGGTCACCACCTGGACCGCAAAGTACGTCGTCGGGTTGGACGAAGGGTTGCCGTTTTCGGCATTGGTAAGGTTCAGAGTGGTTGGGGTGGCTCCGTTCAGCGTGGGCATGCCCGGCGTGTTGGCGGAAGTGTACGTGGAGGAGATACCCGAAGCCGTGCCCGTGTTGGGCGTGGGCGAGACCGAGTCACGGGCCGTGACGGTGTAGCCGTAACATTTGTTGGCCTGCAGGCCGCTGTCCGAGTACGACGTGCCGCTCTGCCAGGAGCTGGACGTACCACCGGTGCCGGCGTTGGCGCCGCAGCTGGAGTTGTCGTTGGTGAAGAGGTAGGTAACCGGCGGTGTGTCGTCGGAGCCGGTCGTGGAGGTCAAATCGATCTGCGTTGGGCTGGCGTTGGCCGGCGCAGAGGCAAACGTCATGGGATTTGGAGTGGGAGGGCTGGTGTCGCCAGCTCCAACTTCATCGGCTCCGATGTCCCAAGTGTTTGCACCCGTCGGACGCGTCTCGGCGTCGATGTCGTCAGTGAACGAAGCAGACAGATCCAGACCGTTGTTGAGGGCGTTGTGGCCGCTGGATTCAAGATGCAGGTTTTCCGACCCGGAGACAATGGAGACAAACAGGTCGTCCAGGTTTGCGGGTGCCGGGGTCTGGTTGTTGGTCCCGGGGGGAATGCCACCAGCCGACGTGCTGTACATGTTGTAACCCGAGCCTGGATCAATTGGCTGACCATTGTCCAAGTCGAGATCTCTTGTTGAATTGCCCACCGCAATCGTGTTGTTGATGATGAGGTTCCCGGCCGTGTGATTGAGACCTACGCCCGCGTTGTAAATCGTGACGTTCTGGAGGGTGAGGGTGAGGCTGGTGTTGGTGTAGGTCCGGATCCCCATGTCGCCGTTATAAACGATGCTGTTTCGAATGGTGACGCTTTCATAAACGTTGAACGCGCCCCGAACAGCAAGAGCCGCGTCTGTGCTGCTGTAGTTATGAATGATCATGTGTGAGAACAGATTGTCTCCGGCATTGTTCTGGCTCAGGTTGAATGGCTGACCGGGGGCGGTGGCGCTGTAGAAGTAGTTTCTGATTTCGAGCCACTCCATTCTGAAATACTTGTCCCTCACGAGGAACAGGTGAGTGTCTCCACTATCAAGGCCGCCGCCATCGACAATAACCCCGGTCCCCGCCGTCCCGTTGTGGCGCTGCCCGGCGGCGACTGTCAAACGCACGTAGTGGCTCGCGTCGGTGGTGTAGCCGTCGATCGTAATCGTGGCTGCGGGCGTGAAGACCCCGTCTTTGTAGGAAACCCCAACCTCGATCCGGTTCTCCCCGACGAGGTTGCCGGTGCCTTGCTGGCCGGTCTCCCAACTCTGAATGTCGTTGTAGGCCCTGGTGATCGTGTAGGCCTCGCTTGTGTGCGTCGCCGCCGCCGCCGTCTGCACCGTCACGTGGGTGTCATCAACGCGCGAAAGGATGTAGAACGTTTCCGATCCGATGATCAGCCTGTCCCCTTGCCCGACCGCACCTACTGCAGCGGGTACAGGCAGGCTCGCCCCACCGCCGAAAGTAACCGCCGTCGTGCCGATGTTGATCGAGGCGTTGCCGGTGCTGTAGAGCGTCCCGGCATTGGTGCCGATTGAGCGGTAGTTGGTAGTAGGAGCGGCACCAATCGTCCACTGGGGCAGGACGGTGTAGGTAGTCAAGGGCAGCCCGTTCGCTGTGACTCGAAACTCGTAAACACCACCCCACAGCGCCAAATCCGTCGCCTTCAGGCACCATTCCAGCTCGGTGTAGTTGTTATTGACTATGTCGATAGGTTGCGCGGGATTCAGAACATCATTGATCTTCCCTGCGGTAAAGTTCCCTGCCTTGCCCGTTGGCGGGATGAGCTGCGCCGTGGTGGCTTCTCCAGCATCATTGATGAAGCCAGAAGGAGATAGACCTATCGGGGGCGCGGCAGGTGTAAGCTCGAGCAGCCACAAGACCCACGCAGCGGCAGCACCTGTGATCGACAAGTTCCCGGTCGCAGAGCCGGCATCGTTGAAATCCCGACCCCCGACTACGTTCCTCGTTACGCCTGTGGCGGAACCGTTATCGAGGTTCTCTGTCCATCCGGCTTGTGTCCCGTAAGCGGTGTTGGCAGTGCCAGCGCCAACATAGATGACTCGACTTCCCGGCTTTGTGGTATTGAAACCCGTCACCGTGTGAGGCGAAGCGGTGCCTGTATTGAAACTTGTTGCTCCGATGGGGCTGGCCGCGTCAACCCCACTCATCTGCCAACATTGCGCAAAGTTGGCAACCGACGTCGTCCAGGTGACTGTAATAGCCGTATCCGTGCCATCAACGATGTGATACCAGAGGCTCACCGTCCAGAGCGTCCCGCTATTTCGCTGGTCGAGTTTCGTCCACTCTGCAGTTGCGCTGCTGTGTGTCTCGTTGTTCTTAGAGCCCACGACGGCAAACACAATGTTGCCATTCGCTAAGCCGCCGGGTAAAGCAGGATTGGCTGATGTGGCTCCGGCTGAGCTTACCCTCCCGCCAGAATTCACATAGCTAACAGCACCTGCAGAGGGAATTGGTACGACCTTTGCAAAAGTCCCACCGGACAGTCTGTATTCAAGTTGATAGTGTTTGGGAGCCGGGTCTCCCGTAGAGTCAACAATGGCCCTCACCCTCGTATTGAGGTTCCTATCCCGTACTATGTTGGCATCCTGTAGCGCCAACCAGGTCGCGGCGCTTTCGCTGCCGTCATCGGCTCGGAAACGAAACCCTTCCTGCTCGAGCGGGACGGCCGCACCGGTGTCTGCTGCTATTTCCAGAGCAAAACCGCCACAGTTAGAAGAGGTAGCCCACGAAGCGCTGGGATTGGTCTCTGCCGTTGTGGCGTGCCACTCCGCCTCGTACCCCATCAAGAGGCTGTTGGTGGTCCCATCGAACAACTCCGTGTATCCGGTTTTCGGGTATGTAGGTTCTTCGGCTCTGTGTGCAAAGAATGCAACTGGGCGGTTGTTGGAGTTGGCGAATGCCGCCATCGTGACCGCAAGCGAATAGACCGAACCACCGCCAGTGTTCGTGGGCCACTGCACGACGGCGTCGGCGCCGTTGGTCCCGCTGGTCTTCATGCCCGTGAACGCAATCATCGCTGCGCCCATTGAAGAAGCAGTTCCGTTCAAGGAGACCGTGACAGCTCCTGTGCCGGCCCCGGTCGTGGCGAGCGCCCGCCAGGCCTGGATACGCCGGGCTAATGTGCTGAAGGTGACGCCGCCGGCAGGCCCGATCTCGGTGAAGCTCAATCCCGCCCCAGTGACACTCGTGACTGTGGGGGCGACGTCAACACCTTGACCACAATTAACTCCGCTGGCGCACATGGAGGTGGTAAAGGCGATGTAGAGAACGTTGTTGGAGTACGTGGCCGAAGGAAAGCTGTAGGAACTCAAATCGGCATCGTCGGCGATGGAGGTTACGAGTGAAGCGCCGATCTGCGCGTGAGCAGGAACGGAGCCGAAGAAGGCAACCACCGCAATCAGTGCCGCGGCGACCCACCCCATGCTCGCGGGACCGTACGTCTTCGGCGCGCTGCGCGACCGATGTGAGACCTGCCGGGTCTGATGATGGTCGTGACTCATGGCCGCCTCCTGCACCGAAAGCGCGGGTAGGCCAGCGACCGAACAATGACCCCGGTTCTCAGGTGGCCCCACCCCGCGCGGCGACACGTCTCCCGTAGCACCACGTTGATACTCGCAAGCACAGGCCGTGCCATATCCTGAACGTCCAAGAAAAGGAGCGCCGTGCGATGGATTCGTCGCGGAAGCGCGCCAGGGGGGACCATCACGGGCCCGCGGGGGATCCGCCCGATCCTGCCGTCGACCGAACTCGCCTCGTGCAAGGTCTTTCTCCTCAATAACAAGCATACCAGCGGTCTCAGGAAAGACGCCTGAAATCGAGAAACCCCTGTTTGCGGGGGAGGAAGCTTTTGTTGAGACCAGCCGCTCGCCGGATTGCCGCGCGGCGTCACTACAAGGTGGGCACGGTGCCGCAGTGGGAAAGGGCATGACCGAGGCGGCAAACACTCTGGCCGCGATGGGCGCTGCAATATACGAATCTCGGAGCGGCGTTCGAGACTAGGAACCGTCTGCGCTGCAGGAGAGGCCGACGGCGCAACCCGGACCGTTGGGACCGGAGCCGGTGCTGGTCTTGCAGAACCCCAGCACCGCCTCTTCGGGCTTGAGGTGGACCCGCTTCACGACGGGCTTCGCGTAGAGCCGGCGGCCCTTCTCGCGGTTTGGGGTCGCTTTCATCAGTCCTGAATCCTCCACAACCACCACCACTATTTTACGGCAATTCCCGGTCGCCGTGGGCTCGAGCCGGGCGGGGGTGGACCGGCAGGCCCGGCGCCCTGCGGTCGCCGGAGTCCGGGCCGCTCGTGGCTCCCCCCTGGTCTTGAGACCGCGTTGCCGGATCCTGGGCGTGCACCGCCATGCGCAGCCGCGTGAGCGAGTCCAGCAACTCCTGGTGTCGCTCCCCTCCCTCGCAGTACTCGCACGCCCCGTGCGGCGGCACCGCGATGCCGAGGGCGTGCGCACGCAGGTGAGCGACGTGGCACAGGAAGTCCACCGGGCTCTCCGGGTCGCCGGCCTCCAGCTCGCCGTTGGCCGGGCACATCCCGCACATCGCCTTGATCTCGCACGCCACGCACTTGGTGAGCCTGGTGATCTTCCGGGAGCGCACCTTTCGGACGCACTCCTCCCACCCCTGGCGGAACGTACCGGTGCGCAGATCGTACGTGTCGCGCCGCGAGAGCACGCACAGGCTCATCCTCCCCTCCGGGTCGATGGCGAAGGAGGTGATTCCGCCGCCGCAGTGGTAGAGATTGTCGGCACGCTCGCCGGTCAGCACGGGGCCGTTGAAGCGCTCGCAGAAGCTCTGAAACTCGGAGATCCGGCGCGGGTCGAGCAGGTCGAGGGCCACGACCTCGTCGGGTGTCAGGCGCACCGCGAGCGGGCTGTCGGAGCAGTCGATGCGGGGGTTGATCATCGCGTCGAACTTGAACTCCACGCCGAGGTCGTCCTCGGCGAACCGCTTCATCTCCCAGATCTCGTGCTTGTTGGCACTGAGCGCCATCGTCTTGAGCCTGAGCGGCAGCCGGCGCTCGAGCAGCAGGTGAATGCCGCGCATGCAGCGGTCGTACGATCCCGGAGCACGGGTGATGCGCTCGTAGGTCTCCCTCGTGCGGCCGTAGAGGGTGATCTCGATCGCGAACGGACGCCACTCGGCGAGCCGGTCGGCCGCCTTCTCGGTGATCAGCGTGCCGTTGGTGAAGACCGTGATGAGCAACCCCCGGCGCTTGGCGTGCGTGTAGATGTCGAGGAAGTCCGGCCTCGCGAACGGCTCGCCACCCGTGTAGAGCAGCCAGAGGCAACCGGCTTCGACGATCTCGTCCACGATCCTGAAGTGCTCCACGCGGGTCAGCTCACCGCGGCGGGCGGCCTGGTCACCGAGCTCGAGGCTGTTGTAGCAGTGAACGCACGCGAGCGGGCACCGCCACGTGACCTCGATCGTGCCGTTGGCGGGCACCCGCTCCGCCACCACCTTGCGGTGGAGGCGAGCGCTGAAGTCCTGGTAGCGCTCCAGCTCCACGGTCTAGACCTTGCCTTCCCCGAGCGGCCGGATCAAGCCCGCTTCGGCGAGGGAGATCACGAACTCCAGCACGTCGGCTTTCGCCTGGTCGAATTCCACTTCGAATCCCCGGGTCACGGTAGACACGATCTGCTCGACCGTGGTGGTGCCGTCGATCAGTGCCCAGATCGTGGCGCCGACGTCGTTGAGGGTGTAGATCGAATCGAGGTCGCCAACGCCCGCGGTGATGGGAACGACAATGGTCTCGCCCGCGACCGCGCGCGTCACGAACTCGCCGCTCTTGACGTAGGTCTTGGCCACGCCTTCCAAGCGCACCCCCCCTCATTCGAGGCTAGGTCGGGGGATGTGTACTGTCAAGTTTGTCCGCGGTCGCACTTTCGAGGGTACGAGAGCTGGGCGCGGTGCGGTGCGTTGATCGCGGACCGTCAGCGCGCGAAAAGCGCGTGCTCGTGCACCCAGCGCCCGATGCGGCGGATGCGCGCGTCCTCCTCGGGCGAAAGCGGACCCCCATCGAGTGCCGCCAGCGCCTCGTCCATCTGCGCGTCGTCCCTTGGCCCGCTCATGCAGACGTTGAAGTGGGGGTTGGAGAGGACGAACCGGTAACAGTCGCGCCCGCGCAGCGGTGGCTCGCCGGGCGGCATCCTGCGGGGCTTGAGGAGCGCACCCCAGGATGTCGCGGTGTAGGCGACGACGCCAGGCCCGCCCTCGGCTGGGAGATGCGGGAAGATGTCAGTCTCCGCGCCGGTGTGGGCGGCGTTGTAGCGGACGTGAATGATTGAAATGCGCTTGTCTGCGGCGTGCCCCACGAAAGCCGGCCGTCGGTGGCCGGAAACGGCCAGGTGCCGGAACATCCCGTTCTCGCGCATGCGGTCCGCCCGCTCAAGGAGCCGGTCTCCAGGGGGGCCGTTGTACCAGCCCAGCAGCAGCACGTCGGCAGTCTCGATCGCGAGCTGCCGGAGGCCGCGGGTGAGCGAGCGCTCCAGCAGGCCCGCGGAGCGCGAGTAGCTCTGCAGGACGATGACGAGTTCGGCGCGGTGGCCCGCCGCGACCAGCTGCCTGATCGCGGCCGCCATCCCCGGGTTTCGCCGGGAGCCGTGGTAGAGGTAGTTGACGCCGCGGTCGAACGCCCGCAGGACCGCCCCGGCGCCGACGCCGTACCCGCCCGACACCCCGAGAGGTCCGACCGAGAGACCTGATCTGCCCAGCGTGACGCGGCGGGGAAAGCTCGCCATCGACCCTCCTCCCTCACGGCAATGATAGGGCAGCCTCGAGTTGAGAACGCGGCCTTGCGTCCGGTCACGCCGCGGCATAGACTGCAGCGAACCCCGGAAGGGGTTTGCCGTGTGTGCCACTGCAAAACAAAAAACCACACGAAAGGGGACCGAAAGCGATGGCAGACAAGAGGGCGGACCTAGCTGGACCCGGCATCAGCACCTACCCGGAGGTGGACAAGATCCTTCCAATGGACTACAGCCCCCTGCTCAACCGCTTGGACACGCAGAGGGCCCTCTTCGAGATCAAGCGCTCGATCGAGGACAACCTCTGCAAAGCGCTCAACCTCCAGATGGTTCAAGTCCCTCTGATCGTCGACCGCGAGAGCGGGGTGAACGACTACCTGGACCGCGACGGCTCCCGGACGCCCATCGAGTTCCCCTGCGGGCTCGGCCTCTCCAAGCGCATCACCGCCCAGGTCGTGCAGGCGGCCACCAAGTGGAAGCGCATGGCCCTGCGGCAATTTGAGTGCAAGGTCGGGGAGGGTATCTGCACCGACATGCGCGCCGTGCGCAAGGACTACTTCCTCGACCACGACCACAGCTCGTACGTGGATCAGTGGGACTGGGAGAGGGTGATCACCCCCAAGGAGCGCAACCTCGAGTACCTGAAGGACACGGTCCGAAAGATTTGGAAAGTCATCCGGGGCGCCGGTGTTCACGTCCAGGAGATGTTCCCGGCGCTCAAGTCGAGCAAGTACCCCGGCATCCCCGAGGAGCTCACGTTCATTCACGCAGAGGATCTCCTCGACATGTACCCCGACCTGCCGCGCAAGCAGCGTGAAACCACCATCCTGCAGAAGTACCCGGCAGTCTTCATCATCGGTATCGGCTGGGTGCTCAAGGACGGCTACCCGCACGAGATGCGCGCGGCCGACTACGACGACTGGGTCACCCCCACGGACAAGGAGACCGGCAAGCCTACGCACGGCCTCAACGGCGACATCCTGGTCTGGAACCCGGTCACCAAGCGCCGCCACGAGCTGACTTCCATGGGAATTCGCGTCACCAAGGAGACGCTCAAGCAGCAACTCGAGATATCCGGCCAGCTCGACTTCCTTAAGCTCCCCTACCACCAGGCGATCCTCAACGACCAGATCCCGCTCTCGATCGGTGGGGGAATCGGGCAGGCTCGGACGTTCATGTACCTGCTCCGGACGGCCCATCTCGGCGAGGTCACCGTCACGGTGTGGCCCAAAGAGCTCAAGGAGATCTGCGCGAAGAAGAACATCCACGTCCTCGAGTAGGCTGGACCGTCACTGAGGCGTGAGCCTTCCCACAGGAGTGATTCTCGGCCGCGCCGCCCGGCGCGGCCACTGTTTGCCTGTACCTGGGCTTGACGGTTCTCAGTTGTGGTGAGGGAGCCGAAGGACTAATCGTGGCGTGGCGTCAACCCCGTTCTTCAGGCGATCGTCTTACGAGTGTGGATGCGGGCTACGATGGCCAGGGAGGGTACGACCATGACCGGCAGAGGAGCAGCACGGCTCGCGGTTGTCGGAGCGCTAGTCCTCGCGACAGCTGGAATTACGGCGTGCAGCACCGTTTCGGTCTCGTCAAACCGCTACCTCGGGGTGCGGCAGTTCGCAACCACGGACCCTGCCACGGTGGAAATCCTGCGGCGCGAGCCGCGCCGACCCCACGAGAAGCTCGGTGAGGTATACCTCGAGCCCTCAGGAAACCCGGCGGTTGCCGAGATGGAGCAGGCGATCCGCACAGAAGCCGCCAAGCTGGGCGCCGACGCCGCGGTCCTGGTCTACGACAGAACCAAGCGCATCGGCACCGTCTACCAGGGCCCCTGGTGGGCGCGCAGCTCCCACGCGGTGTACGGGCGCAAGATCGTGGCAGTAGCCATCCGCTACAAGCGCTGAGGTTGCGTCGACGCGGAACTGGTCCTTCACCAGCGAGCCGGAAAGCGTGACCATGTAGGTGAGGACCTTGGTGTCGGCCCGGTAGTCCACGGATCGGCAATCGCCGCCACCCACGGTAATCCTCATGAACGTGCTGTGCGCGCCTGTCGCCCTTCCCGCGGTGGGAGCTATCCTGGCGTCGGTGCAACGGTGGAAGAAACCCACGAGCTGACGCTGCGCCGGATCTTCCTGTTCTGGGCGCCCCTAGCGGCCACCTGGCTGATGATGGCGGTCGAGGGTCCGTTCCTGGCGGCCGTGATTGCGCGACTCGGCGAGCCCGAGTTCAACCTGGCGGCGTACGGTGTGGCGTTTTCGTTCGCGATGCTCATCGAGGCACCGATCATCATGATGATGAGCGCGGCGATCGCACTCGCCGCCGACCGCGGCTCCTTCCTGGCTCTCCGGCGCTTCGCCTACGCCCTCAACGCGCTGATCACCGCGGTGATGATCGTGCTGCTGCTGCCGCCGGTGTTCACCTTCGTGACCGAGACGCTGATCGGCCTGCCCCACGAGGTTGCGTCGCTCACCCACGTGGCGGTCGCAATCCTGCTGCCCTGGCCGGCCGCAATAGGCTACAGGCGGTTCTACCAGGGGATCCTCGTTCGGAACAACCTCACCCGCAGAGTGGCGTACGGCACCGTGATCCGTTTGCTCTCCATGGCGGTGACCGGGCTTGCCCTCTACGCGTCAACGAGACTCCCGGGCGCGTGGGTGGGCGCCGCTGCGCTCTCGGCAGGCGTCACGATGGAGGCGATCGCCAGTCGCTTCATGGCGCGCCTGGTGGTCAGGGAGCTCCTGCGCGGCCGGGATCGCGCGGGCGCGCCCCTGACCACCAGGGCGATCGTCCGTTTCTACACTCCCCTTGCCATGACGTCGCTGCTCACCATGGGGGTTAACCCGCTGGTGACGTTCTTCCTCGGGCGGAGCCGCTCCGCCCTCGAGTCGCTCGCCGTCATGCCTGTGGTGGCCGCGCTGGTGTTCGCGTTCCGCGCAGCTGGAGTGGCCTACCAGGAGGTGGCGATCGCGCTGCTGGGTGAGGACCGCAAAGGGTTCGCGCCGCTGAGGCGCTTCGCCGGGGTCCTGGCAACCGCCACCGCCGGTGTCCTGGCGGTGGTGGCGTTCTCACCGCTCGCAATCGGGTGGTTCCATACGGTGTCCGGCCTCTCCATGGAGCTGACCCGCTTCGCCCTGATCCCGCTCCGGGTGCTCTGCCTGATGCCGGCCTTGGAGGTCGTACTCTCCTTTCAGCGCTCGTTGCTGGTGCATGCACGGCGCACGACGCTGATCACCTGGGCGACCGCCCTCGAGGTGGTGGGTATCCTGGCTGCACTAGCTGTGGGGATCGGTGTCCTCGACCTGATCGGTGCGGTAGCTGCGGCCGTGGCCCTGCTCCTGGGCCGGCTGGTGGCCAATCTCTTCCTGGTTGCTCCAGCCCTGCGCCGAGGATGAGCCGTGCGCGGTGCCCGCTGCGGCGCGGGCGTCTGACATACCATGGAACGGGTGGAACGCTGAGATGCCCCCAACGGGCAGAAAGCTCGACATCGGGCTCGACCTCCTCCTGTTCGGCGTGACGTCCGCGATGGCGGTGCACTACCGCTGGTCCACCACCGACCTAGTGTGGAGCCTCTGGATCTCGAGCCTCACCGTTGGCTATTCGCTGATTCTGGCCTCGATCGTCGGCTCGCTCGCCCACGGCAGCACATCGGTGCTGCTGGGAGGCACGTCGGGTGGAGGCACGGAGCCGCTCGCACGCGGAAAGGCGGCGACCGCCCGCGCGGCGCTGCCGCTGAACATTATGATGGTGGCCGTGTGCGCAATGATGTTTGGGTTCGCCCGGGTCACCGGGGTCGTCCTCGCGGTCGTCGCGACCGGCTCCATCCTCGCCGTCGGCGGTGCCCTGCGGGACCGCCTGGGTTGGAAGCTGTTCCCCGACCCGAATCGTGGTCTCGCCCGCTTGGTGATCCTGTTGCCGGGCGGCCTCTTCATGCTGGGCTTCTTCACGTTTCACTTCGGGCTCTTTCACCTCGTCCACGGCGTCTTCCTCAACGGGTTCTTCCCTCTGGTGAGAGAGACGCCAGTCGGGAAGTCGCCGGACCAGGTGTTCGGCATTATGGGGTCGTGCGCCAGGGAGGCCGTGGTTCGCTACTGGCCGTTCGTGGCTGCGAGCGCGCTCTCGCGTCTGTCGGCCTACACGGCCGCCTTCGAGACCACTGACGGCTCGATGCTGTTCAAGCCGTACCTCAACGTCATCCGGATGCACGTGATGATCTTCGTTTTCGCGTTCCTGGGTGCTGCGGGGCTCCAGAGCTATGCGCTCTACCCGCTGCTGGCCGCCTACTTCCTCCCGGTCGGGGGCGTGCTCTCGTTGTTACGCTCGAGGCGGCGGCTGGCCACGCCCAGCACACCGACTAAGACAAACTGAACGCCGCACGCCGCGACGGGGGTCACTTCAGAGGCGGTTCCTGCCGCAGGCGGAGACGGAGCTCGAGACGGCTTGCCCCGAGGGAGGCCGTGCCGAACGTCCCGTCGTAGTCGCGGAAGACGAGCCGTGTTTCAGTGCGCGCGAGGGGTTTGATCTCGGAATCCAGGTTATCCGTGAGGTTTCGGAAGGCCGCGGCGGCAGCCTGCACGTCGGGGTAGGTTGCGATGATCACCGTGTACTTCCCGGCAGCGTCGCTGTAGTCGGCCGCCACCGCCGCGGTCCGCCCACCGAGCTGGAGGATGTCGCCCCTGCCCAGCGTGGCGATGGCCTCGAGCGCAACCGGCCCCCGGATGAGCCGCCGGGAGCCTTCGATCTGGCCCTGCTTGGGGAGAGTGTCGAAGACCGTGACGGGGCGCGATTCGGGCAAGCGCGACGCGATGAAGCGGGCGAACTCGACAAGGACCGGTGTCAGCGCGGGTGTGCCTGCGAGGTTGTCCACGATCACGAAGTAGCGGTCGCGGACGAACATCAGCTGGAAGCGGCCCGCGGTGTGCCTCTCGGCAAGGGTAGGGTCGGGGGTCTCCTTGCCGCACTTCCCGAGATAGATCCCGAGCGCGCCAAGCGGGTCGCTCATCGTGTAGTGCTCGACGACTACCTCGCCGGCGGGGCTCCGGTACCGCTGGACCGTCGCCTCCTCGAAGCCGAACTCGAAGAAGATCTCCGCGCCCCCGTCGATGTGGCCGTACAGCTCGCTGCCGGGGAACAACCGGGGCTTCCCCTCGACGTTCCAGGTTCCCAGGAAGCCTGAGGGCGGCAACAGTGGACCGTCGCCACCGGCAAGAGCGGTGCCGCCCACGATCGCAAGCGCCGCGAGGACTACGGGTGGCCTCACACCCTCACCAGGGCGATCCTTGCGGGATCCGCGATGCCCAGCCCGAGCTTCTCGGCGTAGTTCAGGTACTCGGTGAAACGAGGGTGCTCGTTGACCGCGATCCCCATCTCCTTGCGCTTTGCCACAAGCTCGCGGTGACACACCGCGTCGAGGGCGAACGGGTCGGTGGCGAAGTAGAGCGAGCGGTTCGGGTAGACGAACTTCTCGTTCTTGTCCGGGCCGCCCTCGTACTGTCCGCGCAGTCCGTCCGTGATGTTGAGCACGAGCTTGTCGCGCACCGCGGGCGCCGCGAGCACCTCGGTGCAGACCTTGAAGCCAAGCGGCGCGTGTAACCTGCCGGTGTTGCAGACGGCTGCGTAGCCCACGTTCTTGGTGGCCATCGAGATCCCGTTGCCGGTGTTCTTGTACGCAGCGAGGTTGACGAGCTTGGTGATGTCCCGGGTGAGGAGATTGCCGAGGTAGGAGTACTCGCCCGCGAAGACGTGCTGGTTCAGGTAGAACTCGTCGTCCTGATAGCCGCGCACGCCCTTCCCCACCACGCCCTTTGCGAAGTAGTAGACGTCGGGGTCAAAGTTCCCGGCGGAGATGTGGTTTCCACCGGCGTCCCGGAAGCTGTGCCCCTCCTCCACCATGGTCTGCAGCGCCTGAATGCGCACGCCGGGAAAGCGGGATGCGGTGAATCCGGCGTCTTTGAGGTCCAGGTCGAAGCGGTCCCATATCACGATGTTCCTGACAGGGAGCTTGTTGTCGACTAGCCAGCTGATCACTACCTCCGCGATCTCCGGCTTGGTGCTGATGAGCGGGGGCCCCACCGGGTTCACCTTGAGGCCCACCACGTCGTCGCGGGTGAAGAACATCCGGAAACTCTTCTTCATGGAGGTACCGGTGAGGGTCCGGATCCCCCTCTCGACCATCTCGGCGACGACCTTGCCGTCCACCCTCTCGTCCACCAGGGAGCGCGGATCGGTGACCTTGACGACTCTGCCAGGGAACGGTCCTGGCAGCGAGTGGGGCGTCTTCGGCACCTTGAGGAACTCTGCGATGTTGGTCGTAACCTCCGGGGCCGCCTCCTTCTCCCGCGCGGAAGTCGGCACGCCGAGCATCAGGGCTCCGGCTGCGGCGGTGCAACCGGTAACTGTGCGCACAAACTCGCGTCGGTTCATCTCGAAGATGACGTCCATGGAAATGTGGCTGCGGCTCATGAAATCCTCCCTCGGTGGGCGAACAATGATACGAGGATTGGCCAGCGAAGTTGCCAGAGGCGCGTGAGCATGCGGGTTAAGGAGAGGAGCCCCGATGCTGGCGCAGCACCTCGTAGAGAGCGATGGCGACGGCGGTAGAGAGGTTCAGCGAGCGCATCTTGGTGTCGGCCATCGGAATGCAGACGAGGCGGTCGGGGAACCGAGACCGCAGTTCGTCGGGTAGGCCGCCGCTCTCGCGCCCGAACACCAGCACCGGTTCGGGCGGGAACGTCACGTCCCAAAGCTCGCGGGCGGCCTCGGCGGAGAAGAGGAAAGGCTCCCCGAGTCCCGGCATGGCGGCCTCAAAGCTCGCCCAGTCCCGCCATACGACCGGGCGAACCCTGGGCCAGTAGTCCAGCCCCGAGCGGCGGACCTCCCGCTCGTCGAGGGAGAAACCCAGCGGCCGTACTAGGTGTAACTGCGCCCCGGCCGCGAGGCAGGTGCGCCCGGCGTTGCCCGTGTTCCAGGCGATCTCGGGGTGCACGAGCACCACGTGGGGCCGTTGCCGCGGTGCCTCGCCGCTAGGCATCCTGCGCAGGTTAGCAGGGCGCTGCGGCCAGGCGAGGGTTGCGCGGGAGGCGGGAACGGCCGAGATTGGGTTTGTCAGCCGAAGGAGGTGACGCATGCCTACGTTCGTGCTCATGACCCGCCTGCGCCCCGAGAGCCTGCACGACGCGCACGGCCGGCGCGCGATGGGCAAGGGGTGGCTCAAGAAGGTCCAGGGGCTCTGCCCCGACGTGAAGTGGATCGCCCATTACGCGATTCTGGGGCCTTACGACTTCATGGACATCTACGATGCGCCGGACGTCGAGACGGCCCACCGGGTGTCGCTGATATCGCGCAGCGAGGGCGCCGTCACCGCCGAGAGCTGGCAGGCTCTTCCCTACGACCGGTTCCTTAGGCTCCTCGAGGAGGTCCAGCCGTAGCATCGCTCGGCCGACCCGAGTGGCGGCTCGGGGCGGATTCCCGTGCTACCCTTGGCCCACGTTTCAGCCAGGGGGAGGCGTGCGATGGCAGGTGTGAACACAAGGAGGGTTTGGCTGGGTGCGCTGGGCGGCTGGGTTGTCTGGCTGATTTGGAGCGCGATCACCAACTTTGCTGTGCTGATGCCCCGCTACGCGGCGGCGCAGGAGGCCGGCACGCTGCTCAAGGAGCCGCGCTACTCGTTCTTCGTGCCCGCGTGGTTCGTGATGCTGTTCGTGCTAGCGGCAATCTGCGCCTGGTTCTACGCCGGGGTGAGGGCGACCAGGGGCGCCGGCCCGAAGACCGCGCTCTGCGTCGGAGCGCTCGTGGGGTTCGCGAGCGGCTTCCCGCTCGCGTTTTGTCTGGCGGCCTGGGCGCCGTTCGGACGGGGCATCCCGTTCTGGTGGATGCTGGAGCTGTGGGTGGGGGCGATCCTGGCGACGCTGGTCGCCGGCTGGCTCTACAGAGACTGAAACCGATTCGACGACAGGCGAAATCGGTTTCACCCTGAGCGTAGCGAAGGGTCCCATCGCACCAGAGGGTGCGTTTCGGCTGAGTGAGAGACCGTGTCACGCCGCGGCGAGGTGTGCGGCGATCCTGCGCAGTAGGCGGCGGACCCCCTCTGCAAAGGTGTCGGGTTCGGGCAGGAGGCTCAGCACCAGGGTTCCGTCCGCCGGGAAGTCGAAGAAGTACCCGGGGTGCACGGCCACGCGGTCCTCGTGCAGCAACTCGAGGACGAGAGCCTCCTCGCCCACGACCGCCGGCACGCGCAGCATCGCGGTCCACCCCCCACCCACTGAGGGAACGCTTACGGACGGGACGCCGGCGGCCGCGCGGCGCAGCGCGGCGAGGTTCGCCCGGCACCGTGTGAGGATCTCCTCGCGCACCGTGGCCCCGTCGCGGAGGAGGCTCGGCAATGCGAGCTGCACCGGGGTGGCCACCGAGAGGAACGTGTCGGCGACGAACTCGAGGCGCTCGAGGGCGCCGGTGATGAGGTTCTGCGGTCCGCTCGCGACGACCCACGCCAGCTTCAGCTGCGGTAGGCCGACGCCCTTGGAGAGCCCGCCCAGGGTGAAGGTAAGTGCAGCCTGGTTGGCGGCGAAGCTGCAACCCGTGCCCGGCCCTCCATCCAGGGGGTAATCCAGGAAAACCTCATCGGCGATGAGCGCCCACCCGCGCTCGGCAGCCAACGCGGAGAGGGCGGCCGCATCCTCGGGGTGCACGAACGAGCCCGTCGGGTTGTTGGGGTGCACGACCACGACGGCTCGGACGCTCTCCGGCGCGCTGGCGAGAGCGTGCGGGTCGAGACGCCACGCTGCTTCGGCGTCAAGCGGGTAGGGCACCGCCTGCACGCCCTCCACGCGAGCCAGGTGCTCGAACAGCGGGTACGAGGGCGTCGGCACGAGCACCGCCTCGCCCGGGTCCACCAGGAGCTTGAACAGGAACGCGTAGGCCTCGCTGGTGGAGGCCGTGAGGAGGACACGCTCGGGATCAACGGTGGCCGCGTGCCGCAGGTACTCGCGCGCCACGGCCTCCCGGGCCGCGCTCAGGCCGCGCGGGTGAGGCTGGTACTCGAGGCCGGCGGGGTCCGCGAGCGGGGAGAGCAGCGCGGGGGGGTATGCGATGCCGCACACGGTCGGGTTGGAAACCGTCAGATCGAAACGCGGGGGTGATGAGGCTCGTGCGCTCGCGATGCGGTTGGCTGAAAGCTCTTCGGGGACTCGACGCGAGAACACGGTGGCTCCGTGTGGATTCTCGCACGGAGGCCGTTCCACGTGAAACGTACGTCGCCGCCCCGGTGTTACAATTCCCCAGCCACGGGGGGACCATGAAAGAGCTGCTTCCTGCCAGGACTCAGGAGTACCAGGCACGTGCCCGCGAGGTGGCGGAGAAGTACGTCCGACCGGTCGCCGCCGAGCTGGACCGCAGCGGGGAGTACCCCTGGAGCGTGATCGAGGCGCTCCGGAAGTACGACCTGATGGGGATCTGGATCCCCGAGGAGTACGGTGGGCATGGTGCGGGCGTCCTCGACATGTGCGTGGTGGTGGAGGAGATCTCCCGCGCCTGCGGCGGGATGGGCGTCGCGTACGCGGTCAACGCTCTGGGGAGCTTCCCGATCGTACTGGGGGGGACGGAGGAACAGAAGCGTCGCTTCCTGCCTGCCGTAGCCAAGGGCGACAAGCTCATCGCGTTCGGGCTCTCGGAGAAGGCGTCGGGTTCCGACGCAGGCTCGCTGCGCGCCCGGGCGGTGCACAACGGCGACGGTTGGATAATCGACGGCGACAAGAAGTGGACCACCAACGCCAACGCGGCCAGCATCTACACCGTGTACGCCTCGACCAACCCCGACCGCGGCACCCGCGGCGCCTCGGCGTTCATCCTGGAGAAGGGCACGCCGGGTTTCGAGATCGGCAAGCGCGAGCAGCTCATGGGCATTCGCTGCGTGCCGGTGCACGAGCTCCACTTCCGCGACTGTCACGTGCCGCCCTCCGCGCTGCTGGGGGGGAAGGAGGGTGGGGGCTTCGCCAACGCGATGATGACGCTGGACCGGGCCCGACCCGGGGTGGCGGCGCAGGCCCTCGGCCTGGCACAGGGGGCGCTCGAGTGGGCGATCCGCTACACCTCGGAGCGGCAACAGTTCGGGCAGAGCGTGATGTCGTTCCAGGCGATCCAGTTCATGCTCTCGGACATGGCGATCCAGGTCGAGGCGGCGCGCCAACTTGTGTACACGGCGGCCCGCGCCATCGACGCGGGGTTGTCCGGTGTCTCGAAGCTCTCCGCGATGTGCAAGGTGTTCGCCACCGACACCGCGATGCGCGTCACCACCGACGCCGTACAGCTGTTTGGCGGGTATGGGTATTGCCAGGACTACCCGATCGAGAAGTACATGCGGGATGCGAAGATTACCCAGATCTACGAGGGCACCAACCAGATTCAGCGTGTCGTGATCGGCCGCGCCCTCACCCG
>Ga0256868_10000024_pt1 | contig 86734 bp, 139 predicted proteins | sample RVTome_13_FD_187341 | JGI IMG/M metagenome (GOLD analysis project Ga0256868, IMG submission 187341) | Soil microbial communities from uranium-contaminated site in the Upper Colorado River Basin, Wyoming, United States - RVT92D227 HiSeq ...
TTTTTTTGCCCATTTTTCTTTGCCGCTCATTTGCAAAACCCTATAATCCATCGCACTTACAAATGTGCAATATCCCATCGTCATGGCAATAATCCTTGAAATGATCGCTTCACCAAACTCGCTAAACCTATCTGCTAATTGATCTAAATTATAATTCGATGTGAATCCTGTGGCCTTTCGCTTATTATATCTGCTATCAATAATCCTGAAATACTGGGCCTGTACCCATTCAGTGCATTTTTCTTTTCCCAAATCATCAAAGATAACCACATCAGCATTAACAAGGATCTCAATTTTCTGCTCAAATTCCATCCCATCTTTAGAAAACTGTGCAGCCCTCAATTCTGCCATAAGGCTGTTGGTCGGCACAAAAACTACAGATTGCCCCATTATTAATATATGGTTTGCAATAATTTGGGCCAACATAGATTTCCCAATACCAACGGTTCCCGATAACATGAACCCTTCACCCTTTTTCCAGACCTCTCCCCCCAAATACACATTAACCGCTTGAACCATCTTCATTGTTTCCGGTGTCACCTTATAATCTCCAAGGGTAAACTTGGATTGCTGATCAGTAAGTCCCGATGCCCTGAACAACCTTTTTTGGGCTTTTTGGGCCTTGCATGAACAAACTGCAACATCATTTACGAACCCATCTCTTTCAATGGGCACAACTTCCCGATCCTGACATATAGGGCAATCATATATAAAAGCAGAATCCTCCCTTGGAACAATACCCATTTTCTTGTTTAGTTCTGCTCTCTCTTTCATTCTCTCAATCATTGCTACGAATGGATTGTCAGTCAATACCGATCTCTCCCATCAAAAACTATTATTCTTTTGATTCTTTAATAATTTTAATAATTTTTTCTGAAAATTTGTTAAATTCTTCTGATCCAAATCTGATATCTATCCCAATATTTGGTCTATCTTCATACATTGTGGACAAAAACTCTATACCAAACGTTCCATCTTCAAACATACACACATTTATGCTAGTTTCTCCATCACCAAGTTTGATAATATACGTCTCTTTTTTATAAATACTCATTTTGAAAATCATTCCTTTCAATTTTGGGTTATATAAAATTTTTCATACTTCGTACTTTTGGGTTTTTCTTCTACGGATTTCGCACTATTCCCTTGTCCCTTTTTTGGTTTACTTTCAAATTTTTTATCTTCTTCCTGAATTTCATGAATAGTTCTTAACCCCTTTTTATTCCATTCCCTGACTATACCATCAATATAGCTGAAATTCCTTATGCCTCTTGCTACTGATTTTCTTAAAGCATGGACAGCTAATTCCTCGCCAACTTCATCATAAATCTTCTGGAGATTTTCCCCATCAAAACCTTTCAATGCCCTGCCGAACTCACGTTCATATATTTTATAAACACGTTCAAATGCTGGATCAATGGTCGATGCTTCTCTCGGAATTTCCAAAAAATCAAAATCCGGCATCCAATTATCTCCACATTGTTTGTTATTATTATGGTTATATTTTATATCTGGTACTTTTATATCTGGTACTTTTATATCCCCTATTTGCACCACCTCTGAAACCTCCCCCTCTGAAGCCAACCCCTCTAAAACAGGGGTATGGGTGAGATTGTCCATCCCCCCTTTTTCAGGGGTAAGGCTCGTACTATTCTTTTCCCCCTCTATTTCCTCCACAATTTTTATCTGTTCTTCAATTTCCGATTCATTAATAATCAATATATATAAAGTTCCTTTGAACTTATTATTGCTCGTTCTGATTCTCTCTGTTTTAACCAATCCTTTAGTCTTTAAAATTTTGAGATGTTTATAAAACGTATCTTCCGTCATTCCTAATTCTTTTAGCATTAATTCCACACTTGGAAAACACTCCATTTTTACACCTGAAAAACTAGCTAGGTATGCATATATAGCTTTTGCTTGATATGTTATCTCTTTTGTCCTCATTAATTTCTGGGCAATAAAGCCATAACCATGCGATAAAATTGTATTTCTAAACATCGGTTCAACTCTAATTTCATCCATTTTTAATTTTCCTCCCCCTCAAAAATTTGGTGGCACCTTCAATTATATACAATCTGACGGACACAAGGTAGATCAAAAAACTATGTCCCTCCGATTCTTACACCATGTAATATTTCCCATTAAAAAAGTCGGACTGAGTTAAAGATACTCAATCCGACTTGTTACTCTCATTATCATTATTTACCACTAAAAACTTGTCCGAATTATATTGATTCCGGTTTTGTTCCTGTGGTATAATGAACCTAAGCAATTCAAGTCTTAAAGATGTTAGATATCTTTAAGGCAGGACTTCCGGGAGTGCCAACTCCTTGAAGTCCATTTTGTTTTTATTCACTTATGGGAAGGTCACGACTTGTGGACATTATATCATAAATCCACCTTGGACAACATAGAATTTATTTACGGTATGGAGGTAAGCTTGGATGATTCTAAGGATTACGAACAAATGCCACATGGGATGCTCCCATTGCTTTGATAACGCATCTCCCGAAGGTAAGCACATGGATTTCGATACCTTCCGCAATTCCTTGAAATTTATTTCCAGATCAACTGCCAAAATGATTCTCCTTACAGGCGGGGAACCAAGTGAACATCCCCAATTCATAGAAATAGCAGAACTGCTAAAAAGAAAAATGGCCCGTCCCGAACTAATGATAATCGCAAGCAACGGTATGTTTTTACATAATAAAAAATATACAGAGGAAATTCTAAGTTTAAATATCAAAATCCAGATCACCAACGACCAAAGATTCTATCCGCAAAGCATCCCGATCATCGAACATGAAAACCTTTGCTACATAAACGAAATACAACATCTGTTTCCCCTCGGTAGGGCTGTAACAAACAATCTCAGCATAGATGACATGGAAATAAAACTTGTCTATCCAAAATGTTTTAACGCTAGAAGCATCGTGCGATCTAGATATATAAGCAATTTTCAGGATCTCATTAAATTCTATGAATTAAAAATACAGAAATTTTGCATTCCATCCATAGATATTAACGGCGGGATCCACATGGGCGAAACCGATGAATGTTTCAAAATCGGAACTGTAACGGATGATTTAAAAACAATATTTGATAAGATAAGATCAATGGAATTGGGAGATTGCAATAAATGCGGGTTAGAAAATAATCTTTTGGGTAAATACAGGGATGCCCTTTAAGGACGCTCACGACTATTGATGCATTTCAGATATGCTGGCTCACTCTGCGGTACTGGTACACTCTCATGGTATGGATCACTCACAAGTATTGGGTTATCTCACGGATGTTGATTCACTCATGCTTGACGGTGCTCTCGACCTTGATGGTTCGCTCCTCAAATCTGGTACACTCTAAGATGATGGCTCACTCTAAGGATTTGATTCCATCATGTGGTCTGATTCACTCATGGCTATTGAAACTATCAAAGTTGCTGATTCACTCTACGGACATGGTATACTCTTGCGGAAATGGTTCACTCTAAGGTAGTGTTACTGTCATTGGCGGTGGTTCAATCAATTGAGATGTTGCAATCAATCTTTGTGATTCACTAATGGTTTGTGGTACTCTCCGTCCCATTGGTTCACTTCTAACCGCTGATATAATCCTTCCCGATGGTTCACTCAATAATTATGGGTACAATCATCTATGGTGATTCATTCTTTGTTAATGCTCTTTTCTTGTGCGTTGATTCACTCTGCGGATATGGTACAATCAAGTTCAACGATTCACTCATTAGCGATGATATATTTCCGTTCAATGATTCATTATTGAAACACTCAGTTATATTATTTCTATCCGTTTATGTGGTTCACTCACTTATTCTGTTATATTTTTATTGTACGGTTCGCTCTTTCTTTATGTTCTATCGCTTTGGTTGGCTCGATTAGCTGCTATGAAATAATCCTGTCCTACTGACTCACTTAGAGACTTTGAAATCATCCAGCAACATGGTTCACTCAAACGTTTCATTACTATCTTAACTTGTGGTTCGCTGGCATATAATGAGTTTTCTAATTCTTTGGCTCACTCCAAAATTACGGTGCTATCTTATCTTGTGATTCGTTCATCTGTTCTGATACTATCGGAAAGCTTGACTCACTCCCTAACGGTGATAAAATCCTAATAATTGGTTCACTTCTCTACATTGGGTATCTCAATGCAGCTGGTTCACTTCAAATATACGTTGCTCTCCTATCGTTTGGTTCGATCATTTTTTATGATAGATCGGTTATCATGTCTCGCTCCCTAATTTCGGTACACTCGGAAACCTTGACTCGCTCCCTTACTTCGTTACTGTCGGAAACCTTGGCTCATTCAACTCCCATGTTTCAATTTGTGTATCTGATTCACTCTAACAATATGGAATTAACTCGATGTTAGTGGTTCGCTCTCTCTTTTTGGATCTCTAGAAATTGGCTCACTCTCATAAAATGCACATTTCTATGTTCGTGATTCGCTTTTCTAATGTTGTTATTATTCGATATTATTGGCTCACTCGGAATTCTCGATAAATCAAGGGCTTTGGTTCGCTATTACATAATGATGGAAGTCACTCATTTTGGCTCACTCTTGGTATTTGATATATCAAAAGCTTTGGTTCACTCCATTTGTTCGGTTCATACTTCACCTTAATATTTCATACAATTCTACAGAACCCTTCATGGTACATAACCATTCTGTAAATTGGGCCAGTGATAATTCAGCCCCTTCGTCTTGACCATGATAAGCATTAGCTTGATCCTGAAGGATGTAAATTAGATCCGCAAGATCCCGGTATACGATCTCTGCTAAAACCTTTTTATGCCCACTCACATTCCCCACACTCTCCTTTTGGTTCACTCACTACTTCTGTTAAAATCAATGGCGTTTGGTTCACTCACATTCATGGTGATCTCCATTTCTTCGGTTCGCTAACAGTAATTGATTTAATCACAGTTCATGGCTATACTTGTCCTATATATTATAACATAGGTGGTGTTTTATTATGGCTGAATGCCTTGGTTGTGACGAATTTCCTCTTGGTTGCGGATCCCCCAAATGTCTAACAGGGAAGGTCAATGAATATCTAATATGCAAGTACGATTCATCAATTAGTTGCCTTTTTGAAATTTACGTTGAAGATATTTGTATGTGCTGCCCAAATTATCATCCATGATCCCCTCAAATCACGAAGGGGGTTTTTCTTCATAATGAATTATCAGAACATTCCATGTTTATTCTTTTATTCTTTTACTCTTTTATATAATGTCAGAATATTATACGTTTATTCTTTTACTCTTTTATATAAAAGAGTATCTATATAAATACTCTTTTACTCTTCAAAGCAGACAACCTGACGGAGAATTTTTCAGACGTATCCATAACTTATACCATATTCTTACAAATGGTATATTGTCTGAATACTTTGTGTTTATTCTTTTACTCTTTTATATAAATACTCTTTTACTCTTTTATATATTGAGTAACAATTCTGTCATTATTCTTTTCTTCTTTTATTCTTTTACTCTTCATCTCAAAACTAGATATAATATCACTTGGCTTATAGGGGATTCCATCTGGATCAACCAACACCGAATCGCCGAATTTACACGATTCATAATGCTTTCGGATACTCCAACCTTCCCAAATTCCACGCCCAGCCCACAATGTTAATGCCATTAAAATCACTCCCCTTCTTGTCCCATATTATAGCATACATTCAAAATGCAATATTTGTCACAATATGCAATATACGAATTGTAGACAAGCTAGAAAATTTAAGTTATATTGAGCTTTAAGGATCTAATTAATTAAAATCCTCACAAACTGGATGTGAATGAATTGTTTGAGGAAGAAAATATTGAATGGATTTTTAATGCAGATTGCAGAGATAAGAAACGAACTGGTAACGGCATCCACGGACGAGCCGCACGATTGCGTAAAAAAGAAGCAGTCAAAATGCCCTCTGAACGCGAAACCGATAAATTCCAACGAAAATTAATATTGGGTGCTGGCCCATGTTATGTAACAACATTAAGGGAGATGAAATTATTGGAACTATTAGACAAGGTAAAGAGTAGACAACAAGTCACTATCGAAGAAATTAAAGAATTACCAATTCATGATGGTCTTGATATTTATAACGAACTAAGGAAAATGTATGATATCAAGGAATTGCAAGCAACTCTTAAATGTTCCATAAGAGATATTATGGAGTTATCTTCTATCTTTAATTTAGGCTGGATGAAGAGGATCCAATATGGGGAATGGATTTCAATTGGAGAACTAAAAGCACTCCCCTTCGATGATGGACAAAAAATTTATGCCGAACTCCGCAGACTACATACCACCGCAGATATGTATAAAGGTTTTTCTTGTTCCTCTGCTCAGATATCAGAAATGTCATATCATTTTCAAGTTGCCAGATCTGGTAAAACAATTGTCGTTGGCGAATCAGCATTAGATATACTCCGTGGCTTTACTGAAAATAGACAAAATCAAGCAGAACAAAAACGCAAATCCACCCCTCCAACTAATAATTCAACAGACAAACCAAAACGACAATATAAAGCTCGCACACCCAAAGAAGAATCAACCACCGAAACCCAAAAGGAAATAGCAATCAATACTATGTACCAAGAAGAAATACCCGCCGATCAATTAACTCTCGTAGAAGTAAAAAATCCCGAGATTGACCTTCTCAGGATTTCAGTAAAAAATACTTATACAGCAGATCAAATCATGGCTTTTTTAACCCGCCTCCAATTATTTGTTGAGGGTCAGGATAATAAATTTGAGTTAAGTCTTACTCTTCAAGAGAAATCTTCTTAAATTCTCTTTGGCTTTTTATCACATCAAAATGAAGTACCAATGCTGATGCTACGTCCCATCCGTACAAATTATATTGGGGATTCTTCCACGGAATTCTAGTTTCTCCCTGACCTCGCCATGTCAAATAAATTCCATCATATTTCTTTGCAGCTACTTCAAAATTAGGTATTTTATGAAACTTGAATTCAAATTCTGGTATACTTTCGGCTTCTCCAACTTCATCAATTAGTTTTACTAAATCCCTTTGAGAATCTATTATATATAACTTAGCATCTTTCGTTAATGTAACAATGACCCCTTCTAAAACCTCATTACTGAGGAATCTCGCACTATTACACCATTCATGCCAAGGACTAACAAACTTTTCTTTAGGAGTATATGGACTTAGCCATAAACCTCCTTCTGGCTTTACGAATAGTGGAATATTGCATATAGGACTAAATTTTTCTTGCTCTAATTTAGTTTTACCTAGACATATCCACTCTTTCACTTTCATGTATTTTAATCCTCACCTCAATCCAATTTTTAAATGATTCGTATTCCATTCTCCGAACTCTGTTAATTCTATGCATTTCGACATCTCTTTTTTTCTCTGCCTCAAATTCAAATTCTTTTAGTTTTTCAATTCTAATCTGCATTTCTAGAAGTATAATATCAACAGTTACTTCCAATGCTTCACCCTCCAATTCTTTTCCCTTGAAGTGCTTTACTGGGTTTACAGCCATTCCCCAGTAAAGCACTTCTTTTGTCCCATTATATACCACCAATAAGGGGTTTGCTGGATTTTATTCTCAGCAAACCCCTCTTAATTATTATACATATATAAAATGATAACCTTTTGCATGTTTACGCCTACCACTTACTTGGGCTAAAACACAACCCCGATAAGCATCTATATATCTCTCAGCACTAACCATGCTTTCAAATTCCATTTCTAATTCAACACAGAATACCTTTTTCTTTTTATTACCCGAATTCGGATTCATATTATGCTTTCGTCCATTTAATTTATTTACGTTTCTTGTCTCTGCTCTTTTATTCTTAGTTTCCTCACTTTGTTTCTTTCCAATATTAGATAACCTAAGTTTTTCTCTTGTCGCTTCACTCACTCCATGACCAACTTTTGGGCCTTTGAGATTATTTTTAACCCTATTTATCTTATCCTCCTCCGATAATTCATTCCATTGCCTCCTCGACCTCTTACTTAATACTTCCTTGATTTCAGCAGAATGATAATGCCCCTTGGCCCCTATTCCTCCTAATGTCTGGTTATATTCTGGATTTATTTTTGCTATCCAAAATATTTCTAATTCATTAAGTTTTCCCACCTCACACACTTCAATAATTTCAAAATAAAAATTATCTAGTCCATATTTTCTCAAAGCTCTTTTTAATACACGACACCTATCATCTCTATTAAGCAATTTGTGTTCATACCAACGCCTTTCAATATTCACACTTTGCCCAATATAACATTTGCCATTTATGAGATTCCTAATCCTATAAATACCTATCATTTATGCCTCCACTAATAAGCACGACCCAAGATTATTATAATCCTGAGTCGCGTTATTTTTGTTGTCATTACTTTTCGGTTGGTTCAGATTTATCTGGTTGCTCCTGTTGTCCCTCCTGCTCTTGTTGTTCTTCCTGCACTGCATGTTCATTGGTTCTAATATCAACCGTGTTAATATCATCACCATTATCTACATAATCGGGCATTCCATCTTCTTTGATAACTCCCATATCTCCCTCATATCCCTTTTGGAATTCTATTGACATGATACCCCACTTAGATATAAGTTGTCGCAACATGGTCTTAAATGCCATTCCATCAAAATCTTTACTCCAAAATGTGTAGTTCCATCCTTTTTTAACATCATTCCTATATCCTGCTGAATACTGGAGTGCATGAGCCTCCATTTTCTTTTTACTCCAATACATCGTTTTGCGGAATCCATTTGCATATTCAAACATTGCATAATATCCTACTGTCTTAGCTTTTTCCCTTTCATCTTCATCATCTATAATCATACAAGTTATTTCTTCATTGAGTATGTCATAGTTCTGTAATTCACCTTCCTTGATCGCAATTACATTAATCTTTTTGTAATACCCACTCCGTATTGCAAGTTGTAACATTCCACGGTATCCCAAAACGAAAACTGCCACCTTGCGACCAAGTTTATTATCATCAAATGGAACCATGTAATATTGACCAAGTTGGGGTGATGGAGATAATTTCAATGTTTCCCCTAAGAGTGCTGCACTTAAAATACTGCTATGATCGCAATCGGAAAGTGCTGGGTTTGTTGATACTGCCGAAAGGATAGCTGTCATGAATCTCTGACCATCTTTTCCACCAATAATTTGATTTATCTTAGCTTTAACACCTTCTTGTGTCATGAAATTACTGAATGTTGCCTTTGGTTCCTTTTTCACGATATCTGTCCCATTCGCCTTATTAGCCAATTTATCTTTCAAGTTAGCCATTAATTCCAATTCCCCCCGCATAATTATTTCTTACTTTCTGATACAGTAAACCGTCTAGACTTAGTCTCATTGATAAACTTCGCATATAACTCAGCATTAGTGGCCTTGAATCCATTCGTATCAAATCTCTTTGTGACCAACGATTTCCAACTAATTTTATGATTCAACGTGAATCCAGTTTCATTTTCCCCCATCAACTCTTTGATCTTATTCGCCATTTCATCTTTCTTTGTTCCTATATCTTTCTCCATCTCCTGCAACATCTTGAACTGCACAACCAATTCCTCTGCCTCATAAGGTAATTCAATCCTACTCTGATTTGAATCTGGATACAGAACTTTAAGCAATTCCGTTGCCGATGCAGATCCGTCCATTTCTGGTGGTGTATTAGTAGTTACTAATTGCCAAAAATCACTCTCAATCTTATATAGAAAATCAATGATTTCATCGTCTCGCTCAATATCTCGAATTTCAAATTTATTCCCCCCTATCAATACAGCAATTCTCGCCCATTGCAATCCAGTTACAGCAAGATAATGATGGACTTGTATCGCATATTCCTCTGGTATCTTTCCATCATCCCATTCGCCTTTTTTATATTCACCTGCCGTTTTGCATTCCAAGATCCCTTTGCCACGTTCCTTGTCGTGGATCATCCTATCAATATTCGCAAGCATGAACTCTTTTTTAGGATGCTGCAATATCGCATTCCTTCTGACTACTTTTAGGCCCGATCTCTTTGCATATTCTTTCGCCACGACATCTTCCAATGTGGTTCCCCAATACGCTGCTTCCCCCGCCTCCCGGGAATCAATCTGTCCTACCTTTTCCATCCATACTTCAATCGGGCTTTTCCATCTATTCATTCCAGCAATTGCGGAAACATCAGACCCGCCAATTCCTAATCGTCTAAACTCATGCCATTGTTCAATACTCATGTTAGTCGTAGATGCTAATGTTAATGCTCCCATACTTCAACCCCTTAATTTATTGGACAACTTGTGCTACAATGGACTAACAAATAATTTTTTTTACGGTTCCTCTTCTAAGGGGAACTCTTTTTAATGCCTTGATTCCCATTTCCTCTTTGATGTACTCTATTAGAACACCATTCGGCAACACACTAACTAATTCAAAAAATTCTTCTATGGTCAGTCTTAACGGACTGTCCATTTTACGTTTAAATGTACTTTGTGGCATATTCATGCGATTAGCTAATTCCGTCTTATTGTAGTTAGCAAGGATCCTAGCATATTCGATCCTAGCCTTAAATTCCTGCTCATTTATTGCCAATTTCTTCACCTCCTCCTCTATATTATACCACCAAATTGTAACTATTTCAATCATTTATGAATCATTTTATTCATAAAAGACACATACTGTATACTTTGAAAAATCTACCTCCTATTTATTTACAATAATCAATTATCATTTTGGGACTTGTCCTATTTTAAATCTTGTCATATAATAACGAAAGGTAATTCTTCTAATCTGTATGATTTCACATATATATTTACGAAAATGGAAGTGGGGTATCTCATAGGTGGAAAACCGAAATTCGCTATTCATGAAACGCTTAAAGGCACTTAGGCGGGAATCTGACATTACTCAACCAGATTTAGCTAAATCGCTTGGAGTTTCAAAAGGTGCTGTCGGTCATTGGGAAGTTGGCTCAAGGGAACCAAGTCTAGAAATGATAAGCAACATCGCCCGAATATTCAAGGTATCGGTGGACTACCTCATGGGTGTATCTAGTTTCAGACAACAAGAAGAAGCAATTGATTACCTTCTTTTAAAACTAAGAGAATCTGGCCTCGTTAAACCTAATGACACAATAGACAAAAAAACAGTCGATACGCTAATAAGCTATATCGCTGTTCTTCAAAAAATAAAATCCAATTAACTTTCATGCTCAGATTTTAGCAGCTCAATTATAAACTCAATTATCTGCTTAGACATAGGGGTTTTCTCCATTAACTGCTGATCTTCTAAGATGGCCCTAAGCTCGGTTACTAATATTTCGCTGCTCAATAAACATACCTCCTAAATAGAGAATGTTTTACAAATTGTGTACAACCATTATAATCCTGTATGTCTTTTTATGGAAGGTTTAGAAATTTCCCAATACTGTCGAATTGCATACATTGTACAAGATATACTAAATCCCCAGTTGTAAAACTGGGGATTCTTGTGTTTAGTGATGATATCTCGTTCAATTTAGGTTTTCGCAATTAAATAGTTGAAATCAATTTCGTGATGCCACGGATATGATAAATTAATTTTTTCTATAAAGAAAAACCTCTATACGAATCATCAATTTCATCCTGAGTTATCCCTATATACCTTAACGTAACACTCGGCCCCGAATGGTTGAATATTTCCTGCAACATAGCTACGTCTTTGCTCTCTTTATAATGATGGTATCCAAACGTCTTTCTCAATGTATGAGTTCCGATCTCTCCCATGATGCCCACATTGCTTCCAGCCTTTTTCATTACCCTGTAATACTGAATTCTATGAATGGGTTTATTAACTCCTTTACGGCTCACAAATAAATAAGCACTTAACTTCATTCCATGAACATACTTTTCTAATTCTCTTCTCAAATTATTATTAACTAGAAACCTTTTTGTTTTCCCTGTTTTTTGTTCTTTTAAAACAATATGTTCTTTACCTTTTACATCACTAACTTTTAATTTCAAAATATCACTAATTCTAAGTCCTGTATTTATTCCAAATACAAATATCAAATAGTTCCTGTAGCTGCTTTTCATTAATTCCATTTTTAATTCTTCTATTTTAGACTTGTCCCTAATAGGTTGAACCACATTCATTTATGTACTCCCCCAAATATCTAAAAATATAGCTTGTCCTTCATTATACGACATTAGAAGTCTCATTTCAATGGACAATGTTACATTCATTTTTTCAGACACCTATGGCAGTAGGGTTCACCCCTCGAATGATACATACTATACAATGAGTATCATTCAAATTCCCAAAAAAATAAGCCGATATTTCTATCGGCCCAACTATCTAAAAAATTATACTATATATTTTCATTAATACTTCCTCCATGACATCATCTGGTAATTTGCAAATAAAAGACGATCCCCTAACTTTCCAATCCATACTCTTTATATGGTCAGTCAGGATAACCCCCTCCACATTTAGTCCTTCTGATATTTTTACTTCAAATGGAAATCCTTTTATTTTACTTGTTATTGGGCAAGCTATTAATAATCCTGCTGGTTCATTATAAATTATTGAACTCAAGACCAATGCTGGCCTCAGTCTTCCTTGTTCTCTTCCAGCTTGAGGATCAAAATTAATCCAAATTACATCACCTTTATCCGGTACATAATTTTTCACCATATTTCCTTGCCTACTGGATTTCCCCAATCAGTTTCCTCATGCCTATTCTCTGGCGTTATTTGAGATACTAACTCAGCAAGATTATATCTTTTTCTCTTAATAACTATATTTCCATTTTCAATTTTAATAATCACAGGAGTCCCCTCTTTGATCTTTAACTCGTTTGCAAAAACTAATGGGATCCTTATCGCAATACTATTTCCCCACTTCGTTATTGTTGTTTCCAATAAAATCACCTCCATGTATATACAAAGTATATACTATTGATATATATCTGTCAATATAACATCAGATCTAAATAATCCCAAAAAAATAAGCCGATATCCCTATCGGCCCAACTCATTCCCTCAACACAATATTTTTATCTGACAATCCATCTTCAATAGCCCTATGTGCCACCACTCTCATTATCTCTATCGGAATATTACACGATGTTGAAAGTTGTAATGCCACGGTCAACATTGTGGATATATATGCCATTAACATCCCGGGACTGATTTCGCCCATGCCAAAAGGTTTAACGACCATTAATGCACTAGAACTATCATAACTCTCAATGACCCCACCAAATACGCTTAAAGCATTTTTAGTAAAACATCCTTCTATGTATTTGATTTCAACATTTACCTTCGGATCATTTACTATGTCCCTATGATTTTTGATATCAAAATTTATCACTCCACAACTTACTCCTTTTTACCACCATTAAATCGTAATCTCATGATCTCAATCAATTGATCCATATCATATATTTTTCGCTTCTTTAACTCACTATTAAAATTTCCATTAAAATATCTCCATGTTACCTCATGAGCAATAACCCAATATCTATTATGTTCCTTAACTGCTCCCAATAGTTTCACAAGATCCAATGCCCTCTGATAATCACATTTGCCATCTAGTACCATGACAATCTGCTGAAATTCACTAACCGTCAATCTATCTGGAAACTTAAAATAATTTGCCAACCACTCAACACCTCTTGCTCTTGTGTTTTTCCAAGAATCTCACAAGCCTAAGTTGCTCTTCCATAGTCATCATAAATAATTCTTTTTCGGGCACTTCCCCTACATTACAAACCCACTTCTTTGTTATCTCGCTGCAATAACTTACGGTGCCATCTCTATGAGTTTTAATTTTTGTAAATCTTCCACTCACCTATAGTCACCTCTTCAATTAAATCTGGAATAAACACTCAATGATCCCTTCTCTGAAATATACATCCCAATAGGGATCCCATTTTGATGCTTGACCTCAACTTTATAATCTAATTTTATGTGCCCATAAACGTGTTCACTAAATAACATGAACGCTATGTTTCCATCTGCTACAACATTTCTTATTAGATCAACACATGGGAACCCTTCACCCCTACAATCAGATTTGCACCCTATCGGAACAATCATTGGCTCTATATTATCAATCTTCATTCCCCTCCCCCCTTGAATATAATTCTGGCCTAGCTGGAATTATTGGATCAAATCCCATAGGTGAATAATTCCACTCCTTGCCACATTTAGGACAAAATATATTTTGGCTCAATCCACCCCTCGGCCCATCCCACATCTTTTCATTTTTGCAATTAGGACATTTTTTCTTCGGATATGGAATGGGTATGCCATCAATAATAAAATTCAACTTCCTCACCTCAATCTAGAAGCAATAATGTAAAGACTAATGCCGAAACAAGATATGTCACATTAAATGAGCCAACTTTACTCTCATTTCTGAATGCAAATAAATTACCTACTGCCATTAGGAATAATAGCATTTTCATAATATCACTCGTCTCAAATGATTTAATTACCTTTGATGGTTCACTTATAGTATTTGGTGCTCTTCTGGTTCTTGGTTCGCTTGAACAACGTGTTTCTATTCCGTTGTTTGGCTCACTCTCAATTTTGTTTCAATCAAGCGTACTGGTTCGCTTCCGCGGACTGACAAATCGAACATATTGGCTCACTCACTTGGGCTGCTGCTATCATCATAATTGGCTCGCTCTTGGTAATCTGGTGAAATCACATCTGCTGGCTCGCTTTATGAACTTGATGTTTACTTGTCTTCTGGCTCGATCTCGTTTAATGGTACAACTCCATGCATTCGGCTCACTCAAAAAAGTTGATACTATCCATTAGTGTGATTCACTATCGCATAATGATACAATCCTATTTTCTGGTTCAATCTTAGAGTGTGGTTCTCTCTATTTCTATGGTTCGCTACCTCTCAACGGTTACAATCATTTTCATTGGCTCGTTCTTCTTCAATGTTACAATTTGGTTCGATAACTCGCTTCTCCCATATTGAATTAATCGGGTGCTTTGGCTCACTCCAATTCTGTGAAATATTCTTAATCAGTGATTCACTTTAGATCATATGGTATTCTCCACTCTGTCGGTTCGCTATCCTGTGATGGAATAATTCATTCCTTACGGCTCACTTCTTAAGTACGATACAATCCGGTGATATGGTTCACTTCCAGAAAGTGATACTATCTGCAATTCTGGTTCACTATGTATTTTGGGTATCTCTTGCCACGGTTCGCTCTGTGGCATTGGTCTAATCCTTCTAGATGACTCGCTCATAACTACTGATACAATCTGTTGCATCGGCTCACTATCCTGTAATGTCACAATCTTTCCCTCTGGTTCATTATTTGTTCTTGGTACACTTCTAGGTTTTGATTCACTCACTCTTAATTGGAATAAAATCATTGAATTTGGATCACTCTATATTTGTGGATATCTCTTGCCACGATTCACTCGGGGTACTCGGTACACTCTCAGTTTGTGATTCGCTAGAATAAAATGATAGATCTCTTGTTGTGGCTCATTCTGTTCATCTGTAATAATCCATTTATTTGGCTCACTCGTTAATTTTGGTACTCACAAGTATCCCGGTTCACTCGGAAGGGTTGGTGCAATCCCAATCTTCTGATTCGCTTATCGTATTTGTTACTTTCAACTCAAAAGGCTCGTTCAAGTGCAACGATGCTATCTCAGTTCGTGGCTCACTGTCTTGAAATGAATAATCTAACTGATTGGTTCGCTCGGATGTTCTGTAAATAATCTGCCAGATTGACTCACTCGTTACTTTTGGCACTCTCAAACATTCTGATTCATTCGGAAGGGTTGAAATAATCCTTATCTGTGATTCACTCGTAAAGTTTGAAACTATCGAGTTCTATGGTTCACTCTCATAACTCTGCACATTCGATGATTATGGTTCACTCAATGGATGCGATACAATCTAGGAATATGGCTCACTCGTAAAGTTTGAACTATCAGTTATTTTGATTCACTCTGATTGGGCGATACTATCAAGTCCTATGGTTCACTTTATGGGAATGGTGTGCTCTGATCTAATGGATCGCTGAAATATTTTGGTGTGCTCGACAGTTTTGGCTCACTCTACGAGATTGGTGCCCTTACTTCCTTTGATTCACTCGTTATCCCTGCTACATTCATTTAACATGATTCGCTCACAAGATTTCGGTGCTGTCCAAGAATATGACTCGCTTACTATATTTGATGCAATCATTCTGCATGGCTCACTCACATGGAATGTTACTTTCAAGACAATTGGATCGCTCATAGACAATGTTACGAATCCGACTTGTTGACTAGATGGTGTGCTATTACGCCAAAAGGGAATACCAAGTGTAACTCTACCGCAACCTCCAAGTTATACGCTTTCCTTCATCTATAGCTTTTGTGTTACCTTGTCACTATAAATACATCGGTATCATCGTAACACTACCGTATTCATTTTCCTTCATCAGGTTCAGATTGCTTATAATACGGAAAAACAATCAAGTCACAAATAGCCATTGCCCTACTCCTTAGATGGATTACATAAGTAATCAGCTTTCCAGCCATGGCTGCTTCTAAGCCAACATCCCATCCATTACACAATTCACTTTTATGGGATGATTAAATCACGCTTGTTGGTTCGCTCCCCCACCGTTTATAATCTCTGTTTCTGACTCACTAAGAGTTTCTGATTTATCGGCTATCATGGTTCGTTATGTGTACTTGGTTCTCTCATTTCCAATTGCTCTCTCGTTGTACTTGATTCTCTCATTCATTATGGATCGCTCTTGTAGCATGTTATTAAATCGCGGGTTATGACTCGCTCAAACAGGATGTTATATCGTTTGCTCTGGCTTAAATCTTTTATAATTCATAAGGCAGGGTTATCCTCCAACGCCTCTTTAAACACTTCATAATTAGGCACTTCTAATTTATGAGCATGGCCCAATATTGAAATCGCATATGGATTTGGTGGTTTAATCCCAAACTCATATTCAAAAATTATCTCATGGAAATGAGCTAAGAATATTTTAACTGCATACCTTTTAGATCGCTCATTGATATGTGCTGGTGGGAGCATCTTTATACCTGTTCCCGGTTCCTTTGCAAACTCTTTAGCTGAACCTATTTTATCAATCACTATTTTTCGTGCATCTTCTCCCGATATGCATCCTGCATACCATTTATAGGCATCTGTATCTTTCCCGATATTAAATTTTGATAATTTTAAATCTGCTTGATCTGCAAAATCACCAGCTAAATTTTTATTTATTTCCTGCTCTTTTCTCTGCTTATATAATTTTCCATAGACATCTCTAGGATTGTTTTGCACCTTAACAAATGACTCGCCAACTAAATACATTAATTTTTTTAGGTCAGCATTCCACGGACGTTTTTGCCCCTTTAACCATTCAACGCTAGGATTATAACCTGCATAACTCCATACTGCTCCTGCAGTTGGTGCTTTCTTAGCATCAATATGAGCTAATAATCCAGCTGCGAAGGTTGGGCCAATTCCGATTATGCTCTTCGCCCATACACCTACCGAATGACTACTCGTATAAGCATCTAATGCTTTCTTGATATTCTTTTCTAACTCCTCAAAATTGTTAGCAAACCAAACAATAACCTCATTCGGCTCCCCACCCTCTGATGCTCTGATTTGGTTCTTTGCACTAGTCCTATACTGCTGAATCTGGTAATAACGATCAACCAGATAACGTGCTTCTGATGGACTTAAAGTTCTACTCGCATTCCTTAGATCCTTTGTCAACTTGACTAACGGAGTAAGATCCTTCTTATCTTCTGGATTTGCCTCGGATGCCCTTAATGATTCCTCAACTGCTTTCTTTTTAGCCTCTTCCCTAGATTCTTCTTCCATTTGTGTTAATATATCATTATCCTTCTTGCTCTTCCTCACCATTTCCCTTGTCCTCCCTTTCCTAAGCCATCTAATCTAATGAATTCTTCGCCCTGTCCTGAATGCTCTTCAATGTAGTTTCATAAGCATACAATTTATGCTTTCTGATCCATTGGTAATATGTCATCCCACTAGATCTGGCTATTTTTCTAGCATATTTCTTAACTATTGATAAATCTTCGGCCCACCCTCCTAACTCCATAGTCTCTGGTATCTGACCTATAATAAAATCGCCATCCATAAAATTGAAAACACACGCCTCTTGGTTTATCGAAAAATCAACCACGGAATCATCAACGGTTATAAACGCATGAACACCCGATTGCTGAATCGTATTAGTAAATAGCGACATTATGCCGTGACTTGGATGAGTATAGAAACCCTGCACATATTTTAGTCTTTCTTCCTTAACCCCACTTTCCCACAACAAACAATAATGGACAATTGACATATAAATACATAGTCCTCCACTTTTATCCCATGTTGTTATTTCTTTTCTAGCCCAATCTGAAATATCATTCATTCGATAATTAATTGCTCTGTCAGCCAAAAACGACATATAAAAAGCAGCAGACATAAAATCCGCATTGACTAATATCGAATGATTTAATGATTTACTTTCGCACCAAATTGGATCAACCAATAAGTAATCATAAGAACATTCCCATCTTTCCCTGAAAACACCCGCAGTAAATTTAATTAACGTTTCCTTGCCCATATCATCAGTAACAAAGATATCATCCTTTAAATCTGTTTTCATTTTTAGATGTCTCCTTATATAAGAACTCTATCGCCATGCCCACGATCTCGCTTAGATCATTTTTCCTGAAATGTTTTGCTCTCATTGTCATCAAAATTTCAATCTGCTTTTCCGTGAGCATATAACTTCGTTTGGACTTCTCAACCACTACCTCTTCCTTGATTTCCTCTTTCCTCTTCCTTTTGATTTCCTTAACCTTCTTTTGCTCAACCTCCTCTTGTCCCTCTCCAATACTTCCTAGCATTTTGTTTAAATTAGGTCTATTCTGTTCTCTCACCATTTCCTCATCACCTCATGGGCCAATTCCACATATTGCAATGCTGCTGGTGCTGTAGGTTCATAAATAACAACTGGCATCTGAGCCACGGCAGATTCCTTAACCCTTATATTGTTTTTGATGATGGTCTGCAAAATCTTTCCGGGATATGTACTTTCTAAATTATCACTAATCTCTCTCGCCAACCTCGGCCTCATATCCCACATCGTTCTGCAGATCCCTAGAATCTTTAATTTTTTATTCATTCCAAGTCGGATCTCATTGACTGTATTTGTGAGATATTTTAACCCAACCAGAGCAAAAGGATCTAGGCCAACTGGGATCAATACCCTATCTGCAGCTATCAATGCATTTAAGCTAAATAATCCTAAACTCGGAGGGCAATCAATAACACAATAATCAAAATCATCATTCGCACTTTTTAACTTATCTCTCAATATCGCAGGGTGGCTGGGCTTATATGACTTTAATAATTCCCATTCAACTTGTGATAGGGAAAGATCCGATGGGATAATAAATAGATTCGGTATTTGAGTTTCATTTATGTTCTCAGAAATTTTTGATTTCGGATTCTCGAATAGATCTGGTATTCCACTATCAAAAGAAACCATTCCTATGGACTGGCTACAATTCGCCTGTGGATCACAATCAACAACCAAAGTTTTGAAACTCCCTGCAGCCATCGTTGCAGCAATATTAATAGCCGTTGATGTTTTCCCACAGCCCCCCTTTTGATTAAGGACTGCAATTATATCCACTTAATCTGCTCCTTTAACAATCCATTCTAGGTAACATTGGATCCTTTAACCACGCTAAAGCATTAGATAATTTTTCCCATTTTCCAAAATGATGTACATCATCTAACTCATCTATTGCCATTAGTGTATAAAAATCATCTTTATATTTTGGCCCATCATAAAGGAAGATGTTATATCTCTCTAACGACTCTGAAACCGTACTCCAAAGTTCAATACCCTTATACATAATGACATCATAAACGAATCCCTTTTGGATGTAGCATTGATCCGTTATTTCAATTATTGCTTGTGTTCCTCTGACTAACATCAAATCCCTCCTTGGTATCCTCCATCAAAAATTCCATACTTACCCCCAGCACATCTGCCAATCTTTGAAGCACATCCGCTTTTGGTACGGTGATCCCATTTTCATATCTGCTGATACATAGATTGCTGATGCCAACTTTATCTGCTAATTCTTTCTGAGTTATTTTTCTAGTTTTTCGGGCAATCATTAAATTAAGCATCATCATCATCATCATCCTTACAATCCAGACATTTTCGTGGGTAGCCTATCGGTTCTCCGATAAACTGCCCACATCCCTCACATAAAATTCCTTCTAGGATCATCTCGGTTATTTCTCCCACTTAATTTTTTCTCCCTTTGTTCACATCCATAAATGGGTTTTCGCCTTTCTTTATTTTCTTGCTAACAACACCATTTTGATGATTTACTGAATAATTACCATCTGGATCCACACCAAGTTCATTAGTTGCCATTGTCCACAACTCTACTTTCTCGTCATCAAATTCATCCATTCTGGTATTAAATTCCTTGTATAAGGCCAATTCCATTTCTGCTTGAAGGATATCTTTTCTGGTAGATAATTCCTTTTCTAGATCATCTTTTCGTTTATGCATGGCCTTGAATTTCTTGCGAAGTTCCTCTGATATGTTTCCAATAACCACCTTATCGTAAGAATCTCCAATCAAATTATTTACCAACATACTAACAAAACCATCTAAACCTTTTGTGTTCGACATTAGTTTTCCCCTTTCACTTATCTTGTCCCATTGCTAAGTCTACACCCTGTATGAATTATCGTCAAGTGATAATATTGTCGCAATTTGATATTTTATACCTCAAATTTGGTCAAATCCGATACCCTAGAACTCTGTTGATCTATTTCATTCATTACCTTTTCTTTGATCATTTTCCAATTATCAAGCACCAACATAGAAAATTCTACATCATTTGCAAGGAGATCAAAATGACCATTATGATATGCAGTTTTCCTGAAATATTTTACGTTATTACCAACTACAAGGAAGCACTCTTCTGATTCGGCATAGAACTTAATATCGTAGACATCATAATGTAACGGCACCATTATTGTAGCTCGTACATTACTCTTGACAGTATCAAACCATTTGCCAATAGCCTCAATATTTTTTCTGATCAAAACCATTTCCTCTGCACTCGCTTTAATAATCATTTTCAATCTCTCCCCTATTCTCCATTTATGAAATCTTCCCAATCCATGATCCATTTACCATTTACCTTTATGCCCCCGGTTGCCCACGAAAATTCGCACCATCCATGCCCATCTATAAGCACCTCCATAACCGTTTTCCCAAATTCATTTATAAGTCCTTCTCTTCTCCTCCAATCCTGAGCCACATATTTCATAATTTAGGCCATTTCTTTCTGCTTCAATGCTCTTTCACCATCCCAAAAAAATGGTTTATGACACGTTTTACAAAATGCATTATTCTTATGCTTAGGGTTTTTAGATCCCTTCATTTGTAATCCTCTTAGCATTATTAATATTGATGCAGGTACACCAAACAATAAAAAGATAATGCCTAATGGAAAAAATACTAGTAGGAAAAATGCACCAAAGGTTATCATAAACATTAACGCTGCTAATCCAGAAGTGAATGTTGGTGGAATTACCTTTACATTTTCACTATCACAATGTGGACATTTCATCTTATTTTTCTCCCACATATAATAAATTTTTTGTGTTCAATATAACATCTGCGATTTCCTTCTGCTTTTCAATATCAAGTGTCAATGTATAATCTCTTAATTCTTCGGACATTGTCTGGATAACTTGTGTTTGATCTAGACTTAGCTTTGGTTTTGAATACTTGAATATGGACATACCTCCTGTGATCCCGATTACTGCAACCATTGTTACGATTAAATATTTGCTTTTATTCATCCTATTTTTCCCCTCTCATTTCATAAAAATGTAAGTTTCGATACACTCTATACGGCTTCCCTGTTTTACCTCTAAGCAATATCTGGCACGGTATTCTTCTGAATCCATTTTCTGATAATTTTTTCATCTTATTTTCCCCCTCTAATCACTGTAAACTTCTCGGTAACATTCATCATTATTTCAGACGGATCCACATAACCATTGCCATGCCCTGCCGATCTAGCTTCCCTGCAATCCTTAACCTTTACTGAATCAAAATACATATCTCTCTCGATTCCAGCAATCCCATGCCATTTTACTGATTCCATTTCTCTTAATGAGAAGTAGCCCCATTCCTTTTCTAATCCATCTACTAAACCAAAGAACAAGTAGTCACCATTCTCCTGCCGTTCTCCTTCGACTGCAAACCATGTCCAGCTACTACCAAGGGCATAGAATTTGCAGATAATCTTTTTCTCTTCCAACTCGATTCCCTCTGTGCTATATAATTTAGGCATTTTTTTCTCAATCGCTTTTGTTAATAATTTCATTTTGCATTACCTCACCTTTTTTTATTTTCCTCAACCTCATATGCTTATTATACTCGATCTTGTTGACATTGTCCACATATCACCATCATTTTAAGTACATCAATTTTTACCATTTTACTTCCTTCTAATACACTTTCATGATCCTGTATTTCTTATTGAACTTTGCAAGATTCCAGCCCTCACCCTGTTCATCAATCTTTAATGTTTGGTTATCCTCATTGAATCCCAATACTTGTTTGAGCCATATCAAATCATGGTGATTATTCTTGGCATCAATTTTAAACTCAATTTTCAACGTCTTGCGGTTTACTGCTAATTCCATCATTTTATTTTCCTCCAATTTTTAGCAACTTAGATTATAATTAAACATCCAATATTCAGCCGATCTATATATGGATCTATTCCCCTTCACCCTGCTTGGGTGCTTAGTAACCCAAGCAGGGTGTGCAATCCTTTATAATTCATTTTCATTTACATCTCCTCCAATGACCAATTTGCTTCTAATCCTTCTGGCTCCTTAACCATAACATCGGATCTATTCATTCCATGATATCTAGCAAATCCGAATGATTTTTTCTCAGCATCCTTCAAATCTTTTGCCTCGAAAGCTAATCTTGGATCATAAACTTCATCAAACATCAGAACGTGTAATATATATTTTTTCATTTTTAATTTCCCCCTTCAATTCCTGATCTCTTGCACTATTGTATCATCTAATGTAGACTTTGTCAACTTATGCAGCTTTTTTTATCTTCATTTCCAATTTGATAATCATATCTTTTACATCTTCGTAATCTCTTTCGCATTGATTCACTCTTTCATCATACAACTCATAATCGTCATTTGCTTCAAGCGATTCCTTATATGCAGCCTTCATCTTACGTTCCAATCTACCAAGCTCATAATTCAAATCATCCAACCGTACCTTCATTGATTCTATCTTTTTCATTTTAATTTCCTCCATTTTGTTTTTATATTTAGTTGATAAGCGATCCCATGCCCATCGCGTTGTGGAACGTCCATCGCTCTCAACTCCATGCACTTATTGTACCATATTTTAGTAGACATTGTCCACACCAATTTATAGAAATTAATCTTTATCTAAATAATGAATATCTTCCATCAATTCATAGTCATCCTCATAGAATTCCTCAGCCTTGCTATACTCGATGAGGACATATAATTCTTCTATTCCCATCTTAATTATTCTCCTTTTATTCTTAATTTATGGATCTGGAAGTGATCCCATGCCCCGGCACATTGCGTTGCGTCCATCACTTCCTCATCTCTATATTGCATATAGTATACGTTTTTGTTGACTTTGTCTACAGTAACATATGGTTAATATTCATTATTTAGGACAATGCTCTGAGCCATCTATCTTTCATGTCTTGGGTATCTTTACCTATATCAAAAGACATCGTAACTTCAACCATTCCTTGGTTTGTCTCGAAACGCTTAGGTGCAAATGCTAGGCTGCTTCCAGCCTCAATAACTCCAATTGCTTTCATGGCATCAAGATCCCTCTTGGCCCAATTTCCAGCTTTCATGAATTCATAAACTTTACCATCTTCCGTGCATCCATATATTATTTTAAATCCCATACACTTGCCAGTTGCCTTGTTAGCATCCTGCACATTATTTAAAGGCATTTCATAAAACTTATGGGGCATGAATCCCTCTGTCGTTTTAACCATCCCAATAAAATTTTCACATTTTTTCATATCTCATCAACCTCTTTCATTTTTTATATCCTTCAACCAACCTATGGCTCATTATACCATTTTTTTGTATACTTTGTCCACATTATCAAACTTCCAATTCTTTCATTTTTTCTTTCAGATTTTCTAACTCCGCTATTTTATTTCTAATTTCCAATTCCATTTTTGATATTTCCAACGCTCTCGGGTGCATATCTTTTATTAACAACATCCCATGGTTTACATATAAAAGTGCTATATCACGCTTTTCATTGATGCTAGGATAATAATCATATACCATTTGGATAATCTCAAATTCCGCATTAGTAAATACCTTATATTCTGGATTCATCTCTGCAACCAAATCTGTAAATTCAATATTAGTCATTTTTATTTCCTCCTCCTATAATCCATTTATAGCTAATATCATACCTTCATAATCCGGGCCATCCTGAGCTGATCCATATGATTTTTTCTGGTAGAAATTATCTTTAAGCCAACAAACCTTTTTTTGCACATCCCAGCTAATATCTGAATTTTCAACCATGATAGCAAATGCTTTATCAAAAGAATTCTTAGCAGCAACCTTATTCTCATTTCTCATATGTCTACCAGAATTATTCAAGGCTCTCATAATTAATATCTCATTTTTATTCATCATCTTTTCCCCCTTATTCTTTTCCTCAACCTGTGCCTATTGTACCATCAAACAGTAGACAATGTCTACTGTTTGATATAGACTAAATTATTCCATATATTTTAGATTTGAAAACAAAGTAATCATCTTCAAATTCAACCCAATCAAGTTCACCATTAAACTGTAAGCATTGATATCGGAAGAAAGCTATTATTGCACCAAGTGTCCATTCAGTTTCCTTTACCCATTGCATGAATGACATATCATCGGGCCTCATGCAACAAAGAGCTGTCATTTCATTTTCATGTTCCTTATTGTATGGAGTATTTTTCACCAGATCTATAAATTGTTGCTTTTTGCTTATCTTCATTTTGTTTTTCCTCCTTATTTATCAGAGAAATCAAGATCCCATGCCCCGGCACATTGCGTTGCGTCCATCTCGATCTCCCTTATGGCTTTATTATATCGTAACAAGTAGACATTGTCCACTATATATATTTACCAATTATTAGGCTTTTATCAACTCAAATCTTTCAATAGTTTTACAGGTAAGCTGCCGAACAGCCCGCTCTTCTTCAGTTTCCAGCTTCCCCTTATATTCCATGCTGCCCTCATATTTATATGTCAAGATAGATCCATTTTTAAAATATGCAATCGCTTTAATCATCTTCATTTCCTCCTTTATTTAGAATTTAGAATTTCCAGATCCATATCCAATAACCATTGGGCCAAGATTTTAACATCATCCAATTCCTCAATTTTCAGCTTCCTTGTTTGTCCTATTTCAACGATCTGTTTCAGCCTATCGCCAATCTCATTAATCGTTTTCCCCATATTTTCTCTTTCAGTTTTCATCTTGCATCTCTCCTTTAATTTTCTCTCGCTCACAATTTAATAATACCATATGTAGTGGACAATGTCCACAGTTGGCCAAGGGTAATGGATATTTATTTCAAATGTTTTCACCAAATGGATTATGGATCAACTTATATATATCAATCCAATTCTTGCAAGCAGAAACATCTAACTCAGCAATCTTGAGCACCATCATTTGATAATATCCATCTATCTGCTCATAAGTGCTTAAACGTGTCAATGCTGCCCACGTTCCATAGGATACGCATCTTAATTCGTTCTTTGCTTCATCTTTTGTCATTTCATTTCACCATTTCACTTCAATTAATTCAATGAGCATCCCATCATTCTGAGCTTTCTCAATCCATCCATCCGTGCTATCCCATGTATATGAATTCATGAATTCTTCTAAGGTCTGGTCACAATCGGATATGTTCATTAATTTTATCGCATACTCTTTTGGGATCGTGAATTCCCTACAGTAATACGCATATTCCTCACCATCATTCCTGAATGGGTCATGAGCTGGGTATGCTGTGAGTGTTACCTTTTCCCCAACATATGATGGATTGGATGGTATTATCTGTTCCCTCGGAACTGGTTCATCATCCATTTTATTTTCCTCTATCTTCAATCCACAGATCCTGCAATAATTCGCATTACTGCTATGTTCTTCGTTTTCACATCTAGGACATAAATAAATCAAAGCAATTTCCCCCTCTTATATTCTCCCAAGGCCCCTTGTGCTTATGCTTCCATGATAGATCCCTGACCTGTTCACTACTATATTCAAAGTGCTTAATCAATCCTCTTGCAGCATAGTATTTTTCCTTATCATAAAATCGCTGGTAGACTCCTTCAAATACAATGTTTTCCCCGATCTCAATCCAACCATGATCTATAGGAATCCCTCCAAGCACCATGCAGGTTCCATGAATAAGTTTGATTTTCGATTGGCTTAATGAATGTATAATATAATCCCAACTTTTATTAAAACACGCTTTAGGGTAAACTCTATTGGTAACATTGATTTTATATACAGGATCTACGGCTACCTGCAGATCCCTATATTCTTCTCTTGTTCTCTTTACTGCTTGGTACATAGTAGGCATTCCACTGTTCCCCCTATTCGCTGATTGCATCAATTCGGATGAAGTTATCTTTATCTTGAAGCTTAACAATGAATTTGTCCATAGCTAATCTGGTTTTGAATTCCTTCATTTTTCCAACCATTTGATCTTTTTTATTAACCTCAACCCATTTTACAGCTACCATTTTATTTTCCTTCTTTCATTTTTTATTTCCTCAACCTCTTGGCATCATTATACCATTTTCTTGTATACTTTGTCCACACGTTTTTAATATCCTTCTGGCACTTCCTTAACATCCCAATCCCACGGAGCCATATTGGTATATTTGCATATATAATCAAAAACATTGGATTCTTTAACCTTCGCAGGGTTTACCTTATATCCATTCCCTCTCAAATCTTTTATGAATCTAGCCTTTGTTTCGTACTCTTTATTCTCAATAAAAGATATCCCATTGCCATAACTCGATTTCACCAAAGCACTATATGTTTTCATTTTTAGTTCCTTCTTTCTTTTTTAAAATCTCTCTCAACCGCATCTTCATAGTACCATCACATAGCGACATTGTCCACACCAAATTATAGAAGAAGGCCCGATTATCACGGGCCTATTTTCTATGCTGCAACAAGTTCGGTATAGATGAATGATTCCAACGCTATTCTTGTATCTTCATTCGTTAATACTTGTGCTGCTCTGGTAAAGCTATTAACAAGATCATACACTGTAGCTTGCTTAGAATCTATTCTCTCTACTTGGAAGCACTCCTGTACTGTCACATTGAATTCCTTCGGCAGTGTGATCCCTTTTGTTCTTTTGAGTAGATCATTGATTGCTTTCATCGGATCAGTAATCTTCATATTTTTTGTTTGAGCGAATTGGGCCATCTGTTTTTCTCCTTGGCTTAAAACCTTTTCAAATGCCTGAGCAACCTTTAGCGGCATATCTTCTTTCTTAACTCCCATGTGTCTCTGCATGAATCTTTCGGTCTTTGCTTCCACGACTTGAAGGCCATTAGAACAAATCGTCCGGTATATAAATCCCCCAATTGATACGCTTCGTTTTCCAACCTCGCTATTTCTGATCTGCATACCAAACATTAATTCATCCGGTTGTCCATCCTTTAATGTCCCAGCGTTATAAGATATCTCAGGGAAAGTTATTCTCATATTGAATCCGTCAAATAACTCATCTGTATTGAATCTCTTGATCTCATGTTTCTGATCTCCCACAACATCGGCTACCATTTTCAAAACATCAGTATTATCAAAGATTGAATATTTATCAGTGAGTACAGATCTAACATATTTTTTACCATCTTGCTCAACCGTTCTCAGCATCCAATTTTTTTCTTCATACTTGGCATTATTTATCCAATAATCCACATTCTGTTTCTGTAGATCCAAAGGGCATCTTTCCATGTAAGTTGTTGGGATAGCCAATTTGTGGAACAATTGATTTTTTCCCCAATCGGTAAAGCCATAAAATTCATTCCCTGTGATAAGTTCCCCATTCACGCTATATCCTAACAATTTAGGGCTAACGAATACATCCTCGGTTCTAGTATCCTTCTCCTTGGACATTTCTAATAATTCATTAATTGTTTTAGTTGCCATTTTCTTTTCCCCCATCAATTTTTATTTTTTTCCTTCAACCTCTTGGCATCATTGTACTATACATCTGTAGACTTTGTCAACAGTAAACGACATTTATATTTAATATTTTTTCAAAGCGAATTTTTTACCATTCAATCCTGCGAATCTAATATCAATGAATATGATTTCTATAATTTTTCTCTTCTTCATTTTCTTTTCCCCCCAAATTTTTTATTTCCCTCAACCTCTTGGCTTTATTGTATATGTTTCTGTTTACATTGTCTACATGAAAATATATCCTATTCCCCATCTTTGAACTTTGTCAAAATCAATTCATCATTCCACATCTCATATGTTACTGAGCCGATACCATCTAGCTCTAAATTACCATTCTCATTAACGTATATATTTATCTCTCTCTGTAATCCTTCACCATTTATTTTGATCTTGGCCTTTCCTACTAATCTTTTCATGTCTTTCTCCTCCAAATTTACTTTTATATTTAAACTAGGAAGGTTGGGGCTTACCCAACCTTTTTCCACATTAGGTATTCAACGATGCAGGTTATGGTTCTGAATGATACGTTATATTCTTTAGCCAAGTGTGATTTACGCATTCCAGCTTTAAACTTTCCACGGATTTCTATGACTTGCTCTGGGCTTAATTTTGGTTTAAATTTATCGGTTCTCTCAACCTTTTGAACATTTTCAATCTTCTTAGCTTTCTTCGCCTTTTTTATCTTCTCTGGCATCATGATAAATTCGATCATCTTATTTAGTTCTTCATCTAATATTTTGCTTTCAATTTCAGATTCTTCGGTAATCTTTTCACCAAGCTCATACCATCTTTTAATAGTTGATTCTGTGATTTGTTTTTCTTTTCCCGATTCAACCTCAGTAGCAATGATCTCGCCATTCACCTTATGTTCTACTATGAATTCTTTACCATTTCTTTTATTAATTGCATTATATTTCATTTTCATCAATCTCCTTTTATATTTAATTTGCTCAACCTCTTATTTACATAGTACCATTTGCAGACATTGTCTACAACGCCCAATTATTTCCATTTTATTATTCAATAACCTCATAAAATGAAATGAAGGACATTTTGCTAAGCGTCATTTTCCTACCAGTTTCCTTATTTATCAAGGTATAGATCCATCCAGTTTCAGGTGTCCAACCTTCACGGTAAAAATATTCAACCATATTAGATTTATCAATGCACGATTTTTCCATTTCTATTTCCTCCAATTTTACTTTTATATTCAGAATGGGGAAGGAGATTTTTTACATCTCCTGCAACCATCTCGCATTATCAAAATCTAGCAGCCCACCAGCATCTAGTATTTCTTGGAGTGCCTTTTTCCCTCCCATTGGGGTATACGGTGCATCAATCATTGGTCTGCCCATTGCTCTTTTTAGGAAATTGATTGGGGCCAGATCTGCAGCGAAAGCGAAATATCCCAGCCCTTCCACATGGAAAGCATATCCTTTATTCATTTCAATATAACCTCTAGCTGTTCCGAATTTTTTACCCTCAATCTTTACTATTTTCAACTTGGCGTTAATTTCTAATGTTGTCATTTCAACCACTCCTTTTTTTATCTCTCAACCTTATGTGTTTATAGTACCATTTTTATGTAGACTTTGTCAACAATTAATTTATCAGGAAGGGGAGTTTCCTCCCCATGTTTTATCTAATTTGCATACTTGTGAATCACACTCAATAACTCACAATATTCCCCGCCATGAAGTTTATATAATCTGCTTTTATATACGGCCTCCCAGTTACCAGTATCCTTAGCATCCTGAATTCTTTTAACATCTGCTTGTGTCGTATAACTTTTATCATAAGATCTTCTTTTTTTAATCTCATCCAATATTATTTTCATTTCATTTTCCTCATTTCATTTTTTAAATTCTCCCGGCTCATTTATAATACCACACCATGTAGACATTGTCCACATTTTATTCAAACTCAATCCTTAAATTTGTATATCCAAGGTGCATATAAACTGATCGCTTATGATTTACCTTGCTCCTAGTACAATACATACATTTTCCATCTTTTCCGTCCAAATCTGTAAAATATAAAATAAACATTTCAGTTCCCCTTCGCTCTTAATATAGGTGCCATAGATCCTTTGCCCATTGGGTAGATGCACTCCATGTTGTCCCAGTTAGTAATCCTACGACTCGATGTAGAATCCTGCCCAATTCTTTTTATCGTAATGGATTTATCAGTTCTCCTAACAACCTCATAAACCCAAATGCATTCATAATCGCAAACTGATCTGCATGAATATTCTTGCCCAACTTCAAATCTTTGCATTTTTCATTACCTCCATATATTCTTGATAATCATTATTTTGTAAATCCTCAATGGTTTGATATTCCTCTTGCCCTTCTTTCAACATAATGCTAATGGTATCAATATTATTCATCTTAACTATTCTCTCATACGCTGCCAACCAACTATATTCATTAGCTATCAATGTAAAATTATATCCTCTTTCTTCCAACCACGCTTTGTATTCTTGTTCTTCTTCATAATTCATCCTCAACATCTCCTTTTATTTTTCTCAACCCCTATGCTCTATTATAACGTATTTGCAGACATTGTCCACATAAATATTAATAAATGGATCCCAGTTTTGGGCTGGGATCCATTTATTTATTACGCTTCTGCATTTCGCTTTTCAATCCAAGTATCAACTTGTTTCTCTGTCCATACTGGTCTATTCCCAATATAGGTCGCAGGGCTAGGGATGATGCCACGTTTCCAATAGGTATGGACTTTACGGCGATCCCATCCACCAATTCTTTTCCCGAACTCAGTCACTCCAAGCAATTTCGGGATACCCGCTATTTCCTTTTTCATTATATCTTCAATAGTTAATACCTTCATTATTTTTCCCTCCTATTCATTAACGGCAATAAATCTAAATGTTTTTTTCTCAAAATAATGGTGTATACATTCATCAACAACCATTTCCACATTCCCTTTTATATCCCTAATGTCTCCAAATATTCTGTCATGTTCCGACTTATTAACTTCTGCAACATGTTCCAATGCCTTTAATATCTGAGTATTTTCCTTGACTTGGATTTCTAAACTATCAAATCTAGATTCTAATCCATCAAACCTAGATTCTAAGCTATCAAAACGAGAATTCAATTTTTCAAATTGTACTAATACTAATTCCTGAAATTTTTCGTTATCCATTTTTTATCCCCCTATACATCTCACATTTTCTTTTTGCATACATTTCAATCAGATCATTATTAAAATCTACCAATTCTTTATTCCATGCTTTTACTATAGAAATCTCATTATCAATGCTATCAAATCTTTGATCCATCTGTTCAAATCTTTTATCAATAACCAAAAACCTTTTATTCATCTGTGTTAATAGATTTAATACTAATTCTTGGAATTCATTATTTTCCATATATACACTATTCCCCTTTAACTATTTCCGTGAAGTCACTCCAATCCTCTACCTTAAATGCTCTTATATCCCTAACTGACTTCTTGAACCAATCTATTTTTTGCAATTTATTTATCGCTTTATATACATTCGTTAAATTATTCTGGTCACTAGAAATATACAGACTCCCTTGTGTCCATGTAAATCCAATCGCCTCTAATTCTTGTCTCACTTCAAGATAGGCATTGCCATATGATTCACCATAATGTTTTTTTAATTCGTCTGTTTTCATATCAAATGCTATCGCATACAATAGCCTCAACCTCCTTGAGCATTATTTTCTTAATTCAAATGTACCATTTATTGTTTACTATGTCAACAGGATATTATTGCCACGCAGCTATTCAATATCTTCTGCCCAGCTATCTATCTTTTCAAATGCCAGAATTTTTTCGTCATCAAATCCAGCACCTTCCAATAATCTATATTCACCTATGATCTCTTGCCCGAACTGCCCCAATATTGCTTGTAAGCTGAATGTCCGTGCTATCCTGCCCCTACCATCCCCCACCTCGGATAACTTTACCCCTCGCTTTGTTACCTTCACATAAAACCGTTTCTTATCCTTAGAGAAGCCCACATTAATTCTGATCTCTTCCCTATCTGCTTCATCTAGATCCTTTATCAGCCTAAGCACGACATACCCCGGGAGGTAGCCGATCTTTTTCCTAAGCTTTACCACATCCAAATGCTTCGCCCATGTTATTAATTCTTTGGTGTATGGCTCCATTTATTCACCCCATCTTTGTAAATAAAATTTCAATTTCTGAAATTTTATAATACTCACCATTATAATAAGATTTAGCATTATTTCTTTTTAATAATCTCTTAACATCCCATGCACCCATGCTAAAATAATGCTTTATATTATTTGCATGAATATATGTTTTATTTGATGGCAGATATGATGAATTGAGGATCGGCGATAATTCCACAATATAAAATGCTTCCCTTTCATCTAATTCATTAACATCAACTTCTATATATGAAAAGCTATCAAAATCCTTGTCCCTATGTCCATAAATTCTTGATACTCCAAACTTGCTTTGGCCTACATAGATTATCTTGTTATCCTTAATCAGAAAATAGATCATCGGTTTTTTATTAATATTTTGTTTTTTATCCAAAATATAATTTACCAATTTCATCCACCTTACTTTTATTATTAATAAGATATATAAACTTTGTATAGGTGTATTTTGTATAGGTGTATTTTGTGGGTTCAAATTCTGCACCCCCCCAGTATAGAATCTGCACCCCCCCAGTGCAAAATCTGCACCCCCTGTTGATAACTATCTATTTCCTTTCATCCATCATTTCGTTAAATAATTTATCTGGACTCAGCATACCTTCCGCAACCATTCTTTCCATTTCCTCTGTGTCATCGTTATATAAAAAATACATAACTTTTTCAAATCCCGGTTTTCCAGCCTTAACTTTCCATATATAACCATTCTCTTCTAACCACTTCATTCCCGATAAAACGCTATTCTTGCTTAATTTTGTTAGACTTATAAGCTGAGACATTGCCAACCAATCACCAATTTTTCCCCAACCCCATGTTTTTCTGACTAATATCAAATAACATTTAATAGCAGCAAGATTAGTCATTTTTGGGATATATATATCAAAAACAACATTTGGGACTTCGGTATAATTTTTCTGTGGTTTTGGTAATCTAAACATCTTATTTTTCTCCTTTAATTAAAAAAGCCACCTTAGCACAAGCCAGATAGCAGAAGATCCATAAAATGTCATTGATACCTTGTACTATTACATGGTACAATGGGCATAATGTTATAGGAATCTCTGCACTATTTTGGGTAGTGCTAAGACGAGAAAACCTTCAAGGACTGAGAATCCTTGGAGGTTTTTGCTTTATTCATTTTTGCCATTATATCACAATCATGGGACGAGTTGAGTTTTATTTTTCTCCTTCAACGCTTTCTGGATATAAATCCAATATTCCTTTGATACCACGATAACATTCCCATAATTAGATTCCACTTCAAGTGGCTCATTGGATCTTATAACCTCATTTATTTTTCCGAAAAAGTTATCTCTGAACTCAGCTACTGCAATTTTCTCCATCTTCTTTTACTCCTTTACTCTTTTACCCCTTTATCTTAACTGCTGCAAAAATCATCCTATTAACCCCAATAACCTTTCCTAAAACTTCATGATGTTCATCTTCAAAATGAGTAGGTTCTTTGTATCCCTGTTCCCTAGCAATTTTTGTATCTTCAAATACATCCTCAATTTTCACTGTCAGAAATCTTGGTGTTTTAATATAATCGCCTTTTTTCATTTCTTTTAAGTTCCCTCCTTTTATGGATTACATAAAATCTCGTCATGGTGCCCACAATTCCTGAAAATAATATTTTCTTTTCCATCTATACTAAATGTAATTCTAATATCCATATTTCCACTAATCTCATAAACTCCTCGATACCCTTTGACCTTTTTAAATCTCAAACTATTTGGCAATGGTTCAGAAAACAACTGGACTATCGCCTTATTTATTACCTTTTGTATTGCTCTATCTAATTTCATATATTGTTTTGTGAAATAATTAGTTCTCTGCAAATCTTTAAACATCTGATTTTAACCCATCTAAATGTTTCATTAAATTTTCTAGATCCATCGGTTTACTGACTCTTCCCAACCTGATATCTTCATCAGCCTCACGTTCTCCATCTTGCCATTCTTTTGTCCAGAACCATGCTTGGCTTTTATCAATAACTAGAACTGGTGTAATAATTATCTTTCCATCTTGGACGATAATTTCCAAATTATCCCCTTTCTTTATCTCTAACTCTGCTACAACTTCTTTTGGTAAAGTTATTTGGGATTTCTCCCTGAGTGTCAGAATCATTTCCTTCCCCACTTTCCTACATTCCAACTTTCCTACATTTGCATTGTACTATGATTATGATTACTTTGTCAACATGTAAGCAAAAGAAAAGGGCCGGATGTTTATCCGGCCTATTTACTTTCCATTCCCATTCCTTGCGACTTCAATTGTTGACTTACTGGAAGAATATAAACCACTAGCTGATAATCCAGTAATAATCCCAAGTAATACAGCCATTGGTATATCCTCCTGTGAACTAGGCATGAAAAAATAGGATACTAAAATACCCAACACTATATTTGATACTGGGTAATACTTTTTATCCATCCCTAGACTTTTAAATACTTGGGTTATAACTATAATGATAGGGATGAAAAAAGACATCAATTGCCAATCATTTGCATTAATAAAAATTTCCATATAGGCCATCCTCCTATGGACAAAGAGTAGGCTGCACAACATCAAATGTTCTACTAGAAGTGAAAACATTTCCAGATGGATAACCAATTCTTACCTCGAATTTATAGACTCCAGTTGTCGGTAAATCGCCAGAAGCTACTTGATATGCTACTTTACCACCAGTAGTATTATAAAACATCATGGTATGACTAGTTAATGATTGACCATCATAAATGCATAATGAAGCAGTAGTTGCTCCCGATAAATCAACGACTGCATCTGAGGGATCAACAATAGTAAAGATTAATAATGCTCCTATGTCATCTACTTTCACTCATGTTTCACCTCAACTTCTCTCTATCACGACTTGATGATTAATTTCATTAAATATTTTGATAGTATAATTAATCTTAATATTTATGATCATCGTATTTGGAATTGGTACTGTAAATATAGATACTGCTGGATCAACATGGATTAATTTACCTATCATAATCGTTGGATTAGAGACACTAAATATTGCAATTGCTGGCGTTGGATAAAGTACATAATCTACAGTGATTCCATTAGCTGAGAAATTAGCTACTGCTGGCGTTGGATAAAGTATATAATCTACAGTGATTCCATTAGTTGAGAATGTTGCAGTTGCTGCATCAGGATATATACTTAAAGTGATGCCTATCCCATTAGCACTGAAAGTTGCCACTGCTGGCGATGGATAAATAATAAAATCAGCAGTGATTTCATTCGTGCTAAAAGTTGCTACTGCTGGCGTTGGATATATTACTAAATTTATATCTACATCTTGAGCAGAAAAGATTATTACTGCTGGAGTTGGGTTGATTATTGATATAAGTGTTGGAGGTGGAAGAGATAATGTGATAACACTTTCTGTTGCATGTTGAGTTAATCTTATTGTTGGAGTTGCAACGACAAAATTAATAATCGTTGGCATAGCTGTTATGGTCATATTTACCTGAATAGAATTCGTGCTAAAATTAGTTACTGCTGGTGATGGATGAATTGTTTGAACATTTCTTACTCCATTTGATGTGAATGTTCCAATCGCCGAATCTGGATAAATTATTAAGTTATTTTTTACTGAATTTGCAGTAATATTTATCACTGTTGGCGTAGGATAAATTTTAGTTATCGTAACCAATGGACTTTGAGCTGATACATTAATGATCTCCGTAGTCGGCTGATATGAAATAGATGTTCTGACTGATCCATTAATTGTTCCATTATTAGATAATGTGGTAGCATTATAGGCTACTGTCCCACTCTGTTCATTCAATTTCCAATAACCTTGTAAACCAGAAGTTCCGGGATTGATTTCGCCTAACATGAAATCCTGAATTTGAGTTTGGGTTCGTGCTATACTCCACAACCTAACTTCATCAATTACGCCCTTGAATCCAAAATTTACTGGGCCACCATTTTCCCATATTGCAAAAAATAGATCCGTGGAACTATTTATGATTATAGTTCCGGTAGCTGGTGTAGTAACTCCTACTGCACCATCAATATATAAGATAATATTTGCTCCATTATACGTTATTGCAATATGATGAATTTCAGATATTGTCCAAGCGGAAATATTGTATATCTGGAGGACTCCACCAGTTACACTTGTAACAAAAGTAGATCTTAATTCCCCACCATTATTAGGTAGTGTAAATTGATCTAATGTTCCTCTTTTGTACATTGTTCGTGGTGATCCTGCTGGCTGAGCTGATGGAACGGCATCTAGCCTTATGCGATATTCAATCGTTATTGCAGCAGTTGGCTCAATAGATGTTGATCTTGGAACTTGAATATAATTACTAGTTGTACCATTAAATTTATAGGAATAATAAGTCTTTGGTGCAACATTGAAAACTTGGCGTGGATTGGGAGCTGTGATACTTATGGTAGCTGGACTAGGTTGAATCGTTACAGTCCCTAATATTATCGTTGGATTTTGGGCTGAAAAATTAATAACAACAGGATCTGGTAACACAAGGGAATTAGCAACCGATGGGCTTTGAGCAGATATAGCTATTATTTCTGCCTCTGGTTGATACGATATAGACGTTCTAACAACCGTTCCATTTATATCTCCATCATTGGTTGGAGTATTTGCACTAAATGCTATGGTTCCAGAATCTTCATTTAATTTCCAATATCCAACTAGTCCAGAAGTTCCGGGATCTACTTCACCTAACATATTGGCAGATATTTGGGGTTGAGTCCGGGCAGTGCTCCAAATTCTTACTTCATCAATCATGCCTTTAAATGCAAAACTCACTGGGCCACCAGTTTCATAACCACTAAAAAATAAATCGGTGGTGTTATCTGTGCTTATAGTTCCAGTTGCTGGAGAGGTATTTACTGCAACACCATCAATATATTGGATGATATTTGTGCCGTCATAAGTTATGGCTACATGATGAATTTCCGAAGTTGTCCACGTTGATATATCTGCAATTTGAAGAACTCCACCTGTTCCATTTGTTGAAAAAACTGATCTAAGCTGACCGCCATCATTGGGCAAAGTGAAAACATCTAGTGTTGTCCTTTTATAAATTACTCTTGGAGATCCTGTTGGTTGTGCTGCAGTAAGAGCATCTAGCCTCATTCTCCATTCATAGGTTATCGCTGCACTTGGCTCAATAGACGTTGATCTTGGAACTTGGATGTAATTCGTATTTACACCATTAAATTTATAGGAATAATAAGTTTTTGGTGCGACATTGAAAACTTGGCGTGGATTGGGAGCAGTTATGGAAATACTTACGGCAGAAGGATTAATTGTTGCCATATTCTTCCTCCTTTCCTCAAAGATATAAAACCCACGATTTTAAATATCGTGGGTTTTATTTATCGAAAAATACTAAGCTACTTATCTTACGTAGGTACATATTTCGCATTGAGTGCAATCCATCTTAGAAAAATTCTTGGGTATGAATGTATTAATCGATGCAAGAGAATCGCAATAGCTTTGACATTCTGAACTTGTTGCAAATGGATTTCCACTCACAACAACCATATCTGCTGAATCACAATATATTTGGCATCTTGAACTACTCGAAAATGCATCTCCACTTATATACCACCAATTAAAAATTACTTGAATTCTGAGATCACTAACAACTTCATCCATTGTACAAATATCATTTATTCTCATACAAGGTGTGCATCCAGCACTTGACCTATGATAACTACCAGAATGTCCATTGCTTATCAATTCTCCAATTACAACCTCGCACTCACCAATAGTTTTATATGATGCTTGAGTTTGTGCAAGCCAAAGATTAGCCAATTTTTCTCCCTTCTTTCAGAATTGATTAGGCCATTTGTGACCGTAGTCGGCGATTAGTTCCGGTGGGCATGGGCCGACTAAGGATATAAATTTATCTACATCATCTTTAGTTATGGTAATACGCATTCCTTGACCAGAAATTTTATTACTTTTGGTTATCGTGGAATGAATTCCCAAATTACTAAGACCTTTAACAAGTATTTCCTGATCTTTCAAAGGGAAATAATTGGTGTACAAAGTTAGTCTAGTTCGGTATTTTTCTTCAGTTCTACTACCATCGCCAAGATACCAATGCAATAACATCCTCGGAGTTAAAACTAAATCTGCTGGCACACGCTTTTTTGGCTTGTACCAGCGTTTTTTCATCTCTCCTAAGATTGGAATATGGACGCTCCTGAATTGATATAATTCCGAAGCATTCATTTTTGAACCTTTATTTATTCCACCTGACATAATTTTTTCCTCCGCAGGACGAATACCCATGGGACTTGTTGGTAATCCATTTAATTTAAATTCTTCCTTCAACCATTCCATATGATTTAAAGAAATAGAACCATGACCATAACCAGCAGAAAGCTTACTCGGAGTAAATATTAAACTACCATCTCCCAATAAATTACCTTCAAGTATCTCTCTTAATGGTTCCGTAATTTCAATAAATTGATTTTCACCAAGACAAGCACGTTGTCGTCCAAGACTGTGGGAAATTTCAAAACCATTTTGTTTAAGATACTTACTAATAACTTCCCGATCTGTTCCAACTTCTTTTGATATTGCCCTGAGTGATAAACCTTTGTTATGGTATTCAATTATTTCCTGAATTTTTTCTGGTGACAGAACTTTTGCCATATTAACTCCCCCTCTGTCACCCATTGTACTCCACCAATGGATACAATTCAAGTTGGAATTTTAGGTAAGATCAATTATACCGGCTGTACTCCAGCTTATAGTTAGATCTCCACCATTTGTTACGACTGGGAAGCCACTATCAATATAACAAATCAAGGTAGTCCCAGTATCACTAGTAGTAGATCCAGCACCACCCTCTCTGATTAATATAGCTGATCCAGCAGTTCCAGCATCAATTCCTGTCCAAGTTATATCTGTGGCATCAAATACAGCCCTGTTATTAGTATTATCTTGGGTGAGCGTTTTGGATGCTAATGTCTTTCTTCCTGTAGATGCACCAATACCATTGTCATACCCTGTACCATTTAATTCATAGGATTCTGGATCTGCTGTTGTCCCAAAAGAAAAGGTATTATGATCTGGATTAACCGTGTAGCCAGTTGAGATTAGAGCGACTTTAACGGTATCCGAGAGTAGATCAATATGATCCAATTGACCACTAGATGGAGCAACCGCGAACTTTTTAAATCTGTTATACACTGTGTTTGCCATTTTTTAAAACCCCTTTCAAAATAATAATAATAATTTAGACATTGGTAACTGTTGGTACTGGTAACGTGAAATTAATTACCGCTGAATCAGGATGGTAAGATATAACTTCTCTTGTTGTTCCATTTATTACACCATCATTAGTGCCATTATTAAGGGCATTAAAAGCAGTCACTCCACTAATCTCATCTAATTTCCAATATCCAACTAGGTTGCTTGAATTAGGATCTACTGAACCCATCATATTGGCTGAAATTTGAGGTTGACTTCTAGCCACATCCCAAATACGTACTTCATCAATGAATCCTTCATAGCCAAGGAAAACTGGGCCACCATTTTCATATATCCCAAAATACAGATCGCGTGTATTATGTGATATAGTTCCAACTATTGGAGTTGTAACTCGGGCTACTCCATCAACATAAAATATGACATTAGCCCCATCATATGTGGTAGCTAAATGATGGATAATATTCGTATCCCAGCTGGTAATATTAAAAATTTGCTCTATCACCGTAACCCCAACAACAAGTCTTGAAACCACTGTACCTTGTGTAGCTCGCGTAAAATATTCATATCCTATTGCAAAAGTATCGGAATATTTATGGATGATTCTTGGGGTTGCTGTTGCTTGTAATCCAACAATGGTATTCAATCTAGTCCGACATTCTACTGTAATTGCTGCCGTTGGCTCAATGGTCGTAGTTCTAGGAATTTGGATGTAATCAGTATTTGAACCATCAAAATTATAACCATAGTAGACCTTTTGTGCGACATTAATTACTATAGGGTTGAGTGTTTCTGCTGAAAAATTTAATAAATTTGATGCAGGCCCAAGTGTAATATGCGTATTATCAGATTCATACCACACCCAATTGAAATCAACGACCTGTGCCGTGAGTGATCCATTAGTTATCCTAATGGCATAACTCATCTCTTGGTCTAGGATAAATTCCGGTTCCGCTTGATTCCATTCAAGCAATGGAATAAGGAAAATATCTTCAAGGATTGTTCCCACGCCAGTTAGTGTTGAATCAGTATATATTTCGATAGTTGGAACAACATTACTTGAATATTTACTGTTAAACACTGGGGAAGTTGTTACCCCTATGGCGAATGTCGCATTTTCATTAACCGTGATACTAATCAATGGTGCATACGTTATGATATGCCTACATGTTAAATGGACAAACTTATCTTTTCCTACTACAATTTGAAGATCTAGTGTGCTAGAACCGGGTATTGTTATTTGTTTTACCCAACTAAAAGTTGAACCAGAAAATAAAAATTGGAGTTCATAAATAGTTGGGCGTGATACTCCTAGATACCCACCATTCAAATTCAATAAAATTCACCTCTAATCTAACAAAGGAATTTAATTTCTAAAAACAAATTTTAATTACTTGATTCATACCAAACAAATGTAAAATCTGCTGGCGTTGCTCCACCAGAATTTGCAATTGTCATCAGGTAACTAGTATTTGTCTTTAATATTATTTCAGGTGCCAATTGAACACTAGCAGTATTTGCAACAAGCTTTATGGTTTCAAGATTAATCGGTGCCGTTGCTCCACCAGTGGAAGTAGTTGGTGCGGTATTAATCGCAGCAGTAACTGCCGTATCATTAATTCGATTTACGTTAGTTATGCCTGTAGCAAGTATCCCATCTGCCTTTATGCCATTTTCATTAAATATAAAACTCAACCCTGTACTTGCAGTCTGTAAATTCCTAGCTATTAGATGAACTATTTTCCCAGTGCTAGTTTTTAACTGAAAATTAGTATTGCCATTTGGAAATGATTGCTGATATTGCCACTTAAACATAGCACCAGCAAAAACAAATTGTGCGGTATAAGGAGTATCCCTAAATGGAGTTAGACTTAATCCACCTATCATTTTTAAATAGCACCCCCCTCCTCTTAATTATCCGATTCATACCACACGAATCCAAAATCAATCACAGCATCTACGGCTCCTGAATTAGTAATCTTCATAATATAATCCGTATCACTTTTTAAAATTATTTCCGGTGACTCTTGTACGAATGGACTCCCTGAAACCAAAAGAACATCATCAATGATCGTTCCACTTGTCGCACTTGGATTCGTATAAATTTTAAATGCCGAAGTAGAATTAACATTTCTATTCACATTAAAAAATGCAAGTGCAGATGTCCCTTGTACACTGATAACAGAATCTTGAATAAACTGAAAGACTAAAGCCGTACTGGATGTCAGCAATGTCCTATTTATGAAATGAATAATTTGAGTTGGTGGAGTTTTTAATTGATAGTTTGTATTTCCGGGTACAAATGTTGAACTATATTGCCATTCATACATTTTTCCAGCAAATGCAAACTGCAGATTGTATGGAGTATGTCGAAAAGAAGTTAGACTGAACATTATTACTTATCAACTCCTTTCCTTTTAACTTTTAATTTCAATGACATGTGGACTTACTGTGCCAGTAAATGCAATTGCATAAACCTTTTGACTTTTAGTTGGATCTAATCTAATTGTCGCTGATGTTCCAGAATCAACTAAAAATCCATCTACCGTATTAAGACTTGTTGTGTTTTTTATAAAAAATAATCCCGAGGTATCATTTTCTATAAACAGAGTATGCCTCTCACTTAATGTAGTGGTACCAGATTTTAATTCTGTGACTGCTGTGGTAGTTAACGCTACTGTGCCTATTCTAGTTCCAGATCCCCAACATTCATTATCTAAGATAGTCCCATAACCCCTATGATTCGCTGGTGCTGGTGGAGTAAAAGGCATTCCAAAAACCTCCTTCTCTTTAAAATTTATCTAACCATCGGCATCCAATACCGATGGCACTTGCTCCCGATGAAAACGCTGTAAAAGAAAGTGTTTCACCCGGTAAAGACAACATGATGTAATCAGACATATCAATACTTTGGCTACCAGTTTTTCCTAATTTAATTGGAAAAACCAAAGTTCCACCACTTACACTTGTGGCTGCAATATCATAGATACTTGTTACAGCACCACCTCCAGTGGCAGCACTAATTGTGTCATACGAAGAAACTCCAACTTGAAATGAAACAGTGACTTCATCCAACTTTGATCCAGTTATAGTATCTCCAAATACTGAATACTGAGGCCCTTTTTTGGATGCATCTCGTAATACTTGCCCATTATATATAGCTTCTGAAGCATTCCTATGATTTTGTGGAGGTACAAATGCTGTCACTTTCAATCCCTCCTTTTTAAAACTGTAATCGTTTAATCCTTAATCTTGTCATTCTCTCTGAGGAATTTATAGTTGTCGCAAGAGATGCGAATCCAACAAGTCTAACCGTAGAACCTGACTCTATATACATAGTAACGGATCCATTAGTCATACTGTCACTCTCCATTGCATTATGATAACTTAATGCTGCTCTGTTAATACCATTGATTTCCACAAAGTGTTCTACTAAACCACCAGTTATTCCTGCTCCCCACCTAACAGCACAATCAATATGATATATCCCATTACGTCTAGGACGGAATATTCCATTTGCTGTACTCCACTCACGAAGGGGATCATTTATTTTTTGGGCTGATGTAACCCCTGATGGATCAAATTGAGTTGATAATTTTTTCAGATTGAGTGCGAATGATGTCCCTGCTGGTGCCACTTGTTTGGAACTTGGATATGTTTGAATATATGTGTTCCTATTGAAATATCCAAAAGCACCATTTTGAGCACCCCATAAAGCTGATTCAGGTTGATATGATACTGGTTGTTCGGTAGGAGTTAATTGAACCGCATCCACCAAATACCTCATATTTGGATTAGCACTACTCTGAGTCATCGAAACCTCTAGATATACTGTACTCGTCGGGAGATTCCTTATATTTGGAATAGCTACTCTTGTCCATTTATACCAATTTGCCGATGTTGCCAATAAATCATAATCCGCAATCCCTACCCTAGATATCCTATGTGCAATTCCTCCTATGAAATCCATCGCCCATACTTCTAATCTTGCTTTTCCATCAACAGTAGTCCCCGGGAAAGAAGATATATAAGCACTATAAGAATACGGCCCATTTAACTCAATTGTCTCATTTATGAACGCTAACTGTTTTGGATTCCTCCTACTACTTCCAACTACAAGAGCTTGGAAATCATTCGGTGTCCTATTTTCCTGTGTCATTCCAGCAAGGCCATTCAGTAATTCTGATGTAAATCTTGGTGCTGGTGTTACTGCTGTGGTCATTGTGCTAGGTGATGTCGTGTTACCCCAATACCATGTATTGATATTGGTATTCAACGGTCTAGCTACCGCATATGTTCCTTCTGCGTCAGGTGTTGATTCTGTTGATCTCATTAACTCAAAACTATGATCCTTAACCATATTTCCAGAATACGCATTTTCTTCCCATACACCTTGACGGTTATCAAACTTGAATTTATGCTCTTGAATCTTAGCACCATCTGTAAATGTTATCTTTCTTGTCTGGTTTTGAAGGGTAATTTGCGTCTGTTCAGGTTCCGAATAATTATAGGTTATCTCTTGAATCCTAGTCGTAAATTCAATATCTGGATTTATTAAATGATCAATAACATTTACGACATCACCCAATCGTGCTGCCTCAAATCCATGACCAGTTAGAATTTCCAGATCAAGTGCTGTCATTTTATACTCAAGGCGTGGAGAATTATTACTCTGTAATGCACTCCATGTTTCCTCTAATAATAATTCTGGATCATTTTGATCTGGATTAGAATAGAATCCCAACCTATTCCTTGTTCCATTTGATCTTCCATATGCTGCCTTTGCTACTGGATCCTCAACATAAGTTTGCGTTATTGGTTTATCCGCAGGATCTCCACCTATTGTTGTCCACAATACATTGCCAAAATCCAACCGTCTAATGCCGCCGGGAATTTCTTGAGCTTTTCCATATCCGTATAATGCTGTTTTCAGCTCATAAGTTTCCACATTTCTTTCAAGACTAACAATATCCTTGCTATATTCAAACCGTTTTCCATTATCAGATCCAACTTGTGAAACAAGGTCAATAAAACGCCCTGAAATGGAACCATTTGCTGTTAATGTTACCCTGAATTGCCATTCCAATCCGAACACCTGAGTTAATGCATATATCGCTTCTGTTTTACTACTTAATTCTGCCTTTATGGATTCAGTTCCAGTTGTTGCTATAGACCCAGCCACCCACCTTGAAGTAGTACCAAATGCTAATATTGCTGCTAATGTTGCAGTTGCATCTTGTTCCGAAACTATCAAATAACTGATAAACTCATCATTCATCTCTGTTATAAATTGATGTTCACAAGTAACTTTCTTGATAACTTCATCGCCATGTTCTTCTGCCATTTTGACTATTTCAAAGAGTTGAACTGCTTCATCTTTATCCTTAAATGCCACCAAATTACCTTCAATAACAAATTCGGAATCTGGATGATCCCCCGGTACTGTAAAAGTAAATGTATTTTCCGCATTAATCTGAACATAATGCAAGGCATCCCAAAATGGGCATGGGCCATAAACTACATCATTTAAAACAGCCAGAACATATTCTGTTTGACCATCAAGAATTGTTAAATCCATAATCTAACACTTCCCCTTTTCTTAAAGCCAACGCGGAGTATATTCCAACGTGATTATTGCAGCTGTATCATTTGATAGGAAATAATGATCTCCTGTTAATACTGGGAATTGAGACTGAGCACTAACGAATTGCATAATACTCTCCGTTGTAAGGAAAAAATTATTAGCATAAGAGCCACTTGTATTTATTTGGAATGCATCATACGTCGATCCTGTTGTTAATATTTCAAATCTACTTGTCGTGGGATAAATATCTAATCGAAGATATGTTGATGCCAATGTTTGGTGGAATGTAATGACTGGATAACCATAAGCAGATCCCTCATTTGATACTAAAGTTCCATATAGAGTTTCATCCCAAGTATATTTAACTGATGCTTTTGTATCCTTGATCAATGGTTTTCTAAGTTTCCACGAATCATCAATATCCGTATCATTTCTGATAATCTGACTAAATCTCACATCTTCATAACAAGCATTGACCCTATATGCTGTACTATTTGAAACCGAACCCACCCAAGCAGTTGAAAATGCTGTCATCTTCGGTGGCCTTATTGATGTCGCAGAAGTAATCTGATACGAAGTATTATTTTCAAGATCAACCAATGTCACTTTCATTAATCCAGTTACTGCCGATCCCGTCAGATACCATCGTGCAGCTAAATAATATGGTCTACCAACTACCAGATCTACACCTATATCTAGATCAACTACTTTTTGTTGCAGACCAGTATTAGATATTTCAAATCTTACAACATCTTCACCAGATCCAAACCCAGTTCCATGTGATACAGCAATCCTGTCTATTGTCGGCCCTGCTGAAAAAAGACCCCAATCAAAGAATGCTCCGAACGTGGATGGTTGGCTTACTTTCTTGAAAAACATATCAATGGAACCTTGTTGACCATTGAGTTTATTCGTAGGTTTTACTTTTAAGAATTCAACAGCCCTTGTTTGTCCACCCTTCATCCAACTTGACGAATATGCCTTACGTTCCAATTGCAACGCATCAAAATACACTTCCACACTTTGCTGGGAAGTTGTCAATATTTTTAAAACAACAGTTGTCGTTCCTGCTGCAGCCGTAAATGAAAGTTCAAGCCGTTGATATGCATTCCAATCCAATACCAAAGATGAACTATCAGTAGTCGTTGCTCCACCATTATTTTCTAAACTCTGGAGTTTTACCATACCTTGTCCTCTTAAATAAACGCTAAACGTATAACTAAGCCCAGCAGTTATCGCAACAGCTACAATGGACGTTCCTTCAATTGCAGTAACCCCGGGAGTTCTCAGTTTCAATGTCTCCGAATCAATAAGTCCATATGCTCTCACATCATTCAAGGTTGTACCTGTTCCAATGGTCGTAAATTGGCTAGTTCCACTTGCTACAGAAGTTATTGCTGTGAGCATATTAGTAGTGTGTTCTTCAACATAAATTCCTTTATTATAAGCACAATCCTCAAATCTTGGTGCATTAGTACCCTTCTCAACAAATCCAAGTCCTGTCATATCTCTTGTATAAGCACTTGATGCCCTAATGAATGTTGCGGGTGCTTCTTGTGAAATAACATGAGTCAACGAACTTGTGGAATGGGAAACTCCATCTGGAACCAAGAATATTAGCGTCACTTTCCCAAATGAAAGTAATTGGTCGAACTTAGTCTCACTAGATAAAACTGCATAATATAATCTATCTGTTTCATCATCCACTATCAATTCCTGCAATCCACCTTTAGGATCCAAGAAATTTGCAATCTTTTCAATTGTCTTTCTCAAATTAGGTTGATCTGAATCCTTAACCGTTATCTCGAAATCAACGGTTTTACTACTCAAATCATTCCTATAAAAATAAATACCGTCCCTATTCGGCACGGTTGCAGATCTCGTATTAATCGGTGGTGAAACATTCCGTTTAACTTTATTGATAATAATATCTTTATATTCTGACCTTATACCTCCAAACGAAAAACTAAATGCCACTAATAATCCCTCCTTTCTTTATTAAGGAGTAACCCCTCTAGCCCTTAATTGATTTTGTTGAAGTCTGAATAATTCTTTCGCTATCTCAGCGATATCAGTTTCTTTTCTAACATACACATTTTCCACCACAACAGGCGAATATGTCATTTCTGGTTGAGTCCCAGCAACGCTATTCGGTGTTGTTGTTCCAGTTGGTGCCGACATCGCCGGATATGCCGTACCTGTATCCCCTGAAATAACAGTCGGAACACCAACTGATGCTATCCGTGATGTTGCCGTGCTAGTTGTCATACTTCGAGTTGCTGCCGTTGATCCACTTGATATCTCGGATGCTATTGTACTGAAATTACTTGATTGTGCTGCTTTTGTTGCACCTTTTATTTCCTTACTAAGTTTTGAAACATGTTGAGTAACTGCTACCCAATCTGCATTACTTTCCTTTGCCTTTGCAGACGCATCCTTGATCGCTTGACCAAAATTCTCATATTGAAGTTTTGCATCATATAATGCTGTTTCAGTATCAAGGAATTCTTTTGTATTGGTCTGCCCTGCTTTTGATAATGCATTCAACTTATTGGTTAAATCATTTACTTTTAGTGCAGCAATTCTTTGCTGTGCTCCTATGACCTCAATAGATTTTCCTAAATATATGGTGCTATCAGTAGCAAGACCATTTTGAAGTCTAAATATTTCTAACTGTTTTCCTAAGATATCTATTTGATGATCAAAATAATCCAGAGCTGTTAATGCTATTTCTGTGGCACTACTGAATTCTTTAATTGCTCCTGTAGTATCAGTTACAGTATTTCCCAATTTTTTGGCATCATCTGCAGCCTTTTGGAGTGAATTACCATAATCATTTGTCGCAGGAGTTGCCAACCCACTAATTCCACCAGTTACACTAGAAACAATACCTTTTACTTGGTTGATAACATTATTTGTCAATGCTGACCAGTTTTGAGATATAACTGCTTGGGCATTCCCAATTGACATTTGTGCATTTGAAAATGATACTTCTGCAGAACCAAGGGCATTGCTTAATCCTGATCCAAACGAATAAACAGAACGTCTAGCTGCATAAAAACCATTCGCAATCGCTGCCAATGGCCCACCAAAACTTCCTAATCTATCAATAGTTGGTTGAATAATATCCAACATTCTATTAAATGCATTGTACATTACTGTTACGAGGCCCAACATTGTCCTTTTAGCATCTGCATACATAGCAGAAAAACCAGCAACGATTAATGCTGGTAATGCTTGAAATACTTTTGATATAGAACTCCAATTAGTAGCAACGATATAGGCAAGTGCTGCAAACGCTGCTGCTGCCCCTGCAATTAAAGCAAACTTCAAAGATACTCCATTCAATACCAATGCTAAAGCTGTCATTCCACCGATTACAGCTACTAATGTCGGAACAAAATACCCACCTAATTTAGCTGTTGCACCCTGTACTGCTGCCGTTATCTTATCCCAATTAGTGGCTATTAAATAAGCAACATATCCGAATATTGCTCCCTTGATAATTGCTGGTAATAGAGCTAAAACAAATCTCCCGATCCACATTACAGCAAGGCCAATTGCTGGAACGAGTGCCCCCGCTATTGCTCCTGTTACAACGAATATCATAGCTAGAACTTGTGGTGGTATCATTTGTTTAATCGCTGCCGACATACTACCAGTTTTCTCTGCCAACTCTATTACATTTTTAGTTAATTCTCTCAGATAACCAGTAAACTCGATTAATCCCCCTATGGCAGATTTTATCCCTAATAAATCAATGAGCATCGCTCCAAAATTGATCATTATTTGTCCGACATTATCCTGCAAATTTGAAAACATTCCGAGTAAAGTCTTTGATTGTGCTTGCATTGATCCACCGAAACTATCAGCCATTCCTTTGAGCAAAGCACTTATTCCAGTTGCAGCATCAACCGTTCCCTTTGTAACTTGGGCCATTGCACCTTTGGTATCTGTGCCTATATTTTTAGCAAGTAATTTCCATACTGGTATCCCTGTCTCTGCTAATTGATTCATTTCCTCTGCTGATACCTTGCCCTTAGCATTCATCTGCCCTAATGCTCGGACAACCCTTGCTATTTCTACTTCCCCGCCACCCAATGCACCAACGGCATCCCCTATATTAGTCATCATTGGAATAATACTTTTTGCTTCAAATCCAAATGCTAATAATTGTTTCGATGATTTCTGCAATCCTATCAATGTAAACGGTGTATGTGCTGCGAAGTCTGCCATCTCAGCTAAGAATTCTTTAGCTTTTTTTGCACTTCCTAATAGCGTTGTAAACGCTACCATCGTTTGTTCCATATCCCCAGCCATCTTTATTGATGCTAATCCAAATGCACCAATAGCGATTGCAGCTGCACCAACCATTTTGGAAAAAGTTACGCTTGCTTCCTGAGCTGCCGTTGCACTTCCCGCAAATGAATTTAAAGCATTTTGTGCTTGGTTCATTCCATTTATAAACGCTGAAACCGATGCCGAAACAACAACATCAATTGTATCAATCAATCCCAAAATTCCTCACCTACTTTCTGGTGCGAATTTTAAAAAGATAACTCAACCACATTGATTGAGTTATTTTTGTCTTCTTGCTTTATCTTCCTCAATTTTCCGCATTTTTGCTTCATACGAATAAAAAGCATTCCATTCATAGAACTCTGCAGTTCCCATTCTCTCTCTTAATTCAGCTACGGTCATCCTAAGTTCTTTTGCTAAAATAAATTCAAATCTATATTCTCCATCAAGGACGAAATCGTTTCTCCGCTTCTTTTACAGCTAACTCCGTCAACCCCGAAATAGCTAAGATTTCATTCAAAACTGTATCTACTGCTTTTGCAGATTTACCCTGAATCTCCAAATAATCTTGTTCGGTGAAAACAGGATCAATAACACCATGAATAAACATTAGCAGCTCTAGTCGATCCGAATTGATTTCTTCGCCCAACACCGCTTCTTTTCTAAGTTGTTGTTGTTTCGCCTTACTGAACTCCCTAATTAAGACATCCCCACCCCACTCAGGAACATGAATTTCCTTTTCTTTAAGTGGAACGGATTTGATCTCACTTGCCGACAACCTACTTTTCTTCTCTTTCATAAAAAAACTTCCCCCCATAATTTTAATTAAACGGCTGTTGACCTTGAAACTGTTCCTGAAACTTGAAATGAAGCAGTAAATGTTGCTGCACTATCAATGGCAACAGGCACCTCATAACTCGTTAAGAAACAAGTCCCACTATATTTCGCATACATACCATTAACTGGTGCTGTTGTCCCGGGATAATACACGAAAGCAGCCGATGTTCCCAATATTCCAGATAGATATCTATTTGGTGTGGTAGAAAATATTCCCTCTATCGAAATAGTTGCATCCCTCAACCCCGCAACATATTCTTTCGAAGAACTGCAAAACACCGAAACCTCGACTGTATCTAATGTCCTCGGAAATGTTACACTCTTGATCCAACAATTTAAAAGTCTCTCGGTTCCACCAGAATCCGTAATGCTGAAACCAGAATTCTTCCCATGAACTGCATGGACTGGACTTGGGTAAGTCAGAAGTAGATCACTCAAACTTTCAGCAAAATTTAGATCAATATCTGCACCAGTTACACCATAGGCAGCACCCAATCCATTCAAATCACTTGAATATTGCCATGCATTCCAGAAATCATTTACATAATTTCCAAACGCAAGATAATCAAATGATGGATAAACCCCAGCACCAAAATTAGCTGCCAACCATAACGGTGCAATTAATCCCACTCCACCTTTGACAGAATGGACTAATTCATTAGGCACGGTTGCCATTGTGTCAATAGTATAATAGGCCGTATACAACATTACCTGTTTACCAGTTAATTGCCTGAACTTATTAACAAATGCTTCAATAAAATCATAACCCGAATCATTCGTAACTGCTGGATATATACTGCCAAATTGATTTTCAAAATCCAATACTGGCATTATATCTCCCCAATCAGAACCACCTAATTCATTGTCAATAAACGTCTTAAATAATATTGCCTCTGCTTCCGCATCTGCTACAGAAGTCAACCATCTTAAATTTGCAACATCATAGTAATTCATTCCTTTGAACCAATAAAACCCTACTGCTATTCCTGCAGCTCTTGCAGCTGCAATATTAACAGCAAGCATTTGGGCATCCTGTGAATAATGGGATGGTGCTGCATCTGCCGTTACGACCCATGCACCATCTGCTGAATCTGCATAGGTTCCAGTACCGACACTATTGACATCAAAAATCGTTTCCCAAACAACATCATCTGTACTATATTCAACGAGCAAATCATTGAATGTCCTACCTGTGACTTGTTTTAAAACGAAATATCTAATGTTGGTCGATGCAGTTAAATCAACTTTTACCCATTGTGCCGATCCACTTCCAATGGTAACAGAAGTCGCAAGACTTCCATCTGTAAAATTTGCCAATGCCCCAGCCGTAGGTGCAATCGAAGATGTTACAGTTTTTCCACCTGCTACCTCTGTCAAAGCAGTATTATAAACTTCTATTTCATTGAAAACATTATCTCCATTCACATCACTACCATTACAAGTAACCCGAATGTACCTAGCTGTATGGAAATCAAAACCATTCCCACCAGCTTTCAACCATACAAATCTTACCCCTGCACCATACATAGTTGCCCAATTGATAGGATATTGAGCACTTGCTACATCTGCACCCTGAACCAATCCAGCTTGATCCACCAAGCTGTACCATTGAAAATATCCCGCTGACTGAGTCACATCCCCCTCACCCTCCTCCCTTTAAAATATTAATATGAAAAACAATTATGCTGTCGTAGTCCTACTGACTGTACCCGATACTTGGAAAGCTGCTGTAAAAGTCGCTGCTGCATCTACGGCAGTCGGGATCTCATACGATGTCAAGAAACAAGTTCCAGTATATTTAGCATATTTCCCTGCTACTGGTGCTGTCGTCCCGGGATAAAAAGCAAATGCTGCAGAAGTGCCCAATATCCCATTCAAATACCCATCAACTGTGGTTGAAAATATTCCTTCCACACTTAATGTCGCATCTCTCAAACCAACGACATATTCCTTGGCTGAACTACAAAAAACCGATACTTCAACTGTATCAGCAGTTCTTGGGAATGTGACACTTTTGACCCAACAATTTAATAATCTTGGTGTTCCACCCGAATCTGTAATACTAAATCCCGCATTTTTACCATGTACTGCCAATGTAAACAACTCCTTCCAAAGTTATAATCTCTTAACTCCTGTATTAAAAGCTGCTGTCCCAGCTCCCGAAAATGTCCACGATGTACGAGTATATCGTTTGATATTAGTCCCTGTAGATGCTCTCTGTGCCGTTCTAACCGATGAAGCAAATGTCTGAACTGTTGCCCACGATGTTCCAGCAGATGAATGTTGAATATTAACCGTTACAGTTATACCACCAGTAATTCCATCTAATTGCAAATACGTCAATATCCCTCCTGTTGTTGCGACTAAATTATCGTATGCCGTACCAACGCCAGAACTTGCCCTTGTCTGGAATGCTATATGGGAGATAATATTATCTACTCCAAGTGTTGCTTGACCAGCAACCGTAACGCCAACTGCTCCATCTACAGGACTCATGATTTCATACGATGTTTGGTCAGTCTTTATTCCATAACCCGGTTGACCAACTCCCGATCTATTTGGATAATACGTCCATATACTAGTCGATGCTAAAGTCTGATTAAATACATAATCAGTTTCTAATGTGCTTCCCGCAAAAAATCCCTCAGCAGATATCGTGCCATCTCTTAATCCCACAATATAAGTTTTACTTTCTTGATTGAATGCACTTACATCTACCACATCTGCAGATTGTATTACTGAAAAACTTTTGAGATAAGTTGTCAAATCATATCCATTAATATACGTTCTTGCATTTTTACCATGATTAGCCAATTCATTACCTCCTCCCTCCTAAGTCGATATGGTTTTCATTACAGCAAAATTACACGCTACAAGATTGCGTGAATTTTCATCTATACCCAAACGAAATGGAGATTGTATTGCATTGACCCTAAGATAAAAACTTCCAGAATCTAAGCTAGAAGCCTTTATCGTTTGATTAGCTATTCCAATCAAAACCCTGAAAGCACTTTCTGCTTTATTTCTAGCGAATTGATATTCGGTTGATCTGGAAATAATCTGAATTCTTGGGTTCTCCCATGCTGCAACATTAGTCGATCCGAATGTATCCTGTGGTCTCTCTCCACCAGTTTCATAAATAATTAAAAGTGAATCTGGTTTATTGGGCGAATACGACTTGAAAATATTAGTTCCAACAGTACCGATTCCATTATCTTGAAGGTGTCTTGCCAATTCATCCAATATCATAATTTACACCTTCCTTAATCCAAACTACTGCGATGATATAAGTTGATTTACCGTTGCTTCTACTGCACCCCTAACATGGCCCCTCTGATCTTGGACAGCACTTTCATAATATTTGACTCTACCTACATGGTGATATACATTTAGATCTTCATGCACTTTAAGGGCATAAGATGCAGATGGCCCACCAAATGCTCCCATACTTTTTATCGTCCTAGCTAATACAACTGGTGGAACAACATGACCCGATGCCCTTAATGCTCCTGTATCAACTGGTGTTCTTTCCTTCGCCAATGTCATGATAATTTCATGTTCACGATTGAGTGTTATCATCAATGCTGGGATTATCCCATTAGCTATTGCATTAAAATCACGAACAGTTTCAACTATTCCTGTTACAGTAATTGTTGTGTCAGTCATTATCCCTTCCTCCCAAATTTTATTCTAATATGATGATATGCCCCATCTTCATCTGGAAAAGCATCCATATCTAAAATCTTGGGTTGTGTCCCATCTGGAAAAGTTATTTGATCTTCTGGATCAAACGTCCCTGTTGATGCTACATAGACAACGGCTACAACCAAATTTTCAGCTTCCATATCTCTCGATATAGCTTGATGAAGGTGAACTATACGACATTGATAATCACTTGATGCCGTTGAATAAAGTGGTGCTCCATAGGCTGAATATCCTAATATTTGATTCCTCACAATTGTATCTCTCATAAATTCAAGGAATTCAGTTTCAAAGCTCATACTTTATCACCCCTTAGCTTGACGAACCAACTAGGGTTCCCGGGAAATCATTCATGTGTTTATAGAATTCTGGAACAACTCTATCCGTATTTTGTTCCTGACTTTGTTTATCAGCCTTAGATATCCCACCAGCATATACTTGTGGTCTACCTCTATATAACCTTGATAAAATCCAAAGTCTACCCGCTTGATCCCTAAATGATCTAGATTTTTCCACAAGATTAATCCTTAAATCGCCAACCGACTTATCGGATGCCTCTCTCGAAAATTTACTTGAAAGTGTTTCGCATCCCATAGCTGCAGCTGCGATTGGATTCGGAAATATACTGAGCAAATAATATATTTCTTCATCACTTAATAATTGATCAGTTATATCCGTATCCCTAACAAGGAACCTAACTTCATCTTTCAGATTATCTGCTGGGTAGCCATCATAACTCCACAAAATATTACACCCCTTCCATATATTTTCAGTATATACATACTTAATCAGCATGTATAATTCAATTTGGGGTGGTTAAACATGAAGAAACCCAAACTTTATATAGGTGATAATAACTTAATTAAAACTTGTTCTGATTGTGGACATATTAAAGAAATAGGCGAATTCCATAAGAATAAGAATGGACTCTTTGGTGTTAGGGGAAATTGTAAACATTGTAGAATTGAGTATAATAGAACATATTCAAAAAATTACGCTAAAACTCCAAAAGGAATAATTACCTGTGCTCGTTCAATCAAAAAATATCAGTCTAGCGAAAAATATAAAACGACCTCAAGGCTATATTGGCAAAATCACAAAGAGGCACTGAACAGAAAAACTAGAAATGCAAAAATCAAACGAAAGATAATTATGGATCAATTTGAACCTATAGATCATATTCGCGTAGCCAACAGAGATCAATGGACATGCTACTTGTGTAATAAACAAATTGAAGGAAATGATTTATCCATTGATCATGTTATTCCACTTTCAAAAGGTGGCAGTCATACATATGAAAATGTTAAAGCCACTCATTTAATTTGTAATTTAAGAAAGGGAACAAAACTAATCAAAGTCATATGACCACATGATGTGAAACACCTCCCAACACAAAAGGCAGCTATTTAGCTGCCTTTCCTTTTGACTCCTTCTTTAAATCTTCAACATTTCCATCCGTTATGCCGAATAATTTTTCCCTTTTTGATTTAACATCCAATAACGAACCCCTATAAATGATTCGCCCTAGAATTAACGCCACCATTCTTTGTTCATTAACATTATTGAATTGCTCAGTTGTATAAATCTCTCCCGCCTTTAATGGCAAATCATCAAATCTATATCCATTCCTCAAAACTAAATGATATAGTTCACTCATTTTTGTGGCCTTCCCTTCGGCTTAGAATAAACGTCTAATCTAGTTGGATTTCCAAGTCGCATAATATATTCAACATCGTGTAATGCTCCAAGAAGATTTTGCTCGGCTTGAAGTTGCTGATTAGCTTGTTCCTGCATCCCAATCCTTTGTCTTCTGGTATTTTCAACTCGCTCAATTAATTCTGTACGTCTTGCTTCCAACTTTTGCATATACGCTGTCGCATCATCGTAACCATAAAGGAATGGACTTAGGAGGAGATCCGAAACAGGTGGTTTATAGAGTTTAATGCCCTTTCCCCTAGCCCACCCAAGGAAGAACTCACAACTTGGTCTTTGGTGCTGGAACTCTTGATCCTGTGCCATATTGACACCATAAACCTGAATATCCTTGTAACCCATCTTGATCGCAAGGGCTATCATCCATGAAATAGAATTGGTGAAATATGATCTCTGTCTAACATCTGGTTGATCCAATGCCATTTCTTCACCATATATATCAAACTCTTCCAGAACTTCCTGTAATGGATATTCAATCGAATTCGGAATGTTTGGATGTTTTCTCCACATGAGTACAGGACACTTTAAGAAACCAAGATTCCTAACTTGTTGTGCATCCCTAATTGTTGGTGGCTCATAACCATGCAATTGAAACCACGCTGTTGCTCTTAATGCAATCTTGGGCCTATCTAGATACAACTCATTCAATGCCCAAACATCAATACCTTTTGCATCAAGTGGTGCCCATTTCAAACTGTCAGGTGCAAATCCAAGAATCATAACACTATCGTTATATCTCTTGAATTCATAGATCTCCTCTTTTGAAACTGTAGCTTTCGATAAATCATAGAATTTAGGAATTGGTTTTTCTACTTCAACTGGTTGATCATTTTCAATGATAGTCTCTCTTACCTCTTGATCCAACATCGTTAATTCTTCACTCATAAATTTAGTGGGCATCTCCCCCCAAAGGATTGCCCTTGTCCCTCCCTTAATCTTTTCTTTTTTTAGCTAGATCCAAAAGTGCTTCCGATATTAGAAACAACGAAATATTTTACTGCTGATACGGCAATAAATTGCACAACTTCCCCTCTGGCACTTAAATTAAATGACCTTCCTGTACTTGATACGGTTGAACCAAAAAGGACTGTAGTTGTATTTGGAATAATCTTATACGAGGAAGATGAGCCAGATTGAACTAGGCAAATGACTGTTTTATCCACCCCAGCATAAAGCGGTGGATCAATTCTGAATGTTCTTACACCCGCCTTGGTTGAAGATAAGGTTGTTACCCCATAACCAGTAATAGCTGTCCCTGTACTTGTAACAGCTTGTATAGCATATCTTTCATCATACGTTTTCATGAATGGACGTTGCTCTTTTTCAAATCCCATCTACTTTCACCTCCATCAAAAATGAAAATTACAGGGAAGGTCACTCTTTGAACCTTCCCATTATTTATGCCTAAGTTATAGCTGCCGAGAAGAAGCAACCTAAATCAGCCCCAACAACTTTTAAGCTATATGCCGATTCTCCTTCAATCCGATTAGCAGCATTTTGTTCCATGCGGAAATTCTTGATCCTGACACCTTCTGCTCCTGAACCAAAAAGTCCAGACCATGTGAACAGATACCCAGCAGAAGGTTGATACAAGCCTGGTGCTGGTGCAGCATATCCAAGGAATGCATTTTTACCATACACAAAACTATATGATGCTGTAGCAGTCTCATTTGCAGTATTCCTAACTGCCCTTGGTACAAGCACTCTCTCCACATCGAACAAAACAGCCAGAATTTCTTCTGTGATAACTCCTTTTTGGGTATATTTAACACGATCTAAAATATCTGGATGATTTTTCAATGTTGTATAAACCTGTGGCCCGAGAACTAGGCAATTCGGACGATAACCAGTTTTTTGAGAAATACTATCCGCTTCGTTCGTAATATCCTCAATAGGTGTACTGACGATATTATCCCAAAGTGTGAAATCAACACCTCCAACTAGATCTGTCCCAGTCGTAGCACCAGTCCAAAGTCCAGTAGTGAAGAAATGTGTGACCCAATCAAGTTCACGTTTGAGAAGAATTTGTTGAGTTACATAAACGGTGTGTGATCTCTCAAGTTGCAACGGTTGATCTGCATTAGCTCTTGTTTGGTCGTCAAGATCCGCATGGTATCCGATTACATCACAAGAGTAATTATCTGTGCTCAAACGATATCCACCACCAGCAGTTTCTGCCCCCGGTGCCCTCAATTTAGCTTCACTACGGAAGAAATCAGCTTGTGAGAATACGAAATACTTATCACTCTTATTGGTAACTGGAACAATCGGAAATACTTTATTCGCAATGAAGTTACGTTCTGTATCCTGAATATATGCAATTGAAATGTTAGTTAATGCACGGTCTACATGAACATCCGATAAGGTAGGATTCGGCATATCTGTTACCTCCTTCTATTTCTGTAATTAATAGCAATAAAAAAACCCCCTAAAGTTGGCAACAAAAAAGCACGATCTTTACTGGGGGGGATTCAGTAATGGGCAATGCCCTAGATCGTGCTAAATCTTAATTTTTTTTAAATCAAACTGAATTTAGGTTGTCATACCAACTGCCGAGAAAGCAACAGTAGCAATTCCACTAGATGCAGAAGCAACAAGAACAGGCCCATACATTGATGCTTTTGCAGGAATAGCAGCCGTACTATATGCCAATCCATTGTTTGCAATCCAGAAATTGCTACCCAAAGCCATTGCACTCCTACATGCAATCTTGGAAATACATCCGGGAATCCAAATTTCACCTGCATCTCCGGTAATAGGATTATTCTGCAAAATACCAATAGGATAAATTGCGGTCGTTGTTGCCCCAATAGCAAAATAATCTGCTACTGTCGATGCCCTAACACCCTGATATTGTCGGTTTTGCATACTGCTAGAAGCAATGAGTGAGAAACTTAAATTTTTGATATCGTAAGCCATTATTTACCGCTCCTTTCTTTGGTGTACTCATCATAGAGTTTAGGATTTTCCGCAAGAACCCGATCAACAGCCTGTGACATACTTTGTCCTTGACCTTTAGCAACATAACTTTTAGCCAATTCTTCAATCTTGGCCCAAGCACTATCACTAGTCCCAGTTGCCTCTGATCCGATTTCCTTAAACAAATCTGACTTTTCAATCTTGGCATTAGCATCTTTCAAAGCAGTTTCTAATGATAATCCATACTCTGCCGAAACTTCATATGCCTTTTTCAAAATGTCACCAACTACCATAGCAGTTCCAATATTCGGGTAACTAGCACCCTTCTCTTGGTACTCCTTGGTAATTCTGATTTCTCTTTCCGATTTCAGAACAGCTTCCAATTCATCAGCTTTCTTAATCGCAGATTCATGTTCTTTCCAAAGCATCTGAACAAGTTCACGGGATTCTTCAGGAATAGCATCAAGATCCAATGACCCATCTTCTTTCTTCATCCTCTTTTTCTCCGCAACAACAGGTGTTGGTTTAGGCATTTCTTTTCCTCCTTTTGGATTAGCTGGTTTTTCTATTTCCTCTTCTTCCATATCACCATAACCAGCCATGCTAATTAATTTTTCCATGAAACTTTTCGGCATTTCTTCCTTATATGCCGACATTAATTTGAGTGCCCCTTTTGCAGCCTTACACGCTTTTTCACTCAACTTCATTTTTTTCATGATGTTTTCGATGCTCTCAGCATTCTCTAAATCAATGTCTAATTCATCAAGTGATTTCAAGACATCATCCAATTTGTCCAAGTTGTCTCCTCCTTTTTGTTTTAAGAGTAAGAATAACCGCTCATTTGCAGGTTTAGCTACCAAGGATATTTCTTCAACATTCAACCCTTTAAGCTCATTGATAAACAATTGTGCCACCCCCCCTTAGCTGACTGGCTTATCTACTGGTATCCTCCTAGAAAATCCACCAATTGAAAAACCATTGAACTTTTTTTCCTTGATCGAATCCCACATTTTGGCATCGTTGATCTTAACAGCCATTATCCAAGTGCCTTTTACGATATCTTGACCACCTAATTTAAAATCCAATGGTGCAAGATAACTTTCAACGACATTTGCCTTGGCCTTGCCCTTGTGCGACTCTCCTACAACTCTGGAATCTTGCAAATAGATATGTGCAGTTTTTTCTATTTCCTCTGCACCTATTGTGTCATTCTGAGCATCGACACTTCCCGGTTCTAAAACTATGCCATACACAAGTTGCTTTTCTACATCAGCCTTGATTATATCTGCATAGATTTTTTCATCTTTTTCATCACTAGGTTTTACTTTCTTCTTCGGCCTCTTCCAATCTGTAGAATCTATATGGACATCCCCTACGCTTGGCAACCCCTTATTAATTTCTTCAAGTTTAATCTTGATTTGTTTAAGTTTTCTTCCAACCTCACCAGAATCATTAAACTTTCGGATTGCCATAGGGTGCGGTAAAACAAAATCAACATCTCCATCAAGAGCTTTTTTGGCCTTTTGCCCTAAAGCTACAATTACCTTTGGATTAGCTCTTTCTAATTCACCATCCAACCAATCTTTCCAATTACCAACTTCCACATCTGTTGGTTCCCTGACATTCCCCGATTTATCAACCAATAACATTGGTACAACATTAGTTAGAAATATATCATTACGGCCCAACCCTAATGGTTTGATATACATTTCATTAAAAGTTTCCCCACACGGCCCAACGAATGCTTCCCCTCGTAAATATTCAATCTTTCCCGGTGATGCTCCGACAAACGCTATTTCCGAATTTGCCCCACCTGAACTCTTAACCATTGGAACTAATTCATCGCTTTTTTCTACTGGAGGAATTTCCTTTTTAAATGGACTGACCAATTTTTCATCTTCCCAAATCTTTCGCATTTTTGCATAGTATTTGTCAACATGATCTTTCATTCCCTGTATATCTTCTTTTGGAACATTTATTTGCGATGTTCCACCTTCTAGCATAGCCCCATTTAAAATTGCTGCAGAAGTAAATATTGCTCTAGGTATCGCCATCAATTTTCCATCAATCACATTTGCAATTGGAAATTTATATCCACCAAAAGCTTCCTTGTTTTCATCATCAACCCATAAGAAACCTTGGCTAAATTTACCCCAATTTATATCTTCCTTATCCGTTCCCCTTGCCCACTCTCTGATATTTTTTTCCGCTTCTGATCCATCCCATTCCAATTCTCTATCAGCAATGGGCAAATCCTTGAACGGTGTTACTCCCTTTATGATTTCCTCTGGAACTGCTATTTCATGGATCTTGTCAAATGTTTCTTTTGGTATAAATTTTTTGAGAGTATCCAAGACTACATCTAAATACTCCTGAACTTGCATTATCAATCTCTCCTTCCTCTCAAAAATAATAAAAAGCACCGACTAAACCAGATACATTTTAATTAAATCAATGCATCGGTAGTCGGTGCTACTCTTGAATCTGCAAGATGAACATACTTGCACTTATTACATTTTATTTGAACTCTTCCATCAGCAAAACCTAAAAGGTGATTACACATCGGACACCTTATTGCTTCAAGATTTATAGTGCTCGGATGGATAATTGTTTTCCACCTATAATCCTCTAGGATTGCCCCATTACTCTCAAATATGACATTTGAAGAGTTACATACCACATTCTCTTTAAGCACTCTCATTTGCCCTTTAAAACTCCTCTCCTTGGAATTTTGTTTCAATGGACATCATGCTTCTCTCTCCATTCTCTCCTTCTCTGCCCTTACCCTATTTGCCTCTCCTCCCCGCTTATGTCTTTCCGATCTGTTATATTTCAAAATCGTAATAACTTCCTCATATAATGCAATATCAATTTCCTTCAAAAATTTCTGCAGATCTCTATGAACTGTACTTTTGCTTACTCCGAATTCTTCTGCAGTTACCCTAATTGTTGATTCATTTTCAACAATAAAATTTGCTTCCAATACTGCTCTCTGATGGATCAATTCTCGTAATGCTGAATTAATCATTAGAAATTGGCTCCCCCCTAATTCCTAAAAATATACCCATATCATTAAATGAAAACAAGTCCCATTGCACATCTGCAATGAGGGTGAAGCGTCGGGGTTAATGATATATAACTTTTTCCCGAAAGTAACGGTGTCCCAAAGCTTTCCTCCAACCCAACTATTTTTCCATTAAGACTATTACACCACGCACATAAACGATCATCTGGTGTCGTAATCCATTTCCTCCTAGTAGTTGCGGTATCAAGTAATCCTTGTTCTACCGACTGTAACCATAATGACTGTTGCCCCATATTTGCTGCCGTGATAGTCTCTGTTCTTGCGATATTCCTTGACCTATAGATAAGCAAATCCCGAGCATATGCCCTAGTTCTTTGCTCAATCACTTTATCTGAAAGCTTTTGAATAATTAATGTTCTTCTCAAATTATTTACTGCCCTTGCTTGCCTCTCAGTAAGTCCAACTATTTTACTGATCTCTTTTGCCGATTCATAAGGATGCAACCCCTCAACAAAAGCATCATTTATTATTGTTCTTACCGCTTTCCTAGTTTCTTCCGTAATCTCAACAATTAACTTTCCAGTATGATCCTTGATATAATCCAACGACTTTGGATTCAAAGTGTTAAAGCTTGCATTCATTCTGATTCCTCTAGGTAAAAAGGGTATTGATTTTTCCCCTGCACTATCAAATACCGCTTTGTAAATTAGTGAAATCTTAACCATTTCAGATTCAAAAATTCCCCAAGGTATGGATTCCATAACACCATTAATAGATACGATTTCTAGAGCACTTCTCATTTCATTGATATTGATATTTCCCTTAGTCCTCTCAACTGCTTGCATGAATGCTTCTACCATCTGTGGTTGATAACCATCAGCCACACCATGTATCATGTTCCATTCTTTATCACCATAAGAACCCTTATATATAATCTTTATTTTTGGTTCCCTAAATCTAAACATGGCAATCATTCCTTAACTGAAACTGGAAGTCCTGCTGTTTTTCTCAAATAATCCTCTAGTTCATCATCTGGGAATAACGGTGCTCCTGCTCCTGCTAATCTTGAAATATAATTACCAAGTTCTTCCAGATCTGGACTTTCTATATCTCCATGCTCTAGGGTTGGTAACTTTTCAAGATTGAAACCATTAAGTGCTAACAACCTTGGGATTGCATAACGATTAAATGTCGCTGCAATTGAATCCAACCAAGTTCCCAATGCCGTACTAAATAATTTTGTCTTATCTGAACTTAATGCATATGACCCATTCGGTGTAGCAGTTCCCAATAATATGAAATCTGCCATAACTGTCATTGCTAATCTTTGGTCAAGCCTTGTTATGATTTGATTGGTATCAAAATTCCTTCTGCCACCACTCGTCAATAACTCCAACCTAACCAATTGATTATTCTGTTCATCATAAATTGCTGGTAAAACTGCTCCCTCTTGTTCATCTCTCCTAATATTGGTCACAAGCTTTTTCATCGCATTATAAGCATCTTTTTCCCCTGCCGTAGCATTAACATCCGTCCATTCAACTGGCACATACACAACTGGATACCCAGCTAATTCCCTCTCGACCCCAATGGCCTCATAAGTCTCGATCCTTTTCTTGATGTACCATGTTCGATAAGCACATCTCAATATAGATCTACCTTCTGGATTATTTTTATGAATTCCAGTTCTGAACAATAATGCTTTTTCGATAGGAATTGTTCGATATTGATAATCTGGTGGTGGAAGCTGAATCATTGCTTGAATTCCTCCACCTTCATCAAACACCCAACGCCACAAAGTTTCCTGTGCTCTTATCGGTATCTTCCTCCAACCAATTTTTCCATCAGTAAACCTACTATTCTTGGTCGGATCCCTACTCTCCCCAAGTCTCCTTTTATATACAATTTCATGGTAAGAGAATCCATAAATCAAAAAGGAAAGTATTTCAGATATGGTATCCTCCCATGTACTGGACATATCCACTAAGCACGATTCAACGAACTTACTCGCTTCTTCGTCTTTTGTATCTCCTCCCCCCGCTTGCACCCTCCACGGCACTTGCCTAATCAACATATCAATAACGAATAAAATTGCACCGATAACACTATCATTTTCGGACATTTCCTTATAAATGCGAACCCTTGTATCAAAGCTAGAAAGTTGTTTTAATTGTTCTTCATAGACATAACCTGAGTATTCAATTAACCCAGTACGCCCCAATTCTCTAGTTGCAATCTGAGGCGTTACTCCCTGCTTCTTTACTTTTACTTCCGAATCATTTGGTGGTTGTGCCATCCACTACTCGCCTCCCTCTCCCGAAGGCAGAAGTCAAGTGCTTTCCTTAGAGTCCAAGTTGTAGATTCGGATATTCGCCTAATAATCCAAAATTCCAGATCATTCAGCAGACACTCTCTTTCCACTTCCTGTTCCTCGCTAACCATCATCGCTAATTTTTGATAGTGTTCTAATACCTTACCCACTCATATCACCCCTTTCTCTAAGTCAATACCTCAACCCATTAGCCTTTTAAAATTTGTGCGGGCTATCCCGAGAAAAATCTTCAATGCCCGCAGGGTTATAACTCATGATTTTCTTTAACCCACCCATTAATTCAGTTATGGCAAAAACAAGAGCATCAATTCTATCTGGTGAATCTGGATCACTTTCTGGATCCCACTCAATCATCTGAGTTTCTAAATCAGGAAACAACCCCACATGATGCACACGATTTTGTTCATATAATGCTGCTACTGGTTCAGCTCTTACCTTTTTTCCCTTACTTGAATGCACGCCCCTGAACGCCACATTTGTATCAATTGTTTTTATAACGTGTTGAACCATATCCCCACCTTGATTTATTTCTGCAACAACCCTATCTGCTAACAATTTATTGTAAAGCGAAACTACCGCATTGCCCCATCCATTCGGAGATTCAATGCATGACTTATCATCCAACACATAGAATTCACCATCAATTCCCTTCCCTACGGCAACAATTCCTGTTTCATCCGATTTTTTATTTGCCGTAATAGCTGGATCCACCCCAACCACAATTCTCACCAATCTTGGATGTTTATTAACTCTTGTCTCTTCAATATTTTTGCTCTTCCACAATGCTTTTGGATTATCGTCAAGAACTTTACCATAAATTTCCTGTTGTCCAATCCTTGTTCCCTTAAACCTCTCGATAATTGAACTAAAAAAAACAGGAGATAAATTATCCCTGTTTTCAAAAGTAGATCCTCTAGTCACATAAACATTCGGATCATTTATTAATCTTTTAATAGTTGCAGTCGGCCTTGGTGTCGTAGTTATGATACACCTCGGATCATTCCCGATCCTCAAACAAAACGCAATCATATCCATGACTTCTTTTTGTTTTCGAGCAGAACATAATTCGTCAATCCAAGCTGTATCTATATTCGGGCCACGCAATTGATCTGGTTCATCACCCGAATAAGTTATTGCGATTGCTCCAGTATGAAATGTTATTTTCCTCTTTGATGGCTCATACATCGGCCTCTTATACTTTGGGAAAACACTTAAAACACCACTAGGCCCCTCAACCATTACGTCTCTAATATCTGCCGTTCTCGGTGCAACCAAAGCAATATATTTCGATTTGTGAGCATCAACTCTTTCACGAATCCACTCTGCAGCCATCTTGGTTTTTCCATATCCTCTTCCAGCCAAAACCAACCAATATGTCCAATCTCCCTCTGGTTCAATCTGATTCTGCCTTGCCCATAATCCCCTCCAATCATAATACAAAAATTCTACTTCTTCCGATGAAAGGTTTTTTATGAATTCTTCTTTCTGTTCCTTGCCTAGTAATCTAAATTTTGCAAACGAATCTTTCAAAATACTTCAACCCCACAACATCGTTCGCTTTATTATTTTAATTTGCGTACCTTCGCCCATCTTATTACGCAGCAGTTCCCCTAGCATCACTCATGACAATCCATGTAATTGCGGAAGCTACAATGAATCGCACTAGAACCGCCCCCATTAATTCACATCAAATTAGGCATCTAAGTAATTCAAATCCCTCTGCTGAACTCATTCCCACTATTGACCCCATATTACAGGCCATTAATTGAACTAATTCAGTCGATCTAGGATGCGGGAAATCTCTGATCTCCGTGTCATAACATTTCAACGCATTCACCTTTAATTCTGTGAATAATCCAACATCCATAAAAACATTCGGGCTAAAACTCCCAAATGCCGAAAATGTCCATTCTGTACTCGATGGTATCGGGAACATATAAATAGCTGCAACCCTATGTTTGCCCTGCATCGGCCTTGTTGCCGTAATTACTGCCCTATTTGTAATACAATGATCAATATTTAGATCCTTTTGAGAATGCGTGAATATGCAATCTGGTTTTATCTCTTCAATGATTTCCTCAATAGATTTAACTATGGTCAATAATGGAACAGTATCGAACTTATTGTCTGGATAATCAAAAAATCTCATATATTTCTTAGTTTCTACCTTTGGGATCCCCATCAATACAGACATCGCAGACCTTGATTTCTCTTTGACTTTTTCTTTCTCGAAATCTAATAACTTATCATTATCAGTCCTTGATGTTAATCCATAACTCATATACACAATATGGACGTTTTGTTCATCCATCCTCACCGATCTAGCTATAATTCCACCACATCCAAGCACTTCATCATCTGGATGGGCAGCTATCACCATTATCTCAGGCATTACATCAAATCCCCCATCAATAATTTCGCTAGTTTAAGATCATGTGCCGTATTGATATCCATTGCTCTTTCCTCACTCACATAGTAAGGCATTATTTTTGGCATATAAAAATCTTCATACTGCATAAAACTCTTAGTCCTAACGAAAATAATTGAACCATCATGGATATATGCCGATTCCAATTCAGTATGTTGAGTATCAATATCATCTGGAAACATCGGTTCCACTAGGCCAGTTTCCTTATTCACCCTAAGCGAATGCTTGGGTGGATGCTTCAATTTACTCACACTCATTACCCCATTTATCCCTGTATGCTTTTCCATCAATGCTGACGCTGTTCTTAAATCATTAATGGTTCTGAGTGGTGATGTTGGGATAATTAACGCTATATTATCGAAATGATTTTCTTCCGCACAATATATCTCGGCAAGATATTTTACCAATGTCCTAAGTTTGCAATGATCACCACTGAGATTGGGTGGCCTCAAATGCAGGGCCACTTTATATTTTGATGCGATATCTAAAAATGATCTTTCATCACTCGTCACAACAATTTCAGAAAAAACTCCACTTGCTACCGATATTTCTATTGCGTGTTCCAATAAAGATTTCCCATTAATCATTTGGATATTTTTCTTTAATAATCTCCTTGATCCACCTCTTGCTGGGATTATAGCTAATGTTCCCATCCTTTTCCCCCCGCTTCACCTACACCAACATAGCCACCAAATTCCATGTTGCTTCTTTATTTTTTTCTGGTGTGATAATTTGAGATTCTTTATACTCTAACAACTCTATCTCAAATCCAGATTCAGCAAAAATACTACTAAGATGTTCCTTCGTGCTAAAATGTACTGCTCCACAACCTGAAAATTTTCCCGCATTGAACATGAATGTAAATGGATCACCCGCATTATCCTCAGTTACTCTCCCAACCCTTTCACCATGTTCCCATGCAAACCAATCAATGCCAACAAACTTTCCTGCTGGTTTTAACTTTTCTGCTATAAATGCCAAAGAATCCAAAATGCTCATTGTCGTATTATGTGTCAAGGAACTTCTATCAATCACAAGATCAAATTTTTCATCGAATGGAATTATTTTAGTAAAATCAGCATTGACAACCTTATCTGCTATTTCTGGATATTTATCACGAATCAACTTAACGGCTGTCGGACTACCTTCAATTGCATAATATTGAACACCAATGGAAAGGAAATAAGGTATATTTGCACCAATTCCCGGCCCCAACTCTAAGACCTTATCACCCTCCACCAAATTAGCATATCGTTTTACATATTTGATCAAATCAGTCCAAGGCCACAATGAATGGCTCTTTCCCACTAGATATCTCTCTTCCCACTCTTTTGCTATCATCATTCCACCACCATATAACTCATAGTGGGACACCATTCAAATCTCTGTAACCGAATATTTTTTAGTCCTAACGTTTCCCTAATTGCTAATGTTTCACCGGGCCAATTTTCATTATTTGCCTCGTCAAAAGCTATCACCGAACCCCTGACTATTCTTTCTTTGCATAATTCTAAGCACACCCTTGTTGGCTCATATATATCAAAATCAAAATATGCTAGAGCAACAATTGTTTCTGGATGTTTACGAAAATAATCTGGCAAGCTAAAAAGCACATTCCCTTTCACCAACTCATGTTTAGATATGTGGCTAATAGGACTTGCCTTTTCTTGTTCCACCAATATTTTTTCTAGATATTCTTGGTAGTTTTTAGTAACTCCCATATCTCCAATTTTTGCATCCCCATCATATTCAGACACTTGTGGGAATCCCTCGAAAGTATCAAAACCAACAATCTTTCTTGTATAATTAAACGGTTCAAACATCCCTCTTAGGCATTCAAATATAGCCATATCTTGACCCCATCTAACTCCAAACTCAAAGATATTACCATGAACATTTATGATCTTCCTATATAATTCATAAAGGAATATAACTCTGGTTAATGGCTGTCTCTTGATAAATAAATTAAGATTAGATAACATTTCATGCTCAGGTATCGGACAATCCACAAACATACTTATCATTTAACTACCCCATCCAAAGTTATTTTTTTAACATTACCGCTCATGATTATATCCAAAGAATTCGGCCCCTCGTTGAATAAAAGGTCAATTATGCCCATAAAAGGAATGAACTCCCCATGCAATTGCCGATATATCGGGTGGATATATTCCTGAAAATAAGGTTGGATATTATTTACCCTAAACGATTCCCTATTTGCATAATTCTGACCTTGCCCACCAAAGATATAGATATCAGCTTCGAGTGTCTTGCACATATCTAAAACAAGATCATTCTTGACACCCTCAAAGCTATAATTAACCGCATAGTCAACTTCTGTCTTAATACCTAATATCTTCAAATACCAATCAAACATATGGTTGTTTAAATCAATCAGATATTTCCAATCTCGTCTATAAACATCTTTAAAAAATTCTGCATATTCATTAAAATATTTAGCTTTTTTATAAGCTAAGTAGATCGAAGTCCAATTCTTATCTCTCCATCTGGTGCTGTTATTTATCTCGATCTCAGCTATGGTTTTATTACGGTGATCTTTCTTTAATACAGGAACAGTCAACCACATATAACCAGAATGTGTCTTTATCTTGTTCCTATTCATCCAATCCTTATTGCAATATTGAACTTGATCAAAATGGATATATTTATCAGCCAATGCAACCTTGTGAAACAACCCCAACCAAGGTACATAGCTAGTTTGATGTGCTGTTAATACCATCAATTTATTCGGACTTAAAACAGGCATTCCTTCACCACCATTATTATAAATTCCACCTCTTCATCGGTGAGATTCGGATAAATCGGTAATGATACTAGACTTCTAGTAAGTTCTAATGCATTCGGGAAATATTCCTTTATGCCCAATAACTCCGATTCCACAATCGGTATAATCGCCCTAATGCCATGCAATGCCAATACCTTAACAAGTACCCTCGCCTTACTAGTTATCAATATAGCCCTATACCTGACATCCTCTATATTTTCCTTCTTACTCCACAACATAGGCAACCCAGCCATAACATATTTGCTGAATATTTCTTCCCTACGTTCAATGAACCTTCCCAACTTAGCTAATTGAACCCTGCCAATCGCTGCTTGTAAATCAGTCATTTGAAAATTAAATCTTGGCTTTAGGTCATCCCTCATATCAAATTCTCTGAAATCCCTTATTTCATCTATTTGATCTCTTGACCACGATACAACTGCCCCACCCTGTCCACCACTAGTAATAATCTTTGTTGCCGAAAATGAGAATACCCCATAATCTCCAATTGTCCCAACGAATCTGTCATTAACCTTCGCACCCAATGCCTGTGCTGCATCTTCAATGAACGGTGTTTTCATACTCTGAATATAATTAGGGAATCCAAACATATGAGTAACGATATTCAAATCAATTGCATCCACATCCTTAGGACACGGAACACAATTTGCCATAATTATGGCATTTCTCACGGATGAACAAGTATAAATCGGATATGATACCCTCTCTATTCCTAGTTGCCTTATCGCTAAATATAAAGCTGCAGTTCCACTACTAACGGCTACTGCATGACCATCTGGAATTCCAAGATACCTGCACAATTCATTTTCAAATCCCTCAACCTCTTTGCCTTGTCCAACCCATCCAGATTCAATAACCCTATTTGCAGCCCTCATTTCATCCGTGCCCATAGTTGGGCAATTATGAGCTATCATGGCCTAATATAATATCCTGCTCTGATATTCATCGGATTCCCCCAAACCAAAGAATAAGGCGGGATCTTCCCCGGCCCAACCATTGTTCCAGCAACAATAACCGAATGATGCCCTATAGTAGTTCCACCCTTTACAACTGAATGTGAACCAATGAAAACATTGTTCCCGATCCAAATCCCTTTTCGTTCAATATCTTCTGAGAATCCAAGGCATTTTTTATGGGAATCTGCTGCATTGATAGCAACAAATGAAGCAATATCACAATCATTTTGGATCACAACATTCACACCTTTGGCATTTATTTCAGAAAACGCCCCAATGTAAACATTATCCCCAATCACAGGACTTCCCTTAACGATCACCATCGGATGGAATCTATTTATATCCAACCCCAATAATTCAATGATTATCTTTTTCATTCTCGCTTTTAAGGATATCTTTATCATTCAACTTTTCCCCTTTTCCAATATCCCTAGAAGCAATCATGCCTAAGAATAGATCAATATTTATTGGTGCCAACCCATCACTCGGACGCATCATGCCTAAATTTTTATCCGTAAATAGATCCCCTGCTTTTATATCTAATATTGCTGTCAAACTTCTTCTAGCTATCTTCCTCATGGCCTCTTCTTTTTTAGTCGGCCTCAACCCACTAGAACCAAGCATTTTGTCTGCTTTGTGAATTGCCTCAACCCAATCTTTCAGATCTTGGGGATTCTTGCTGAATTTATGATCTGGCCCAATATCACTATTGGATAGAGTAAAATGTGTCTCAAATACTCTTGCCCCGAAACCCAACGCCAACACCGCAGCAATATGTCCTGTTGTATGATCCGAATAACCAAGCAACATATTCGGTAACACCTTTGAAATCTTATCCAACTTTTTCATATTCACTTCATCTGGCATTGTTGGATATAAAGATGTGCAATGCAGGATAATAAGAGGATAATCATCATCATTCCCCTTTATCACATTAACTGCTTTCTCGATCTCTTCTTGATGTGCCATCCCGCACCCTAGAATGATAGGTAATTTTGTTGCCGAATATTTCCTAAGCAATGGTAAATTATTCAGATCATCCGAACCAACTTTTATTGCCTTGATACCCAAATCTAAAAGCAATTCTAAATCCGAATAGTTTTGTGGCGTTGATAAAAACGTGATACTCAACTGTTCTGTCCACCTTTTTATCTGTCTCCATTCATCAACTTCCAACTCACAAGCCTTAAATGTTTTATATAACTCTGCATTAGGATTACAGAATTCATCAGCCTTGAAGGTCTGGAACTTGATCGCATCAACACCCGCTCTTTTAGCTGCCCCAACCATCTCCATTGCTGTTTTCAGATTACCATTATGATTAATCCCAACCTCAGCTATAGTAAATGGTCTATGATATCTACTTATCGTCCTGCCCCTAATCTGGATTTCCCTCATACAAAACTAGTCCAATCATCCCATGTTATAACTTCATTCTTGGCAATATCCCTATTCACTCTCTTACCGATCATTTGACCCATATAAAGAGGTGACACCCCAGTTCCCGGCCTCTTTGCACATAACATATCTTTGGTGATCACTTCACCCTCCGATATATTACAATCTGCAACGATACTCGTTAAATACAAACATTTCATGGATAAATCTTCGATTGAAGGTTTTAATGCTTTTTCACCCATCACCAACTCAGCCTGTCTAATGTTCTTTACCCACTTCCTAAACTCAATCGGATCTAGTGCTTTGCTGTGATGATGCCCAACTGTATCCCTATTCATTGTCATCCTTTTTTCCATCAATTCTGCACCCAACGCAACTGCCATTACATCGACTTTTGCATCTCTTGAATCTGCAGAATATCCAACTGGAATCCCTAACATCTCTTTTAAATATGGGATGCTGTTTAGATTTATTTTCTCTACCGAACTCGCATGGCTGCAATAAACCAACATGACCTCTGTTGCTCCATGCTTTTCAAGGAACTCCAATATCTGAACAACCTCACCCATGATTGCTGGCCCCAAATCAATCTGAATCGGCTTGCCTGTCTTTGCGACTGCTTCAAGTAATGGGTAATTCCTAAGATCCCATGAACCTATTTTATAAGCAGAAACATTAGCGTCTTCTGCCCATTGAACACTTCGCAACGAATCCACCGACAAATAAAAAGTTATCCCGATACTTTTTGCATATCTGGACAACTCTATCAATTCCAATGGGCTAAATTGATGTTTCTTTAACATTTCAAACATATTTTCTTCTTGAATCCCACTAGAAGTCTCATATCTATATTTTACCGATTTATCCGACATAAAACCTTCACAATCAATAGTCTGAAACTTTACAGCATTTGCTTCTGCAACTTTTGCCTCATAGATCAATTCCTTTGCTGTCTCTAGACATCCACAAGCCGTCACTCCTGTCTCAACAACAATATAAATTGGGTTCCCTTTTCCTATTTCATTTCCCCCAATATTAAAATGCGACCTGAAATTACTTCTCAGCTTCATTTTCATTTTACCCCCAACTTCAATTCCGCAAGTTTATCAATTGTTCTCTTCTCTAATCTGCTAACATAAGACCTCGAAATACCTATTAACTCTGCAATTCTCTCTTGCTTTAATTCATAGTAAATTGCATAGGTAAAAATATCCCTTTGCCTCTGATTCAAAGAATTCAACACACCTCTAATTGCAATTATGTCCAGAACATTGTCATATTCAAGATGTTTTGAATCTGAAATTGATTCATTTAGATATTCTTTCAACTCTCTAGAAACATTCTTTCTTCTTAATGCCATTTTTATCTCATTTTCCATACACTTAACTGCATATGTCGAAAACTTAGTTCCTTTATCTGGATTAAATGTTATTCCTGCTTTACATAAAGCATATGAAAACATAGAAAAAATTTCATCATAGTTATATGGGTACTCTATAGTACATTTATTTGACCACTTGTTAGCCATATATCTCGCCAGATTTAAGTTATCTTCCACCAATCCCCTTTGCTCTTCATTTAATTTCATTCGCTTTACCTCCCACCAAAGAGTAAAGCCATCAAGAAACGTGTTCTATTTCACTCGACTTCCTATTGAATTTCGCAAGTTTGTCAATGATTCTTTTTTCCAATCTACTAATATACGATTGCGATATTTTCAATTTGTCTGCTATGACTTTTTGCGATTCTTTATGGAAATAACGCATAGTTATGATTTTCAATTCACGTTCTTTCAATATCTTTATCGCATCTTTAGCACACATTAAATCTAGTATCGCATCATATTGCAAATGATCATTATTGCTAATGAACTCCTCTAACTCAACCGTATTCCCATCCGAATCCTCTGACATAATTCCATTTAGATATAGATCTGGCCCATTTCTCAACTGATTACCTTTTTTCCTGAAAGCCATTTTTATCTCATTCTCCATACATCTAGCAGCATAAGTTGCGAATTTAGCACCAGCTAAATTATCTGGATCAAAACTTCTTGCAGCTTTACATAATGCAAATGAGAACATCGAAAAAATATCATCATGATCGAAATTCTGGACTCCACATTTCACCCATTTATGTGCCATATATCTAGCCAAATTTATATTGTCCTCAACTAATTTCCTTTGTTCTTCATTCATAATCATTTCCATTTGCCTTCCCCCTCACAAGAAAACAAAAAAACGACTTTCGCCGTTTTACCTTGACGCTTCTCCCAACGCCATTATTATTAACTTTTGTTCATACTCACTCATGCTCGGATACAATGGAATGGTCAATAGGTATTTCCAGATCCTTTCCGCTATCGGTGTGGCTCCCGCCATATCATAGAAACTTTGGAGTGTTACTGGCCTGTAATGGATTTGAGTATTAATTTTGTATTCCTTCAACTTTTCGATAAACCTATCACGATGTTGGGTTAATATTATATAAATGTGCCTTGCATTAGTCCTATTCTGCTCCTGCACAATTTTAGCAATATCTAATTCATCTAGAGCTTTGTCATAAACACTAGATAATCTCTGTCTCGCCAAAACCAATTCTGGAATCCTTTTTATCTGGTTTAAACATAACCCAGCCTGAATATCTGACATTCTGTAATTATATCCAAGGAATATGGTATCCCCGTTTTCCCTTCCATGATTCCTGAATGCTTTCATGATCCTATAATTCTCTTCGCTGTTTGTGGTTATTATTCCACCCTCACCACTAGTGATTAATTTAGATGGATGTAAACTGAAACAACTTAGGTCAACAAGGGTTCCAACCTTTTTGCCCATATATGATGCACCCAACGAATGACAAGCATCAGCAACTACCTTTAGGCAATATCTTTTCGCTATACCATTGATCCATTCATAATCTACTGGTTGCCCTGCGAAATCTACTGGGATAATTGCTTTGGTTTTATATGTGATCTTCCTTTCGATATCTGCAGGATCAATCAATAATGTTCTTTCACATATATCCGCAAATACAGGAACCCCACCCATATATTTCACCACATTTGCTGTTGCAACGAATGTCATGGATGGAACAATCACTTCATCCCCCGGCCTGATCCCTATCGCCATCAATGCAGTATGGAGTGCTGCTGTCCCGCTTGATACAGCTACCGCATATTTTGCACCAACCGATTTTCTGAATTCATCTTCAAATACTTCTATGATCTCACCCTGCGTAATGCTTTTTCCTCTAAGAACCCTTATGACCTCTTCAATATCTTCATCCTCTAACTGGTGTTTTGCATAGGGAATCAAAGTTCCTCTACCTCCTAACATCCTAGAAAGCATTCCAAATGAACTCTTTGGCATAAACCTCATAGCACAATTTCCCGCCCCACCCTGCAAACTCGATTGGCTTTCTGCTTTTATATATAGATTCCAAGACCGAAACTTTAACAATCGTGTAGGTAGGATCATTGGATTTATAACCATTGACCCAAATTATTGCTGCATTTTGGCGAATATAACTTTCAAGTTGACCCTTCTTTAATCTGAATTTCACCAACTTGTTGTTATTTGCTTTCACTTCAACAGGTTTTCCATTTAGGAGGAAATCTGCCTTAGTAGTAACTTCTGAATCATCTAGATAATCACCCGAATTGTCACATCCATTTTCCTCAATTACCAACTCTTTACCATATTTTGATTCATAAATTTTTTTATATCTTTGAATAATATCTCGTTCCCTAGCCGTACTAACTGCAATATCTTTTTCAAACACTTCCCTTGTTCTAGAATCCATTCGGTAATCAATTACAATAATTATCACCTTCATATGGATAAAAGAAAAAACCGCATTCAAGCAGTTTATTGGAATTGCATTATTCGATATTTCCTCTCAGCAGATACCACATATGTCCCATCCTCAGTTTTCTCGACTACCATTACATATTCTGGTGGACATTGGCCCTGCTCTATTTCCTCAAATAAATCTGAAATAGCGATATATTCCATTGTATCTTTATGGAACATCATTTCTGCTCTATATATAATCATTCTCCCTGTGATTGCCATAACCAACTCTGGCGATTCTAAAATATCTGATCTCGGAATATCAAATTGTCCCAACCTCAAATTCAAGGTTTATTCCCACTTTCCAATTTGATTTTGATCGCTCTTACTTTTGGTTCTCTCTTACGGTATGGCTCACTCCAAAAGGCCGATTTAATCATATGCATTGGTTCACTCATAGAATTTATTAAAATCAGATAATTTGGTTCACTCACCAATAATGGGTTCATCAATGATTAATGGTTCACTCATAAGATTTGTCGCTATCTATTACTGCTGGTTCGTTCCTGAATATTGGTAATTCTCGTATTCTGTGGCTCACTCCATCGGATCGGTGCTATCGCTTCATATGGTTCACTCTTCGTTTTTTGACACCTTCTATTGCCTCGGTTTGCTCACGGAGCATTGTAATTCTCGCCCCTTGGCTCACTCTCTTTTTATGGTACTCTTACATCCTGCGGTTCACTCTTGTTCCCTCGGCCCTCTCACATCATGTGATTCACTCACTTTTCTAGTACACTCATCCTTCTTGGCCCAATAACACAACGCTTCCATTCAATGATTCATCCATTCAAATGGCTAATGCTTTCCATGATTCCCCTGCTTGTTAAAAACTGATCATTGGTATCACTTGAATATCTATCTTGTTTAAAAGGAGCACCCTTGATTCTGCCCCTCTGAAACCAATTTTGAGGACTCTCTATAACTAAAAAATCACCAACGTCAATAGTCATTGGTGCTTCCTGCTCACTTATTAACGCCTCATGCAACTTTTCTCCCTCTCTAATGCCAATGAACTTAATCTCTGCATCTGGTGCAATGACATTTTTGAGGTCAAGGATCCTTACACTCGGAATCTTCGGTATGAATATTTCCCCGCCAAACATTGTTTCAATTGCCTTTGCAACAACTTCACACGCCTTATCAGCTTGAAACCAAAACCTAGTCATTCGATCATCCGTAATAGTTATTGCTTGCCCTTCATCCCTTTGCTGGATCATCAATGGTACAATGCTGCCCCTCGATCCAACTACATTCCCATACCTAACACAACTAAATCTGGTCTTTGTACCACTCGCATAGGCATTTCCATTAATGAATAATCTTTCAGATAAAAATTTCGTACCGCCATATGTGTTGCTCGGGCTACATGCTTTGTCAGTCGATATCCCCATGACTCTCTCCACATTTGTATCAATTGCTGCTTCAATTAAATTCTGGACACCTATAACATTTGTTTTAACTGATTCATAAGGGTTATACTCACACGCTGGGACTTGCTTCAATGCTGCAGCATGGATTACTATATCAACACCATGCAATGCCCTTACAAGTCGTTCCTTGTCCCTTACATCTCCAATAAAAAAACGAATCCGATCATCATCGAATCCATTCATTCTCATTTCATGTTGTTTTAATTCATCCCTTGAATACACAATGATTCTTTTGGGTTTTTCTTTTTCTAGGAGATACTTTATAAAAAAACGGCCAAAAGTACCTGTTCCACCAGTTATAAGAACACTTTTACCCAAAAAGCAATATGGCACCTTTGCTTTTCCCCCTCAATCTCAACCAACTTTATTCACGCACTATTGCAGCATTGGCCCACATTACCGATTCTTCCAGCTTAGTCATTGCCGTTGCTCTCTCCCTACATATTGGGCAAGATCTATCAATTAAATAAGCTAACTCCTTGGCCTTTTCCCTTATAGCCACGAATAATTCAGGTTGTCCAGGCTTTGGTGCATGGTATGTAAAATTATTTTCAATGATCGGATTCATGAAATTCACCTCTTTCCTTTAGATTCCTTTTAATGGGATGCTAACTTTTGGATCAATATCCTTTGACATATCGAACTTTATGATTCTACTACCCCATTTTTTCTGTAGGGCTATATTCTGATCTTCTTCCAACTGTAATCTGCGGATTGAATGTGATCCACCTGAACCACCATCAATATGCCCCACCAAATAGGCATATTTATTGCACCTGAGAATTCTATGGTATTTATGAAGGACTTGTAATGAGTAATCATAATCCTCTTTTGTCGGAAACCTTTCATCATACCTAAGTGAATTTTTGATATGGCCCGAAAATGGCCCCAATATAACAGAGAGGAAAGAAAATGGTGAATATTCTCTATAGAATTTTGGATCAGTCTGTAAATTGATCCCCCATAGAACTGTTTTAAGTTCTTCACACATCACAAAATTATTGACAAACATTTCATGTGAACCATTAGCATCGAATTTAAACTGGACACCACCTTGGATATATTGCAGATATTTTAAGTCATCATCCATCATGAGGAACCAATCTTTTCTGGCATTATCCTTAATCCAATTTCTTTTTCTAGCCATATTTTTTTCAACCTTATCTGGGCAAGGCATATATTCAAGATCTGGATTAAATCTTTTATATTCCTCCAACTGACTTTCTGGACAAACAATAACAACATTCGGGAAAGCTAATTGTGTTGTCATCGTTTTCGCCCTACCAAATGTCGGTACATAAATCTCATACAAAGACATTGTGTTCACCTTGATTCATCATTTCTAATAATTGATTTGAGCCAGATAATCTACATGGAATCTCGCAGATATTCATATCAGTAATAAATTTCATTTTCTTCTCCAATATATCTTCATCGAATAGATGCCCAACTATTTCATCCACCTTATGGCAACAAAACATAACCCTACCCTCAACATCAATCGTCAATACACTCCATGAACTTAGGCATTGGATAAATCTCACGCCAATAAAATCCCACTTGAAATTTAAAATAATCCTTTTATCCTTTTTCCTTAACTCATTGACCTCTTGAATAATGGCATCCTTCATTTCTTCACTATAAAATACTTCGACTGATTCAACAGCCTTGAAAACTATATAATCAACATCCAGATCCTTATGTTCTTCCCAAAACAATGTAGCTTGGCATTTTTGCTGAACGATGCATTGTATTCCAAGGGAACCATTCTTTTTATTCTCTTTCTGAAATTCCCTATATTTACGAATGTTTTCTAGGACAATATGATAGTTTTCCCTTCCTACTCCCCTTGTTTTTTCATACCAAGCATCATGCCACGCATCAAGTGAAACCTTTAGATAATGCGGGGAAATAGTTTTATAGACATTGAAATTTGTATTGATCCCATATATGATCCCACATTTTTCAAGCCAATTAGTTATTAAATCAAAATCTGGATTAATAGTTGGTTCTCCACCACCAGTAAGGATAATTCCTCTGGCCCCCAACTCTAAACACCGATTGACATAATCCTTAAAATTTTCAAAACTGACATACCCATTACCATGATCATACCTGCAATATTTACATCTTTGGTTACAAAAATTTGTTAAAAATATTTCTGCCGTGATGGGTCTTTTGCTCTCTACTATTCTATCTAGATGATTTAATAATTTACTCCCCCTAATTACTGGCATCTTTCCACCAACTTTTTAATTAATTGATTCTCTCCAAGATATCAGCACCCCTAATTACCCTGCCTGTTCCCTTCCTGACATAACCTTCCCTGCTATCCAATGCGTGTTGCGATCTTATATTAAATTTCTCCTGAGCAACTTGCCAATCCAATGTATTATCAAAATAGAGCACAATATAATTGTGCTCTTCTAATAGTTCCTCGGTAAATTCAAATTCAGGTATTTCCTCTTCTTCTTCTGAAAATTTATCCATGATCTTTAAAACTTCTTTTTCATCAAAACCAATGGATTCAAAATCTGACGGATCAATCTCACCCAACAATAAATGCAATTTGTTAAGATCCCAATCCCCACTAATCTTATTCAAGGCAATATTTAACCTTTTTTCCTTCTTTTCATCAATACTGATTACGGAAACCTGAATTTCTTCATATCCAAGTTCCCTCATGACCTTTACCCTCTGATGCCCTCCGACAATCCTATTTGTTTTTTCATTCCAGATAACAGGTTCGACATAATCATAAGATTGGAGTGATTTTTTCAATTTCTTATATTCTGCATCGCTAGGCTTTAGATCTAATCTAGGATTATAATCAGCAGGAATTAACTCATTGATATTCATCATTCTCAATTGGAGATTAGTTGTTTTTACTTGCTTAGTATCCCCATCCATCAGACCTATTCCCCCTTGGTTTCGGTACTACTCGGTATGATATCAATTGAATTAAATTTCTGGATTAGTTTTTCTCTGATCTCCTCAACCTGAACAGGCCCACCATTCGGCCCACTCACCTCATGTTTATCTTTTCTGCCCCATCTATCGGGGAACTTCCTCTCTAATCTCCACGCTGCAGCTTGCCACGATTCCCTTGCAGCATTACCGATTAACATAACATCCATAACTTCCGATTGAGCTTGGGCCTTTTTAATAGCCACCGAAAATTCCATAAACGGAATTTCAGATTTAATCGGTTTTGCCTCTGGATCATTAGTCAATCTAATTGATTCCCTCTCGCCCCTTCTGACCCATTCCCTAATGATAGAATGCGATAAACCAGCAAAAGAAGCAGCAGTTTCCAGATAATTTCCCGATCTCAAAGTCTTTACCAACTCGTCTTGGATTGCTTTTGTTAATTTTGTCGGTCTGCCTACACTCTTAGGCATAACGATCACCCCTCATAGAAATAGCAAAAACGACTTCAAAAGAAGCCGTTCTGTATACTTTGTCTAACTGTCCCACCTTAAATATAGCATAGTTCATACAGACTGTAAACTGGCAAAACCCTGCCAAAACCCTGCCAAATTCAAAATACTGTCCTGTTTCCATAATAAATAGTCCGTTCCAATTTTACCAATGCCCTCGCCTTAGTTCTACGAGCATTCCGCTCACTAATTTTCATATCTCCACATATCCTATAAAACGGTTCATTATCGATCACCTTACGTTTAATTATCTCTAATTCAAATGGAGTTAATGCATTGAGTGCATTATCCAATATCTCAACCCTTTGTTGCATCACAACAATTTTTTCATTTAATTCAGATCTCTTTCCAATCAAACCAAGAGCATCAATTTCCGTTGGTTTTGAAATATTATAACTCGTCCCAATCTTATCCAACTTCATAGCAGATATTCCAGTTGCCTCCAATGAAAATAATTCTGCCTTTAAGACTTCAATGTGTGCTTTGAGTTCATTCAAATCCTCATAATAATTTTCTACTGAACCCATGAACAATCCCCCTCTCAAATTCCCCCTTACTCTTTGTCCTATTTTACCACTTAATTCCATCTTCTGTCACTTAGTAAATAAATTCAGTAATTACCATAGTTATCCACATAATTATCAACAGTCTGTGTACAATTTGTTTTTATTTTCCACTTAGATATTTTCGCACTTGTGCTGCCGTATCATATTTATCTTTCCCGCTTAAAAGGATCTCATTTTTATGCCCTGTAGTTGGGCCACCAATGACAATCAACTGATCTACAATCATAGCATCTGCTGGAATCACTTTATTAACGCCTTGCCTTGTATAGTTTGCTATCCCACCATGTAACGCATCAATATCTTTAGCTGCCCATTCATCCTCTGGCGTAAATTTCAAAATTGCATATTTCACCTTAATTGATCCTCCTCCGCTTAAATTCAAATATTCCAAAATCCCATCTGCATGGGCCTGTGCTATCTTTTGGCGAAAACTTCCATCCGATAATTTTTGGGCATCCCCCACATTAGATATAAAACCATTTTCGGTTAATATCGCTGGCATTGGCGTATTTTTCAGAACATAAACATTCTGCTCTTTTACTTTCCTATCAGTTTGTCCTAATCCGACTAGATATGGAAGAACCTTATTGGCTAATTTATCAGCCTCTCCACCCCTACCGCTAATAAGAATTTCCACACCATTCGGCCTAAGTATGTCCGAGGAATTACAATGAATGCTAACAAAAATATTCGCCTGAAACACTTTAGCAATATCGCATCTTTTCTGTAATGATTCATTTAATGTATATCCTTTATTTAACCCTGTTACCAAATCACCTGTCCTAGTCATTATAACTTCTAAGCTTTTTTCTAATAATAATTCATTTAATCTAAAACTGATATCTAAAACTATATCCTGTTCCCTAAGACCATTCCCTTCTGCTCCCGAATCTTCACCAAATGAATTATGCCCGGGATCAATGCAAACTTTTACCATTTTTTATCCCCTCTCCCTATGTTATAATTTATCCATATCAATAATGTAGAGGATGATATTATGAAAGAAAAATGGATCAACGAAATACCAAATTTTGAACATATAACTGGATACAAAATCAGAAACGATGGTACAATAATAAGTTATCTAAAGAAAAGTTTAGGCTCATATGGTTATTTTATTTGTGATGAACCACAACGCATACTTAAACCAGAAATTGCAGTAAATAAAAAGAGGAAAAAACAGGATGGATATTTAAGACTTAATCTAAGGAGTAAACAATACAGCGTCCATCAATTAGTTGCCTTAGCATTTATTCCTAATCCAGAAAATAAACTAGAAGTTAATCATAAGGATGGCAATAAATTGCATTGCCATGAAGATAATTTAGAATGGGCAACACATTCTGAAAATATTATTCATGCCGTTAGTATGGGGTTGATAATAGTCCCTAAAGGTAATGACCACTACTCTAAACAACTTATCGGTAAACATTACGCTAATAAGATTATTTCACAATATAGTCTCAACGGAAATTTTATCAAAACCTTTCATTCAATAAAACAAGCTAGTCTTGAAACACAAGTTGAAAGGTCAGGTATTTCCAAATGTTTGAAAGGACATATTAAATTTTCTGGTGGATTTACATGGAGGTATAATTAACCTTTCTCAACCTCCAATATCGTTGCGAATGCTGGTGTTCCTTCGCCATTGTATGAACCAATGACATTGTAATCAAACCAATCTCTCGCCTCTTCTTCACTCATTCCCTGTCCAATAAGTACCATGATTATCAATTCGGTATCATATAACGCTAATGTTTCCTGTCCCGATCTCTCAACATATCCTATGAGTGCCTTATCGAATTCCTCTGGTAATAATAAAGCATTTTCATTTAACTCTGCTATCATTTCACGCTTTATGACGCTCACCACTTTTCTTCGCTCCACTCTCTCTTTCCACTCGCCTATCACACCAATAAAAGCATCCAGCCAAAAGCGATCCACTCATAGATTTCCCGCTCATTTCACAGATCCCATGAATTAATTCCTTTGCCCAAATTTTTTCCGCAATACTCCCTTTAGGTGCAATCAAATGTCCACAATTACCACACTTTTTTATCATGCTCCAACCCTCGATTCTTACAATCTGTATGACGATTGGCTAAATAAAAAAGGTATTTATATAAAAGAGTAAATACTCCTTTACTCTTCATCCACGATAATTAGTTCAAGCAACGCCATAATTCTCAACTGTTGATCCCTAGTCAATTTTTTCACCTTATACGCCAGATCCTCCATTAACTTACTGTCACATTCAGCGTGTTTCATGAAATATTTATCCAACACCCAATCGTCATCTTCCCAAATTATTTCCTCGCATACTGGGCATTCCCCAATCATTGCACCACTCGCCATTATGGTAAAACTATCTTTGATTTTTTCTTAACTTCAACTATTTTGGATTCCTCCCTTAGTTGCCATAAATGGAAACAATTGGAATGAAGGTTTACGTACTCCGATTTAGGGGGTAATAACATCGCCATCGTTATATCTTCTGGGCAGAAGGAATATCTTGCATCCCTTATTATATCCCACTCAGGATAATGATCTGCATTACTAATTGATAAATGCCACAACCCATTTTCCTGTCCCACCATAACTGTACAATCTCCAATACGATAAGCCTTAGCACTAGCTAATGGGGATTTTAATTCCACAATCTCATAACTCATGCATCTTTCCTCGCTCTCCCATTAATAATAGCAACCATATTTCCATAAGACATTTCAAAAGTTTCCGCAAGTTGTTTCCTTGTATAATTTCCTGTTTCCCATAATGATTTTATGACCCTAATTTCTTCATCATTAAACTTTGAATTGTGATGAGTATTCCCTTTTGGTGGTTTTCTCCTTTGTCCATTAAGCAATTTATTCATATAACTTCTTGCAATTCCAAATTTATCAGCTAATTCTCTCTGAGTAAAATGACCACTCTCATACTCACTTCTTACCTTTTCAATCATTTCATCCGTATATTTAGCATTATAAACATTAAACCCTGATCCATTTCTGCCCTTCATCACCATATCACTCGAATTTTCTTGAGGTGTTCCCAAAAATAAATGGGATGGTTTTACACATGAAGGATTGTCACATTTATGGCAAACCAATAATCCTTCTTCAATTTCACCATATGCAAATTCCCAAGATACCCTATGTGCCCTTAATATCGGTTCCCCAGCCTTACCTTTTCCAATTTGTCCATACCCTTTTGCTGTTTTAAAACCTTTCCATATCCAACAATTTTCCGTGACTTCTACTTTTTCCATAAATCTTTCAAACAATGATTTTTTATGATTGCCCATGTTGCTTATCCCCCTAAAATCCTAGCTCTTCCATCACCCGAACTGCACTATTTGCACCATTACAAACTGTCGCAAACCAACCAATTTTATTCAACTTCTCAATCCATTCTTCTTGTTCTGGCGTTGCCTTTGTCCCCTTCTTCCTTTTCATTTCAATAGCAACACCCCTGAACTGTGGTGACTTAGGCGGGATATCAAAAATGATAAGGTCTGGAAATCCCGCTTTCACTCCCTGTGCTTTTAACCTCGCCCCTGTCAAATAACTTCTGTTCCCACCATTTGGAACATGAATAAAAGTGATCCTCTTGTACTCCATCCATTGAACGAATGCATATTGCTCTTGATCCTCTGACGGTATCGGCATTTTTTGCTTTTTCTTAGTCTTGCTCACGATATTCAATCATGATCCCCTTCAATCTTAATTCTCTCAGGATCTTCATCCGAATATAAGCTGGGTAAAGCCACGTTCCTAACCCACTTCCACACATAAAACCATAAACCACTTTCCATTCCGTTTGAACCGCATGACCAACCGCAAACATGACCATGAGTGATAGGATCCATTGAGTATAAAACTTAGCCATTCCAATACCCTCCGATTACTTAATTGGATTCAGCTTCCTCCAATCTCAATAACCTGAAATCCAATCTTGCCAATTTTCCCCGCCGATATACTTCAACATCATCAGCATTTTGATATATAACTTTCAAATGATCTAGGACAATATACACATCAGCTATTTTTTCAGCCACTAAGCATAGATCATTATTTTTAGCAATTACCTGAATCAACTTAGATAATTCCTCAATCGGTTTAATTTTCCTTCTCTTTTTATTTAATTTAGTAGATCTATATCCCTCCACCTCTATCTCGTTATTATATATCAATTCAAGTTGGGCCAGCATTATAGATACATCTGCCATTTCTTCTGCTACCATGCTCGGGTTCCCAACTGATATCGCATTAATTAACTCAGCCAATTCCTCGATTGCTTTAATCTTCTGCGGTACTTTCCCATAGTCATGAATAGCTCTTCTGAATATCTCAACCTCTGTAAGAACCATCGGCCTTTCCCCTTCCGTTTATATCCACGTTTCCAATACAACTGGATCATCATTTTCCTGTGGCATAAACATCGTCATGTTCCTTGGGATCTCTTTTCTGATTTTAGTGACGGTATCTGCTAACATAATATATCTGGTATATAAAACTTCACCCGGCCTAATATCGAATAGCCTCGCTACATACTTCCCGGGATAATCCTTAGTCGTATTTTTATAAATCGTTATGATGGGCATTAATGTCATTGATCCAAGATCCAAATCATGAATAAATGAATCAACTATGATATCCATATCTGCTCTTTCCTTGTTTTCGATATATGTTCTCATTCCAATTCCCTCCGCTCAATTATCTAGGCTACTGTTGGTGGTGGTGGTATTTTTTTTGGATCTGGTTCCTTTTTTTCCATCTCATTCCCCTGCATTCAATTCATCTCCTTCAATCTCTTCTCTTCAAGATATCTCTTGTAAAACTCTAAATGCTCCATCATACCTGTAATCGTATGTATTAAATGTGCTACATTCTCAAATCCTAATCCCACTTGTTCAAATTTTTGTTCATCCAGATTGAATAAAGTAACCTCGACCATAAACGGCTTACTGTCCATCATACTGCCACCCATTCCCCTACCCCCTACCCTTTACATATCGGACATCTACAATGAGCTTGCACCATCATTTCTGCTCTTTACATCTCATTCCTTGTCCTATATAAATATCACTAAATGCTTAACTTTAATTTTACACCTTATTCCATTATTTTTGTTGGACAAATTTTGAATAAATTGGTATGATTATGATTGTCTATGGAGGTTATCGCTCTCCATTTACCTTAATCATCCAACACCAACCTGTCATTATCTTTTCCTTCTGCTCTGAGATTGACGTTTTACTACAACGTTAATCTATTTTTTTTGCCCATTTTTCTTTGCTGCTCATTTGCAAAACCCTATAATCCATCGCACTTACAAATGTGCAATAACCCATCGTCATGGCAATAATCCTTGAAATGATCGCTTCGCCGAACTCACTAAACCTATCTGCTAATTGATCTAGATTATAATTCGATGTGAATCCTGTGGCCTTTCGTTTGTTATATCTGCTATCAATAATCCTGAAATACTGGGCCTGTACCCATTCCGTGCATTTTTCTTTTCCCAAATCATCAAAGATAACCACATCGGCATTGACAAGGATTTCAATTTTCTGCTCAAATTCCATCCCATCTTTAGAAAACTGTGCAGCCCTTAACTCTGCCATAAGGCTATTGGTCGGCACGAAAACTACAGATTG
>Ga0256868_10000026_pt1 | contig 81911 bp, 71 predicted proteins | sample RVTome_13_FD_187341 | JGI IMG/M metagenome (GOLD analysis project Ga0256868, IMG submission 187341) | Soil microbial communities from uranium-contaminated site in the Upper Colorado River Basin, Wyoming, United States - RVT92D227 HiSeq ...
AACTGTACTGGAATACCAGACGCCTGAACCCACTGAAAGGTTAATGGATCTCCATCCGGATCTGAACTCCCTGAACCATTCAAGGAAACCACCACCCCCTCCGACACCGTCTGATCCAAACCCGCATCGGCCACGGGGGCCCGATTCGACGGAGGGACAGTGCCTGCCAGCACAATGATACTGACTGAGTCAGGAATACTGCTAAAATAGCCATCGCTAACTATAAGCTGAAAAGTTAAGGTTTCGTTCTGCGTCAAACCCGTAGGAGCATTAATTATCGGATTGGCAGCGGCCGGATTGGATAGCTGCACTGGAATACCGGTGGTTTGAGCCCACTCAAACGTTAAAGGACTACCATTCGGATCCCAGCTTCCTGAACCAATGAAGGAAACCGCCTCTCCCTCCGCGGCGGTCTGATCCAAACCCGCATTGACAACAGGAGGCTGATTGTTCCCTAATAGGTTCTTTACCCAGAAAAATTCATCCTTATGAATAAACCGACCCAAGAATCCATCTGCGCCACCCTGGCTTTGATGTTCGGATATCGCCAGGTATTTTGGATTAAGAGGGTAATTTGTTGATTGCATGGATAGTGGAACATCAATACTTTCTCTCATGGCCCAATTGAGCCCAAATTGGGACAGGTTGGGGACTTCTGTAAAATAAACAGACGCATCCATGGGTTGTGGCCAAGCACCCATGTGTACAAATGTGTTGTGAACGGCTGGAGCATAATTGGGATCGCTTTGGGAAACCGATAAAAGAGCAAGTCTCAACAATTCATAGGTAGTCGAATGGTCAACATGGTCGTCGAATCCTGAAGTCGTAAAAATATCATCTGGCCTAAAAATAGAAATGATATCCTGAAGATCTAAAAGAATATTATATCTATTATAATTGGCTGGAGTACCGAATCTGTAGGAATGATAATCCATTTGACCTAAACCACGATTTCCATAGGTTGTTGACTGGCCGTATGGAGTCGTGAAACGATCAGAGGCTCCAGTATAATTTACAAAGATTTCATCAAGAAAACCATCGGGATAACCTAAAAAAATCAGGTTCTCTTCGCTCATGCCCAAATGTAGGACCTGTGCATTGACGGCTTCGCCTTGCCGCACATAGCCACGGTCTGTACCAAGGTAGTCCCCGTTTGTCATATAGACAATCTTGACAGGTTCTCCCCTTTGAACGGCTCTGTAAATAATCCCAGCAGCAGTAATGACATCGTCGTCAGGATGGGGAGAGATTACTAGAATATCGGCATGAGACAGCGTTGCGAAAAGAAAGATCATTAGAAACAATTGCAAAATCCTAATTAAAATGTGTTTTCTCACGGTTGGCCCTCCGCTTCTTGATAGAATTGACAGGAAAATAAATTTTATGAATGCTCCGTTTCTCATCGTTCTTCGGCTTTCAGCATTGTCCTCCCATGCCCAAACGAGGGGATCTCAGGGGGCACCGGGAACGGGAAAAAATCTTCGCCTCGTGATCATTGCCGAAATAAAAGTCAAACCATCAGCCAATATCGTTACAGCGCGCATTGAAATAGCAAGTCCCACGGCAACCCCGGCACCGTAAAGTGACCCTAATGCTGTTACCAAAATTGCCTCACGAACTCCAAGACCAGCTGGAGAACCCGGGGTAAGGAAACCAGCAATCCAGGCAACAGCAAAAACGCCGCTTAAAATCCAGATTTGACTGTCCTTAGCACCAAAGAGATTTTGAGATAATACAGATAAAATAATACCATTAATAAGAAGATTTGTTAAATATAAAGTGAAACAGATTAACAAAACCGAAAAGGTAGGTGTATTGAGCCTCTCCACTCCAAACAATCGTTTGATAGGGCCAGGACGCCAGTGGTTAAGAACCCAATATCCAATTAACGGAAGCATAGCAGCCACTGCGATTGCAAGCGCAAGCTGCCATACTGATGGAATAGAGGGTATGTAGATGAATAGGGTTTGCCCACCAGTAATGAGTGCCAAAATAGCAAGAGTTGCTGCCGTGAGTATGAGCCAGGCAGCTTCTACGACCATAGTAAAAAGGACAATGGGGACCTTATACCCATATCCATGCGCCAAGGTGACACGACCAATATGGTGACCCACATTGCCGGGGATATATTTGGCGAACTGCGCAATAGCAAAGATCACCACTGTTTGTGCCAACCTAACCGGCTGCGCCGAAGACCGCATTAAAAGATACCAGGCAAAACCTCCTGAGAAAACGGTCAATACGGATAGGCAAGTAGCAACACTAAAATTAGCGCAAAAGGATGCGTCCCACTTAAAACCGGATAATTCTTCAGCATGCTTTAATGCGAAGTGAATAAAATAAGCAACAGATACGGCAATGATGCATAGACCAAAGAGGCGATACAAAGATTTCATAACAGGAAGCTCATAGGAATTCAGTAAGTAGATTTTACTCTCGCAGTAGTATTACAGAATTTATCCTTGTTCTTTACGCACCACTCTATCCTTTATCTCGATCACTCTTGTAAACAATTGCGAAAAAGCTTCTGCTGATGACTTTCTTGAGAATTCCCTCTTCACAAGTTGATGCCCAAGGGTACTGAGGCGTTGTCTGAGTGAAGACTCCCTCACAATCTTCTCTACTGCATCAGCTATTTCATTCGGTGCATGAGCATTGACTAATAGACCTGTCTCCTCGTGTTTAATGATATCGACGATACCCCCAACTCGCGTTGCAACGATCGGTATCCCCACCAGCATTGCTTCTAAAAATGTCAGACCTTGCGCTTCTGCCCAAGATGGGCCGACAAAAATATTTCCGGCCGATAGGTAGTTTGGAACTATCTCCGGTTGAATCCAACCACAAAATGCTACTCGATCTGCTAGGCCAAGAGATTTTGTCACAGCTTCAAATGCCGGACGATCTTGTCCTTCACCGACAATCAGTGCGGAGACATCAGGTAACCGAGGAACCAACAGTGCCACTGCCCGGATCAGGTCTTCAATCCCTTTCTCTTTCACCACGCGCCCCACAAAAACAATTAATGGCCCCTGACCCCGTCTATAACGTTTTCTCAAGTCATCAGACAAAAGGGATGTTGTGGGTAGTTGAGTTGAGATACCCATTGGAATTCGGTGCAACTCTTTGACCTTGGGGGCAATATTGATAACCGCCTTTTCTGTTGCTGAACTATTGACTGTTACAGCGTCTGCTTGATAGAGAACAAAACGCTTAAAGGTAGTCAGCAGAGAGTTACGAAGTGCAAAAACATCACTTCCGTGAACTGTGACCACATGAGGAATGCCTAACGGTCGTGCTGCAAGGACACCTGTAAATCCTTGTGGTAAGATCCAATGTGAGTGCAGCAAACTGTATTTCTTGTCCATCAATCTTCGCGCAACAGCAAACCACTCACTTGCCACCAAGGCCGGCAATTTTAAGTGGTTGGATGGTTTTTTTCTAAGATTGACGAGTGCACCCCCTTGGTAGCAGATGGTTTCCAATATTGCAGGCCACAGATATTTAAAACGTTCGACGCGGACGCCTCCGATGACCTCGCATGTTGCTGTTCCTTTTGTATGGGGGGCAAGAACGTCAACTTTCCAATCTAACTCCTGGAGATCTTGCGCCAAGTGCCAAACGAATGGAGTCGTATTATCTCCAGCCCATCTGGGGAAATTGGATGTGACCAGCAAGATCTTTCCCTGCGCTGAACTACGATTGGAGCCAAAATTAGGGGTCATGATATAATTTAGTCACCGTGATATAAGACATTTCCACCCCTTTTACTCTGTCTACACGTGCCCAGAGAGTGAAATGGGTACACACTCCGATAGGTTCTCATGTCCTATCTCCTGGCTCATCACGACCACCTTTTAACTCCATCTTACGTATCCGCATCAATGTATCTTCGATGAGTTGTCTATTAAAGGAGATGATATCTGCAACTAACCCTATCATTAAAACTTGAAATCCAACGATGAAAAAGATGGCCGCAAGAATTAATGACTGAACATGTCCCATGCCCCCTGTAGTGAAATAAAAATAAAGGAACCTGAAAGATGGAATCATCCCCAAAAGAATTAAGGTTCCGCCTATGTAGAAGAAGGTCCTTAAGGGTTGATACATGGTATATATTCTAATCATTGTGGTAATCGATCTTTCAATAAACTGCGGGATGTTCTTGATCAGTCGAGACTCTCTTAACTTTGTATTTGTCCCGATGGGAACACTCCTTATTGCAAGGTGTTTTTTACCCGCTTGAATAATCGTTTCGATAGTATAGGTGTATGGAGTCACAATGTTAATTTGCAACGCTGCCTCTCTGCTAAAGGCCCGAAATCCACTGACTGCATCGGGTACATCTGTTTCAGAAAGCTGCCTCACTATCCAGCTCCCCAATTTCTGCAATCTCTTTTTCAGTGGACGAAATTGCGCCACTTTATCTGTTTGACGATCACCAATCACCATATCCGCTTCTCCATCGACGATAGGCCTAATTAACCGTGGAATGTCTTTACCATTATACTGGTTATCTCCATCTGTATTCACGATGATGTCAGCACCTAATCTCAGGCATGCATTCATTCCGACATAAAATGATTTTGCTAAACCTTTTGTATTTGTATTCCTGACAATATGATCTACCCCAATCTCTCTTGCAACCTCAACTGTTCCATCAGTGCTACCGTCATCAATAACGAGGATTTCCACTTGATCGATCCCATCAATTTTTCGTGGAATGTCTCTCACTGTTACGGCCAACGTCTCTTCTTCATTTAAGCAAGGTATTTGTACAATGAGTTTCATGGTGATATTCCCATTTCCTTTCAATAGATCCTTGCAATGAAATATGTTTCTTTCCGCCAAAGTTTACTAACGACGATATCCGGCAATCCTATTCTCACAGCTAGCTCAACAAAAATATTTCTCGGGGTTTCAAATACTCCTACCATCGGATAATTCCCGCTGATTGGATTTTTATCACTATAAACAACATAAGCTCCTCCCGTGAGCTTTTCACCTTTCACCGCATCTTCTTCAAAGCGCTTCAAACGATTTGTGTCGTAGTCAACGAAGAAAACGAGATTCCGGAGTGTTTTATGTGCAAAATAAATACCCTCATGGGTTTTTATATAATTTCCGACATTTCTTTGAACGACAGCGTATCGATGCCAATTATCTACTGTAACAATAGCCAAAGAGGACAAGACGAGCAAACTGATTAGTAGGTTCGCAGCGACTTTTTTGGATGATGCAAGCAATTCTTCAAGCAAAACGGAAATTAGAATAATTCCAGGAAAGCTCGCAAGAGAAAAATATCTCGGCCAGCGCCTCAACGGTCTGTATTCGAAGGGGCTAACAGATCCGTAGAACAGGTAAAGTGTCACGGGAATAAGCCACAGAAGCATCAAATTAACTCCCTCGATTTTTTTTCTTCTTGCAAGAAAATAAAATGTAACTGGAATAATAATATAATAATAGAGACCGAATTCTTGTTGAGTTGTTAATGTCAGTAAAGGTTCGATCCAAAAATTATTGCCTCTTAGCACCTGACTTGTAGAATCTTTCAAAAAAGAGCTGCGCCCTTTGTCCTGTGTGGTTGAGACGCCTGTGTGTTCTTTTGGTAAATTCAGAGAAATAGTTCTGTTTTCAATATTGATTCTGTACAGTGGGTTATCTGCCACTATGGAGTAGACACCTACCTCTACAGCGATAACCAATAAAATCCCCAAACTCAGCAGTATCATTCTTCTGACTTTTTGATTCGATGTGAGAAAAATAATCTGCAGGATTAAGAACAGACCGAAGAATAGTCCGATGTCATGAATAAGATAGGCGAGGCCCAGGAATAGGCCAGACCAGAAATATTGGGAATTCCTTTTCTCATTCCTATTTTTTATCAGAAGATATGCACTTAATCCACACATAGTAGAAAGGGGTACAGTAGGATAAACAGAGGTGCTGTAATATAACTCAAGGGGGAAAAAGCTTAGCAGCACCGCACTGATGATTGCTATTTTTCGGCTGAAGAGATATTTCGATATTCTATAAACCAGAAATACATTGATCAGCGAGCACAGGAAAGGAAACAGTGCTATTGTATACTCGTTCAGTCCAAACAGTTTAGAAAAGAAATACACGGGTACAATAAGGCCAACCCTCGTTTCCCAATGATTTACGGGCAACCTGAAATCTCCCTTTAGCAAATCATTCACATACCCAAGATAAGCTAGATCATCTCCAAGTTGAACTCCCACAAAAAATAGTATCCTTATAAAAGCTGCCAGAATTAATATGAATAGGAGTTCATATTTTAGGACAAAATCTCTTAATCGCTCTCTTAAAGAGGATTCCATTAATAGAATATTTATCCCTTCTTGTTCTTACCCTTGCATTAAACCCGAATAAACCATGGCTCACTATTCTGGGAATCTAACCATGGTATATCTCAGTCTATTCAGGGTGATTCACTTTTTTCATCCAACTGTTTACTTTATTTATTAAAGATTCTTGCCATTCCGATAGGGTGTAAACATGGTTTGCATTATTAACCATGAAAATGTCAACCAGCTCATCAAATCTTTCAGTCTGTTTCCAACGCTTCAAGTAGCCATTTTGAAAATAGTGCTGGAAGATCTCGGTCCCAAGGTCATTCCCAGCTAAAACAAAAAGAATGTGTTTATCCCCATTAACAAAATTTTCAAAAGATTCAAAAAATAGTCTGTTTAGTTTCTTCTCATGACATAAACTTTCTAAATTCTTTGGCAGTCTATTGTCCCCATAAGATAGGTTGATATGCTTCCGAAATTTCATACTTAATATCTTCCATAGAGCTTGATAATTAGTTTTAAAGGTGAAAAACCGGTACCACGACGTTGGATTTAAGAGTTTCACCACATAGGCAGAAAAAAAATCATCTACCTTTTCTCCACCTTCTGCAACCTTATCGGCAAATGACATATTTGGTGTTCTTAAATTTATAGGAATATCAATTAAACAAAGTTCATCAATTCTTGAGTCCTTTGAAGAAGCTAACAATGAAGTAATCGCTCCCCCACAATTTCCTATTAGGATTAGTTTATTGAGCCCATACCTGTGGACAAAAAAATCGTTCGCATTAATGGTATCTTGGACGAATAGTCCTGTCTGAATCCTTTCCCAGATATCAGGAATCAAAACGTTTTCAGGAAGCTCTCCTTCACTATCTCCAATGCCTGAAGGATCGAATCTGAGTACATGATATCCTTTTTGGCATAATTTTTTCGCAAGTTTTACGTTAAGGCGATTTGGTGCAACTCGATACTTAATTCCTGGATTGAGGAGGTTCACACCTATTCTTTTTTCACCAGGATGACTTGGCTCAGGCACATGGACAATGCCAAAAAGTTTTTCACCATTTCTATTATTGAATACTACAGGCTCTTCCATTGAATTAAATATAACCCAGCGATTTCAGCATTTTTTTCATCTCTTCTAAATCGCCTTTTTCTTTCACTGTCTGTTTTTCCTCGTAAATTTCTTTACTCTTTCTAATATTCATTGAGCTTAATAGCTCTGGTCTGATACATTCGGTAATTACTCTTCCGTCCATCTGTGAGGGAATTTCCATATTGTACAGGGCCATTATTGTTGGAGCTATATCGAGTATAGAAATATTCTGTAACTGTACATTTCTGAAAATATCTCCTTTTGCAATGAAAACTCCTTCCATCCGATGACCTCCCGTTCTCATTTCAAGGGATGGTGAATAAACAAACGCCTCTTTTGTTAAATCAATCTCTACACTGGCTCTGTATTTATTAATGGTAAAAAGAATATCCGGCGCCAAATCAACATAAGGGCCCGAGTAAATCAACTCTGGAAGATAAATTTCAACTCCGTATACTCCGTCCAGGCTCTCGGTTAGATGATTGAGTTCATCGACCAACCGTTCTTTGAACCCGCTAATTTCCCTGCCTCTTTGCGTTAGGTTAATGCATCCAAACATTCCGGCATGTTCCGGAGAATAGGCTAAAGAATTCTCTAAGTCAATCAAATCCATCGTTCCATTGTTTTTTAGTATTTTAGTTTTAAATACGTTTATCAATTTATTGAAGTATTTATTATCGATATCCGCAGAGAGGGGGGTCATTCTTTGGGCAAGGACACTTCTCCACCCCAGCCGTTTCCTTTTAAGCCAGCCTTTCTTTCTTAACCAGGTATTCGGGTAGAACGCTGAGTCAATGGGACCTGCTCCATGGTCTGATACGATTATGTAACGGGTGTCGGTAAGAGAATGGAACAAATCTCCAATGATTTCGTCAATTCTTCTCCAGGTATCATGAAATTTGGTTTTAACGTTCGGAGACCTCTTGTGATCGTAAAGGGGATGTGTATCATCGATATGTCTCCACAATAAATGCTGCATCCAGTCTGTGAAACTGAAGACGCCAAAAAAGAAATCCCATTCTTTTTTTTCGATAAGATATTTAAGAGCTTTAGCCTGCTTTGTAATAATTCTGTTTAGATCTTCAAAAAACAGATCTACATTCCTTTTATATCTTCCGCTTCTAAGGTTCAATCGGACCTCATACCCATTTGTAACTTCATTTAGCTCTTGCTCCAACTCCTCTGGAAAACACAGATGTTCCTTCTTATACCCCCCCATCCCACATACAACAAAGCCATTGACCCCCGGGGGCGGAGACAGGGTGGGGTAATTGTAGATGCCAACTTTGTAACCCTGTTTGCCGAGGTAATCCCAGATGGCCCTATTTTCATAATAGGCTGAAGAAACCGGAGCCATCTCTAAGCCTTTAGAACTCTTCCTGTTAATGTAATCAAAAACCCCTGTTTTCCCTGGGTTCAAGCCGGTGGCCAAAGAAAGCCATGCCGGCCCAGTTACAGGAGGGAAAATGGTTCGCAAGGGTCCAGAGGCCCAATTAGAACATATCTCTTTGATATTGGGTATTACGTCCTGTTCCATGAGAGGGGTTAGGCATTCAAATGTGGCACCGTCGAGACCTAATACGAAAACTTTCAATGTTATCCTCCCTACGCAGTTATTCCCAAGATTTGAGTAAAATATTTATCATAGGCATCGATCATTTTCTCTAATGTCAATTGCTCCAGAATTTTCTGCTTTGACTTGGACACAAATTCTTTCTGTCTTTCTTTGTTGTCTAAGAGGCCAATAATCTGATTTGCCAATTCCTCATCGTTATCCAATTCGAAGGTGTATCCGTTGATTCCATGCTCGACCAATTCAGGGTTACCTCCAGCGTCCGAAACAATGCAAGGAACACCATACGTCATATACTCCATGATCGCATTCGAAAATCCTTCATTGGCCGAACAGTTTACTCCTATATCAAATACCGACAGGAATGGACCAACATCCTCTTGCCAGCCCACAAAATGTATATCGTTTCCGATCTCTAACGCGCTTGCTATGGTCTCAAGGTCTTTTCTGAGAGGACCATCACCCACTATTACAAAATCTATATCATTTCGATATCTCAAAACCCTCTTTGCCGCCTTTAGAAAGGTCCTGTGCCTTTTCATCGGTCTAAGACCTGCTATGATTCCCACGACATTGTGGTGAGCGGGGATTCCCAAGCTTTCTTTCAATGCTTTTTCTGCATTTCTGTCACGCTCAAAATGATTAGAATTGATGCCGTTATAAATCACAGATATTTTTGAATCATCGAATCCCTCCGACTTGTTCGTTAATTCCTTAACCTTATAAGAATTTGTGATGATCCCCCTGACAAACCTATTTGCAAATCTCAGAAGGTGTATACTCCTATCATCCAACCAGAGTCCATAATCCCTTCTTGTGGAGATTATGTTTTGGACACCTGCAAGGCGCGCTGCCAATACACCGAGAATATAGCTTGTCTTAAAGAAGGTAATAACGATATCCGGGTTAACTTTCTTAATGTATTTAATCATCCCCAAAAAAGAAATAATATTTCTTGGGTCCTTGTGGTTGAAAACGGTGTAGTTGAAGGCCTTCACTTTACATTTCAACTCCCCACTTTTCGCGACCATCCACGGTGTATTTTTAAGACAAACCAAGTACAATTCATATTTATCACCATCTAAGTTATTAATCAATTTGGCGATCTGGTTTTCGGTCCCTCCAGTCATCGAATAAATGAAGTCAATCACAAGCATTAATCTTATTTTCTTATCGTTTCGTAAACACTTCATGAAAAGTTGTTTACCTTCAATGACTGGAGACCATTGAGATATAGGTCATGGTTCTTTTTGGAAGACAGTTGAAATTGGCAGTTAATTCGATTTGGATAACCTTTCCAAAGCCGACTTATCTTGCACCACATGCCAGAGATACCTTCGGTGAACAATCCGTCCCATCACTTCAAAGCCAGACTCTTTGATAATTTTAATCTGTGGCAAATTATGTTTTTCGATAAGTCCAAAACCTTTTTTGAATCCTGCCTTTTTTACCTCTGAGAAACGATAATGCGTAAGTTTTCTATTGGCACCCTTTCCACGTTTCTCAGGTATGACAAAATCACCATAGAGATATACCATACTATTTCCTGGGTTAATGTCGAACAAAAATGGTGGAAACCCTTCCTTCTCAATTTTACGAGAAGAGGACCAAGAGTAACCAATCATCTCATCTCCCTCCAATATCAAGTAACAAGTGGCCGTTCGAATTCTCGTAGCGAAATCTTCCGATACCGATTTGCCAAATCTCTTTTCTATTGCTAAGAGATCTTCTTCCCGGAGATATTTGCAATAATAATTATCCCCAGATTTATTTTTGTAATCATTGATTCTATCCAATTCAACAGCCCATAGGTCAAATTCAATATTTCGATAAAAAAGGGATATTATCTTTTTTATGGACTTTACCAGAATCCAAAAAAGCATTCTGATAAGACCTTCTTGCGTGTACCGCTGGGCTATCTGTTCGATCAAATGCGGCCAAGTTTTCCTCCACCTACTCCAAGATTGCATGCAGATTGACTCGATCGTTAAAATGGTCATTTTTCCTTTCTCAAGACTTTCTTCATCAAAGGGCGGACATGAAATACTGCATACCGTATAATGCTTGAATAAACTTCGCCATTGAAAAAAACCATCCTTACTTGTTGTCTACTCTCCGATGTCCATAAAGACTTGATATACGAATCTCCCCTCAGGAAATCAAATTCTTTAGGTCTTGTCGACTGTTGATGGCACCATTTGATTTTTTCGTTTAATAGTAATTTCCCCGGGGATGCCTCATGAAAATCTTCAACATAGGCCATGTTGTAAGCATAATACTTGTTATTGTAGAAAAAGCCTAATAAATAGGCGATGGGCGTCTCGTTAAGGCTTATCATTGAAACATCAAGCCACCCGTTTTCTGAACATAATTGACAAACCTTAGAAAGAAAGTCACTATTTTCCTTCGTCAAAAAGAACTCTTTCTCTGTCCCCTGCTTTCTGCTTTTTTCCTCAATACTCGTCATCAATGTCAATACTTCACCGATATTCTCTGAATTTTGCGCTACTCCAAATTCCCACTTCCCGAATCTGCTCATTCGGTTTGTTTTATGCTGCATGTCCCTCCGAAACTTTTTACTAAGGCTCTTGAAATATGCCTCCCAACTCCCTTCTATTCTCACATACGGACAAAGAGAACTATTTTCTATTTCTGGCCTGAAATTTTCAGCGACCTTGGTCGAGGCCAGAGGGGAGTCATCGGGGATTTGTTCTAAGACTACGATATCCCATGTATTCCTAAACTCACGGATTTTTGAAATAATTTCATCTATTACTCTCGTATCTCCTTGCAAAATGATAAAGTCTTGCCGGTCAGAGAGCCCCATGCCAATAAAGGCTATTTCTCTGACTGGAAGCTTGTAATACTTAGTTTTCTTGATATAAAGAGGTGCTATACCTATAAGTTTTCCCTTTTCGTTTCTTACTGTAATGATAAATAGCTCCTCCCCTCTTCCGAAAATTTCCCACCAAGTATAAACCCATTCCCACGTGAGAAATATCGTATTTCCATAACTGCTCTCAAGAAGCTGATTCCATTCTGCTCTCAAAGCCTTAAATTGCTCCAAATTATTAATGACCTGCGTCTTGAACATGATTCTATGGATTTTAGGACGATTTTATGCTGCTAAGAAAACCCGATACATTTAAAGCAAAGTGATTAAGATTAGCCGAATAATCAGGGCCGATACATAATCTTCCAAGTTGGTATGGATTCTCGCCTATTTTATTTAACTTGGGCACCGTAGTCAAAGAGCAAATAAATCCATTTTCCCTTAAATATTTCACATGGTTTTCGTCATAATCAATTTTTGTGCCGTTCGGATAGGCAAAGAGTTTAGTTTCATATCCAAGATATTCTTGGATCGCTAATTTTGATTCGATGATCTCCTTCTCTGCTTCTTCCATAGTGAGATTTGTCAATATCTCATGAGAAACTGTATGGGCTCCAATCTCTATCAGTTCTGTTTCCAATAAATCTCTTATTTCCTCCCAAGAGAGGAGAAAAAAGTCTTCATCCGATTCAAAACCCATCTTACCATGTTCCCTCCTTATAAACTCTTCCAAAATCTTGATAAACTTCTTCTGCTCAACCGTTGCAAGTCTTTTCAATCGACTAATTATTTTTTGATGACTCGCCATCCTCTCATCGATGGTCCTCAAAAATAGAGGTCCCAAGCCTATTTCTGATATCGTGATCGGACCTCGAGTTTTCAAACGGGTGATCATAAGATAGACTTCATCTAAGGGGAGAATCTTTTCCGATCCTATATAGCCGGCTGTAATAAATATGGTTGCAGGGGTACCGTATTTTTGTAGTATAGGAAGGGCGACGGTTAAATTATTTTTGTATCCGTCATCAAAGGTAATGACAGCTGGATTCCTTGGCAAATGGTCACCGTTTGCCATCCCCGCTATTGCCTGTCGCAATGTTATGACATTATACTTTTGTCTCAAGTATCTTATTTGCTGTTCGAAAGAAACCATGGGAATCTGGGTCCAAGGAGGTATTTCATATCTTTTTCTCGTTACACCATGGTAAGCCAAGATTAATACTTTCCTTCGGTTGAGAAAACGAAATAACCTGTTCAATTGCACCTTGCTTAAAATTGGGAAGGTGACCCGTTTTATGAAATCTCTTTTATTCATAATAAGCAAACCTTATGAATCCATTTAACCAGTGCCTCTTCAATGTTTCTCACTCGAGGGATGTAGATTTTGGTATCCTTCCAGAAATGATCTTCCTTAAGATTCAATAATTCCGTCTGGCCATTCAAAATCTTGTATGTCTGATAGAGTTTCATCATATCTCCTTCAATCTCCTGTTTTTCATTTTTGGAAACCTGTATCAGCATGACATTTTGGGGAAGCATGGAGGACCCATCTAATAAATTGATGGCCTCAATTTGCTGATATAGGGTTCTTGTGAGTAGGTATCCATCAATGTTTACTTTTTCACCAGCCATTAAGTCTCTGACTAATTGTTCCCTATCTTTAACGATTTTCCTAAATATCGCCATCTGTGTCGTGAGATTTGAGCGCAAGCATTGTTCAATATAAGGCTTCCCTTTTACGATTGGGGAGATAAGTACCAATGCGTTGATCACGGGGATACTCCCACATACCAAAGCCGCCAGAGTCGCACCAAGCCGCACTCCCAGGAGGCCAATTCTTTCTACCTGATATCGGTTCTTCAAATACTCAACAGCACAATGGATATCAGATAGTCGAGTTTCTATCGTCGAATCCTCAAAATCTGCATCGCTGTCACCGTGTCCCATGTAGTCAAATCTCAAACAATAGATACCCTCTCCTGTCAACCTTCTTGCAAGATTCACCATAACTCTATGAGCGATCAATTTTTCTTCAGCAAAAGGATGGCAGAAGACAAACCCCAATTTTTTTCCAAAGAGCGGTTTTTGATGGTCGTCCGGGGAATGGAGAACCCCAAAGAGGTTACAGCTTTTATTTCTAAAAAAAAGAGGGGTTTCCATAAAGAAATATTCCAGCGCTAATTTTTGGCCTTAATCCACTGCTCATTAAGTTCAACATGCTTTATAAACTGGCGGTTATAAGAGTACGTTACATGGATAAGTCCATCCCGAGTCTGAACAAGGGATGGATACGAAAAAGACCCCTCGCCTGATTCCATATCACGGATATGTTGCCACGTGAGTCCTTCGTCAGATGAAAGGGCCACGCTCAAGGGTGTTCTTCTCCTGCCCTTCCCATTGTTAAAAGCAAGGACCACGTGCCCATTTCTTAGCTTTATCATTTCGGATGCCGAGCTGACCGACGGTACGCTGCTATAAGATGCCATTGCCCATGTCCTGCCATAGTCTCGAGATTCGCTCTGCCAGAGGAATCGCTTCGCGGGATCATCATCCCAACTCCTCATCAGAGCGTAAAGGTGACCGTTACTTCTTGATATCACTGTAGGTTCAATGTTTCCTGTATCTGAGGCAATGGAACCCCCCATTTCCCATGTCTTCCCGGAATCTCCGGTGATCAGAAAAATAGACTGATAAGATATCCGATCAAAAAGGGGCAATAAAACCTCTCCATTCGTCATAATAAGTGGATGGTTTCGGGTCCGCAGTCCTCGCCTGGTGATTAATTCTTCTATCGGACCCCACGTATATCCTCTATCCAAGGATTGGCGAAACATCGTCTGAGCGTTAAGCTTCGAATCAGGGTCGATAAGATTAAAAAAAAGCCACACGCGGTTATCGGGAAATGAAAAAAGAACAGGTGTTCCTTCAAATCGGTCTGGAATATCTACGACCGTTTTCGCTACCTCCCATGAGTCTCTTCCGAATCGAAGTCTTGATATTTTAATAACAACATCACGAGCGCCTTCGTAAGGTCCACTCCACCAAGTCGCTAAGAGGTCGCCATTATCAAGCTCAATGATGGTCGATGCATGGCATTCCTGGCCATGCTTAACAGGAAGAAAAATATCCCTGGCTCTGAAATATGGACCGCTTAGAGGTGAAGAAAAAAGCCTGGTCTTGTATAACTGGCAGGATATAAGGATCACAATAAGTGAAACGATAAAGTAAGGCACCAATAGTCTGAAACAGTCTTTCAATCGGGCTCCGTTTTCATGCTTTATATGTTGCAATGTTAAAATGCAGGATATTCAGAAAGATATATTCATTAAGAATGAACGATGGAATGATATATTAGTTTTTGTGAACAATCGCAAGCTTTTTGTGAATTTGTTTGCCGAATTCGAGCATCGGCATTTCAATCTCCCTGTTCTCGCCAATAGATACGATTACAATTAGGTAATTGGCGAACCTAAATCTCAAATATCCGGTATCGTAAACCCCCGACCAGCCAATTCCAACCTTCGTCCCAGACATACTTCCAGAATATACTATATTGTACAATCTTTCAGTGTCCGCCGAAGTTTTTATTCTATAAATCTCAATAGTTAAACTTTTATCATCTTTCTTATATCTTTGGACTAATAATTCTTGAAAATTGTTTCTTAGATATACCTCTGCTCCGCCGTCCAAATAATCATATAGATTTTGGGGACCATAATATTCAGGCTCTGAAGTTCTACTCCATCCTTTCATCACGGGTAAGAGGGGAATGAGTTCATTTTTCGATGAAGATGCCCCTTCTGAGTAGACCAAAATAATGAAAGAGATAAATAGCAAACAGCCGATTCTCATCTTTGTCCTTTTTCTCAAAATGAATATCCTCAGATGGTTTCTTTCATCAGTTCAATGGAGGTGTTATCGTGTTCTCCTAAGCCCTCTTCAGCCGCCCACTTGAGATACCTCACACGAAACGGGCTGAGGTTTTCCGCTTTTCTCTTTTCATTAATCACCTGAAGTCCCAGGGTATCCACGGCAACCGGATCTACACCCATGATGAGGCCCGAATACCTCCATTGGTATCTTGGGTCACCTCTCGGCCCTTGGTCAAACTGAGCTATGAGTCCATCTGCGATACACAGCCTCGTTTTTTCTTTTATCAGCGAATTCGAATTCACGTGAACGACATTTTCATAGCCTTCAGAGTGGAACTTGTTAGTTTGCACTATTTCAGGGGCAATCGAACCATAATGATTCTTAAGAGCTAAAGTTAACTTGGCCCCACGGTGAGTTTTCAATAAGGGAAGGTTGATCAATGCCGTACATTTCTCCGTAATGATTGTACTGATATCTATTGAAATTCTGCCCGATTTGATCCGAGGAGAATAGCTTGGGGTCTCATAAATTTTAATTCCCTTTTGAGACTTATTGATTCGATATCCAGCCAATACCAATTCTTTGTCCGATCGATCAAAAATAATGATGTTCTCCAATGGTATATTGACATATTTGTGCAAGCGGTCTGCTACGGCATAGGACAATTCAGGTTTGGTGGAGCCAGTATCTTTCCCTATGCAGTTTACCTTTATAGCGACGATGTCTCTAGGAGAGAAAAGAGAATTCCACGCCCTGGCAGCAGAGTTGTATCCAGTGACAAACTCTATTCCCCGATCTAACATTCTATGAATTATCGGCGGATTCAGTCTATTTCCATCCCAGACTTTTGGGGACCGAACAAGGCTAACGTTGACCTTTCTCGATATGGGATTGCTGTAGCATAATAGCGGCTTGACCCCTCCCAAACAGATTGTGGCACCTGCTTGGGTGATATCTTTCAAAAAGGCCCTGCGATTCAGCAATCTCATCTTTATCAATATCCGATGACAGATTCTAATATCAGCCAGTTTACAGGCTGATTCTTAGCTCTCATTAAATCGTCTGGCTATTTCGGAAATCTGACTCTATCTAACGTTGGGATAACAATACTGTCCAGAATTCTATAACCCTCTGCATTGAGATGGAGCCCATCCCCTTTGGTTAAATCATCCCGTAAGAAACGATTTCCGTCATCAATTCTCAGAGGAGTTTCTAAATCCAAGACAATAAGGTTCTTTTCTTTGGAAAATGCCTTCACCCAGTCATTATATTCAATAATTCTTTCAATCCTGGTCATCATGCTAATGCCAAGCATCCTCTTGATGATTCGTTTCACTGGGTTATGAGTCTTAAATCTTTCATCATTTGAGGGCGTTACGGGAGCAATGGTAGTCGGTATTGGAACTATGTTTGTTGCCTGGCACCTATTGACCCACTGTTTCATAAGTGATTTAGCTTCCTCAAAACTAATATCACTGGGAAAATAAGCGGCGCATTCCTTCAAAATGATTGCATCAGGTTTGTTCTTACTCCGACTTACTACCTGATTAAGGGCGGAGCTTTTGTCAAACTGGTACATTCCGACATATTCAAAGGAATAATCGGAGTTTTTGATCCTTTTGGGCAACTCCGAAATGTTCCATGCCTTTCCGACAGAAGCTCCTATGAGCACGATATGTCTCGGTCGTGTCCCTCCTATTGCCATACAAGTTCCTCCCAGGTGAAAAAGGATCACAAAAAGTATGAGTTTTGTTAGTCGTCCTGCCTTATGGTTTATACCTCTCATCGCTCTAAACTCACCTACCACCCGTTTTCATTAGCCCACCTTATCCTCGTATCTCCCTGTCATCATTAAGAAATCATACTCTCAATGATTTCCGCAGTCCTTACCCCGGCCTTGCCATCTAATTTGTAAAGTTCATCTTCAAGCAAGCGCTTTTTATTTTCATAACTCTTTTTAAATAACATGGAATCCTTCAACACGTCGTAAATCTCTTCTTCGCTTTCAATGGAATAAACAGCATCATAAGAATCATAGTCAAAACGTCGCCTCCCAGCCAGATAGTTCGCGGCAATACACTCTTTATCCATCATTAGCGCTTCCAATATGATAGCCGATGAAATTGTTATTACTGCATCTACTCCCTTTAAAATCTCAAAAGTTTCATACCCCTCCTTTATAATCTTGAGTCGCAATGTGCCACTATTCTCTATGAGGTTCAATAAATCTTCAGGCTTCTGCGGCGCTCGAGGATGCAGTTTGATAATTAAATCCAAATTCAGCTTATTTGCAGACTCAGCAATTTTTCCAATCAATCTAATCTCCCCATCTTCCTCGAATATCCTGGTCGAAGCAGCATAAAGATAAACCTTAACTTCATTAGAGACCGGTTTTTCTTTTCTGATCTTTTCTAAAAAGGAATCATACTTTTGTTGGCCCACCATCACCATTTTTTCCCTTTCCACTCCTAGTTTTTTCAAAATATCTAAAGACCTCTTGCCGCTGACAAGTATCTTGTCGCAACCGCCTGTTCCATACTTGATATAGGCAATATATATTCCCAAGACCCTTAATAACTTATAGAAATAATCCGAAAGATAATGATCTCTTGTTATCAGATCTTGCTTGATTAACCCTTCTGGAACCAATAACGTCTTTATCCCCCTCCTTTTTGATTCATTCACAGCAATTTGTGCGATGGGGTCGTTATCAATAGCCAATACAACCAAATTCGGTTTAATCTCGTTGAAGGCAGATCGAATCGTTTTCTTCATTTCAAAGAATTTTAAAACCTTTATTAAAAATGCATCACCGGGTGATCTTAATATCTCCGTTGAAAAATGTCGATAAGGAATCTCCTTCTTTTTTAAAATACTTTCTGTATGATATTGTTCGGCTTCGGAGATTCTATCATGACACAAAACCTCGTAGTTGCTCTCCAGCGACTTGATAATATCTTGAAAAATCAAAACATGGTTCTGATTTAAAGGTATGAAAAGAACCTTTCCCATCCCATCCTCGAACGGTCCTTCACAAATATTTTAGAGAAGAAATAGAAGCATGACTCGAGGCGCAATGAAGACTCGAGCCCTATGGTCACAATAGGCGTTCATCTCTCATTCCTGGCTATGACTAAGGGTCTATTATATTTCTCGGGCGCAATGACCTGGACGTTTGGGAATCCATTATGCTTGAGTGCATCTAAAGTATATTCTAATGACGCTTTTTCGTAAGTATGAGAATATTGCCGCTGAACATTCTTATCAATATTACATTGGAGAATAAAAGTATTCGTTATCTTACGGATATAATGAATAAGGTTAGATAAAGATTCATCATCAAGATAATATAATGAACATAAAGCTATCACCAAATCAAAACTCCCCAAATTCATTCTTGGGATATCCTTCATATCCGCCTGTATGTATTTGAACTTATATAGCCTATTGTCTACCCACTCAAAGACTTCCTTGACAAAGTTCCCCTGAGCAATATATTTACTATCTAACTCTATCCCAATTATTTCCTGAGCGCCGTGTTTCAGCATCTGCATTGAATTAAAGGCATTATTGGCTCCCAAATCCAGAATGCGTTTCCCTGTTAAAGGAGGAAAATGTTTCTTTAAAATATAATGCCAACGCCCATATCCATTATCCACATCCCAGATGGGACCAATTCGCAACCCAGCGCCAAAGTAAATTGGTCCATACCAATCGGTTGTTGAAAACGAATTGACACCTTTAATCTTTTTTCTAATACTTCTATATGTCAGCATCTCTGAGTTGAAATGAAGATTGAATTTTTCTATATCTTCATCGTGTAGGATTCTAAGGGAGTGTCTGCCCAGGTTTCGGTAGTCACTTGCAAGTTCGAAATCTATCAAGTACGGCTTTCCAGATTCCTTTTCAATGATGATATTCCCATATTTTATATCATTCATCATGAAGCCTGATGCATGTATTTTTTTTAATTCATTAAATAAGCCCTTCACAAATTTCGGGTCAACAACATCATATAGGATGCGCCTGCCTTCTTGAACTCTCTTCAACCATCTTTCTTTTGCATTAAGGAATTTAAAATCAGGATTATTCTCTACATCTCGGTCACGTAACACAGCCCCTCTCTTTGCTAATTCTTCACGAAGAACAGCCCCTAAGATGTAAGAAAAGGTCAACCGTAAATTATCAAAATCCACATCCATGATAGAGGGTACGTTGCAGCCAGCAAGTCCGAGGCAATGAAGTGCTTTCAGCTCAGTTAAGAAGGATAGCTTATTGCCTCGATAGTCCTTTTTTACTCCTACATAGCCATCGATGGCAACCACTTCCAGCTTAAATCCTTTTCGTACTAAGAAATCCTCTTTGGAGATAATTGGTGAATTCCTGATCGGCCCGAAGTGAGAAACCAGAAATCCATCTTGATCTATTTCCGCAATCAAAACTTCCGGCTGCTTTTGTTGGGTTTCTATTAAGAGCTCCAATTTCTCCTGATCTAACCCTAAGTGTTCTATTTTTAGTCTATATCCTCTCTTACCCAGCATCACCAACTCTTCTTTTTTTGATTGCCAGTATCCAAACTCTCTATCCAAGAGGTATTTCCTTCTTAAGGCTTGGACCTTCAAATAAAATTTCAGGTAAATTGGATATAGATTCATCAGGTTAGGCAAGATGCCACAAATATAGATAAAATAAATGGAGTGTTTCAGTCCATTTGTTCTCAAAACAACTGGGATTCTCCATATTTTCTTCAATCTTCTCATGGCGCCCAAGATTGGGTCTCCTAACGTCTACCGGACGCGCGGGTAAATCCAGATCTCAATAATTCAACACAATGAGTACTTGTTCTGCCTGTGGCATTACAAATTTAGGGGACAGATCGCTATTGGATGAAAAACCTTCTTAGTGGCTGGTATCTTTGATCCGGTGATGAATGCTTGACAGTCCGAACCCATAACCTCCTTATTGCAGACACGGTAGATATCTTTTCTCTGCATGCCAGGAGCATTTCAACAAACCATATTTCTTAACAGGGTATTCAAGCTGCCAATTTTCAGCTCCCAGTCTTCCTTTAGTTCCCGGGCTCTTTTTTGTACCAGATTGGTGATCTCCTCCTGGTTCAATAGAGCCTGCCGGATTGCTTTCTCAATATCCTTTGGACTCTCTCCTGTATAAATAGGGCCTTCACCAAAGTATCCCCTGAGTGCCCGTGTTGAAGAAAGGACGAGGGGTTTTCCCACTGCAAGAGCCTCATAAGCACCACAACACAGGCATCCTTCTAATTTCGTGGCCACGAGTACGACATTTGCCCGGCACAGTAGTTCTTCATACTTGTCCGCAGGCAGAAAGCCAGTAAAATGGATATGTGATTGGTCTGGAAGTTTTTTCCCTGATTTCTCCACGATATGAAAATTTCCTGAAAAGAAGAAATCAATATCCGACATATTTGTGGCCACAGTAAAAAGTTCTTCGTAAGGCTCATCTGGATCGTAGGAGCAGATGCACAGTACCCGGTTACCATTACATGAATTTTCCTTAACCCGATCTTTTCCAAAATTCTCGGGGATTCGATCCGGTAATGAAAAAATCTTTGGAAAGGGCTGACCTATTTCTCTTGCATAGTAATCATTAGTTACGATGATCAGATCGGCTTCGTCTAAACAATACTTCAATAGGTGATCGTATATCGTCCTCTTTTTCCCTTCCCCCAAGAGGTAATAGATGTTTAGCGTATGAAGGTCTATGACTAACTTGTAACGAAAAAAACTTTTTAATAAGACTAATAAGGTAGCACAAAATATTGAGGGAACCATCGCACAGCATATCTTGGGTCGCTCTTTCATCAACACCCAAACGGTACTGAAAATACTTAGAATGTACCTAAGAAATTTGTATTTTTCATATGACATTTCATAAAGAGGGGCTCCAATTCCAGAGGCAATGCCTTTGTTCCTCCTTTGACGTGTCCAAGAAATCCAGATCCTTTCCGACATCTATCAACTATTCTCTTACAGCCTTTTTCATCAACAATCTACATGTAAAGTTCAAGCCATTTTTGAAGAACCAGAAGAGAAAATATTAATTTATCATTATTTTCCTTGTTCTCAAAGTGGTCATCAAGCACCTTTCTAACAAACTCTGTTCGCAATAGCCCATGTTTCTTCAGCATATCATCACTCAGATTTTCATTCGCATAACTCCTGAGATCACTTCTTAACCAGGAGGACATAGGACTTGAAAATCCTAACTTCCTATGTTGGATCACCTCACGAGGGAGATAATCTTGGGCTAATTTCTTAAGGGAATATTTCTTTTTTAAATGCTTCAGTTTTAGCTGCCAAGGAATTCTCGCGCAATATTCCACGACCTCATGGTCAATAAAAGGAACTCTCAATTCAAGCGAGTGAGCCATACTTAGCTTATCCGTAATATTGAGGAGGTCATCAGGAAGATAAGTCTTAATATCCTGATAGAACACCTTATCCATCGGATGGTTAGCTTGGGGTGAATTGTAGTATGTTAACATCTGTTCTTCTGTCTTACTGAAATCTATTGCCTCTAACAAATCTCCCTCGTAGAGTTGGCGTCTATGATCTTGAGCTACTGTGGTGATATAATTAAGATAGGTGTGTGCTTGATCATCTGCTGACGATCTTGCAAACCTTTTCAAGTAGTTGATCGAGTTGCTGCCGTTTTGAGGCTCAGAGAGTATATTGATTAATGGTAAAATCATTCTCTTCCTAACGAGCCCTGGAATCTTACTATAGAAATGATTGAGACGGAAGCCCAAGTACCGTTCATACCCACCGAACATTTCATCTCCGCCTAAACCGGTCAGACTCACCTTGACTTTCTGGCTAGCTAATTTGCAGATATAGTAAGTTGGGATTATTCCGTCGTCTGCTAATGGCTCATCAAGTGCAGAAACGATTTTGTCCAAGATATTGCTTAGATCCGGGGTGACTTCAAATTCTTCATGGCTCGTGTGGTATCTTTGGGACACCAACTGAGCATATTTTCTTTCATCATCGTAGGCTCCAATATTTCCGCCAAATCCAACAGTAAATGATTTTCGCTCATGAGCATCTCCTTCGATGAAAGCCGTGACAAGACTCGAGTCAATGCCTCCGCTCAAAAACACACCTATGGGTACATCACTAATGAGGTGAAATTGAACGGCATCACTAAAGATTTCCAGGAACTCCGTTTCGATTTGCTTCTCTGCTTTTTGATAGTCAGGCTCAAAGGAGAGGTCCCAGTACTTTTTCATTTGGACGTTGTCCTCAGTGCAAATGAGCATGTGTCCAGGAAGGAGTTTCGAAATACCTTTAAGAATTGTGTAGGGGGCTGGTATATAGGTGTATGCGAAAAAGGAATCAAGGGCCTGAAAATCAATTTCTTTTTGAAACTCCTCCCATTCCAAAATAGTTTTAATTTCAGACCCAAAAAGTAGTTTATTTTTATTCAAGTAATAATAAAGGGGCTTGATCCCTAGCCGGTCACGGGCCAATATCAGTTTTTTCCCTTCACTGTCCCAAAGTGCTATTGCGAACATTCCTCTCAATTTCTCTACAAAACCTTCCTTCTCTTCTTCATAAAGATGGACGATGACTTCCGTATCCGATTCGGTAAGAAAATGGTGCCCTTTCGATTTCAAATATTCCCTTAGCTGACGATAATTATATATCTCTCCATTAAAAACGACCCAAACTGTTTTGTTTTCATTGTGGATGGGCTGCCTGCCACCTTTAAGATCAATAATGCTCAGCCTTTGCATACCAAGACCAATGTTGCCTTCTGTAAGAAAACCATTATCGTCTGGCCCTCTGTGATAAATACGTTTCATCATCCGCTGTAGCAGACGGCTATCTACGTCACACTGGCGATTGAAATTAAAGATGCCGCAAATTCCACACATCTATCTTAATCATCACTCGAATATTGCAAGATAATTGATTTCGCCTTTTCTTTTTCTCTCTCAACCCTGATTTTACAAAGGCGCCATATCACTAAGGACAGCCCCCCCGCGAGCCACCAATAATTTCCATAAAGATCTTGCCCAAACATACCCACTACTAAGCGGGTAAACATATATAGCATCGCCGCAGAGCTCATATTAAACAAAAAGGAACCCTCTCCTCCGATCTGCCGTAATATTTCTCTCGACTTTCTCAGATTTCCAATGGTAAAAATAATAACTAAGAGAAAGGCGATAAATCCTATGATCCCCATTTCAGCAAGCGATTGCACATAAGTATTATGAGGAGGAAACCAGTATCCCCACCTTCTGCCATTAAAAGAATTGAAGCAATGGAGCCCGAGCCCTAAAAAGGGATTTTCCGTAAAAGCAATCAACCCGCGTTTTATTAATTCCCAACGACTGGCCATTGACCCCGCACTAACTCTTTCTTGCTCGCTCAGGTTAGACGTATCTTCTGCTAAAACTTCTACAGAGGATTTCAGCGTCAAAAATCTCTCCTTTGTTTGCTGTGGAGAAAAATGCCAGATAGGAATGGCCAGAAAAATGAGGACTATCACATATAGAATTTTCCTCTTACTATAAATCCATAAGAAAAATGCAAAAGTCAGTACCCCCACGAAAGCAGTTCGAGACTGGGTTAACATAATGACCCGTAAAGCAATAATGATCAACACTGCGAGTATTAACTTCTTAATGATTGACCTTTCTCCCTTGAAAAGGAAAAAGAGGAAGGGTAGGTTTTCAGATGTAATGCCCCCCAATTGATTAGGGTGACTAAAATAACCTGTCACTCCTGCCAATCTCCACATATTGTTATTCCATATAAAACCTTTTCCCTGCAAAGAAAGGATAAACGGCTCAACAATTAAGAGAGAGAGCATCGCTACATAGACATAGATAAATCCTTTCAGCTTATCTTCATTATTAATGGCTGCAATAATCATCGGATAAATTGCAAAGAACTTTAGTAACCGTATAAACCAATCCAGAGCCACACTCCGAACGAATGCAAGTGGAATGGTGAGAAATGCCGCAGACAGAAAAATGATTGCCGCCATATTAAGTCGATTTTCCTTGAAGTCAATCTCACCTCTTAGGATTTTAAGTAAAATAACAAACAATATGACGGATCCGATGATTAACTCGATTCGAAAAGTCCCGAGAATTGTAAACCTACTTCCGATTTGAGAGTAAAACACGGCCGTATAGATTAGTAAACCGTAGTAGAGGAAATTACTCTGGCCTTTCTTGTGACTTGATTCCACTGAGTGACCTCTATTGGGAAAATGTTATATTCAACATATTTTTTGTAGAATAGTTGACATTTAACTAAACGTTTTAACCCACTATTCAAATTCATTCGGTTTCATAAAACGCTCAGTAATAAGTTTTTCGGCTAGCCAAAGATCAAGATCATCATGAATATCTACAAAAGGCAGGTCGCCTGCATTATTAACAATTTCCACATTTTGTCCCATTCTTTTACCTTGCTTAATAAACTCGGCTCTTGTTGCACAGGCCAGACCAGTATCTTCGCGATAGAGGGGCTCTCTCTTCTGCCTCGGGCCATAGGAGATATCCGGAGCTAAACGAACTAATTTTCCGTCTAATCTCCTCCAAAAATTCTTATGAGTCTTGGTTACGACAAATACTGAGTCAAGGTGATCATTCTCAAGCAACTTGCTGAGGACATCGTGGATCAAGGATTTTCTTCTAAAAACATCTGTCAACTGGAGAAATAGGACAACATCTACTCTATAGCTTTCCTTCTTTTCAAGCCATTCGACACAGTGTTTGAGAACAGGTTCTGTCGGCGTATCATCCTGCGCTAACTCGGCCGGTCTCAGAAATGGCACTTCTGCCCCATATTTTATTGAAACTTCGCGTATTTCTTCGTCATCCGTTGAAACAATAATACGGTCAACCAGTGAGCACCCCTTTACTGCCTCAATGGTATAAGCAATCAAGGGTTTCCCTGCCAGTAATCTCGTATTTTTTTTTGTTATCCCCTTGGATCCTCCCCGTGCTGGTATTATTGCCACAACATTTTTCTTGACTGAACTCCTTTGTCCTTCTTCTATTGCCTTCATCATTCTCCTCTTTTGCCCACTTATCCGATCCTAATAATTCTCATCCCACCATTTATCGATGATCATCTCAGCCAGTTCAAAGCCATTCTGTTTTCCGACATCGATTGTATTAACGATATCATCGAGTTCTATCATCCCAATCTTTTGCCCGAGCCTGTCCCCGTACCGAATCACATCCGCATAGGTGGCGGTAGCTAATCCAGATATCCCTATATGAATGGGTTGTTTGAGTTTGCTGGGCATGAATCCTTGGTCAACTCTTTTCATAACCCCATTCTCCTTTATCCAACAGGACTTGAATTCTGAGACAGTCGGTAGAATGCTGTCATATCCGCCATTCGCGAGCTGCTCGATGATCAAATCGATAAATCCTTTCCTTCTGAAGGGACAATTCACGCTCAAATAGATTATTATATCAGGAATAATCCTCTCATGCTCCAGTCTTTCAAGGGAGAATTTCAACGTCTCAAGGATGTCCACATAATCTCTTGAAAGTTCTTGAGGTCTCTCCAGGCAAATGTCCGCACCCAGTTTTTTTGCCAGTCGCAGAGTATTCGTATCTTCCGAAGTTACGACGGTATATTTGATATATGCGGATTGTCTTGATCTAGCTATGGTGTACTCCAGAAGAGGTCTCTTCCCTAAAGTATCAATCCCCCCCTTGACGGGTATGATGCTGACAGCACCAATTTTTGCTGGATCAACCGAACTGGACAGTTCTTTGAGATCGAGCTGTTCAAGAATTTTCACGATTTGTTGGCAGCGCTCCGTATCGCCGTTTTGGTGAATTCCATGGTAGTGATATACACTTGCTTCAGGTTCATATATGATTTTATATCCCCTCTCCAATACTTTTTTCGCCCATATTCGGTCTTCAATATTAGTTGTTTCTTCGTCGAAAGGGATCCCTTCCCAGATGTCCTTTCTTATGATGCTATTTGCGTTATGAAAGAAACTATCTTTGATCTGAACCTTCCGATCAGGCCCAAAAGTAATTAACAAGTCCCTCTTATCGAAATCGCTGCTATACGATAAGGGTTGTTGTTTCCCATAAACTCCAGCTACTTTAGGCGATCTAATATTCTTAACAAGATTGCCAAGCCAGGCATTATTCACCGGTATACAGTGGCCTGACAAACAGACTATATACTTACCTGTAGATGCCCTTATTCCAGCATTGAGCGCTTTACCAGGCAAATAATCATCGATGCTTAAAAGAGAAGCAATGCTTTCATGTCGTCTTATCTTCTCCAAGGTTTTATCACTACTTCTGTTGTCAACAACAATTACCTCAAAATCATCGTACTCCTGACTAAAAACAGATTCAAGGCAAGCAGATATCCATCTTTCTTCGTTCTTGGTTCGAATAATAATCGATACAGTCTTTCTCATCGGAGGCCCCAGTTCAAAAAGGTGCTGTTATAAAGTTCTCCCTATTACTTTAGCGATTCCATCAATTTCCTTCATCAGTTTCGCAAAATCTTTGAAATTCAAGGATTGAAGTGGATCTACCCAGGCTTTCTCTGGATTTGGATGAACCTCAATCAAAAGGCCATCTGCGCCAGCAGCTATTGCTGCTCTTGACATAGGCGCCACGTAACTCCTCTTGAAAGTCGCATGGCTCGGGTCCGCCATAACAGGAATGGTCGGAGCATATTCTTTCAATGCAAGAATTGCTTGAATATCCAAAACTGAACGCGATTCAACATTATGCGTATGGGGGACCACCACCCCTCTTTCACAAAGAACAATATTCTTTTTCCCCCTCGCTTCAAAGTGCTCAGCAACTCCCAAAAGAGACCTCAGGCTCTCTCCATAGTGTCTCTTGATCATGATTGGCTTATCCGTTTTTGAAAGAGCCTCAATAAGATCCATGTTAAACATGTGACGATATCCTATCTGAAACAGGTCCACATATTTCGACATCATCTCGAGGGCGTCTGAGTACAGAATTTCCGAAACAACTGGCAGGCCATATTTCACGCCCGCTTCCTTGAAATAAGCAAGCCTCTTTTCAGCTTTCTGAAAGAGTTCTCCTTTTGTCAGGATCTCCTGACGACCTCTATCGGCCTCAATGGAGTCGCCATCCGCTTTCCCAAGTGGATCACCATAGGGAAAGGTCAATGGTTTGAAAACCCCCCCACGAAGCATTTGTGCACCGGCATCCTTCACTGCTTTTGCAATTTCAAATAGTTGCGTCTTGCTCTCCACCGTGCAAGGACCAGCCATAATAGTTAATTTATTCCCACCAATCTGCACATTCTTGATCCTGATTTCCCTTCGAACATCTTTACGTGTCACTAATGGAATATTATTTTGAACGTCGTTTACTGAAATATCCTTCATGAGTTTCCTCCGTTACTTACTGTTTGATCCAACAGTGATCTGGGTCCTCACATCCTGAAAGGTTTTTCCCCTCACCAGCAAGGAAAAATAGGTAATACAGGGCATACCCTGGTCCTGCAACAATCTGATGGTATCCCCAAGGCATGAAAGTCACAGTATTCTCTTTTAGATAAATGAGCTCGTTGATATTCCGGTCAGGAGAATAAAGCCTTTCAATACCCCAGCCCTGTGGTTTTTCTGTCTTGAAGTAGTAAAGTTCCTCGTGTAGCGATTCCTTTTGAAATATTTTCGCCTCATGCTTATGGGGTGGGGTACCTGACCAGTTTCCTGGAATATTTATCGTTTCGCCAATCAACATATTCACGGAAGGAGAATCCGGTCCAATAATCATTCGAACCTTTCTTGCCCAATTATCCTTTCCGACAGCCATTTCTTTCACCTGGCTGGGCCTGATAATTGCTGGCTCCGTTTTTTCCTTGCATTCGGCTCGGCATAAACCAATAGAAGCACTTTGACTCTTCAAAGTAAATTTTGTATGGATAGGTATATAAGCGGCGGTTGGCTGACCCGAAAAAACATCCTTTCTTGAACCAAGTATTTTCTCAATTTGTCCGTTAATTTCTATTTCACAACTTCCTTCTAATACGAGTAGGCCGGTTTCATAAGGACTTTCTTCAAAAACATATTTCTTATCGCCTTGAAGCTTAAGCACTGAAAATTCTTTGATGAACCTAAAATTACTCTCAGAAAGATCCACGCGGTTGATCCCATTCGTTAATTCCAACTCTGACGCAAAATTACCCATTTAAGACCTCCTTGACTCTAACAATGTATTGTTGAATAGCGGTCTCCAGGTCTGGATACGGAAGTATTTCTCCAGATAAATACCCATTGAAGTCCATTTCTTTTAAGGTTTCATAAATCGCACTGAAATTAATATGTCCCAAACCAGGAAATTTCCGATTGCTATCAGCTAAATGCATATAGCAGATATAAGGTTTTGATTCACTAAGAGTTTTCACCATATCTACTTCTTCGATATTCATGTGGAAAGTATCTAACAATAGTTTCAATACAGGGGATCTTATGTGCTCTATTAAATCCATTACCTCTGCCGCTGTATTGAGAAGATTGCACTCATACCGATTAAGTGGCTCGACCAATAAGAATACTCCCTTCTTTTCAGCATAAGAGCATAGTTCTTTTATAGATTCTTCCAGAAAACCAATCTGCCTTTCCTTCAGAGTTGGGCCAATAATCTTGCCTCTAATAAGGCCTATTATTACCTGGCTGTTCAATTCAGAAGCAAAATCAATATGTTTTTTGACCCTTTCTAAAGCTTTTTGGCGCACCTGATCCTCCGAATCAGTTAATGATATGCCTTCATCTACAAATGCCTGCCCTGTTCCTAAGGCAGCCAGTTTCAATCCAACTTTATTGAGTTGAGACCCCAAGATAACCGGGTCTACCTGTTCCGGGTCTCTTAAAGCAATTTCAACGCCATCATATCCCAGCTTCTTCAACAGAGAGAGATTTCTTTCAAAATCGCCTAACCCTACCGCTTCAAATTTTGTTTGTTGATAAGAGATGACGAACGATATTTTCATCGATTTCACATTAAATAAATCAAGTATCGCACCCATCATCAGAGACCCCTGTGCTACTCATAGCAGCCCCTAAAAAACCTGCTCGCAGTGTGATCCAATATAACTTTACTGAAATTTAAATCTCTCCCTTATAGGAATTCGTTTTCTACTTTACAAATCGTGAATCTGTATTTCCCTGACGCCGTTTGAGGAATTTGCTTCATAAACTCATATCGAATACCCATTTCCCCACCAAAAAACTCTCTTATTAGGTCAGAAATGGTTTGTTTGCTCTTCTCTCCAAAGTTCTCATCTCTCACAATATTTAGGGTTAATAGATCAACCTTTTCTTGAACAATCTGAATTTGAGCTACACCAGGTATATGTCCTGCAAAGTGATCAGTTAAAGAAATTCCTGATACCAATCTCCCGTCAGGGGATACTAAGAAATCAGCAACCCGACCCTCAATCTTTTCAATCAGGGGTTGTGTTCTACCACAGGAGCACTTTTGAGCTGAAGGTATACCAACATCCTCAAGTCTGTATCGAATGAAGGGCATGGCCAAATTGGTTAAATCTGTTACTACGATAAGCCCCCTTTCACCCGGAGGGACATGTCTCCCATCTTTTTCTAAGAACTCCACATAATGACAATCTGTGTTGATATGAAGGCCCTTTTGCTCTTTACATTCGGTAGCTATTAAACCTAATTCTTCGGTTCCGTATCGGTCTTGAAATTTGCACTGGAAGACCTTCTCTACTTTCTCTCTTTCAAAATCATGGAGAACCATTCCCGCAGAATAAATACCTTTTGGCCGGATATGATCTATTCCTCTTCTCTCAAGGAAATTTGCCAGAAGATACAGACCGTGGGCATGTCCCCAGAGAAGAGAAGGGGACTTCTTACGCATCTTATGTGCAAACTTAAGCATGGATTCGTCACTTAAACAGAGCATATCAAGCACTTGGGTCCTCAGAAGAAATTTCCTCCGGAATTTTGCTCTGAGTTTCTTTAACCCCTTTAACTCCTTTTCAGGGTTTCCATATAGAACGTATGTTCTTTCCCCGAGGTCATATCCAGCCCAGAATTCGCTTCTCCTTCCACACGCCCGTCTAAATTCCGAACTTTCCTTATTAATATAGCCCCTTAATGGCTTACCCGTTGACCCTGATGTCAAAAAAGATTTGTATTTATCTATATTGGGCGCTATCAATTCTTTACCATATTGATGGACATCCTCCTTTTTGAGAACTGGTACGGACAGGAAATCGTCGAAAGAATTTATGTCACTTGGATGAATTCCTTCACGATCAAATCTTTTCTTATAATAAGGGCAATTTCTGTAAGCATGATCTAAAAGCCTTTTAATTGTTCGCCACTGTATTTCTCTTATTTTGTCCTCACTGAAATATTGAGATTTTTCCAAATATTTTAAGTGCCTCAAATAGGGTGAGCGCTCCCAGGCTGCCCAAAGAGGAATGACAATATGTTTGCAGATGGGTTTATACAGATCCATGATGAAAGGGTTCAAGGGTTCAAGCGTTCAAGGGTCGAATCTTGCGATAAATTCTTTTGAGAAACAGATCTCGATTTAGCATTCTCTTGCAGAAATGCTCTGCCATTAGCGCACCCACTAACAATCTCAATGAACCTCCTCACTTTTTCGTCGGTTAAATCTGGATTGACGTTCCAGGTTAGGATTTCTCGTTCAATTCTTTTTACGGTTTCAGTAACCTGATCATCCCACAGCTTTTGATGGGTGGGCCACGTGGCTTTTAACAATATCCCGGCATTTTTACATTCTTCAATAACTTGGAATATATCCTCTCTTGGAAATCTTAAAACAACATGGGTATATACATCCTTCCCAGTGAATCCATCCAAATTTCGAAAATGGTAATTGCGGAGCTTGGAAAGCTGATCACATATTTTCTTTCTTCGTAGACTTAAGTGTTCAATTTTTCTAAGCTGCGTCCTCCCGACAGAAGCAATAATCGGTTCCATATGAATGCCTTGATTATAAATAGTGGTTTCACTCCCCCCATTAGAACAGCCTGTCGAATGTTCTACCCCCCTGTGCTTTACCCCTGTGAGTATGAGAGCTTGCTTCGTTCCTCCAATCACAAATTGTCTAATCTTTAATAGTAAATTTGGGAGTTTTCTAATGAGCTGTTTAAAAAGATCACTCTTCACCGTTTCAAATAGAGCCTTATCGGCTATTTGCTCAAGCCCATAGGCTATGACAATGGGAAAATCTGCAAGCCTTTTCTTGGGAGATATCTTTTCGTTCTTCAATATTGTTCTAGCATTTTCATAGATAAGATCATTATTTGTTACCAACACTCCTCCTCCAAAATTAATCGTGTTTTTTGTTAACGAAAACGCACCGACATCTCCAAGTGTGCCAATTTTCCCCCCATTATATTCAGCCCCTAGCGAATGGGCGCAATCCTCAACTACAGCAATACTACTCCCCCTCGCGACCTGTATAACCTCGTCCATATTCCCCGCCACACGCCCAAAATAATGGACCAGAATCAATGCCTTTGTCCTTTTTGTTATTTTCCTTCTTAGATCATCTATTTTAAAATCAAAATTACCTAAGTCTACATCTACGAATCGAGGAATACCCCCAGCTGCTATTACAGCGTGTCTGACAACTGTACAAATAAAAGCTGGAATGATAACTTCTTTTTCCCTAACATCTATCGCCTTTAGTCCTAAATATAAAGCTGTTCTGCCATAGCTCGTCCCCATAGCAAATTTTGCTCCAATATATTGGGCAAACTCCTTCTCAAACAGAGATTTTTGATCTCTCCACACCCATCTGAACGAAGCCCATACGTCGTCTATCCCGAAATATTTCATTTTCCGATCAAATCACCCCGTTTTAACTACTGGTCTGAAGAGGCGAGCTTTGATATGGGAGTAGTAAATTTCCTTGAATTTGGTCACTTCTTCTTTTGATATAATTTTAAATTTGATTGCTGTAATAGGAAATAGAATCAACAACATTAATTTGATCCCTATATCACCCGAAATAATGCCAGCATGCAACTGAGTAGAAATACCATAGAACAAACATGCAACACCAAAGTAAGCACTAATTCGACCAAATTCGTATGAAATTCGATAGAATTTATCTGAAACGACATATAACAGAAATGTCTGCAGCCCCAACGAAATAATTGAAGACCACACTGCTCCCCACATTCCATAGTTTCTTATCATAATAACATTGAGCCCGATTTGGACTGCTGAACAACCCACGTTGATGTAGGCCAGATACTTGGTTTTCTTGGATTGTAAGATTCCAAAGTCAAAGTGATATTGGCAGCCGAAAATAATCATAGAAAATATCACAAGGGGAACGATCTTGCCTGCGCTATAAAACTCAGGCGTAACCATAACCCTCAAGATTTCCGGTATTAGCAAAGAAAGAGCCAGACCTACATATCCAACCGTGAAGAAGTAGTATGTGAATATCTTGCTGTAAATCTCCTTTGCATCTGTTCTATTCATTATTTCAAATCGTCTGGGAATATATGCCATGTTGAATGGAATCGTTAATAAACTGTGGACCGCATTCCCAAATTTCAGTGCCAAACTATAGATGCCCATGTCCGCTACCGACATAAAGTAAAGAACAAAATACTTGTCCGATTGCTTCACTGCGGTGCTTCCCATGCTTGAAGGAATCATCGGTAAGCCATACTTAAGCAATTCGAGAGAGATACGAAGAGAAAAATTAACTCTTATTTTAAACAAGATTAAACCTGTCATGACCGAAGCAAATAAAATGTGCACGATAAGAGAGCTGACGAAAATCGCTAATACCCCCCAATGAAAATGGATAATAAAAAGGAAGTTTAATGCGATTAATAGAAGAAGTCTGGTCACTGTTATCGTAATGAAAATGATTGGCTTCTTAATGAGCCTTAAGTACATCATTCCGATATTAATCATACCATCCAGTACAAGGGAGACAAAGCTAATCTTGAACAAGGGCCCAAAATCTTCCCCGGCAAGGAGCATTCTCCCAAGTGGACCGCTGATCCATAAGAGAAAAGGCAAACACAAGCAACCAACCGCTGCATAGGTTATGTAGGCAGTACTTAACACCTTATTTCCTTCTGCCTGCTTTTCAGATTCATAATAAAATCGTGCAAGTGATCGGGTAATTCCAATTGTGACGACCAATCCAATAATCCCAACGGAAACTTCGATCGTTGACATCACACCATAATCGGATGGCGTTAGATACCTGGTATATAATGGGAGCAGAAGAAAGGCCACTATCTGGGATACGACAGTCCCTAATCCATAGACGCCTGAATGGGTAAGCAGAAATTTTACTTCCTGAGAGATCATTATTCCTCAAATAGAACTATCAAAACTGCTTGCACACTTAATATCGAAATATATCCTCTTTCCGAAATCTCCCCTTACCCTCAACTACCCTTTCTCGGCTCCCAAACAACTTGCTTTTGGCCCAGGATTAATTTTACGAATGCATGGGCCGATGATAGATTGATAAGGGTGAAGAAAAAAGGCAGATATAACCATTCGATTTGTTTGCCTTTATTCTCCAAAATAAACGCCCAGATAGCAGGAATATAAATAAGATTTTGCAACACGAAAAAAATCTTAAAGAATTGGTTTTGTGTCAGTAACGATAAATTTGAAATGTACATTCCGATTAAAAAAAGAAAGCCCAGATATCGAAGCCACTTATGAGATAATATTTGCCATGCAAATATTTTGTATTTCTTGAAATTTAACAGGTGTTTCAAATCGGATAATGCCCATAATGCTCTTAGCGATACGCGAACCCTCATCTTATATTCATCCTTTGATGTCTTTAGGGAAGCCTCTTTAACAATAGCCTCCGGTTCATAGATTACTCTAAATCCTTGTCCAATGACTCTTAAAGGAAGCACAAAATCAGGGAGTTGATCCATTTTCATAGGTTGATATAATTCTTTTCTTATTGCGTCGATAGCACCATCCACGCCTACTATTGAACCGAGTTTTGTTTCCATTTTACGTAGAAAATTTTCGTATCTCATATATGCGGTACATCCATCTCCCACAACCGTGCCATCCAGGTTCGTGTAAATCATCTTTCCCGTCACATATCCTACGGTTGGATCATAGAAATTACGAACCAGTTTTTGGATCGAATCCGGCTCATAGATGGAATTCCCATCTGAAAAAATAATAACCCCACCTTTTGCTTGAGGAACAGCCAGGTTTAATGCAGCAGTTTTACCCAACCGAGGTTCTTGCCTGAGAAGTCTAATTCCCTTTTGCTCATAACCTTTTACAATGGCATCTGTTCGGTCATATGAACTGTCAGAAACTACTATAATTTCTAACTTTTCTCTTGGATAGTTGAGAGATAATTTATTTTTTAATGTTTCCTCAATGCTCTTCTCTTCATTGTAAGCAGCTATTATAATTGTCACCTCGGGAAGATAATCCCCCTTTTCTATCTTCTGATTCCTTATCGCTCCAATTAACCAAACCAGAGCTGGATAACCGAGATAGATATATAGAAGCATGAATAGAGACCCATAAAATAGATCCTTCATCCAAAACATCCCTCTTTAGCTTTTCTCTCTAGATAACTCATCCATATTTCTCATTCTCTTAACAACATTTTCAAGGCACCTTTATTCCCGCATAATACCTGAAAACAGTGTGAAAATCGTATCTTCTTTACCGCCAGAGAAGCGGATTTGCCTTTAAATCGTTATGAGGACACTATATAAACGAGGAGGCCTTTCTTTTGTAATAATAAGTGTGAAGTATCTTTCATTTCAGCTATTTTGTAGAATTAGTTAAATGACGCCATTTGGTCTTGAGTTAATGTTCTATTATTTCTCTAACGGTTGAAAATCTAAAATCTTTAAGGAGCTTCTTAAATCTCCCTTCTGTTTTGTTGAGATTTACGTAATGGCGAAATTTTGACAATCTTGAGCCATTATTGAACCGAGGCTGATCGACATCGAATTCCCATGGATGGATATAAAATATAAATGGTTCTTTTTCTTGATTGTTAATTCTTCTGAGGCCCCTTTCGACAATGGGATATGGAAAAAGCCTAAAATAGCCCCCTCCGGAAATCGGCACATTTTGGCCAAGTAATCGCACGGTGGATATTGGAAATTCCAAAATTGAGTGCGGAGTGATAAGTTCAGATTGTGGATTGGCCTTTGGAGAGTGCGGCATAAGGTGCATGGCGTTAGGGATGAAGTTCATGGTTCGGAGTTCGGAGTTCAGAGTAACACTTTGATCAAGTGCTGCAGTGGTGCCGTGCCCTCTTAAGTTTTGAGTCATGGGTGCTGAGTGTTGGGTTTTATCTAAATCAAAGCTCAACGTTGAAAACTCGACATTAGAATTACCGTTCACGGAGATGAGGAACGGAAATCTTGGGGCATTTGGCATGCCATAGAAATCATGTTTAATTGGAAAAATGCTTGAATCGTACTTAAATCCCTCTTCAACCAAAATCTCAAAAGCCCATTGGGACCTATTTGTTATGGAATAACTCGGAGCACGATATCCGGATATCTCAATTCCTGAAATATCTTCGAGAATAGCTTTCGCTCTTTTGATGTCTTTTCTGAATTCTTCCTTTGACTGATGATAAATAAGTCTATGGGCGTAACCGTGGCAGGCTATCTCGTGACCCTGAGCGTGTATTTTTCGAATAAGATTCGGATAACGTTCAGCAATCCAACCTAATACGAAAAAAGTCGCCTTCACCGATGCATAAGGGGCTCGGGGTGAGGGATGAGGCGAAGGACCCGAGAACTGTTGAGTGTTGAGTGCTGAGTCATGAGTCGAATCATTTAATATTTCAAGGATACGATTGACATTCCGTTCGACGCGGCACTTATAGTTTTCCCAATTTTCATATTGGATGATATCTGAGAAAGCATGAACCTGAAAATAATCTTCCACATCAATGGTCAGAGCGTTGATCATAAGTTATAGCGTTATTGGATTATTTGGGTTCATTGAGTTCATTGGGTTAATTGAGTTCACTGCGTTTGTTCGGTTTTTTGAGTTGGTTGGGTTATTCGAGGTTGTTGAGCTTGTTGAGTTGCTGAGTTATTCAGTTAGATTCTACCGTAAGCATCGTCGAAGCGCTCGATATCATCTTCTTCGAGATATTCTCCGTTCTGAACTTCAATGATTTGAAGAAGTGTTTCCCCAGGATTTTCTAAACGGTGTTTAGTGTTTACAGGAACGTAAGTGCTTTCATTGATATGAACCAGGTATGTCTCATTTTCTTTCGTCACTCTGGCTGTTCCCGTTACTACGACCCAATGTTCACTTCTTTTCCTGTGAAGTTGCAGGCTTAATTTGGCGCCGGGTTTAAGAACAACCCTCTTTATTTTGTATCCCTCCCCCTTTTCCAAGACTGTATAACTTCCCCAAGGTCTTTCAACGGTCTTGTGAAGGAGATGTTCTTCCCGACCATTCCGTTTTAATACCTCAACAATTTTTCTAACCTCCTGAACCCTCTCTTTTGGAGTTACCAGGGTGGCATCGGGCGTATCTACTACTACCATATCCTTAAGCCCAATAGTAGCAACGAGTCTTTCGCCCCCGTAGATTGTTGAGTTCTGGCTTCCAATATCAATTGTATTCCCCTTGAGGATATTCCCGTCTTTATCTTTTTCAATGATTTCATCCAGGGCGCCCCAACTCCCTAAATCAGACCATCGGAAGGTTGCGGGAACCATTAGTACGTCCTGACTTCGTTCCATTATCCCATAATCGATGGAAATGGATTCTAAACTTGAATAGAGTTCATTGAGTTTGTTGGGTTTATTGGGTTGATCGGGTCCAAATAGAAGGGGTTCGATTTCTTTTAGACCCTTGTAAAGGACGGGAAGATATTTTTCGATTTCGGAAAGGATTTTAAAGGATTTCCAGATGAAGATCCCTGAGTTCCAGTAATAACTTCCATTAGAAAGGTACTTCCTCGCGGTTTCGAGGTCAGGTTTTTCAGCAAAGCATTCAACCTTGTGAAGACCTTTTCTTCCGATATTTGAACCGTTCACAACTTTGATATATCCGTAACCCGTTTCAGGCCGGCTGGGTTTGATTCCAAATGTCACAAGATGATCTTCCCTCGCCCCTTGGATTGCGATTCTTAGGTCACTTAAGAACTTTTCTTTATCAGGAATCGTATGATCAGAAGGCATCACAATCATTATTGATTCAGGGAATAGATGATAAAGATAAATAGCGGCCAAGCCGATTGCTGGAGCAGTGTTTTTCCCTATAGGTTCTTTAATAAACTTGATCTTTTTTGCCAATTCTCCAAATGACTCCAAATGGAAACGAATATCTAAAGCCATGTCTTCGGTTGTTACGATCCAGATATTCTCTGGAGGAACCAAGCCATCAATGCGCCTGATAGTCTGCCGAAGCAGGGTGTCTTCTCCCACAATCTGGAGCATTTGTTTGGGACAAGTTTCCCTGCTTAGGGGCCAGAACCTTGTCCCAGACCCACCCGCGAGGATTAAGGCATAAACGTCATTGAGTAATTGAGGCATTTTATTGGGTAAGTTAATGAGATACTAAGTCATTAAGTGCTGCGGTGTTGCTGCGCTGATGTGCTGTGGTGCTGAAGTCCCGCCTTTTAAGTTTTCCTCTGCTTACACCTAATGCCTTACGACTTACGGCGCTGATCAGTTATTCCAATCGGATGTTGTCGAGATAGATCTCTCTTTTTTCCGCATTATTAGGGACGAAAACCATCATTCGTATTATTTTCTCCAAGTTAAGTGGATAATGGTGAATGTTGGTTTTTATGGAATCTGTTGGAACAGAAATATGATTCATACCTTTCTTCAGTTCACAGTTAATATCAAACCGCTTGGCATATTCCCAACCGCTATTGTTGTCATCGATGCGGACATGAAACTTTAATGTCTCATCTGAAGGATTAAAGATATCCATTTTAAGATAATGGCTGCTCGACCAATTCCTCCTTATATCTTCAAAATTTATTCCTGGATATTGACCTGGTGGTAGGATAACCTTAAGGCTATGTTTACCGGAGGTTGCATGTTCTTCGGAAAGCTCGAACCATTTATGGCACTGCCAGTCCAGCCGCTTTAAATCAGATTCGGATTCGAAGTCGAATAAAATATTCGAATCTTGCGAATGATTCGATACAAATGATTTGCGAATGGTACTCAAAAGATTGAAAGTCTCCAATATAGAAGAAATGCTGATGCCTAAAAAGATACTATTGGAAGGATGGTTGGAAATTAGAAGGGAGTTTATTCGGTTCGTTGAGTTTATTGAGTTTGTTAGGTTCGCTGAGTTACTTGGGTTGTTTGAGTCCAAGTTAAATAGGCTTTGTGTCTCACGGGATGAATTCGACTGGTTTACTTTGTCCATTTGGGCCATTCGAATCTTTTCGTTATTCGTATTGTTCGCAAAAGTGAAGAAGACGATTTCAGGTTTTACACCGAGACGGAAAGGAAGGTAACTCGTTCCAACGCCCCGGCTTACATACATCAGCAGCTTTCCCTTCTGGAAGAATCCATCCATGAATTCGAGAGACGCTTCAAGAGGAAATATCTTTCTGAGATACTTAGTGAGAAAGATTTGGCCTCCGTGTGTATGGCCGCTGAGAAGAAGATCAAATCCAAATTCAGATGCCTCGTCAAAAATCTCGGGGGAATGGGCCAACAAAATTGATGGATGATCAGGGTTCGTCCCCTTCAGTGCAATTTTCAAATCACTCTTTTTGAAAACAGGGTCATCCACTCCAATAATGTTAATCATCTTTCCATTGACTTTTAAAGGGGCAAAGGAATTCCTCAAAAAGACTACACCGGGATTCTCTTTCAAGTTTCCTGACTTTTCTTTATGGCAAAGGGTACATGAACCATTTTCATTAGAATATTCTGTGTTGCCTAAAACAGCATAAACAGCAAGAGAAGGTTTCAATTGATGAAAGAATGACATTACTGGCTCGTAAGGCCCTCGAAAACTGATTACGTCTCCTGTAATGAAAATGAGATCTGGTTTTTCTTCTTTTAGAATTTCCAGTAACTTGCTTTCCCTTGGACCTGTGTTTCTAATATGCAGGTCTGAGAGATGGGCCACTTTAAAACCATTTAAGACTTCTCCCAATAATGAATTATCGATCCTGTAATGTTTGATCTCAATAGAGTTGGTGTCGTAATAGGCCTTTGCGGCGAACAACAAGAGTGCGATCAGTATGATAATCCCCAGTCGTTTAGGCTTAGATAATTTCATTAGTTAATAAGTGAATGAGTTATTGGGTTACTAAATGCTATAGCGCTGAAGCTCAGACCCTCGCGCAGCGCGTTAATAAATAAGCAAAACGAACGACTGTTCATCTTTGAATCATGGAATCTGAATTTGACCACTTTTTACGGAACCAGTTTTCAGTTATATCCTGTATGGTAGCACATCAAAACTGCTATGCGCTATCCGCTATGGGCTGGTTGCAGTTGCTCGTAAAGGTCACGGCAGGAATTGCGGTCGATCTTGCCACTAGTTTTCTTTGGTAGTGCACGCGTAAATTTCAAATCAGAAGGGATTTTATGTTTGGGTAATTTATTCGCACAGTAAACGAGCACTTTGTTCTTGCTACACTCACCATTTGTTGGAACTGCCAGGATGACCAGCTTGTTGCCAAGGAGTTCGTCGGGAACACCCACAACCACAGCTTCTATAAACATTCCTGATTCCATAAGTGTATCTTCAACCTCCCGCGGATTGATTCGGTGGCCCCCTACCTTGAGCAGATCGTCCTTTCTCCCCATGAGATAGAAAAATCCTTCTTCATCCTGATAAGCCTGATCACCAGTATGATACCATCCATCAACCAAAACCTTGGCCGTAGCCTTTGGATTCTTCCAGTAGCCCTTCATAATATTGGTTCCCGCTGCGACCAGCTCACCAACCTGGCCTATGCGAACTTCTTTTCCCTCTTCATTCAGAACTCGCAAAGCTACACCAGGTATACCTTTTCCAATTGAGTCCATCTTGTCCTCAAACCGTAAAGGTTCAAGGTAGGAAAGTCTGGCGGCAGCTTCAGTCGCTCCGTACATAATGTAAATCTCTGTATGAGTCGGCAAAACACGCCTCAACTCCTCTTTGATCACCCTCGACATATGCCCACCTGCCTGGCTGCAATATCGGAGTGAACTGAGTTTGTCGCGGCTATTAGCCAGAGGAGAGCGATGCAGAAGGTAGGCAAACGTCGATGGTACTCCTGAAAATCCCGTTACCTTCTCCGAGATCATCTCGTTGAGGACCGTGGCTGGAAAGGCAAACTTGTTATTGATCACAATAGATCCGCCCACTGCAAAATGGGTATTTAGAAGCGATTTCCCCATCACGTAAAAAAAAGGTAAAACAACCATCTGTATGTCATTGTGGGTAAGATGAAGATATTGGCAAATCGAAAAAGTATTATGAACAAGGTTCTGATGAGATAGCATCACACCTTTTGAACGGCCAGTAGATCCAGATGTATAAATGATGCTTGCGAGATCGCTTTCCTGAATTAGGATATCCGGATTTCGTGTTTGCCGATTTTCGGACAGGCTGTCCAAGTCGGTCACCACGTATGGTGCTGATGACCATTTCAGCTTAGGCGCTCTCAGGATTAGTTCCTGAATACCACATGCTGACAAGTCCGTTGACTGCAAAAGCTTCTCGAATCTTGACGACGAAATGATGTGCTTAGCTTCAAGTTCAATTAGAATTTCTCTTAAACCTTCCGATTTCAAGTCGCTGTTGAGTGGAGCCACAACTGCCCCTGTTTTCAATATGCCGTAATAGCTGATGATGTATTCGAGGCAGTTCTCCATGAGGAGCGTAACCCTGTCACCCGGAGCAACTCCATTTTCAATCAGGTGAAGAGCAAGGTTATTTGCCTGGTTGTTGATCTGGTTGTACGTAGCCCTTACATTGCCGTGGATAAAAGCGGTCTTGTTGGTGAAAAGGTTAGCACTCCGCTCGACAAAATGATGTATTAAGGTCATCCTTGGATCTACTGGGGTTGGGGGTGTTATTGGGTTTATTGGGTCCGTTAGGTTCGTTGGGTTACTGAATCTACGGAAAACAAGAAACCCAATAACTCTATGAACTCAACAAACCCAATGCAGGCTACCGCCGGTTCGAATTTCGGGTAAATTCTAGGTGCGAGAGTTTCAATATCGAATTTTCGTGCCACACGATAGTGGGAAAAATGTTAAATGTTACAGTTTATTGAGTTACTTGGGTTATTGCATTGCTTGGGTTACAGCCTCGATAAACTCAATAGACTCAAGAAACGCAAAAAACTCAAGCTTGCCTAAGCCACCTTTTCTATCATCGAATAATGAATCTCCACAGCGGGTTGATATCCAATTAGATTTAAAAGAATCCTGGCCCGCTCGCTATCGGAAACCCATCTTTCAAAGATACCTAAAAGATCCTTTAATGGACCTGTTTTGATCCGAATCAAGTCATTAGGTTTAAAATGATACCTGATTCTCACAATACCCTGAGCATCTGTTCTTTCTTTAATTATTTCCACCACTTCTTCAGAAATTGAGGTGGGATATTCCCCGAAACCAAGTATTTTTTTAACTCCCCTCGCCCACCTGACCAAAGGATAATTCTGATCGAGATCAAACTTTCCAAATAAATAACCTGGGAATAGCGGTTTTAACTCTTTGTTCATCCTGCCATTTCTTAATGAAAATGCTTCAATAAGAGGGCTGAAGATCTCCACTCCTTTTGTAGAGAGATAAGATTCCGCCTCTTCTTCTTTTTTCGGTTTTGTTTGAATCACGAACCAATTTTCCATTTACAAAACCTCGCATAGTGCAGAGTGCATAGCGTTATTTACTGTAAAGACCGCCAGTCGTAAGGTGCAAGTCCCAAGAGCGTCAGCCGTTAAAGTTCTTAAGCCTTCCGCCTTGCCGCATTTCAAATGCCAAGTTTTAGCCTAACTTCTTCAACAATTTTCTCATGTGCGGGTTCGTTTAATCTCTTGAGACCTTCTTCTCTCGATAGGACACCCATGCGGACGAGACCCGCCATTTCAAACGCATAGGGATGAAACCCAAATTGGTCTTGATGAATCCGATTGGCAAAGGCATTCATCAAACAATTTGTAGAGTTTGGATCCGTATCCTTAGGTGGCTCCCACCCCAACTCTTTAATTCGTTTGTAAATGGTTTCTTCGTCGTAATCGAGGAAGGCAAGAGGATGAACGTTATACGGAAATTTATCAGAGAGCTTAAAATGCTTCTCTTCCAAAAAATAAGGGTTAATCTTATCGCCAATTGTTCTGTGGAGAGGTTCGTAGATGACCTTCTGCGTTGCCTGCGTAAAAGCAGCGCTGGTCTTCATCACGGATGACTGGACCGGAGCCTGCCCTGGCGACCAGCCATAACCGATGAAAGGTATTTCTTTTTCAAGAGCCATTTTCAGCGAAATGAATTTTACAAAACTCATGCAGGAAGTGCAGATGGTGCTTGCCCTTTCCAGGGTCTTTCTCGAATAGAGATTCCCATTGATCGAAATGTTGAACACCCTGCTCATGATTTCAAAATCAGGTTTGAAAATGAGATGGTCGATCCCCAATCGCTCTACGACTGTTCTCATATTCTTCATCGCATAGGGGGAAACAAAACCATTATCAAAGGTAAGGGCAAGAACACGAAGGCCAAAATGGTTTTTAAAAACGTCTAATGTATACGTACTGTCTTTACCCCCGCTGTAAGCCATCAGAACATCGTAACTACCATTCCCTCTGTGATCCTTCATCAGGGTTAAGAATCGTTCTCTATATTCTTTCTTAAGTTCCCTTTGGTGCTCTTCCCCTTTGAAGGACCTGCAGTAGTTGCAGACGCCTTGGTGATCAAACTCGATCGTTGGAAAGGTTTCAGGCAATACACAAATTGAACATACGCGCATTTTCCGATCACATCCTCACTTGGTCAATCAGATTAGGTGGCATAGTTCGTAAGTGCCAGGACGCTTTGTTCTTACCGTCAAAATCTTTATAGAACCTTAAAATCTTATCGGGGGGGATATTTAAAACACCTGAAACGCCATCCAATGGCACTTGTTCCTCATGGGCATAAAGCAATAAATCCAGGAGATCATATGGGATTCTGAAGTAGAACTCCTCATCACTCACTCCCGCGCTCCAGGTGTCAGGGCTCGGTGTCCGCTTAACAATTTCCTGGGGAACACCAAGAAATTCAGAAAGCTGAAAAACCTGCATCTTATAAAGATGGGCAATGGGTTCCATGTCCACTCCCCCATCGCCATATTTGACGAAGAAACCCTGGAGAAGCTCCGATTTGTTCGTAGTACCAGCAACGATGCAGTTACTTTTTTCTGCATAAAAATAGAGTTGAATCATTCGAGTTCGTTGTTTCATTTCGGTAGCTGCAACCATTTCCAGATAATCGTTCAGAGGAAGACGCTCTTTATGACTTGCTCCATCCCTATCTATGGCAACAAGATGGAAGAAAGTGAGCCCTTCTTTTTCAAGGGTATCTTTCGAAATCGCGAGCTTGTATTTCCATCCCTCTGCAAACTCAGGGAAATATTTTCTTACGATTGCTTCCCTCCTCTGATAAACACCTAAGCTTTGAAGGATTGGAGTAATAGGAACCGTTTCTGTTTTTATTCCGAGCCAATTTGCAAGTTGCCGAGCCAGGATTTCACTCTCTGGACTCGATTCCTTTTCCGGAAGAATCACCCCCAGCACCCTCTCCTTTCCAAACGCCTTCACAGACAGGGCCGCGGTAAGAGCAGAATCAATCCCTCCGCTTAATCCCACTACCACACCCTTTTTCCGGAAATCCTTCAAAACTGTCCTCTTCATGAATTCACAGATTTTTTTTGATTCGGTATCACAATCGATTTCTAATATTTTTTGGTTAAAAGCTCTCATTTTCTCTCTACTCCTTAAGACTGTAAAGCGGAAGGAGTCAGGAACAAGGTGTTATAAGCTGCTTAATTCACTGTTGCAGTACTACAATGCTGGGGTTCTGCAGTTAAATCTCTAATCTTCCCTTTGACAAAATTAGAGATATTTTTAATTGAATCTAAATTCTCGGGGACCAGTTCCTCGTCCTTAATTTTGAAGCGATAGCTCTCTTCGAGAAAGGCCACCAGTTCAAGAACTCCCGTTGAGTCAATAATTCCATTTTCCAACAAAGAGTCTTCATGTCCGAGGTGATCGTTCCCCTCCAATATGAAATTTTCCTCGATAAACTTCCTAATCTCATTTTCGATTGACACTTGGAAAACCTCCGATCTTATCCAACCCAGCGCATAGCGCAAAGCGCATAGAGCATAGGGTTTTTCCGAAAGGCAAGGAAGAATTTAAAAAGCTCACAACGGATTTCTACCAATACTAATAATATTATTGATATATCATTCACAATTTTGTCTCCTGACGCTATGCGCTATGCGGGTTTTATTATCTTGCTCCCTTCCCCAACAGAACAATTTTGACCGTCTCAAAAATGATGTTCAAATCAAAAAACATGGACATATGCTTAATATAAAAGAGATCGTATTTCAGTTTCTCTAAGGCATCCTCTCTTGATGCTCCATAGGGGTAACAGATTTGGGCCCAACCCGTGACCCCCGGTTTAATCACAAGTCTCTGAGAATAATAAGGAATTTCTCTTTCTAACTGTCCCACGAAGAAAGGCCTCTCAGGTCTTGGACCTACAAAACTCATATCCCCTTCGAAAACGTTGATCATTTGGGGAATTTCGTCGAACCTCAACTTTCTGATCACCCTACCCACCCGTGTAATTCGCTGGTCATCAACCTTTGTCCACACCGGCCCGTTTTCTTCTGCATCAACACGCATCGAACGAAATTTAACAAGACGGAATATCTTTCCATCCTCCCCCACCCTCTCCTGCCGGTAAAGAATTGGGCCCTTTGAATCCAGCTTGATGGCTAAGGCGATCATCAGGATGGCAGGGGAAAATAAGGCAAGAATCACTGCTGATGCCAAGATATCGATACCTCTTTTCATCTGTTTAAAAATCGCTGATCTCTTAAACCCGTCTGAAAAAATGAGAGAACTAGGATGGAGATTCTCGACGGAGAGCTTCCCGGCGAATTGTTCAGTGAAAGCCACCCCATCTTCCACCCGAATGCCTTTCAACCGGCAAAAGAGCAACTGTTCCAGGGGAAATTGTCCCCGCCTTTCGTCCAGTGCCACAATGATCCTATCCACACTTCCTGCTTCCACAATGGAAGAGATCTGCGTGTAGTCACCAATAATCACCGGCCTAAACTCTATTTCCGATCTTATCTCTGTTCTCATCTATAAACCCCACAATTTCAAAACCCTCGTATCCATTGTCGAGGATTTCACTTTTGACCTTTTTTGCCAACTCACCTGTTCCAATGATTAAAATTTTTTCTTTCGAGACCCACGCTTTTAAGGCATACGAATAAATAACACGCCACGAGAAAGTAAAAATCAAAATAAAAAATAGGCTGATTGCAAATATTCCCCTGCCAAGCGTAAGAAAAGGAATTAAGTAATAAATAACAGCTAAAAAGATGGAAGACGCCCCGAGGGATCCTAAGAGAAGGATTGCCATCTTTTTTCTCTCCCTAAAAGTTTTGGAATCATAAAGGTCGAAATAGTAAAAAACCACCTGGTTGACCACAACGATAAGCATAATTTTAAGTACAAAATGATTCACACGAAAAATAAAATCACTATGTCCCAAGAATCTCAGATAAAACCCCGCGACTACCCCTATCAGAATAAGGAGACCATCAATCAATCCAAATAAGAAACCTGGTGAGGAGCGATACCCGTTAATGCTAATCATAATTTATGCCTAACTGCAAAGTGCATAGAGAATAGCAATATCAACAACGTAAAAAGTAAGGCACAAGGCGTAAGGGGCAACACCTTTATTTGCTCTTGGGCTTCCGATTTATGCCTTCCGTGAGAAAGTGGAGCAGCCGTGGGGTTAGTTTCTAAATTAAACGTTCTGCTAATTTTAAATTCGCAAGAATTCATCGTGCAAATCACTTCCCGTAATATTGGTGATAATATTTTGAATAGTAACTCCGTGCCTTCAAATCGATTTGGTTAAAAACAATCCCAATGATCTTCTGGCGGTCAACGGACTTGATTGCTCTTTGAATTAACTCCCTCGGTGTTCGATCTGCCATCACCACCAGAATAATCCCATCTACCATTTTCGAGAGCAAAGTGGGCTCCGTGGTAGAAATAATGGGTGGGGAATCGATCAGGATATAAGTATTGTCCCCGGACTCACTGAGGGACTTCAGAAGTTCTTCCATTCTTTTCGATCCGATCAGCTCTGAAGATTTATTGGTAGAAGGCCCTGCCATAATGATCCGGAGGTTCTCCATTTGAGAATTCATCAGGATTTCTGTTAACGGAGTCCTGTTTGACAGATAATCGGACAGACCCTTTCCGTTTTGACTTTGTTCAAGACGGATACCCGGTTTCCGGAGGTCTCCGTCGATGAGTATGGCCTTTCTATGAATTTCTTTTGAAATAGCCATCGCTAAATTGACAGCCACGGTTGTCTTTCCTTCCTCAGGTGCCGTACTGGCAATAAGAATTGAATGAGGAGGGTTAGGCAAACGAAGAAAAAGTTGAGTCTTCAGTTTCCGAAATTCTTCTTCAGCAAAAGAATTGGGTGGAACAATCAAAACAGGAACTTCCTCTTTTGAAGGAAGCCCCAGTCCTTCTGTTTTCTCAATTTTTGCTATCTTTTCCTCAGGAAATTTCAAAGTAGAGGCTTCTTTCTTTAAAACAACCTTCTCTTCAAATACTTTAAGAGAGGGTTCTTTTTTTACCTCCTGCCTTTTTTCTTCTTCCGCCTTTTCAAGGGCGCGATAAATTCGACTCATGTTTTGCTCCTATAGTAAAGCTAGTAAAGCGTAAATCGTAAGGGGTGAGGCGCAAGTGGTTAAATCTTTTGCCAACTTACGCGCTCACGCTTTATACCTCACGTAAAAAGTGTAGCCTTGCTCTGAGATATTATGCATAGCGCCTGCCCGCACCTGCCTGCGGAAGGCAGGGTAGGCAGGCAAAGAGCATAGCGCATAGCGTTTTTGTTTACGAAATTGGAAACATATTGAAACTCGTTCATTAGTGACTCTTTAATCTATTGGTAGCCTCAGGGAATTTTTCTCAAAAAGAGCAACAGATAACCATTTTTTTGTAAGTAGACGAATAGTAGAATGCAGACAGCAATCGAAAGGCTGAGAACAAACCAGAGCCAAATTCTCCGGGGCCTTTTCTTTAGATTCAGATCCTTAGCAACCTCTCTTACAGACTTCTCATCAACTATCCTTTGGTCCAAGGCGTATCCATCTAACAATGCATTGTCACATAAGATGTTGATTAATCGGGGTATCCCTCCGGATTTCAAATAAATCTCCTTAATTGCCTTCTCCGTAAAAATGGGCTCCCTTGCGCCTGCAATTCTCAATCTCTTCCCGATATACTCTTTTGTCTCTTGTTCGGAAAGAGGTGCCAGATGGTATCGTAAATTGATCCGCTGCCTTAGCTGACGAAATTCGGGTTGGGAAAGGGTTTTATCTAATTCCGGCTGCCCGAGCAAAACGATTTGGAGCAACTTCGACCTTGATGTCTCGAGGTTTGAAAGGAGCCTGATCTCTTCAAGCAGCTCCGGTTTCAACCCCTGGGCTTCGTCTACGATTAAAATCACTTTCTCATCCTTCTGATAAGCGTTGAGTAAGTATCGATGCAGGTTATGAAGGTACTCACCCTTCGTTTGTCCCTGAACCCTTACCCCCAGATCTTTCAATATGTATTGAATGAAATCGTTTACAGCCAATTTTGGGTTAAATAGGAAGGCTGTCTTTGTGTGACCATTACCATCCAATTTATCAAGAAGATAGCGGACCAGGGTCGTTTTCCCAGTGCCCACCTCGCCAGTGATAACAATGAATCCCTTCTTCTCCCTCACCCCGTAAAGTAATTGAGCCAGGGCTTCTCGATGGTGCTTCCCCAAAAAGATATACTCGGGGTTTGGTGTCACATTAAAAGGATTTTCTCTTAAACCGTAAAATTGTTCATACATAACAAAGACCGTTAGTCGTTAGTCGCAAGTCGCGAGAGCCTCATTTAAACATTTCGAAAAAAAACCGTAAAGCGTAAGGCGCAAGGTGTTAAACCAGGTACCAAGACCCTGCATAGCGCCCGGTCGCAAGGCGTTAGGCGCGAGAGCGTTTCTCCTTGTTGTTCATAGTCCTGTTTGTAAGACTACGAATTAACCCTGAAAGCATTTTGTCAATCCTTAATAATTGATCTCCTATTTCTCGGAGATCTCCAGTGCTTATATACCCGAGCAGGATAGCGAGTTCTAATTGAGTATCTAATTCGCTTAAAGACCCCTGAGCCATACTGAGAAAGTTTTTGAACTCCCTTTTCCCCTGTATCGCAGCGCCTTCAGCGATATTACACGGGATACTTATCGATGCACGTCTCATTTGGGAGACGAGTCCGAACTTTTCCTCTTCTGGAAATCTATCCGTTAATTTATGGATCATCGTTGTTGACTTCATCGCTGCTTGCCAAACGTCTAACTTTTTATGAGGTTTTTCCATTTCTCTCACCCCTCCCACCTTACGCGTCCGGCTTAGGCTGCTTTCTTTTCTTCTCTTAGATTCGGGATGGTGGCTATAACGGGTATTCCCAAATAGTCTTCCAGGTCCGAGACGGCATGGAAAGATTGATCCATTGATTCTCGAAACCAAGCCAACCCCAATCCTGCCACAAGTCCGATGATACCTCCCATCAGTAAAATTTTGTTGCGGTCGGGCTTGACCGGTTTTTCAGGAACGCGGGCCGGGTCTAAAATCTTAAACTGCTCACCTTGCTGTTTCCGTTCGAGATTCTCTGCCATCTGAGCTTGAATTTTCTTATCTAGAAGAGATTGATAACTTGTTTTCATGAGGTCGTAATCTCTTGTCAAAAGCGTCAACTCTTGTTCCTTTCTGGGAGTATCTTCAATCCTCCTCTCATAGAGTGCGATCTGTTCTTTCAGGTTTCTTATCTCTTCCCTTGCTCGTTTTGCCTCAAGCAGAGCACTGTTATATTGTTCTCTATATTGGGTAAGTAGTCGTTGCGTACTTGGGTCTGAAGTGGGTATAGGTAAATTCGATTCAGTAGCTCCTTCTTGATCAGCACTTAGCCCGGCCACTTTCTCAGCTTTCTGTTTCTCTAATGATTCCTTCACCTTCGATTCAAGATTCGTAATCTTTTTCTTCAAATCAATTACATCAGGATGAGTTTCCTTGTATTTGGACTGCGCGCTTGCCAACTCTTGTCTTAGATTATTTAATTGGGTAATCAATAGATTTTCAGGAACCCGTTCCCTGCCTGGTGAGGTTGAGAACTGTTCTCGTTCCTTTAACTGCTCGATCTGATTTTGAAGAAGAACACTTCTGTCTTCTGCCGCCCGTATGTTTTCACTGGTTGTCTGGAGTTGTTGTTGTAAACGTTCAAGGATTCTCAAATTTGCATCCAGTTGTTGAGGAAGTTGCCCCATAGATCGTTCCTTGAAATTTCGCATATCCCGCTCCTTACGTTTCAAACCTTCCTCCATACTCATAAGTTCCTTGCTCAGGAACTCGGAAGTACCCTCCGCTTGTGATTCGCGCGACCTTAAATTTTCCTCGATAAACAGCGAGGCCAGTTTGTTCGTGACCAACATCACCGTTTTTGGGTCTTTACCCTCAAAAGAGACGGAAAAGGATTTTTGGCTCCGTTCGTCATGTGGGTTGGCTTCAACCTTAACCTCGACCATTCTTCTCATCATTTCAACAATCCCTTCCATAGGAGCTTTGTTGCGCATATCTGAATAGAGGTTGAATTCTTCAATGACCTTCTCCAGCCTCGTACGGCTTAGAATCTCCTGGCTGATTGTATTTAATCGGTTTGCCACAGAATCTGTGATCGTGGGCCGCACATAGCTTTCCGGAACCCTCTGTGGTTGGACCAGAATAAGAGTGGTCGTTTTGTAAACTTTAGGTAGATATTTATAGACGCCAAAGGAGGCCAGAGTACAGAAGATTAATGGACCAATGATGTACCATTTTCGGCGGAGACCAGTTTCCAAGTAATCTTGAATGTTAAAAGGCTTTTCAGTAGTTGCCATTTTTCACTCCCAAATAAGTAAGTATTCGAGTGGCCGAGGATTCAAGGTTTTTTTCTGAGAAGGTTGAATAAAACATCCATTTTCAAAGTCCTCAATTTTTGCGATTCTTAGGCAATTTACTTGACCCCTTGAGTCCCTGCCTGCCGGCAGGCAAGCTTGACCTCTTGACCCTTTAAATTAATGTTGCCGTTATCCGAAATATTCCATGAATTTCGCTGTAATTTGAATTCCTAATATTTGAATGATTTTCACGGTAGCTTACCTCTAAGGAGAGATTTAACCATCTAAGAGGTTGATAAGACGCATTTCCCCCGGCTGCCCAAATACGATCCACCTCTCTATTCTCGATCGCAGCCCTAAAGAATTTTGCCCACTCATAACTACCAAAGAGCCCAACGTTCATCTTTTGTAGGAGTTCATGGCTGATTCTACCCATTGCTCTATGGTATTTGGTGAAGCCAAGATTCTCAGCATCAAAAAGGTCTTCTAAGTATCCACCGTGAAACAAGAGGGTGTAGGTCGTTCTCCTAGCAATCTGTGTAAGCATAATCCTGTAAAAGGGGTTAGTCGTTGTGGGACTTCTAGTAAAATTTGCCCAGTAATAACCCAATTGGACCCTTGCGCTCAGAGTGGGACTAAAGTTGTGTTCGAGGCCAAGGCTAGGTCTTTGGATGCCGTAATCAGTGGAAGGGGATTCGAAATCACGTTTTAAGTAAGTGTATTCGCCAAAAATCGATGTCTGAGGATTAAAGCGGTACGTGTAACGACCCGCGGCTATATGCCCCACTAAATCCGGCATTTCCTGGAAATTCCCAAGAGTGAGACCATATTCAAAAGATACCCCATTTCTGATATCAAACCAATAGATTAGTCTGGGATTGAAAAAGTTTTCTGTGCTATCTTCTAGCATCCGACTCTGGATCCGATAGAGGTTGTTTCGATAGTTGATCGCAATGATATTTTCTCTCCCGAATCGATATTCCGCGGAGGGTTCAAAAACATTTCGGAGATAAGGCGCCCTCCTGGCAGTTCTTGAAAGAAGATATTCGCCTTCTATGGCTGTTTGAGCATATTCCATCTCTCTTATTTCATCAGATTGGATTAAATAATCTCTAACCCGGAAAGTAATGTTTTGAGTCAATGAATATAATGCGTTGAGTGTTCCATAGAGACGGATATAATTATTATCTTCTTCTTTCCCATAAAAGACGAACCCTGGCTGGAAGTCTAGATCAAGGCGAAATCTGTCTTCGGCAGTAGGAGTCTCCCTCAATTGACCTGTTGTAACAGACCTTGGCGCCGTGGAAAATTTTATTCCTGGAGAAACGGTGGTGATAAAATCGGTTGTTTCGTTATTTGGGTCAAGGTTAATATTATTACTGTATACTTCGCTAAAATTGATATAAGGCTGGAATCTTAAGAGTATATCTCCTAAATCCGCATGACCAGTTGAAGGAGTAAGTATGAAAAATAAAACAAGAAACCAACACACCCAGCCAATTTTTTTTATTTCTTTCATATCTTCACCTTTCTTCACCTTGGCAAACCACAAAAAATGATGTTTGCCCCCTCCCCTTTCACTTTGGGGGAAAGAGAAGGTTTTGGACGGATTGATTATGGGACGATGATGGTGTCTCCTGGTTTTAAAACAATGTTTGAACTGGGAGCATCACCATTCACTATTTTCTTATAATTAATTCTGAATCTCTTTTCCTTCCCATTTTCTTTCCGAATGACCAAAATTTTCTTTTGGTTGGCCCATTCTGTAAACCCACCCGCCATGGGGATGATCTGCAGAACAGTCGTCTCACTTCGAAGGCGATAGACTCCCGGAGTCCTGACTTGTCCGGAAACATAGACCTTGAAACTGTTGGCCTCCATCACGGTTACAGAAACATTTGGGCTCTCAATGAATTCTTTTAATCTCGTGGTCAATGCCTCCTTCAATTGAAGAGGCGTTAGCCCAGCCGCCCTAATTTCATTAATGATTGGAAGGGAAATATTTCCATCCACTCTTACCGGAACAGTCCTCGATAGGGCCTCTTCTCTCCAAACATAGATGTAAAGAACATCCTCAGGCCCGATCACATATTGGTCGCTATCGGCAGCTATTTCTGCCTGAATCTGTTTTTTCGAGAGTGTCTCCTTTTCTGCCTGCGGGTAGACGGCTCTTGAAGATATCAAGAAAACCGTTATTCCAATAACTCCTAAATAAACTATTGTTTTCATTTCTTTACTCCTTAATCCCTTTAAGGGTTGGAGGGTTCTGGATTCAAATGTGGAAAGTGGAAGGTGGAATATTGATTTGTCCACTTTCTTCTCCCTACTATCCACTCTCGGCCACTTGACCACCTGAACCCTTAGTCTATGTCTCTGTTCCTAATGCTTTTCTAATGAGATCCATCGTGTCTGTCCCATGGACGGGGAAACAGACTTGATCGATCATGATTTCATAACCTTTGCTTTTAAAGTCATAATATTTCAGAGTATCTTCAAAACGGGATTTGACACACGCTCCCGCTTTCTCATCTGCGTAAGGAAGAAGGACCACCAATTTATTTAATTCAAAAGAACCAACGATATCGCTTTCACGTATCTCTTCCGCTAATAGATTGCTCAATGTCCGGTTGCACGCCTGTAAACCTCCTCCATCACCCTCTTGTGAAAATTGTTTAATTTTTAGGAGCATCAGGCAGAGAAAATTCTGATAACGTCGTGCACGCTTCACCTCGAGGTTTAAAAGAAAAAGGAATAAATCCCGATTCAGAATTCTGCCAAATGTTTCCTCTGATCCACTTGGCAACTTACCCCCCCAATTTTCCATCCCCATCTCTCCCCCATGCTTCTATTTGCAACCTCTCCTCGAACTCATATTATTTGAATTTCTTAACAGGCCTCTTCCTCAATCGGTCGATAACCTCTCAGATCATCTAAATGATATTTCTGAATCTTATACAGCAATGCCTTATAGCTCACACGAAGCAATTTGGCCGCCTTTTTTCGGTTCCAATGCGTCTCTTGTAACGTGCTTTGAATAATCCCTCTTTCCGCAACTTCAGCCGCTTTTTTCCCAACCTCTTTAAGGTTGAAAGATTCATTTTCCCCCGAGGGGTCGGGTGACAAATTTCCATCGGGTTTAAGATGATTTCCGTCATCCAATCTATTACCTGAAAGGCTATGTAGGACCGTATCCTCCTCGCTGAATAGTACAATCCGCTTAATCATATTTTCTAACTCCCGGATGTTTCCGGGCCAGGCGTATTCTTTAAAAGCATTGATCATTTTGGGTGAAAATGGCGGGGCCTCTTTTTCATATTTTTTTTTGTAAAAATTGAAATAATACTGGGAGAGAGGAAGGATTTGCTCTTTACGATCTCGTAAAGGCGGAACCGTGATGTTGATCACATTGATCCTGAAAAATAGGTCTTCACGGAAATGCCCTTCCATCATCGTTTTTTCCAAATGATCTTTGGTAGTAGCGATCACACGGGTATTCACCGTGACATCCCCATCTCCTCCTAAACGAGAAAACATGCCATCTTGGAGGACTTGCAAAAGTTTTGCCTGAATGGAAATGTCTATTTCTCCGATATCGTTCAACAAGATCGTCCCACCATTGGCCAATTCAAACTTCCCTGGTTTTTCTAAATGGGCTCCCGTAAAAGCGCCTTTTTCAAACCCAAAGAGTTCACTTTCAAGAAGTCCTCTTGGAATGGCTGCGCAATTCACCTTAACAAAGGGTTTATCCTTCCGGGGAGAATCTAAGTGGATGGTCTGAGCCAGTAGTTCCTTGCCCGTACCGCTCTCCCCCTTAATCAAAACTGTAATATCGGTCTTAGCGATTTCGTCAATAATCGCCTTGATTTTATTCATCTTGGAACTATTAGAGAAAATGATTTGGTAAATGTCTTTCATAGGAAATTATAAAAACAGCAATCTATATGCCAATCAGAGATAATTTCTTACATACTTACTAATTGCTTGAAAATGAAAGGATTTTTCTTGCCTAAATCAATAAACATCTTTTAAGCCTCTCAAAAGATAAGGTAAAAATGTGGAAAAATAATTGAAAAAAGTGGAAAATCAATTCCACTCTTATTCATTCCCTAAAGAAAGTAGAAATTTACTTCTCTTTTCCTAAATTCATTTCACTTAAGATAAAAACCTTTATCATAATATGATACACTCCGATTTGTTGATCGTTCATCTCCCACAAAGTTTGAAGTATGGGTCAAAATCTATGATACTTGGGGAATAAATCGCTTATCCAGGCCAGTTTCTTTAATCTTATAAAGAAGGGCTTTATAACTAATATTTAATATGTCAGCAGCCTTTTTACGGTTCCAATTTGTCATCTCCAAGGCTTTAAGCATAATTTCAGACTCTGCCTTTTTACTTGCTTCCTGGTGAACTTCCTTCAAAGAAGGCCAAACCTTTTTTTCCGGAACCGTCTTTTTATTGTTTTCAGGGATAGAATCTTCCCGGGGCACGGGAGTCAATTCCTCAATGATTGCTTTTTCATTCCCCAAGACAACAAGCCGCTGGATCACATTCTCCAACTCCCGCACATTTCCTAACCAATAGTGCTGCAAAAAAGCCTTCATCATCTTATCGGATAAGGGGGTTACCTTTTTTTTGTATTTCTTACCAAATTTATCCAAAAAATACTCAACAAAGACTGGGATCTCCTCTCTCCTCTCTCTCAAGGGAGGAATGGTGACATTGACGACATTCAGCCGATAATAGAGATCTTCACGGAATCGACCATTTTTGACGCCCTCTTCCATGTTCCTATTCGTCGCCACTAATACTCGCACATCCACTCGGACGTCCTTCTTCCCCCCTAATCTCGAGAACTCTCCGTCCTGAAGAACCTGGAGAAGTTTCCCCTGGAGAGAAAGGCTCATCTCTGAAATTTCATCCAGTAGAATCGTCCCATCATTGGCCAACTCAAATTTCCCTGGTTTCTGACGATAGGCCCCTGTAAACGCGCCTTTTTCATAGCCGAAAAGCTCACTCTCCAAAAGCTCTTGAGGAAGAGCAGCGCAATTCACCTTTACAAATGGTCTCTCTCTGCGAAGCGAATTGAGATGAATAGAACGTGCCACCACCTCCTTGCCCACCCCGCTTTCCCCTTGGATCAGCACTGTGACATCCGTATTGGCTATCTGGTCAATGATTTCTTTAATTCGATGCATCTTGTCACTGGTGTAAATAAATATCCCTTCCTCTCGAGTGACCTCACCCACCTCAACAAAAGTGGAAGAGGAAGGGGGGAAGATTGGAACAACCTTTTCCTTAGAAATAACTTCCCTGGACTCCTTCATCAACCGGTTTACTTCCTTGATTTCCAAAAAGAAACGGGCAGAGGTCAGAGCCGCCCCAACCTGGTTGGAGATATAGGATAGAGCCAATTTATCCCCTTCATTAAAAGCTCCTTTTTTAGAATGACTGAGGTTGAAGACTCCAACAACCTGATCCTTCTCTCGTATTGGAAAACAGATGAGAGAATTAACCTTATTGTTACTACGACCGTTATTTAATCCTGCCACACTTACAAAACGAGGTTCTTGACGGACATCGTTCAGCATTACCGCTTGCCCCTCTTTTAGGACCCACCCTGCAATCCCTTCTCCCGATTTGAATCTTTTCCCATTGCCCAATCGGTCTGGGTAATAAACACTTTTCCCTTCATTCCTCCCCCGGGCTGCACAGATAGCCAAATCGCCGGAGATCGGATCTTTCAACATCAGAGAACAATTCTCAGCATCCATTTCATCGATCACTGCATCCAAAATGGCTCTGCAGGTTTCGCCAAAATTAGGGACATTATGCATCGCTCCTTGAACCTTCTGAAACAGTGTATACGCCCTACTCTTCTTATCAAGCGGATAGAGAACGTTCATGGATATCTCAGATCTCTTTGGTTGGATTCCTGCTTCCATTTTGTTACCCCCCAGCAACTGATTTTCTATCTTACAGTGAATGATTTATTGTGGGACAAACCATCTTTACTTAAAGCGACCTCTCCGCCACTTCCATTCTCTTTTATTTCATTCAATCTTTGTTCTAAGTGCTTTTTTTGAAGAAGCAATTTGCGCTGCCTCAGTCCTTTCCTGAGGTGGATTAGAATTTTCTCGCTCGAGATTGGCTTTAGAAAAAAATCATCAATACCAGAGCTCATGATTTCCCCATATTCCTTCTCTTCTAAATTTTCATGTGTGAGCATCATGACATAGAGCTCTGGAAAACTCTTCTTTATTTCTCGAATGATTTCAGGAGCATGGGCGTGGTCGATTCGATACTCGGTAATCAATCCAGACACTTCAAACTCTTGAAAATTTTGTAAGGCCCTTTCAATGGTATCCACAGGGAGGACAATATATTCTTCGCTTTCTAATATTGTTTTTAACGTCCATTGGGTATGAAATTCTTTATCCAATATGAGAATCGTTTCTTTCGACATAAGGGCATTCGTTAGAAATCAGAATTTCTATCCGTAACGCAATTACTATACCAACTGATGATATTCTTTCGTATTTTTGTAACTATTTAATTTTAATAGATTATTTTAAAGGAAAGACTATGAAGAATTATCAAATTCCACTCAGAATTGACCCTTTGGCACAACGATTGAGCCAAATGGTTCGGAGTGCTTAAATTACCTTAATAATTTCTAGGGGTTCTATTGCTGAACCAAAAAAGGATGAATCAGAGGATGGGTTAATGATGGAGAAATTCTTTATCTACCTCTTCCAAAACAGTCTTTAGAGGATCAGGGATCGAAAACTGATTTGGATATGTAAAAGATTGAAAAGACAAGCTTTTAACAAAGGGGCTTAATACATGGTCGGATTTGAATTGAGGGTAAGCTTGAATTAAGTCCAGAAGGCGTTGCATTAAAGCCTTGGATCCGATTCGGTCTGTCTCAGGTAGAATGACACCTATTGTACCGTTGTTCTTGCCCACCATATCTTCTTCTCTTGTATGTCTTTTGACAATTTTTACAAGTTCAATGTAAAAACTGTCAAAGCGTTCGCCCATTTTTTCCTTGTTTGGAATTTGCATTATTAATAGAGAAAACGGATGGTGATGACGCTTTGCTTTCTTAATCTCTTGACGAAGACACCTCTTAAAAAAGATTGTATTGAATATAAGCCCTTGAATCTTTTCAGTGATTGGCTCAAGTAGGCTGAGCCTCTCCAATTCTCGCATTTTGATAATCAAATCCCTTTGCTTTAAACCCTTTTCAACATGGACAAGAATCCTCTCTGGAGAATAAGGTTTTAAAATAAAATCATCAACTCCGATAGAAAAAAGTTTTCTGTAAGTCTCTTCGTCGACGATAGCGTTGGTAACAATGATGATATAGGTTCCAGGAGTATTCTTTTTTACCCATTGGATCATATAATCAGTCGTATCAAATGGAGGACAATATTCTGTTATAATTACGGAATATTGCTTCTTCCTAAAAAGTTCATATGCCTCGTTTAGGTTTAGAGCAGTTTCGACCAAATATTCTTCTTCTTCTAAAATAATGCGATAAGCATTTAGAAGGTTCTTAAACGGGTCTATTAATAGAATCCAATTATTAGACATGGGAAATTCTTAATGCAAATTCACTGCCAAATTTTAGGATTGGATAGTCTATTCTTTTGTTGTTTTATATGGTATTTATTGATTCGGTTAGTAAGCATTTTTCTTGTGATTCCGAGAAGTTTAGCTGTTTTTTCCTGGTTCCAATCGGTTTCCTTCAGCTTACTGAAAATCCACTTTTTCTCTATGTCAGAAACCATCTTAATTAATTGGACCTTTTCCCCTTCTTTCTTTTGGATACTTCCCTCTTTTAGAAAGAGATGGGGGGGGAGATCTTCGATTGTAATGGTATTCTTTCTACAGAACACCACCATTTGCTGAATAATATTAGCCAACTCCCTTACGTTTCCAGACCAAGAAAAAGTTTTCAATTGTTCAATGGCTTCCGTTTCGATCCTGATAGGAACTCTCCCCTTCTCCAATTTCTTAATAAAATAGTTGACCAATAAAGGTATATCCGAAGTGCGTGCCCTTAAGGGGGGAAGCGTCATGGGAACGATACTCAGCCTATAATAAAGGTCTTCTCTGAAATTCCCCTTGGCTACCTCTTCCTGAAGATTTCGATTGGTAGTAGAAATGATTCGAATATCAACTTTTGTCGGTTGACTATCTCCGACCCTTTCGAACTCCTTCTCCTCAATCACCCTCAAAAGTGTCTTTTGAAGATTGATGGGAACCTCACCAATCTCATCTAAGACCACTGTTCCCCCATCTGCGGCCTGGAAGCGACCGATGGTATCCCTGACAGCACCCGTAAATGCTCCCTTCCTATGACCAAATAGTTCGCTGGTGAGAAGACTCTCTGTCAATGCTCCACAATTGACTGTGACCAGGGGTTTTTCTTTTCTCAGGCTATTGTAATGGATGGTTTTGGCAATGAGATCTTTTCCAGTCCCACTCTCCCCCTGGATCAGAACCGTCGCATCCGTTTCCGCAACCCTGCTAATAATCTCAAAAACCTCCAGCATCTTGGGATGTTTTCCGATGATGTTGGGAAAAGAATATTTCTCAGTGACTTCCTTTCGAAGAGAGTCGATCTCCCTTTCCATCTCTTGCGTTTTGAGAGCCTGCCGGATGATGATAAAAAATCTCTCCAGCTTATCAAAGATAGGCTTTTCGAAGAAATAAAAGGCACCCTTCTTCAACGCTTCGACAGCCATCAACACTGACCCATAAGCCGTGATCAGAATCAATGGAATTTCTGGATGTGTTCTCTTAACCTCCAAAAGAAGCTCCATTCCACTCAGGTCAGGCATTCTTTCATCTGTGATGATAAGATTGACTGAATCGGTTTTCAGTTTTTCTAACGCTTCTCTCCCATCTTTTGCTGGAATGGTTTGAAATCCTTCGTCGGTTAAAACCTGACAAATCCCAAAAAGGGAATTGGGCTCATCATCGACAACTAAAATGGATGGACGAACTACCATACCCTAATTTCCTAACCGACGGCCTACTGGTAATTCTACTTTAACCGTCGTTCCTTTATTCTCTTCACTCTCTATATAGATTTTCCCATGATGTCGTTCGACGATAATTCTGCGGCAGACGGCTAATCCCAAACCGGTTCCCCTAACTTTGGTGGTAAAAAAGGGGTTAAAGAGCCTGCTTAAGTTTTCCTTCTTGATGCCTATTCCATTATCGATAAAAGCAATTTCTATGTTTTTTTCAGACTCAGATTTAAGGCAAGCCCTTATGGTGAATTGTCCCGCCTCGGGCATGGCCTCAAAGGCATTTTTCACAATATTTAAGAAGACCTGTTTGATCTCCTCATAATCGGTATAAATTTTTGGAAGTCGAGGATCTATATCCTTAATAATCTTTACTTTTTTAGATTCTGACTCAAACATATGTGAGACAATATTCATCACGACAGAGATGATCTCATTGATTTCCACTCCAATAAAGCGAACAATATTGGGGGGCCGAACAAAATTTAAACATTCCTGTACAAACCCGTTTAAATGTTGAACCTCTTCATTTATAATTTTTATGGATTGAGCCAGAATCTCATCATTCAAATCCGATCGTCTTTGAATGATCGCAAGAGCTCCGGAAATGGCGTGGAGCGGATTTCGAATCTCATGTGCCAGAAATGGGAAAAATCTTTCGAGGGAGGGATATCGGTCAAACCGTCTATCTTCAATTTGGGCGTCACGAATTTCTAAGGCATTACTGATAGACGACAGAAAGGCTTCGTGGTCAACTGGCTTTGAGAGGAAATCGATTGCACCTTTTCTCATCATATCGACTGCCACCTGTTCTCCCCCATGGCCAGTAATAACGACAATCGCAATATCTTTGTCAATTTCTTTGATTCTTATTAGTACCTCTTCTCCTGGGATATCAGGCAATTTCAGATCAAGAAGAACAAGTTCTGGAATATCAGAGACGACTTTTTCGATAGCCGTTTTTCCATCCAAGGCAATGGAGACTTGGAAATCTTTTCTTTCCAGAATTTTTCTAATTAACCCAACAAATTCTGCGTTGTCATCAACCACTAATATCTTTCTTCCTGCAGTTTCCATATCTCATGAATATTAGAACAAAATGTTGTTTTGTTCAACTGAAAAAAATGATGCGTGAAAAATTATAGGAGTTTAGACCAAATTACGAGGGTTGCATCTCTGAAATCACTTTAGGTAAAAATCTCATTGCCGCTTTCAAGTCTCACGGTACGATCCGGTAAGGTTGATCCCCTTGTTCAATCTTCTATCTTGTTATATATATGGAATCAAGCGAAAAACCGCCATCGTGCTCAGAAGGAGGCTACCTCATGTCTTTAAGGTTTTTTTCAGAAGAGGATTTACAGGCGATCGCGGCCAAAGGGATTCATTCTGCCGAGATCCTGAGGCAGCTTGAAATATTCCGCAGGGGAGCGGAACCAATCAAATTGATAAGGCCTGCTCGAATCGGGGATGGCATCGTGCAGGTAATGTCGGAGGAGAAGGATACCCTCGTTTCCCTTCACGACCAGGCTGCCGGGAGAGGACGGATGCTTAAGTTTGTGCCGGCTTCAGGTGCTGCCAGCCGTATGTTCAAGGAGTGGCAAAGCTGTAGCCTTCGGGGAAGATTCGATTCGGATGAAAGCTCTGTGAAATTTCTCCAGGATATCGTTAAGTTAGCCTTTTACGATGACTTGAAGCGCATTATGGCCTCGGACGGAAAGAATATTGAAGACTATATTCGTGATAAGCGGTGCCTCGATATCCTGGAGTATATCCTCACCCCGAGGGGCCTTAACTATGCGTGGCTTCCCAAGGCGCTATTAAAATTTCACATCTATCCCGGTCACAATCGGACCGCCATGGAGGAACATCTTGTCGAAGCAGCTTTTTATGTCAGAGATGACAGGAGTATCTGTAAGATCCATTTTACTGTTTCTGAAGAGCACGAATCTCAGTTTAAGGATTTGCTTTACCGGGTGAAGAGTGATTATGAAAATCTCTTCGGGGTAAATTATGAAGTTGATGTTACGATACAGCTTGCTTCTACGGATACAATAGCCACGGATAGGGAAGGTAGGCCTTTCCGAGATAGGAGTGGTGAAATCTTATTCAGGCCAGGAGGCCACGGTGCGCTCCTTCAAAATCTCAACGTTATAGACGGTGATATCATCTTTCTAAAGAACATTGACAATGTCGTCCCTGACCGCCTGAAAGATATCACGGTTCTTTACAAAAAGGCCCTTGGAGGATATCTTGTCGGATTACAGAATGAGATTTTCCGGATTTTAAATCTCCTGGATGGGGGAAGAGTGGATGATGCGCAGCTATCGCAGATCATCCATTTCGGCCAAGAAAGGCTTTTCATGTCTTTTCCTGCAGGATTTAGGAATTCCTCGGCATCCACCAAGAGAGATTATATTTTTCAGAAGTTAAATAGACCACTCCGAGTTTGCGGCATGGTTAAAAACGAGCGGGAACCTGGCGGGGGGCCTTTCTGGATCGAGGAAACGGATGGAACCCAGTCACTCCAGATTGTAGAACAAAACCAAATAGACCCACACTCGGAAGGGCAACAAGATATTTGGAGAGCCTCCACGCATTTCAATCCCGTCGATTTGGTATGTGGGGTCAGGAACTACCGGGGTGAAAAGTTCGACTTGAACCTTTATGCTAACAGGAATGCCGTATCCATCTCCACAAAACCTCATGAAAACGGGGAGATTAAGGCGCTGGAACTGCCCGGTTTGTGGAACGGATCCATGGCCTTCTGGAATACTATCTTTGCAGAAGTTCCTCTTGAGACCTTCAATCCTGTCAAGGCCGTTGATGATTTGCTTCGGAAATCACACCTGCCCTTATAACGACTTGAGAAACGGAATTCCCCTTCAAATATCAAACTCTATTTTATCGATCACCACGTGAAATATGATAGCAAAGAAAGAGACCGATTACACCCCTGCCTCCCTTTTTCTCTTCACCTCTTGGTCAATCATTTTCCCATCCCAGATAACTCTCCTTTGGTCAATACCCCCTTCTCCATAAGCCGCTGGGTGTCGCCTTCCAACTTCAAGTCATTGGGAACGATGAAGATCGTTCTCTCATCTTTCAACATACGGCCAAATGTCAACCTTGCCCATCTCAACCCAGATTCAACCTGGGTCTTTCCCCGCAAGTCTTTCCTCCTCTCTACTAACATCCCCATGAATTCACCCTTCTTAAGCTCATAATTCTTGTAAAAAACTTTATAGGTCAGCATGTCGCCACCCGCTTAAATCTGTTATCTTATTCCCGCTCCGATATAAACTTGCTCATTAGCGATGATTGACCAATAAACAAAAAAGGCAGAGACGTTTCTAACCCCGCCTTCATTGATGACCCTTAGACATCGATTTCCTTCTTAGCCGTCAAAAATCTACCTGAACGAAATAGATATCATTGACACCCGAGCTATCGCCTATAACTTTCCTCCCCCAATTCAGGACAGACTCCTCCGTTATTCTTTCTGGACTTTTCCTTCTCTCGGGGAGTATACCTATAAAATGGGTTTGTTCTGTTTCATCACGCCAGTAGAACTCATAAGCCACCATCCTGTAATCCTCTACTCATTTTTCAACTTATTGCCGACTTCCAGGTCGGGCAGGTCGCCGTTAACGACGAACATGGTGGTTGGTTTGAAGATAAGCATACATGTCCTTTTATTTTAACAAGCAAATTTTATACCAGCAAATCTATCTTTGGAAGAATATTAGAAGTTATTAGACTTATCAATAAATTGCTGGCTTCAAAAAATACGTTTGTAGGAAATTAACACCTTTAAAATGGGAAATAGTTTTCACAAAAGTCCCCAATTGTTTATCAAAAAATGTGAAAAAAGGTTCTATTCCTCCTTGACTTCCAGATAGAGCCCATGGGGAAGTGCTTGCTAACCGCCCCAAGTGCCTGGCCGGAACGTGCCCCGCAGGCCCCGCCATGTGGGCGGGGAGCTTCACTTCGCCGGAACGCCTGCTCTCCGCCAGCTTCCGGAGGCGGTGCTTCACGCAGAAAGGGGTTACATTACACAGGTGTGGTCTCCTGCGTAGATCGATGAAATTCTTGAACTTGATTAAAGATAGCAACAAAGGAAATGAATGTAGCGAAATGTTAAAAAAATGGTCGGGGCGAGAGGATTTGAACCTCCGACACCTGACACCCCATGCCAGTGCGCTACCAGGCTGCGCTACGCCCCGAAAAAGATAACGGAATGATGGAGTAATCGAACACTGGAATAATGAGTGCTACAAAGAAAAACAATTTTGAGCTATATATCTAAACACTTCCTTTCACCATTCCATCACTCCATTATTCCCATTTATGTCTAATATATATATTTAATTTCCTAAGAAAAGTCCAGTCTATCTTGTTTGTTGAACTTCAATTCAGACACTGATCTGACGTCTGAATTTCTATTCCAGCATTTTTCTTATCCCCTTCAGCTCCTCCTGAAGGTCGATCAGAAACTCATGAGCTTTTCCGTTGGACCCTTTATCTACCAGTTTCAATTTCATCTGTTTGTTTTCCAATCTCTCCAGATCCCGGATCTTCTTCTTCGCTCCGGCGATGGTGAACCCTTCCTCGTAAAGGAGTTTCTTGATTTTAAGAATAAGGTCCAGGTCTTTCCTTCGGTAGAGCCGCTGCAAGGATCCTTCTTTGTGAGGTCTGATAACCTTAAATTCCGATTCCCAATAACGAAGCACATGGGCCTTGAGACCTGTAATACGGCTCACCTCTCCAATTCGATAATAGAGCCTTTCATGAGCGATGGAGTTCTCAATCTCACGCCTTTTGAGCAGCCTGGCCATCTTTCCTCTCTACCTCCTCCCTGCCATTGAAAGCGATGGAAGCAGGTGTTCACAAAACCCTCGAAAGAGCTATGACTCCTTGCGATTCAGGGCACCCTTCAATACCTGACTTGGCTTAAAAGTCAAGATCCTCCTTGCCGTTATCTCGATGTCGCTCCCTGTCTGTGGGTTTCGGCCTCGCCTTGACCTCTTTTTTCGAACCACGAAGTTTCCAAATCCGGAGATTTTAATCTTATCTTCCTTGACCAAGGAATCTTTGATGATATCAAAAATATACTCCACAATCTTAGCCACCTCTTTCTTAGAAAACCCCACTTTTTCATAAATGTTTTCAACGATATCTACTTTCGTCATCTCTTACCTCCTCCTTTCTTAGCAATAATCATTGCCTTAAATCGAGTTGAAAGACCTCTTTTAATCTGGAGAGGATCCTTTCATGGTATTGATTCACCTCTTCATCGGTCAACGTCCGGTCATTTGCCTGGTATCGGATCCGATAAGAAATCCCCTTCTTACCTTCCGGGATAGGGAGCCCTTGATAAATATCGAAGAGGGTGACCTCTTCGACAAAGGGGTGATGGAAGGTCCGTATTGTTTCCATCACTCTTTCGCCTTCTAAGGCTCTATCGACCACAATAGAAAGGTCTCTGTAAACCGCCGGGAATTTGGGCAACGGCTGGAACCGTTTCTCCCCCCCTGCCCACTTAACCATTTTACTAAAGTCCAATTCAAACAGATAAACCTTCCCGTGAACTTCATAATGGCCCCCCACCTGTGGATGGACTTCCCCTAAAACCCCCAAAACCTCATTCCCCAGGACGACCTTTGATCCCTTTCCCGGATGAAGATAAGGAATATCATCTACTTTAATAAATTTGGCTTCCTTAATTTGCAAGGTATCTAAAAGATCTTTCACACAACCTTTGATATCATAAAAATCAACGGGCCTCGGAGAAATGGACCAATGAGGGTCTCTATCAAAGCCCATGGCCAACCCCACCAGAAATTTTATTTCTTTTGGAAGCCTTTCCCCTCCCTGTGGGAAAAATACTCTTCTTAATTCAAAAAATTTGAGATTCGTATTTTTTCGAGAGAGATTATAGCGGACAGTCTCCAGCAGGCCCGGAATCAGTGTCGTCCTCATGACAGAAAAACCTTCTGTCAGAGGATTGAGAATCCGGAGGTGCTGTCTCCTTGGATCGTCAGGAACGAGATGGATGAGGTCCGGTGACGTGGCGGAAGTAAAACTGTAAGTGATGACCTCGTGGTAACCGTGGTGGGTCATTACCTCCATAGCCTTCTTTTCTAAAAGAAACTCTTTGTTCGTTCTCTCCTCAGAGGGAGGACTCTTGGGAAGAGTAATCGGAATCCGATCATAGCCGTTCAACCGGGCAATCTCCTCAATGAGATCGATCTCCCGCTCCAAATCCCCCCGAAATGATGGAGGGGTCACCATAAAGACATCCTGATTCTCTCTCTGGACCTTCAACTCTAAACCTTCCAGATAATTCTTCACCTGTTCGGAAGGAATCTCGATGCCTAATACCCGATGAATTTTTTTGCTACCCAAACCGATGGGGCTCGGCTTGATCGGTACGGGGTAGACATCCACCACCCCCTCCACGATCCTTCCTCCTGCTAATTCCTGAATCAACTGCGCAGCCCGGTTCGCTGCAGGAAGGCATCCTTCGTAATCGATCCCTCTTCCAAATCGATAGGCTGCTTCTGTTTCCAGACCAAGCTTCTTTGAAGTTTTTCTGTTCCCGACCGGTTCGAAATAGGCGCTTTCCAGAAGGACTCTTTGGGTATCCTCTTTAATCTCTGAATTAAGGCCGCCCATGACACCTGCAATAGCGACGGGTTTGACACCGTCGCAGATCATAAGCATCTCGCCATCCAGGGTCCTTTTCACTCCATCCAGGGAAACAAATTCCTCGCCCGCCTTTGCTCTCCGAACAACGATCCGGCCCTCTTCCAAAAAATCGAAATCAAAGGCATGGAGGGGCTGTCCGTATTCCATCATGATGTAATTGGTCACATCCACTACGTTGTTGATGGAACGCATTCCCACTTTTTCCAATCGGGTTTTCATCCAATAGGGCGAAGGACCGATCTTCACCTCTTCAACCATCCTTGCTACATAACGGGGACACAGATCGGGATCTAAAATCTTCACAGAAGTTTTTTGGTGGATCTCTTTTCCCTGGTCTGGCAAAGAAGAACGTGGATACCTCATCTTCCGGCGGGTTAAAGCAGCAATCTCGCGTGCTATTCCAATCATACAGAGGCAGTCCGGACGATTGGGAGTGATGCTGATATCGAGAACAGTGTCCTTTACACCCAATGCCTCGCCTAACTCCACGCCCAGCGGAATTTGGGGGGGAAGGATCATGATCCCGGAGGCATCCTGACCGAGACCAAGCTCTATTTCTGAACAGAGCATCCCATCAGAGGTGACTCCCCTGATCTTAGATCGCTTGATTTCAACCCCATTCGGAAGCCGGGCGCCGATCAGGGCTAAGGGAACTCTCTGTCCCTCCCGAATATTGGTCGCCCCGCAGACGACAGAGAAAGTCTCCTGATGGGTTCTGGCTTCCACCAATGTGAGTCGGTCCGCATTGGGGTGGTTTCGAATGGAAAGAATCTCTGCCACAACCACCTTCTCCAACCCTTCTCCCACGGAAGTGGCCCCTTCGACCTCCAGACCAGCCATGGTCAGAAGATGAGTCAGGTCCTTCAAATCCATCTGAATCTCAACATAATCCTTGATCCAATTCAGACTAACCTTCATGGCACTCCAATTGCGGATTTCCCCCCTCCCTCACCCTCCCCCTGAAGGGGGAAGGGTGGGTGGGGGTGCATTCTAAAACTGTTTCAAAAACCTCAAATCATTCGTAAAAAAGAGTCGTATATCATTGATTCCAAACTTGAGCATGGCGATCCGTTCGATGCCCATTCCAAATGCGAAGCCGGTCACTTCTTCAGGATCATAATTCACAAATTTATAAACCGCCGGGTCCACCATTCCGGACCCAAGGATTTCTAACCATCCTGTATTGGAGCAGACTCCGCATCCCTTCCCCCCGCAGATAAAGCATTCGATATCCACCTCTGCACTCGGTTCGGTGAAAGGGAAAAAACTCGGTCGGAATCGGAGTCTTGTTTCTTTGCCGAACATCTGGTGAACAAAGATGGTTAACACGCCTTTCAGATCTGCAAAGGTAATTCCCCTGTCAACCAAAAGCCCTTCGACCTGATGGAACATGGGGGAATGGGTTGGGTCTGAATCAACCCGATAGGCCGCACCTGGACAGATCATGCGGACAGGGGGCCGTTTCTTCTCCATGGTCCTCACCTGCATGGGCGAGGTATGAGTCCTTAAAACCACTTCCTCTGAAATAAAGAAGGTAGCCTGCATCTCTCTGGCAGGATGCCCTTTTGGAATATTAAGGGCTTCAAAATTGTAGTAGTCCAACTCCACTTCCGGACCTTCCACCACTTCAAAACCAAGATGAGAAAAAATATCGACAATTTCCTCGAGAGTTTGAGTGAGAGGATGCTTCTTCCCGAGAGGAATCTGCCGGCCCGGAAGCGTGACATCGATGCTCTCTTTTTCTAAACCCTCTCTTCTCTCTCGCTCTTGAATCTTCAGAAGGGTTTCTTCAATCCTCTTCTCAAGATCTTCCTTAATCTGATTTGCCCTTTTGCCTGTCCCTTTGCGATCTGGTTCAGGAAGGGTTCCCAGCCGTTTGAGAACCTGCGTTAGGCTCCCTTTCTTTCCCAAAACCCTCACACGGATTTCCGAGACCTCGTTTTCGGCCTTGGCATCAGATAGGGAAGCCAATGCCTCCTTTTCAATTTTTTCCAATTCCTCCAACACGAAGGGAACTCCTTCTGGCTTCTGATGTCTGTTTACTGTTCCTTGCCCGAAACAACTTTCGTCTTTGCCATCTCGGCAATTTTGGAAAAGGCGTTAGGATCGTTCACCGCCAAATCGGCTAATATCTTGCGATCCAGCTCGATATGAGCTTTCCTCAGGGCCTCCATTAAGCGGCTATAAGAAAGACCGTGAAGCCTTGCCGCGGCATTGATGCGAGCAATCCAAAGTCTTCTAAAATCTCTCTTCCTGGCCCTTCGGTCCCGATAGGCATATGCCAGGGCCCGATGGACCGCATCAACAGCCGTTCGATAGAGCCGGCTTCGTCCTCCCCTATAACCCTTCGCCAATTTTAGGACCTTCTTTCGTCGTTGCCTTGTTTTCGGTCCTCCTTTTACCCTCGGCATGATTGATCATCCTCCTATTCATTAATCATTACGAATTGTCCCCTCACCGCGCCGTCGCCAAAGCGCTATGGCGCGTCGGCGACCTCCCTCTCCCCCGAGGGGAAAGGGATAGGGAGAGAGAATTAAATGTAAGGGACTAACTTCTTTATCCCTTTGGAGTCCGCTTTCTCGATAAGCTTAGGCCTCCTGAGACCTCGTTTCCGACTGCTCGGTTTCTTCGTCAGAATGTGCCGGGCAAAAGCTCTTTTGGCTTTTATCTTTCCTGTCCCGGTCTTCTTAAACCTTTTTGCCGCTCCTCGATTGGTCTTTATCTTTGGCACGTGTTTTTCTCCTTCTGATATAGGATTATTGGTGAAAGGTGACAGTAAAACGGTTACAAAAACCAATCACCGACACTCATCACTCTCTTCTATTGCGGTTTTTGACTCTGGAGAGGAGCTAAGACCATGACATAATTTCTCCCTTCAAATTTGGGAGCCAGCTCTACTTTTCCCCATTCCTTCGCCTCCTCGGTCACCCTGCTTAACATGTTCCTTCCCAGGTCCGTGTGGGCTAACTCCCTTCCTCTGAAAACAATGGTCACTTTGGTCTTATTTCCCTCCTTTAAAAAACGCTCAATATGACGAAGCTTAAATTGGAAATCATGTTCCTCCGTCTTCGACCTCATCTTCACTTCTTTGAGATGCACAACGGCCTGTTTCTTTTTTGCATCATGCGCCTTCTTGCTCTGCTGGTATTTGAACTTCCCGTAGTCCATGATGCGACAGACAGGCGGTTCCGATTTCGGAGAAACCTCTACCAGGTCTAACTCATAGTTTACAGCCAAACGAAGCGCCTCTGACGCTGGCAAAATTCCCAATTGCTTCCCTTCGGGGTCGATGACCCTCACTTCCTTCGCCCGAATTTCTCGATTAATTCGAACATCTCTTGCGATAGACATCACCTCCTTTTTTAAAATCCCCCCCCACCCCCCTTTATTAAAGGGGGGCAAGTGGGGGATTATTATAACGATGGATATTCTGATTCAATCTGTTTCACAAAATCTTCAACAGACATTGACTTTAGAGTTTCGCCGCTTCGTTTTCGAGGAGAAATAGTCTCCTCTTTCACTTCCCGTTCTCCAATGACCAACATGTAGGGAATCTTCTGAACCTGGGCTTCTCGAATCTTGAAGCCTAATTTCTCATTACGGAAATCCTTCTCGACTCGCACTCCCTTTTGGGCCAATTGCTTATAAACACCCTCTGCATATGGAATCTGCCGATCTGTGACCGTCGTCAGAATGGCCTGGGTAGGCGAAAGCCAAACAGGAAATGCCCCAGCATAGTGTTCAATCAATACCCCGATAAACCTCTCCATGGCTCCCAGGATGACCCGGTGAAGCATGACGGGCCTGTGTCGTTCCCCATCACTCCCCACATAGGTCAGATCAAACCTCTCGGGCATGGCAAAGTCCACCTGAATCGTCGCACACTGCCATCTTCGGTTGAGTGCATCTTTTAGCTTGACATCAATCTTCGGACCATAAAAGGCCCCTTCCCCTTCATTGACATCATAAGGAAGGTTTCTTGTTTTAAGGGCATTCATCAGGGCTTGGGTGGCCCTTTCCCAATCTTCATCTGCGCCAATCGACTTTTCTGGCCGGGTGCTGAGCTCCATTTCATATTCGAAACCAAAAATCCTCATCACATCATCCACAAATTCAATGATCGAGCAAATCTCATCATTCAATTGGTCAGGCCGGCAGAGGATATGGGCATCGTCCTGAGTAAACCCCCTCACCCGGAGAAGACCATGCAGTTCCCCGGATTTCTCATGCCGGTATACCGTTCCCAATTCAAAATATCGGATCGGGAGATCCCGATAACTTCGAATTTGAGATTTATAAATCAGCATATGGGCGAGACAATTCATCGGTTTAATCCCATATTCTGCATCCTCCACCTTTGTGAAGTACATCTTATCTCGATAGTTCTCGAAATGGCCGGACTGTTTCCAAAGATCGAGCCGGAGGAGATGGGGGCCGATGACGATCTGATAACCCCTCTTCAGATGCTCCTTCTTTTCAAAATCTTCTAAGATCGTCCGGAGCATAGCGCCTTTGGGATGGTAGATCACCAAACCTGGGCCGGCTTCTTCGCTGAGGCTAAAGAGATCGAGTTCTCTCCCTAATTTTCGGTGGTCCCGTTTTCGAGCCTCCTCAAGCATATGGAGAAATTCCTCCAATGCCTGTTGGGCTGGAAATGCCGTCCCATAAATTCTTTGGAGGACTCTATTTCGAGCGTCCCCCCTCCAATAAGTTCCCGAAACATTCAAAAGCCGAAAGGCCTTGATTCTCCCAGTCGAAGGAATATGGGGCCCTCCACAAAGGTCTATGAAGCTCCCTTGCCGATAGAGGGATACACGACCCGGAAGTTCTTCTAAGTGCTCCACTTTATAGGTTTCACCCAGCTCTTGAAATGTTTTAATGGCCTCCTCTTTTGAAACCTCCTTCATAATAAAAGGCTCGTCCTTCGTGACGATGTCGGACATCCTTTTTTCAATCATCTCAAGATCTTGAGTTGTAAAAGTTCGATCATAATCGAAATCATAATAAAAACCATTTTCAGTGGAGGGACCAAAGGTGAGTTTAACGGTTGGAAAGAGTTCCTTCACCGCCTGAGCCATGACATGAGAAGCAGAATGGCGTAATATCTCCAACCCTTTTTTCGAACGGACGGAAATGAATGAAATGGCGGCATCTTTCTCCACCGCCCTACTAAGGTCGAGGAGAACTCCATCCACTTGTGCTGCGATGGCTTCCTTATCCCACTGTTCAGCAAAATCCTTAAGTTTCGTGCCCTTTGGAATCGACCTTTTTCCACCATCGGGCATTGTGATGATAACCTGCTCTTCCATTTTCCCGATCGTCCGCCTGAATTGAAAACGGAGAGGCATCACTCAAAATAAATCTGAATGATGCCTCTCCGTTTTGTTCTCATTAAAATGTCTGTTTCTTCGACAACTTATGTTTCACTTGTTAATAAATTGGTTTTAATGGTAGGCACGTGGGGATTTGAACCCCAGACTTCTACCGCGTCAAGGTAGCGCTCTCCCCCTGAGCTACGTGCCTTCAGGCCTCCTTTGCCTGCCAGTGTAAATAGCAGGCAGACTTTTTAAAAACGTTGTATCCATAACAGGTTTTTCGAATATTGTCAAGAAAATTGTTAAGTTACAACTCTATGCCCTGAATACTAATTCCCCTTTCCTGTCGTCCAAATCTGCAGTAATCGTACTGCCTTCCTTAAATTTGCCTTCTAATAGTTTCATTGCCAATTTATCCTGAATCCCTTTTTGAATCACTCGCTTAAGTGGTCGAGCCCCATAAGCAGGATCAAACCCTTCCTTTGCTAACCATTCCTTAGCTTTTTCAGTCATTTTCAGTTGTATTCGCCTCTCCAAAAGACGTTGCTCGAGTTTTTTAACTTGAATCTCAACGATCGCTTTGATCTGCTCCAATGCAAGACTATGGAAGATAATCAACTCATCAATACGATTCAAAAATTCTGGTTTGAAATGGGCTTTGACGGCGTCCATCACCCGAACCCGCATCTCCTCATAGTCTTTCTCACCCAAGTCCGTAATCCACTGGCTTCCGATATTGGAGGTCATGATCACCACAGTATTTTTGAAATCAACGGTTCTGCCGTGACCATCGGTCAGCCTTCCATCGTCTAAGATCTGCAGGAGGATGTTGAATACTTCTGGGTGGGCCTTCTCAATTTCATCCATCAGCACGATGGAATATGGCCTTCTTCGAACCGCCTCAGTGAGAAAACCACCCTCCTCGTATCCAACATACCCTGGCGGCGCACCGATCAATCGGGACACTGAATGTTTTTCCATGTATTCCGACATATCGATTCTGACCATGGCCTGTTCATCATCGAACAAAAACTCAGCCAGGGCTCGAGCCAGTTCTGTCTTTCCAACACCGGTTGGACCCATGAAGATAAAAGAACCGATGGGACGATTGGGGTCCTGCAATCCCGCCCTCGCCCTTCTCACCGCGTTGGAGACGGCAAGGATGGCATCGTCCTGACCCACGACTCTCTGCTTGAGTCTCTCTTCCATATGGATCAGTTTTTCAACCTCTCCTTCCAACATCCTTGAAACAGGGATTCCGGTCCATTTGGAAACCACCTCGGCCACATCTTCTTCATCCACTTCTTCTTTCAACATCTTCTCTTTTTTTTGAAGTTCGGTAAGTTTCTCTTCTTCTTTCTTCAATTCACTCTCGAGTCTTGCCATCTCCCCATATTGCAGCTCTGCCAATCTTGAATAATTCACCTCTCGCTCCGCTTCTTTCATCATCTGCTTCGTCTTTTCGATCTGTTCCTTAATCTCGCGGATCCTCGAAATGGCCTTCTTCTCATTATCCCACTTGATTTTCTTTTCACCCACCTCTTCTTTTAGATCAGCGAGCTCTTTTTCAAGCTTTTTCAACCGCTCGGCAGAAGCCTTGTCCTTCTCTTTTTTCAGAGCCTGACGTTCAATCTCAAGTTGCATGATCTTCCGCTGTACTTCATCGATCTCCATCGGGACGCTATCGATCTCAATTCTCAGTTTTGATGCTGCCTCGTCGATCAGATCCACGGCTTTGTCAGGGAGGAAGCGGTCTGAAATGTATCGATGTGAAAGCATGGCGGCAGCAATGATAGCGGAATCCAATATTTTCACACCATGATGGACCTCATAACGCTCTTTTAATCCTCTTAAAATAGCGATGGTATCTTCGACGGTTGGTTGACTGACATAGATCGGTTGGAATCGACGCTCTAAAGCGGCATCCTTCTCCACATACTTCCGATATTCGTTGAGCGTGGTGGCGCCTACACACCGGAGTTCTCCCCGGGCCAAGGCTGGCTTCAACATATTGGAGGCATCGATGGCGCCTTCTGCCGCGCCCGCTCCCACCAAGGTATGAAGCTCATCAATGAAGAGGATGATATTGCCTGCGGCATTGGAAATCTCTTTCAAAACAGCTTTCAGCCTGTCTTCGAACTCCCCTCTGAATTTGGCCCCTGCAATCAGGGCTCCCAGATCAAGGGCGACCAACTTTTTGTTTTTCAGCGTCTCAGGAATATCTCCTTTGACGATTCTTTGTGCCAACCCTTCCACAATGGCTGTCTTACCGACTCCTGGTTCTCCAATCAATACAGGGTTGTTTTTGGTTCTTCTTGAGAGGACTTGAATCACCCTTCGGATTTCATCATCTCTCCCGATGACTGGATCGAGCTTTCCTTTCCTCGCCTCTTCGGTGAGGTCCCGGCTGTAACGCTTTAAAGCCTGATATTTATCCTCCGGATTCTGATCGGTAACCCGCTGGGTCCCCCGGATCTCCTGCAGCACCCTGAAAATCGCATCCTTGGTCACCCCGTTTCTCTGGAGGATTTGAAAGCCAGCTCCCTGCTTCTCATCAGCCATAGCAATGAGAAGATGCTCCGTGGAGAGGTATTCATCTGCCAATCTTTCGGCTTCTTTCCAGGCCATGTTAAAGATCTCATTGACCCGGCCGGATAGGTAAACCTGCCCTGCCCCCCTTCCTGTCACCTGAGGAATCCGGTTTAATTCATTTTCCAACTGTGAATGAATTAAATCCGGGTTTGCCCCCAATTTTTGTAGGATTGGGATAACAATCCCTTCTTTCTGCCCAAGGAGGCTTAACAAAAGGTGCTCCACATCGATCTGTTGATGGTGCTTTCGTTCTGCAATGGATTTGGCTTCTTGCAATGCCTCTTGAGCTTTCAACGTAAATTTCTCTATATTCATCTAATTAACTCCCTTTCTATTCGTTTTCCCAATAAAAATAATCATCCTTTTGGGGTTTTGCAATCCCCTCACCCCCTCCCTCTCCCCTAAGGGGAGAGGGAGGGGGTGAGGGGGCGCGTATTTCATGATTTTAACGCTTCTGCCAGTTTGGCGAATTCTGGTATCGTCACGGTTTCTGGTCTTCTTCGGGGGTCTATTCCAATTCTCTCCATCCTTGATTCGATGGATTCGGGGAGGGAGAGTTGTGAATGCTTCAGTGCGTTGGGCAATGTTTTTCTGCGATACCCAAAACAGGCTTTCACTACTCTCTTAAACCATTCTTCGCCTTCCTTTTCAATCATCGGTTTCTCTTTCCAGACCATATGAACCACTGCTGATCCAACCTTTGGAGGTGGAAAGAAGGCAGAAGGTTTAATGAGAAAACTGATCGAGAGATCCAAAAACAATTGCACGAAAATTGACAATGGACCATATTCTTTTCCACCTGGAGGAGCTACCAATCTCTCGGCAACCTCTTTCTGAAGCATTAAAGTGAATGTGGAAAAGGCATCTTTTGATTCGATAAAGCGAAAAAGAAGAGGTGTTGAGATTTGGTAGGGCAGATTGGCTACCACTTTGATTGGGTACCCTTCCTTTTTAAAAAAATGCTTGAAGTCTATCCTTAAAATATCGCTTCTCACTACCTCTACATTAGGATAGTCTTTTACTTTTTTATTCAGTATCGCCACCAATTTTGGATCGATCTCAACAGCAATCACATGTTTGGCCAAACGAGCGAGGGCAAGGGTCATCTCCCCAAGACCGGGCCCAACTTCAAGAACCACATCCTCTTTTCCAACCTGGGCCGTCCGGACCACTTTGTTTAAGATATTTGGATCAACAAGAAAGTGTTGACCTAGTCTTTTCTTCGGGAATAAGCCATATTCCGCTAATTCTTTTCGTATGGATGCCATAGGTCCACTCAAAAAACGTGACCGTGACCGTGTCGCGTGTCCGTATTCGTTCAGAGGGTAGAAAGTAGAACGTGAAAAGTTGGAAAAAATAACGACCTTCCACTCTCCACTCTCTACGTTCCGTCCAGAGGTAAATTTGAAAATGCATTCAGAGAGTACGGTGATCGAATCCCTCGCTTCAGATATTCATATCCTACCACTCCAACCATCGCGGCATTGTCTGTGCAAAAAGAAGGGGAAGGAATATAGACTTTCAATTTTTGTTCAAGAGACTCCTCTTTTATCCTCTGCCGAAGGCGTTGATTGGCTGCCACCCCTCCTGAAAGTACGATTCTTTTCAATCCCTGGTGTTGTGCGGCTTGGAGTGTTTTTTTCACCAATACCTCGACGACGGCCTCCTGAAAACTGGACACAATGTCTTTGATGAGATCATTTGGATAACCGTCTGGGGGTTCGGGATGGGCTTTTACATAGTTGACCACAGCCGTCTTGAGTCCACTGAAACTGAAATCGAAAGAATTCTTTGAAAGGACAGGCCTCGGGAATCGAATTGCCTTCTGATTCCCTGTTTTTGAGAGTTCATCAATGATCGGTCCACCCGGATATCCCAGGCCTAAAAGTTTTGCCACCTTGTCAAAGGCCTCCCCTGCTGCATCATCTCGGGTCTGTCCTAATCGCTTATATTTTCCAAATCCATCCATACGAAAAAGAGAGGTATGGCCTCCGGAGACAACCAATCCGATGAAAGGAAATCTTGGAGGTTTCTCCTCGAGAAAAATGGCTGAAAGATGCGCCTCAATGTGATTGACTCCGATGAATGGCAATCCTGTGGCAAAGGCTATGGATTTAGCAAAGGAGAGGCCGACCAAGAGGGAACCCACCAAACCCGGTCCCTGGGTCACGGCAATGCCATCGATTTCTTTTAAAGTCACTTTAGCTTTTTCCAATGCCTCTGTCACAATGGGCACAATGGACTCGATATGTTTTCTCGATGCCAACTCCGGAACAACACCCCCGTATTTTTGATGGATCGAAACTTGAGAAGAAACGATATTAGAAAGAATGTTCCTCCCATCTAAAACAACAGCCGCCCCCGTATCATCACAAGATGTCTCAATCGCCAATACTTTCATTAATCTTACGTGTCCCTTCGAATCATTATCTTCTTTAGCAGAAAAGATACCCCAAAATACCAATGGATGCAAAAAAAAGATAGTGAAGTCCCAGAAGAAGGCCCTCAGGAACAAAATTGTCTTGACGGAAAGGGAGCGAAACCTTAATCTATCTTCATGGAGTTCTTTCTGCTTTAGGCGCCAGGGAACCTCCTTCTGGAGAAAAGTTCTGTGAATTCTATTAAATTTTCAATCATTGTGCCTGTATTCCACGAAGGAGACAGCATCAACGGTCTGATGGAGCACCTGTCTCAATTAGATACGGGAAAAGCCTGTGAGATCATTATTGTGGATGGGGCTCCAGAAAGGGATACCCTAAGGGCTATCCATAATAACCATGTAATCAAGATCTCCACGGAAAAGGGCCGTGCCAAGCAGATGAATGCCGGGGCCTCTATGGCCAATGGAGAGATTCTAATCTTTCTTCATGCTGACACAGAACTGCCTATCCTGGCCCTTAGTAAGATCAGTGCTGTCATGGAACAGGGGGGATACATTGCAGGAGCTTTTGATCTGGGCATCAAGTCAGACAGGTTGATTTTCAAGGTCATTGCATCCTTAGCTTCTTTACGTTCCCGTCTGAATAGAATTCCTTATGGAGATCAGGCCATTTTTATCCGAAGAGAATATTTTAAGAAGATCGGTGGTTACCAAGAGATTCCTTTAATGGAAGATATGGAATTGATGAAACGTATCAAGAAATCAGGACATAAGATTTGGATCTTCTATGATCGAGTGAGGACCTCTCCAAGAAGGTGGGAAGAAGAGGGAGTGATTTACTGTATTCTCAGAAATTGGACCCTGCAAGCTCTCTATGCCCTTGGCACCTCACCTTATAAACTGGCAACCTTTTACAAGAGTAGCTACCGCAGAGGAAGGAGTGAGGCCTAAAAGATGGACCTTCTGACCAACAAGAGCGAATTACTGATAAGACTTGGATTTTTCTTTGGCATTCTCGTCATTATGTTTCTTTGGGAACTCATCGCTCCTCGGCGCCCTTTAACCACATCGAAAATACGACGATGGTTCAGCAATCTTGGGATAGTCCTGATAGACTCCATTGTAGTTCGCTTGGTTTTTCCAACAGCATTGGTTGGCGCCGCTCTCCTGGTTCAGCAACGGGAGTGGGGTTTATTCAATCAATTTGAGCTGTCCACCCTGTTAAGAATCATCTTGGGTGTGTTGATCCTTGACCTCGCCATCTATCTTCAGCACGTCATGTTTCATTCCATCCCCCTGTTCTGGCGGCTCCATATGGTGCACCATTCAGACATGGATATAGATGTCACCACAGGAGTTCGCTTTCATCCGATAGAGATCGCCCTTTCGATGGGTATCAAGATGGTCGTAGTCGTTCTGATCGGTGCTCCTCCGGCGTCTGTTTTGATCTTTGAAATCATACTGAACGGAACCTCCATGTTCAATCATGGGAATGTTCGGTATCCTCAACAAATCGATTCTTTTCTTCGCCTGATCGTGGTGACACCGGAGATGCATCGTGTTCATCATTCAACCATACGGTGGGAAACAAACAGCAACCTCGGTTTTAGCTTTCCGTGGTGGGATCGGCTGTTTGGAACCTACCGCCCTCAGCCTGCTAAAGGACACCTGGAGATGACCATTGGCCTTGACCAATACAAGGAACCCCAAAAATTAACATTACCATGGTTGATCGTTCTGCCCTTCATCGGCAAGCTGGGGAAGTACCCGATGACCAGAAGTCCGGGGACAGAGTGAAGGGTTTGAATATTGAAGCATCTCAATAAGGAGCATTCTATTGGATGATAGGTGTTTGCTCTTCTTTTTAAGAAATCCGGAAAAGGGCAAAGTTAAAACAAGACTGGCCTCTGCGCTCGGTGATGAAATGGCAGTGAGGCTATACAGGCGTTTTCTGCTTGAGACGCTATTCACGTTAAATAGGGGAACTTTTCTTTTCTATCTATGCTTCTACCCGGAGAATTCTCTGAGCGATCTCAAAGGTTGGTTGGAGGACGATTACCTCTATATGCCTCAGAAGGGGGAGGATCTTGGTGAAAGAATGAAGAACGGCTTCATAGATGCTTTTGCCATGAACTTCAAGAGAGTCGTCCTGATTGGAAGTGACATTCCTGATCTGCCGCTGGAGTTCATCGAAGAAGCTTTTACTTCTCTCCAGGAGAAGGATGTAGTCATCGGTCCTTCCCTTGATGGTGGCTATTATCTCATTGGTTTTAAGGATAAAAACTTCTCCCTTAGGGTGTTTGAGGGAATCCCCTGGAGCACGAAGAGGGTTTTTGAAGAGACCATGAAAATTTTAAAACAAGAAGGGCTTACGGTTCACACCCTGCAACCCTGGAGGGACATCGATACCATTGATGATCTGAAAAATCTCCCAAGGAAATGATACCGATCGGAATTATAATAGAAGTTTATTTCAAAAATAGCATTGGATCCATGACTTTGTTATTTCTTCGGATTTCAAAATGGAGATGAGGTCCTGTAGCCCTTCCCGTTTGCCCTACCTTCCCGATGATTTGGCCCTTTTCTACCCACGCCCTCTCCTCTACCAGATTCACCTGATTGTGGGCATAAACCGTGACGTATTCTTCGGAATGGCGAATGATGACCACGTTCCCGTATCCTTTGATGTTATTGGAGTACATAACCATCCCGGCATTTGAAGCTTTAATCGGTGTCCCAAGGGGAGAGGAGATATCAATCCCCTGATGTTTTTTGCTCTCGGCCTCTGTAAAAACATCGGTAATTTTCCCTTCCACAGGCCAGATGAAATCAAGTTTTTTATAAGCAATTTTTGACTTCTCTCCCTGCTCTGCAGCTACATCATCGATATAAATTTCAACTTTTAAAACTTTCTTCGCCCCAGGTATAAAAATCCGTTGACCGGTCTCAATCTTACTCGGATCTGGTATGCCATTGAGAGCGGCCACCCCTTTCAGATCGACCCCGTAAGTTTTACAAATGCGGTAAAAGGTTTGGTGCCTCTCCACGACATGATAAACCCCTTTCATCTTGTGAGGTGGAGAGGGCTTTTCGAGAGAAACTCTATCCCTTGTACAGCCACCCATGAGGAGAATTAGAGAAAGAAATGAAAGCCATAGGATATTTTTTAACATCCGATTCAATAAATTTGACCCTCTTGTTCGCCCCCCACCCTCCCCCTCAAGGGCCATAGGCGCCAATTTAGTTGTAGCGTCATTCCGGCGAAAGCCGGAATCCAGTCAAACAATTGTATGATACAAATCCTGCCAGCTCGGATTAGTACTCTCAATCAATTCCAGTTTCCACTTTCGCTTCCATTCTTTCAATTGCTTCTCCCGCTCAATGGCGGATTCCATGCCCTCGTGCATTTCATACCAAACCAACTGGTGAACACCATAGCGTTTGGTAAATCCTTCTACCATGTTGTTTCTGTGCTCCCATACCCTCTTGACGAGGTCTGAAGTCACACCAATATACAGGGTACCATTTCTCTTGCTTGCCAGAATGTATACCGCGGGTTGTTTATTCACTGCCGTCTCCCTGGATTCCAACTGGAGTTTACCCCGTACTTGATACGGGGCCGGAATGACGAATGAGAGCCTCCCTCGCCTCTTAGGTTAGCGCTTATGCCCTCAAGTGTGGAATCTACTCATAAAGCGAAGGATTTCTCCTCCTGTCATGGTTCATCGTCTATTGTTCATCGTTCACTCGGCCTCCCACCCATATTTTCCTATCAACTTAACAAATCGGCAACCGCCCAAATCTTCTTTCCTCATTCCCTCTTCTGTCTTGGTCACCCGAAACAAATCCTGGACAAAAGCATCTCCCACAGGAATGACTAATTTTCCACCCATCGCTAATTGATCGATCAGAGGTTGCGGAATGTCAGGAGATCCTGCCGTAACAACAATTGCATCGAATGGACTCTCTTGCATCCACCCAAAGGTCCCATCGAATATTTTGATTTCAACATTGAAATAACCCAGTTCGTAGAGCAATTTTCTTGCCCGGATAGCCAGGGGACGAATCCTTTCAACGGAAAAAACCTTCTCAGACAATTCAGCGACAATCGCTGTCTGATATCCAGACCCCGTCCCGATCTCCAATACCTTTTCCTTCCCGGTTAGCAGCAACGCCTCGGTCATTAACGCGACCATATAGGGTTGAGAGATGGTCTGTTTTTCCCCGATGGGCAGAGGATGATCGCTGTAGGCTTGATTTTGGAGAGCCTCTTCTACGAAGAGATGGCGGGGGATTTTCTTCATGGCGGCAATCAACTTGGCATCTTTGATTCCTCTGGAGACAATCTGCTCCTCCACCATCTTCAATCTTGCCTTCGGGAAATCAATCATGTGAATCAGTGCCTAAAATGTTCTAAAGTGGGCTAAGTGACCTTCAAGTGTCTAAAGTGATAAGTGATCTAAAGTGACTAAAGTTGTAAAGAAAATTTCAGAGCCCAAGACATTTTCAATTTTTGGCACTTCAGGCAATTCAGTCACTTTAGTCACTCAGTCCTCCTTATCCACCTTTTTCTTCAGCTCATCCAGGATATTTAAGGCCTCGAGAGGGGTTAACTGATCGGGCTTAATCTTTTTCAACTCAGATCGGATGGGATCAGGCTGAACAAACAATGAAGGTTGTAAAGGTAGTTTGAGCTTCGAGGTTGGGATTTTTGTCGTTGCGATTTTTGGCATCCCCATGGCATCCAATTCGCCTTTCTCCAAGTTGGAAAGGATTTCTTTTGCCCGATCAATTACCTTTTGAGGAAGGCCCGCCAGTCGCGCCACTTGAATACCATAGCTACGGTTGGTCCCTCCTTCCACAATCTTTCTGAGAAAGATGATTTCTCCGCCCCACTCCTTCACTGCCACATTGTAATTTTTGACCCTCTCCTTTGTCAGGGCCAACTCCGT